>WNGH01000476.1_pt1 | contig 34624 bp, 19 predicted proteins | sample 5400631 | NCBI WGS metagenome assembly WNGH01 (sample SAMN13153373, study PRJNA577476) | soil metagenome | isolation source: 115 cm soil or saprolite under Garry oak tree replicate 1 | place: USA:California | collected 2016-06-15
GTGTGTACCGTGTGCGTCTACGAGGAGGCAGGCTGGCTCTGTGCCGCATGCGCCAAGACGCACGAGTGCGGGGAAGAGATGCTCTTACCGGTCGTCAATTCCCCACGTGTCGGGATGTGTGCGTATGGGGCTGGGTATGCCGGCTGAAGGACAAAGCAAGCAGGCTCACTTTTTTCGAGGATGAGCCCGAAACGTGAGCCACTTTGTAATCGAAACGTGGGCCACATCGGACACAAAGAGGTCCATCAGACCTGCTCTTCGGATTGTGTTTCCTCCTCCTTTCCTTCCTGTCGGTGGAGCTGCTGGCGAAAGCGATAAGAAGTTCCAACAAATTCGAGAATCGTCGCGCGATGAGTGAGCCGATCCAGCAGGGCTGCTGACATGCGCTCATCACCGCCCATGACACTACTCCACTCCGCGAAGCGCAAATTGGTGGTGATGATGAGAGCCACCCGTTCATAGAGAGCGGAGCAGAACTGAAATAAGAGCTGGGCTCCGACGGCCGTGAATGGGATAAAGCCCAACTCATCCAGGACAATCAGGTCATACTTGCACAGCCGCGTCATCAGACGAGACAACTGGTACTCCTGTTGGGCTTTAATCAGGTCGTTGACCAGGCCAGCGACATTGTAGAAGCGCACCCGTCGCCCTTGTCGACAGGCAGAGAGAGCCAGCCCGGAGGCCACGTGACTTTTTCCGAGGCCAGGATTGCCAACCAGGATGACTGGCTCGTGGCTTTCGATGTAGGCCCCGCCAGCTAACTCCAGGATACGAGGCTTGGGAACAGAAGGGACGCAACTCCAGTCGAACTCCGCCAGATCCTTGAGGACAGGGAAGTGGGCTTCCCCGATTGCTCGTTCGATCCGCCCAGCCTGGCGGTGGGCCACTTCTTCCTGGACCAGAGCCAGCAGATAGCGTTCGTACGAGAGATTGGTCCGCGCCGCTTCCTGAGCCAGGGATTGGTAAGACAGCACAAAACGGGACAAGCGTAAGTCGCGCAGATAGCTTTCCAGAAGCAATTCTTGTTTCATAGCTGAGCGTACCTTTCGAGCAGTTGGTCGTAACACTGTAAGTGTTGTCTGACATCATAAAAGTCGCTCTTCTGTCAGATAACTTATCTCTCAACGACCTTGAAGCTAGGCCAGAAGGCCTCTAGAAATAAAAACACCCTGCACGAAGCATTGTGTGGCGCATCTCGATGTCCGTCAACTTTCGTTGTTCATGAAGAGGTCGACGTTTTTCCCTTGTTCTGCCACAATTCTTGTCGCCGAGACTCGGAGATGGGGAGAGCCGCGTCCAAACCGGAAAGTTGTATGTTCCGGTTTGGACGCGGCTCTCCCCAATTGTACCTTCCACTCCGTTCAACGTTAGTGTTTAGCCCGGAAGGACCCGGTTCTCACGCAGATACTCCCATTTCTAGCGCGAAACTCAGATTCTTCTGCAAAGCTGGTGCTACTCGCATGCTTGTGGCTTCCATACTTGACCAAGACATCCGATACACCTCTTGGCACTTCCCCGTGGCGGCAGCGACCTCTTGTCAGGACATGGTGACATGAGATAGGATAAAGAACATAGTCCTGCGAGGTGAGATCATGCCTGGGAGCAAGCGTCCTCGTCGTGAACGAACCCATGATGAGCAGAAAATTGAGCACGACACGCGTCTTCCCAGAGCAAAAAGAAGGTCCATACAGGAGCCAGGGGACACCTCATCAACAAGGAAACCCAAAATGTTAGAAGGTTTGAACGATATCAATTGGCAGCGCCTCACCCATGCCTATGGTCCAGCAACTGATGTCCCTGATCTCATCAGAAAACTGACCTCACCTGTAAACTGGAGGAAGGGAAGCAGCAGCAGACCGGTGTAAAAAACAGCATCCCTGTAGTATCCTCTACAGTACCAAAAACGCTGTGGAGGAGCAAAGGATGCTGCACTATATGGAACGATCCACCATTCACTACTTGAAACACAAAGGCTGGAGCAATGTCCAGATTGCCCAATTCACTGGACACCATCGCGACACGATTGCTCGCGTCCTGCGCGAAGAGGTCGACAAGAAGCCGCAATCTCGCCAGCGGCTGAGCACCGTGGCCGTGTTTGATACTCAGATCACTACCTGGCTGGACAAGGGGTTGCCAGTGATCCGCATGCTGGAACTGGCACGCGAGGATGCCGAGCATCCCTACCAAGGTGGAGAAACGGCCTTCTACGATTACGTGCGCAAGGTGCGCCGAGCGCGTAAGCAGTCCCCGCACCACCTGGCACTGCGCTTTGAAGGGATGGCAGGCGAGTTCCTGCAAATCGATTGGGGCGAGATGCGCGACATGGCGTTCAACAAAGAGGGGATGAGCGGGCAAACACGCTACTTTTTCGCAGCCCGGCTCAAGTACAGCCGCTACATGTTCGTCAGCTTCCAGTCAGACATGCGCGAGGAGACGCTGCTGCGCTGCCTGATAGCCTGTTTCAGCACTATTGGAGGAGTCCCATGGGCGGTGGTGACCGACAATATGAAGACGGCCGTGCTGGGGCGCGACGAGCATCACCAGCCGATCTGGAACCCGGCCTACCAGAAGCTGGCGGTGGAGTTCAAGTTTCACCCCGATGTGTGCGCGCCAGCTTCCGGCAACCAGAAAGGGTCGGTGGAGAACCTGGTCTTATGTAGGCAACTTTCTGGCGGGTCGCACCTTCCATGATGACGCCGACCTGGCGGAGCAGTGTGCTCAGTGGCTGCGCTTGGTCAATACCGAACGGCCCAGCGATGCGACCGGGGCGCTTCCCGCCGTCTTGTTAGCGCAGGAACAGCTTCAGTTCGGGCCACTGCCCGCCTGCGCTGCCGATTACGGCTTCTTTGACTGTGTGGTGGTGAGCCGCGAGGGACTGGTGGCCATCGAGACCAACCGCTACTCCGTGCCTGCGCATCTGATGGGCCAGGCACTCACAGCGCGCATTCACACCGAGCGCGTGGAACTGTTTGCTGGTCCGGAACGCGTTGCAGTGCATGCGCGAGGCATCGGGCAGCACGCTCGTATCATTGACCCAACGCATTTCGAGGTGGCCTTTCCGAACAAACCGCGTGGACGGGTGATGGTCTACCACGACTGGCTGTGCAACCTCTCGCCAGTGGTGCTCAGCTACGTGGCCGAGCTGTCACACAAACGCCGCACGGAACTGAGCGAGCAGGTGCTCGCGCTCTACGAGCTGGCGCGAGACAGCGGAACGGGCGATTTCATCGCGGCGGTGGAACTGGCGACCGAACAGCAGATGTACGGCGCAGAATACGTGCGGGTCCTCCTGGGCCTGCCCCCTGTCCCTGCGCTGCCAGGTTCGGCGAAAACGGCAGTGGCACCCTTGGAGTTCTCGGCGCCAGCTCAACACGAGGTGGAGCGTGACCTAGCCCAGTACGAACACTACGTCGCCAATCGCGAACAGGTGCTGGAGGTGGTGGCCACCACGCAGACAGGAGCACGCATGAGTGAGACGCTCGATCACAAATTAACCACGCTCAAGCTCGCGCGCATCCGCCAGGTGTATGCCAGTTGGATCGAGCAAGCGGTTCAGGGCGAGCTGGGCTACGCCGAGTTTCTGGAGCAATTGGTCACCGAGGAACTGCTGGCGCGGCAGGAGAACCAGTTGCGCCGCAAGATGAAAGCGGCCGGCTTCCCTTACGACACCACCATTGAGCAATTCGACTTCACGCTCCGGCCTGAACTCAAACGTGCCGTGCTGCTGCGCTTCTTTGACAGCAGTTTCGTCACCGGAGCCTGTTCCCTGGTCCTCATCGGTCCCAGCGGGCTTGGGAAGACCCACCTGGCTATCGCGTTGGGGACCAAGATGGTGCAGTTAGGCTACAGCGTGCGCTTTCTGCTGGCGCAGCAACTCGCCAATGCGGTGGTGAGCGCCACCTCGCGCAGCGAGATCACGCGCCTGATCGATCCACTCATCCGCTGCGATCTGCTCATCCTCGATGAGTTTGGCTATCTCACCGTCGAGCCGCAGGTCGGTCCCGTCTTGTACGAGATCATTGCAGCGCGCTACGAGAAAGGAGCCACCATCCTCACCTCCAACAAGAGTGTAGCCACCTGGGGCGAGCTGGTAGGCGATAGCGCCCTCATGATGGCCATTCTGGATCGCCTGCTGCATCACGGGGAGGTGTTTTATTTACGAGGAAGCTCGTATCGCCTGCGTGGGAAAGAGCAGGTCGCCTTGACGACCACCAGAGCCGAGGGCCTCCCGTCTCGGGAGAAGATCTAAATTATTGTTCGATGCTGGATTTTACGCAGCAGTCCTGCCTACTTGACTCCTGCGGTTTACATCACCTGTTCCTGACATCTGGGAACAGGCGCTGGAAGGATTACGCAGCACCATCTGGCATCAGGGAACGGTCTATGAAGCCACAGCATACGCTGTCCCCTTTCTCATTGAACTGCTCGAAAACCAAACCGTCCAATGCCGAGATGAAATCTTGCTCGATCTTGCTTACCTGGCACATGGTGGCCCGATGTATGATGCACCAGAAGCCTACGACTGGGTAAACAATGCACACAACGCCGTTGCCCAAGGACTAGATGTCTACCTGAGCCTACTTGAAGGGACTGATCAGAGGATGAGAAGGTATGTCCCATTCATTTTGTCTGTTCTGGAGGAACGGGCACCTACGATCATTCCTGTGGTTGAGAATCATCTGCTGCACGAGACGGATCCGCAAGTGAAAGCCCATCTGCTGCTCAATCTGAGCTCCCAACCTGACTACGAAAGGCGAGACGATCGGTGGCTAAGAGACAGGATCACCGCAGAGGGCGAACATCCCTTTGTCAGAACCGTGGCGGCCATGCTGCACGTTCGACGTGCCAAAGAGCAGACGCCACCTGAAACGGTGCAGGTGCTGCTGGGGACGCTGGTCAAACCCAAAACGGTCAAAGACCTGTATTGGGAACTCCCTTGGACACATGGCGATCTTGTCGGGGATATCAGTGAAGACTTGCTTTTGCTTCCCGTGGATACTGCTCCTCAAGCCCTTCCAGCGCTCCTTCAGGCACTCAAAAATGCAGACCGGGCCTATCGATCATCACTCAAAACATGCTTCAGACGGGGAAGTGACGCTGGACCGGACATTGTTCATGCTCTGCTCTACTTCGCTTTTGAGGGCAAAGCGAGGCCTATGAACGCGGTCCCGTTCCTGTTGACCACTACACAACGGGCTATTCTGACAGCCATTCTTCAGAGTGAGGCGGCGGCAGGTCAAACAGCTTCGCTCTTCGATGCGTTTGGTCTGCCGTATCGGGGAAAATTACAAGCGCTGCTTCTTTTGTAACAAGCCCTCGTCATGAGCAATGCTTTGACATACCTTTTTGGGGTCAACGAGGCGGCTGAAGATCTACTCTTGACCAACGATTTCACTGGCAGGGATTCCTTCCTACCCTAAGTCACGATGTCCTGACAAGAGGTCGCTGCCGCCACGGGGAAGTGCCAAGAGGTGTATCGGATGTCTTGGTCAAGTATGGTGGCTTCACCAGCGTTTTATCCACGTCACCTGAAGTGCTTGACTGATCTCATCGAGTGCCTCGCTCTCCCTACCGGCGACACTGCATCCGTAAAACAAGGCGAGCGCCTGTCCATCGCGCACGTAAAATGGGAGATCATAATCGGTCGCATCCACCTCCAGCCCGAAGCACATTGGGCCAACGGCCGTGCGGTGCCAGTGCTGCTCCAGCCATGCATGCTGGAACTCCTGGGGATGGAGAGTTCCGTCCAGCCACCATGAATGGCTCCGCCACAGAAGGCATGCTGATAGGTGAGATCATCGAGAAAGTCAGACAGGTGGGCATGAGAAGGCCTCCAAATGAGCGGCGACCGAACCTCCCACGCCTCCCACTCAGGCTCGGCATCAGCGATCACGACTGGTGGGTTAGACTCCTCCAGGGCCTTGCGCTCTATTGCCCAGTAGCAAGTGGCCTGGTTCTCCACACAAAAAATGAGCGTGTCTGCCCGCACGACCAGCTCGTAGGGCCGCAGCAGAGGGGTATTCATATCCGTCAGATCACGACGCAGACCCCAAGCCTGATAGAAATTCAGGAGGGCCTATTAGGCTCGCCGACGAAATTTACAACGTTAAGGTCGGTAGAGCCTCTTCGCCTGAGAAGCCAAAAGAGGTATCTCCTACAAAAACACTGCTTCCTTCCTCTCAGTTTCCTCTCAGCTTCTTCACAGGATCAATTCAGGTAACTACACTACACTTCCACTATGGTGTATTAGAAATGTTATTAAAAATCCAGCTAGTTTTTTGAATAGCAAGTAGTGAAATTATTTCGGACTCTTACAAATTTAATGTAGGCTGCTTGCTTTAGACAAGGTCAGAGTTACATGAAGTGTTCTGGAGGTATCGTCTCATTCTTCTTCTGTAGCAAGAGTTGTTTGCCAAAGATCCTGTAAAAGGATGGGCTCCTATCGTCTTGCTCATAAGAGTTGTTACCCGGCGCTTCTCGTAGGCTAAGTACATCGTCTATTGCTGCATATTGAAAAACCGCTCAGTCAAGAGAAAGCTGTCATGTCCAAGATAATCTGACATCTTGCTCTGTAAGAAAGGGTACTCAAGCCGCTCTGCGTTCTACATTTCGGCTCATGTGTCAATGATAAATGCCCTTATCTTGGAGAGAAAGTGCTTGAAAAATACCTTCTAGCTCATGGTGAAGCTTTTCTGGAGATCGAGAGAGCTTAATGTTGTAACACACACGTTCGGGCCTATTAGGCCTATCCTGAAGAAAATGAGCGCTCTCTTTCTAGGATGTTCGATCATTGCACTATGGAGACTCTGCTTATGCGCTGGCTCAAGAGAGAGATATGGAAAGCGGGTATCACCATCGCTGGTATGCTGCTGCTTCTGGTATTTATGGTATGGGTCCCAGGGGTTGCGGCTCGTGCATATGAAAGAGCGTCGGGACTCGCTACGCCGGTAACGGGAACGATGCAGGCGACGCCAACTGAAGATGCGACGGTTACGGCATTGAATAAAGAGAAGCTTAAGCAGGAAGTCCAACAGCTGAAAAACCAGAATGAGCCGGACTTTTTCGGATGGTTCCGAACGAATTCAGCTATTCTCCTCTCGACGCTCGTTGTCGTAGTCGGTGGTCTTATTGGTTTCTTTCGCTGGTTTAGAGATCAACGCAGCGAACGTGATAAGCGGGCAGAAGGACGCTTTCAAGCAGTTGTTGAAGGTTTGGGAAGCAAAGAGATCGAGCGTCAGGTGGGAGCCGCGATCATGCTCCGTACCTTTCTACAGCCAAACCGAGACTACGAGCAGTTCTATCGGCAAACCTTTGATTTAGCTGTTACCCACCTGCGACTCCCCCATGTTGATCCAAACATCTCTGTGTCACTTGATCCAGATGATCCAGATGACCATGTGCCGCTTGGCTCGCTTAATCAAGCACTCATTACAGTGTTTAAGGATTCATTCCCGCTTGCACGTAAGGCATTGATAGGTAAGAAAAAACCTCATTATCATTACAAAGAACTGGAAGATCTTGATGCATCAGGTATTCGGTTAGACTATGCGTTTCTCAGGCATACTGATCTGGAAGGTATCTGGATGCGGGACGCTTTCCTTAGCCATGCTCCCCTCCGCAAAGCAAACCTCAGCAACGCCTACCTCACCAAGACGAACCTTAGCGATGCTTACCTCCGCTACGCAAACCTCAGCGGGGCTAGACTCCGCGATGCAGTCCTCAGTCGCGCCCTCCTCAAAGGGGCAGATCTTCGCGGGGCATACCTCAAAGGGGCAGATCTTCGCGAGGCAGATCTTCGCGAGGCAGATCTTCGCGAGGCAGATCTTCGCGAGGCAGACCTCGACGGGGCTATACTGCAAGGAGCTAAATATAACACGAAAAAGATACAAGAGAAGGACAAGAAGGACGAGCAGGGGAAACCTCTCACCAGAGAGCCAACGCAATGGCCTCAAGAATTTAACCCTAGTGATGCGAAATGGGAGTTGATCTGTGTTGATTGCTAAACACATGCTATTAGAGTATCCAGGTGATTACCATCTGGAGGGAGCTGACATGAGTGGAACCGATCTCAGAGAGGCCAAGCTGGAGAGCATTCCACAGCAAGGGATCAGTGTGCCCCTGCTGTGGAATGCTCTCCTCTTTGATACGTATCGTGACAACCTTCTAGCCCTTTAGAGACGACAGCTTCGCATCAAGCAGAGAGAGGTTCTCATGGCTCTCGGTCAAGGTGCACAAATGGCTAACAAGCAACCCGCGGTCTCTGCATCGGCTTCGAGCGAGCCATCTGAGATGAAGCGCAATCTGCTACCAACCATTTCTTTACCCAAGGGCGGGGGAGCAATCCGCGGCATTGGTGAAAAGTTCGCTGTCAATCCCGTCACCGGAACCGGTGCACTTACCGTTCCCTTCGCTTCAAGCCCAGGACGTTCCGGCTTCGGGCCGCAACTGAGCCTTTCATATGACTCCGGTGCCGGGAACGGCCCCTTCGGCTTTGGCTGGAGCCTGGGCATTCAGTCGATCACCCGCAAGACGGACAAGGGCTTGCCGCGCTACCAGGACGGCGACGAGTCTGATGTCTTTCTCATTTCCGGCGCGGAGGATTTGGTTCCAATTCTTGATAACGCTGGGCAGCGCATGGTTCTGCCGCCGCGCACGGTCCACGGAGTCGAGTACACCGTTCATCTCTACCGCCCGCGCATTGAGGGGCTGTTCGCGCGGATCGAACGTTGGACGCGGGCCGACAACGGGATCAGCCACTGGCGTTCGATCTCGCGGGACAATGTGACGACGCTTTTCGGCTTTGACGAAAACAGCCGGATCGCCGACCCGCGCGACCCGCGTCGTGTCTTTTCCTCTCTTCTCTCTCTGATGTTCGACGACAAAGGGAACGCCGCGCGCTATGAGTACGCTGCTGAGGACGGGACGGGGGTGAATCGAGCGGCGGCGTACGAGGCGAATCGGACTGACGCCGACCGCCAGGCGCAGCGTTATCTGAAGACCATCCGATATGGCAATGTGCAGCCGTATTTCCCCGATTGGTCGCCAGTTGGGCCAGAAACGCCCCTTCCGACAGACTGGCATTTTCACCTTGTTTTGGACTACGGCGACCACCAAGCGAACGCGCCGACCCCAAATCCGGATCGGCCCTGGCCCGTCCGCCCCGACCCCTTCTCGGCCTGCCGTGCCGGGTTTGAGGTGCGGACCTACCGCCGCTGTGAGCGCGTCCTGCTCTTTCACCACTTCCCTGTTGAGGCCAGCGTGGGTGCTGACTGCCTGGTGCGCTCCACGGATTTTCGCTATTCCGACGAAACCGCTCCTCCAGATCCGCGCAACCCCATCTATACGTTCCTGGAGTCCGTGACGCAGACCGGGTACCGGCGAAGGGCGATCGACGACTATGAGCAGCGTTCAACCCCACCGCTGGAGTTCTTTTACAGCCGACCGGAAGTCCACCCGGAGATTTTGACACTGACCGATGAGGACAGCCGCGCCAACCTCCCGGAGGGGCTGGACGGGGCAGGCTTCCAATGGGTGGATTTGGACGGCGAAGGGCTTTCGGGTATCTTGACCGAGCAGAACGGTGGATGGGGCTATAAGCGCAACCTCAGTCCCCTAAATCAGGTGATACTGCCCAACGGCGAGCGCGTCGCCCGCGCCCGGTTTGGGCCGCTGGAACAGTTCCCTTTGCTGCCAGTCCCGGCGAGTCTGGGCGGTGGGCAGCAGCTCTTGGACCTCTCCGGCAGTGGGCGGCTCGATCTGGTAGCGTTCGACGGCCCAAATCCCGGCTTCTTCAAGCATACAGCGGATTCGCAATGGGAGCCGTTCCATACATTCGCCTCCCTGCTGCGCCTGAACTGGTCGGAGTCGAACCTGAAGTTTGTGGATGTGACCGGCGACGGACGCGCAGATGTGCTGATGACTGAGGACGATGTGTACACATTCTATCCGTCGCTCGGTGAGGAGGGCTTTGGCGAGGCGGAGCGGATCTTCACGTCGTGGGACGAGGAGCAGGGACCGCATGTGGTCTTCGCGGATGGGACGCAGACCGTCTCGTTGGCGGATATTTCTGGCGACGGATTGAGTGATATTGTCCGCGTGCGCAATGGCGAGGTCTGCTACTGGCCAAATCTTGGCTACGGGCGCTTCGGTGCAAAGGTAACGATGGATAACGCGCCGCGCTTTACCGATGAGGAGCGGTTTGACCCACGTCGTATCCGCTGGGCGGATGTGGATGGCTCCGGGACGACCGATCTGCTGTATATCGGCGACGATGGGGTGCAGATCTGCTTCAACCGCTCCGGCAACTCGTGGGCTGCACCGCATCGGCTGGCGGTCTTCCCCAGCGCGGACAGCATGAGTTCGGTGCTGGTTGCCGATCTCCTGGGCAACGGCACGGCCTGCCTGGTCTGGTCGTCTCCGCTCCCAGGCGAGTCCTATGCGCCTCTACGCTATGTGGACCTCATGGGGTCGCAGAAGCCACATCTCATGGTGCGGACGCGCAACAACCTGGGGGCGGAGACGCGGCTTTCGTATGCGCCCTCGACGAGGTTCTACCTGGAGGACAAGCGGGCCGGGCGACCGTGGATCACACGCTTACCCTTCCCAGTTCATGTCCTGGAGCGGGTCGAAAACTACGATTGGATCGGTCGCAGGCGGTTTGTCAGCCGGTACGCCTACCACCACGGCTATTTCGACGGCGAAGAGCGCGAGTTTCGCGGCTTTGGCATGGTCGAGCAGAGGGACACCGAGACACATCTGGACGATATGCTGTTCCCGGATGTGGAGTCGAGCAATGAGGACGCCGCTTCGTTCGTCCCCCCGATGCTCACTCGGACGTGGTTCCACACCGGGGCCTTTATTGATGCGGGAAACGTCTCGCGGCAGTACGAACATGAGTATTGGGTCGAGCCGGACCTGCGCGGAGACGCCCCCGCTGATGTCGCCGCCCGAGAGGCGATGCTGCTGCCCGATACCGTATTGGAAGCCGGACTCGACCCGGACGAGGTACGGGAGGCGTACCGCGCACTGAAAGGCTCGCCCCTTCGCATCGAGGTCTATTCCGAGGATGGGACGCCACGTGCGGAGCATCCGTACACGGTCACGGAGCAGAATTTCAGCGTGCGGCGGCTTCAAGAGCGCGGCCCCAACCAGCACACCGTTTTTCTCACCCACCCCCGCGAGTCGCTGGCTTATCACTACGAACGCAACCCAGCCGACCCACGCGTTAGCCATGCGCTGACCCTGGAAGTCGATCCCTATGGCAACATTCTCAAGTCGCTCGCCGTCGGCTATGGACGTAGATCAGGTCAGAGCCCGCTGCAAGGCAAGGACAAAGAGAAGCAGGAACAAGTACTCATCACCTATACGGAAAATGATGTCACCAACGCCATTGATGCCCAGGTAAACGATCCCAACTACGACCCTGACAACTACCGCACACCGCTCCCCTCTGAAACCCGCAGCTATGAAGTGACGGGCTTCGAGTCGGCCGGAGATGTGGCACGTTTCAGTTTCGACGACTTCGCTCAGAACGGTTTTCAGCCGCTACTCACACTGTCTGAAATCAAGTACGAGGAACCCACGGATTACAGCAAGAAGCAGAAACGCTTGATCGAGCATGTGCGCACGCTCTACCGGCCCGATGACCTCGGCGTTTCTCAGAACGATCCGCTGACGCTGCTTCCGCTGCGGGTAGTCCAGCCGGTGGCTTCGCCCGGCGAGAGCTACAAGCTGGCGTTTACCCCCGGGCTTGCCAAGCAGATTTTTGTCGACAGCGGCAAGCTGTCGCAGGACGATCTGGACTCAGTGCTCGCCAACGAAGGCAAATATGTGCATAGCGAAGGCGACAACAATTGGTGGATTCCTTCGGGCCGAATGTTCTATTCGCCCGATGCCGATAATGACGCCTCGACCGAACGTGCCTACGCTCGCCAACACTTCTTCCTCCCGCACCGCTACCGCGACCCGTTCCATACCAACGCGGTCAGCACAGAGAGCTTCGTCACCTACGACACCTACGACCTCCTGATGCTGGAGACCCGCGACCCGCTTGGCAACCGCGTCACCGTGGGCGAGCGCTTGCCCAACGGGGCCCACAATCCCATCAAGCCCGGCAACGACTACCGGGTGCTGCAGCCCTCGCTCATCACCGACCCCAACGGCAACCGCACAGAAGTCGCCTTCGATGCGCTCGGCATGGTGGCAGGCACCGCTGTCATGGGTAAGGCGACTGAAACGCTCGGTGATATGATGGATGCCTCTTTCGAGCCAGACCCGACCCAGGCTCAACTGGACGCTTTTATGGCCAACCCTCGCGAAGCGTCAGTGAATGCCGACGAGAGTGTGGCGACACAGATTGTACACGACCTGTTGGGCAAGGCCACGACCCGCATCCTTTATGATCTCGATCGCTTCAACCGCTTGGGCGAGCCTCCATTTGCCGCCACCATTGCGCGCGAGACTCACGTCAGCGAATTGCAGCAAGGTCAGCAGACCAAGATCCAGATCAGTTTCTCCTACTCCGACGGTTTCGGGCGCGAGATCCAGAAGAAAATCCAGGCCGAGCCAGGCCCGGTGCCTCTGCGGGATGCAAAAGGCAAGATCATCGTAGGTGCAGATGGCCAGCAGAAAATGACGCCGAACGATATCAGCCCACGCTCGGTAGGCAGCGGCTGGACGGTGTTCAACAACAAAGGCAAGCCCGTGCGCCAGTACGAGCCGTTCTTCACCGACACTCATCGCTTCGAGTTCGACGTCCGCATCGGCGTCAGCCCGGTGCTCTTCTACGACCCCGCCGAGCGCGTCATCGCCACCTTGCACCCGAATCATACCTATGAGAAGGCGATTTTCGACCCGTGGGAACAAGTAACGTGGGACGTAAACGATACGATAAAAGTACCCGATAACCCTGGTGATCCTGCTTTTGATCCGAAGAATGATCTGGATGTTGGGCAGTATTTCGAGCGTGTGGCGAATGATGAATACTTGCCCACGTGGTATGACGTCCGGACGGATGCGGCTAAAGCGTTGCAGGTATGGCCGGATACGGATGCACAGGGCCAGCCAATGCCCGATAACGCCAAGCGTCGGACTGCCGAAAAGAGCGCGGCAGAAAAGGCGGCCGTCCACGCCGACACGCAGGCGGTCGCCCACTTCGACTCGCTCGGACGCACCTTTCTCACCGTCGCCCACAACAAGTTCAAGCGCAGCGACACGCCCCCGGCCGATCCACCCATGGAGGAGTTCTACCGCACCAGCGTCCTTTTCGACATCGAAGGCAACCAGCGTGAAGTGATCGATGCCAAAGACCGCGTCGTCATGCGTTATGACTACGACATGCTCGGCAATCGCATTCACCAGGCCAGTATGGAGGCGGGCGAGCGCTGGATCCTCAACGACGTGGCGGGCAAGCCGATCCGGGCCTGGGACAGCCGGAACCACCAGTTCCGCACGGACTATGATCCACTACGGCGGCCCACCGAGTCCTTCCTGCGCGAGGGCGACGGACCGGAGTTGCTGGTGGGACGCACAGTTTATGGCGAAGCCCGGCCCAACCCGGAGACCAACAACCTGCGTGGCAAGGTGGTTAAGCTCTTCGATCAGGCGGGCGTAGTCACCAGCGATGATTACGATTTCAAGGGCAACCCGCTGCATGGCCAGCGCCAGCTTGTCCGGGAGTACAAGACAACCCTAGACTGGTCGGCCGCTGTGCCGCTGGAAGCGCCGACCTACATCAGCCACACGATCTACGACGCCCTCAACCGCCCGACGGAACTGACTGCGCCGGATAACAGCGTCATCCGCCCTACCTATAACGAAGCTAACCTGTTGGAGCGGGTCGAGGCCAATCTGCGCGGTACGGCGGTCGCCACCCCCTTTGTCACCGACATTGATTACGACGCCAAGGGCCAGCGCACGCTGATCGAATACGGCAACGGCGTCATGACAACCTACGAATACGACCCGCTGACCTTTCGCCTCAGCCATCTGCAAACGCTGCGCGGCGCCGAGCCACTGCAAGACCTGCGCTACACGTTTGACCCGGTGGGCAACATCACCACCATCCGCGACGACGCCCAACAGACCCTCTATTTCCGCAACCGCCGCGTCGAGCCGAGCGCTGAATACACCTACGACGCCGTTTACTGGCTGATCGAAGCAACGGGCCGCGAGCACCTGGGGCAGACCGGTAGCCAGCCCAATTCGCCAACGCCGCCCGACGCGTTCAACAGCTTCCATACTCGTCGCGACCACCCGGGCGACGGTAACGAGATGGGCACGTATGTCGAGCGCTATCTTTACGATGCTGTGGGCAACATTCTGGCCATGCAGCATCGCGGCAGCGACCCGGCGCACCCCGGATGGACGCGCGCCTACACTTACCATGAGCCGAGCTTGCTGGAACCCGGCAAGACTAGCAACCGCCTGACAAGCACGCAAATTGGAAACGGCCCGCCGGAGATGTACACCTACGACGAACACGGCAACATGACCACTATGCCCCACCTGCCTCTGATGCAGTGGGACTACCGCGACCAACTCCAGGCTACGGCACAGCAGGTGGTCAACAATGGCGGCACACCGGAGATCACCTACTACGCATACGATGCTAGCGGACAGCGCGTGCGCAAAGTGACCGAACGCCAGGCCGCCGCTGGGCAGACACCCACCCGCAAAGCTGAGCGTATCTATATAGGTGGGTTTGAGGTCTTTCATGAGTTTAGCGGAGATGGCAACACGATAGAATTGGAGCGCGAGACGCTGCATATCATGGACGACAAGCAGCGGTTCGCGCTGATGGAGACGCGCACGCAGGGCAACGACCCCACGCCGCAGCAACTCATCCGCTATCAGTTTGTCAACCACCTCGGCTCGGCCAGACTGGAGTTGGACGACCAGGCGCAGATCATTTCCTATGAGGAATACTACCCCTACGGCAACACGTCATACCAAGCCGTGCGCAACAAGACCGAGACGCCGAAACGATACCGCAATACGGGCAAGGAGCGGGACGAGGAGAGTGGGTTGTACTACCACGGAGGGCGGTATAGTGCATCATGGATAGGAAGGTGGATATCACCGGATCCGTTATTTTCATCATTCGTTGTAGATAAAGGCACAAACCGTTACGCAGCTAAGGATTCCGAGAAAAGCACAGAAACTGACCAAGACCGAACGCTGCATTCAAATACAGGAGGATCTCTTTTATCCAAGAATCACAATCTCTACTGTTTTGTCAATAACAATCCTCTCATATACTCGGATCCAGATGGATTTCAATCTATGAAAGAAGAGATAGAAAATTGGATCTCCCGCATAGCCTTTAGCGGAGCCACAGAAGTCTTAGGTTACTTGAACCCAGGGTTTTCCCAGGGAAGGCCGTTGACTAAAGCGGAACAGAACTTTCTTCGTCCATTCTTTGGCACGTCTGTTGATTACAACAAAGTAAACATCGTCGAAGAAGCTACGGGAATATGGAATTTAAACGATCGGAAATTTACCCTCAAGAACAAAATATTCATGAAGTCAAGCCCTAAAGACCCACAATTTCAAGAGACTTTACTTCATGAAATGGTTCACATTTGGCAGTATCAAACTGCAGGAATCGATTACGCAATTCTGTCTTTGAAAGCACAGGCGCTGGAGGGGGATGAGGAGGCATACAATTGGCAAAAACCTTTGTTGGCGGGATTAAAGTGGTCTTACTTTAATCCCGAAGCCCAGGCTCAGCTTATCTCAGCGTTGTGGGCGCAGGGCAAGATAGATATTTCCTCGGGTAAAGCAAAGGCGAAGCCAGGAATTGTGGAACAGGCGGACCTTTACTTAGATTCAAAGAGTCAAATTATACGTGCAGACAAAACCAATCGTGTTAATGAATTTCTTGATTATCTCCGTGCCGGCAAAGGATCGGCAGGAGCGGAGATGTTTGACGAATCATGGATGAAATACTATCTTCTCAAGGGTGGGAACATAGTAGATCAAATAGTAGATCAACCTGAATAGAGATAAATGTGCCTTTCAACAAATTTCTACAAGAGCTATGTTGGCATTACATATCAGGTGACAGACCCTGCGGTTTGCCTGCATTTCTCACGAGAATGAACAGATATGGGGGGTGTTGAGTCAGAGGCGCAAACTCCACCCATGGTCACAGATTGGAAGCCAACGCGAGCCGGCGTCATTAACACGAAGTAGTGTGGGACAGATTACGTTTTATGGAACTCATACCCTTCACCGACCTAATTGCCGCCCTCGGAAAAGTGGCGATCGCGTTGAAAGCCATTGTCTACCTGCCCAAAGCCGAGCGGAAGAAATACCGGCAGACAATGGATGAAACCGATCGCCTGATAGACGCTACGCCGAACACGGTCGTCATCTGGCCAGGCGAAATGCTGCTGCAAGACGCTGACGAGGACTTTCTGCGAGAGGCCGCCCAGCGGGAGTTCCGGCTGATCTGCAGCCTGCAGGTGGCGCTGTGCAATATCGTGATGAATTCCGGCCAAGACAGACGAATCGACCCGGTCTCCTTGCTGCGCGAACAGGCTGCGTGGCGAGGCAAGATCGGGGCGACCGAAATGGACAGAACCATAACGAGCGAAGAGGAGTGATACCACATGTTCATCCCTGACTATGAAATCAAGTATGGAGAGCCCGACTGCACGAAAATGTGCGGGGACGGGACAATCGAAGCATTCGAACGTGCGCCCGCTTCACCCTACCTGCGGGCCTTGTATGTGAAGTTTGTGCATGGAGCGCACACCAAGTGGCATTATCACACCGGAGAACAGATGCTGTTGGCCACGCAAGGGAAAGGCTTTGTTGAGTTTCAAGGTCTGCCGAGCCTGGAGATCCGTGAAGGAGACCGGGTGTTCATCCCCACCGGCCTCTGGCACAGGCACGGAGCAGACGAAGGGGAGACGCTGGTTCACCTGGCAGTCACAACAGGTGAAACGATATGGGATAAGGATGACCCTTGCCAGAAGCATGCCCATGGTGAGGACCGTCTGGTAATGAGCGTCGAAACGGAAATCGCTGACCTGAACCGGCGTGTCTTGCTGGCGGAAGAGGCCGGCAGGGCGGAAGACCTGGCCCCGCTGCTGGCCGAAGGCTTTACCATCGTCCGATCTACAGGCCAAACGGCTGAACGTCAAGCATTCCTGGACGGCGTGCCGGGCAGTGCCAACCGCGGTCGCAGTGCCGCGCAACGCGAAGTTCATCGGATTGGCGAATGCGTCGTTTTCACCTGCATCGTGACGACCACGCAAGACCCGGATGGCACGCCAAACCACGGCCGTTTCTGGAACACGCGGCTGTTCATCCGGCAGAACGGGCAGTGGCGCTGCGCTGCCTGGCAGGTGATGAAGATCTGCGACGACTAAGGGCTCCTTTCAAGGAGCCCCGATGGACAGTGAACTGCGGGCAGACATGAAAGGCATATAACCATGAAACCAGTGATCTCACCACTCAAGTCTGGCGACCACGGCGCGGATGTGGCAAATTTGCAGGGCGCGCTCCTGCTGCTGATCGACAAGGGCATCATCCAGCTTACGCCAGCCGAGGCCCAGTCTTTCAAGAACCTGCTATCCCAGGAGCAGCAAGCTCAAACCTACAATGGCGGCACGGTAAAAGCGGTCGTGATCTTCCAGCAGCAGCACCACCTGCAGTCAACTGGCGCGGTGGATGCGCCGACGGCGGATACCCTCAACCAAATCCTGAAGGACCTGGCGCCGCCATATCGCGTCGAAGGCAGGGTCTTTAGCCGCTCACGTGCCGGGGTTGGCGGGCTGCGCGTCCAGATTGTGGACAAGAATGTCGGGGCGGATGTGCGACTCACCGAAGTATCGACCGCCGATGACGGCAGCCACCGCAGCGCCTTCCCCTACTCCGGTTCCAAGCAAAAGCCCGACCTGCAAGCGCGCGTTCTCTCGGGCGAGAAGTTTCTGGGCGCTTCAGACGTGCACTACAATGCTTCGAATGCCGAGACGCTGAATGTCGTCTTGCCTGATGTGGCGGATGCTGCACTGGCATCCGAGCACGAAACCCTGACAGGTGGGCTGTCCGCCTATTTTCAAGGCAAACTGCGCGACCTTCAGGAAACCGACGAGCGCCAGGACATCACCTATCTCGCCAACAAGACCGGCTGGGATGCGCGCGCGGTGGCGCTCGCCGCGCTGGCTGATCAGTTTAGCGCCCGGACCAGCTCGCCAACAGCCCTTGCCCCGGTGATCGCGCCGGTCTTTTTCTACGCGCTTTTTCGCGCTGGACTGCCCGCCAACGAGGACATCCTCTATCACACCGATGCTCTGACGCTGACGACGATCTGGACCAGGGCCGCTGAGCAAGGCGTGATTCCGAGTTCGACTACGAGCACCATTCCATCTGTCGTGAAGGCGTTCCAGAACCTCAGCGCCCAGAAACTACTGAGCGGCACTGCACTGACGGGCGTGTCCTCGCTCAAGGCGATGCTCGTTGCCTCTCGCCTCACCGACGCGCAGCAGCAGCAATTCGCCACCCTCTACACAGCAAACCGCACCGATCTGCCGACCTTCTGGAAATCCGTTGGTGAGGCACTCGGCCAGGATACAGCAACTCTCTTGCAACTGGACGGCAAACTGGCTTTTCTCACCATCAACAATGCCTCGCTCATGAAGGCGCTGCATGGGGTAGGTGGGAGTCGAGGGTTATCTGATCCGCTACAACTTGCGCAAGCGGGCTACCATCGCGCCGCCAAATGGGGCGAGTTGTTGAACGCGAACATTCCCATCCCGAAGGAAATCCCCGGTGACACGCCTGAGGCGAAGTACGCCGAGTTTCTTGCGGCACAGGTGCGACTGAGCTATCCGACGGCAGCGGTGGCGGAGATGGTCAAGAGCGGTGATCTGCCCTTGCCCGGCGCCGCGCTTGGTGTCGCCGACCAGGTGCATGCGTTCCTGACCGATAATCAGGGCAACTTTGAGATTGGGATGCAGCCGGTAGAGCAGTACATTGCTAACAAAAAACTAAAGGTCGCCGACGAGACGGTGACCCAGGTGAAACGATTGCAACGTGTCTACCAAATTACAACAAGCGACCAGGCGCTGACTGGACTGATGAAGCGCGGGATTGACGCTGCTTATCATGTCGTACGCTACGACAAAGACACGTTTGTCCAGAGCTTCGCAGCGGATTTAGGCGGGGCGGACCATGCCGCGCTGACCTACGACAAATCAGTGCAGATCCATAACGCCGTTCTCAACATTGCTCTCAGTTACTTGAACGCGCGCACTGCACCCGCGATCGGTGTTCACAGTCCGCCAAGCGTTTTGGATCCTACGCCGACCAATGCGGGTGATGTCATCGCTTACGCGACGCTAGAGAGTCTGTTCGGCTCTATGGATTTTTGCGCTTGTGAGCACTGCCGCTCCATTCTGTCGCCCGCTGCTTACCTGGTTGACTTGCTGCTATTGCTGCATGCCGATGAACAGGAATGGAAAGATTTTTGTACCAAATGGAACTCGGAACACGGCGCCCCGTATCCGTTTCCTAATCAAGCCTCATTCAATGCAGCAAGCCAACCTCAGAACACGGAGATATCGCCGTTGAATGTCCTTCTCTCGCGCCGCCCAGACATCGAGCACCTTCCGCTGACCTGCGAGAACACCAACACGGCATTGCCGTATATCGACGTGGTCAACGAGACACTTGAATACTTCATCGCCAACACCACTCAAAAACTCTCACTGGAAGGCTACCTCGGACATGACACGAACAGCACCACGTCTGAAGACCTCCTGGCAAGCCCGCAGTTCGTTATGGAAGCGGCGTACACGACTCTGCGTAACGAACGTTTCCCGATTCCGTTGCCGTTCCACCAGCCGTTGGAAAACTTGCGCCGTTATTTCAATAAGTTCGAGGTTCCACTGCCGCTCGCGATGGAGCGATTTCGAAAGAACGACGCCCTTGAGCGCGGAGCGAACCCATACGGCTGGCGCGATATCTTGATGGAAGAGATCGGTCTCTCGCGTGACGAGTACGAGATGTTGACCGACTCCAACACCGTCCCTCTCTGGCGGATGTACGGTTTTCCCAACGGGACGGCCGACGCTGATGTCATTGCTGGTTTGTCCAACGCGAAACAGTTCGCCCGTCGCGTCGGTATTCCCTACGATGACCTGGTAGCACTCCTCAAGACCCGCTTCATCAACCCCAACAGTGACCTGATTCCGAAACTTGAACGGTTGGACGTTCCGTTCGCTATGCTCGCCGAACTCAAAACAAACAATGATGCTGCGACCGATGCCAGGTTCGACGCCTTGCTGGCGCAACTTGCTCTCGCGCCCGATCCGGCTGAGTACGGAGGCGACATCAAGGCGTGGGTGAAAAATCCGGAAAACTTCGCGCGCATTATGGGGCTGATTACCCTCGCGATTCCGGCAGGTACCTGGGCGGCTTCGAAGGCTTACGCTATCGGCGATGATGTTCGGCCAACGGCAGCACCATCGGAGTCCGTGCTGTATTACGAATGCACGGCATCCGGAACATCGGCGGCCTCAGAGCCAACGTGGCCTCCGACTCCCGGAAATACATATAGCGATGGGACTGTTGTCTGGACCTGCCGCGACACCTCGAGTTGTCTCAGCTTCGACAATCTGGCGTTCCGCTATGCCGATCCAGCGAAACTTACTCAAAACGTGAGTGCGGTCGTATTCGTCCGCTTCTTGCGCTTCATTTGCTTGTGGGAAAAACTGGGGTGGACAATCGAGCAGACCGATGCCGCGATCTGTGCGCTCTATCGTACGGATCTAGCGCCACTAGATGCAAGCGACATCAATGATGTTACCAAGCTCAACACAGGGTTCCTCATTCTGCTCCCTCGCCTCGGCATGGTTATCCGAGTGATGCAGGCGCTGAACCTGACGGTCAATCGCGATCTTCTGCTGTTGCTGGCGTGCTGGTCGGACATCGGCACGCATGGTGACAATGCACTCTATCGGTGGATGTTTCTGAATGCCGCCACCCTGAGCCAGGATACAATCTTCACCGATGACGGCTACGGAGAGTTTCTGCAGAAAGCTGCTGTACCGTACAACCATCCCCAAGCCACTTTGGAACAACCGATTCTCGATGCCGCCCAGGGCAGAATTGACTATGACAACTCCACCAAACAGTTGTCATACCATGGAGTTCTAGATGCAACGACACGCCACGTTCTCAAAGCAGTCGTCGGCGTTAGTATCACGTTCCAGACAGCAGTAGACGCCCTCTACGCCGCGCAGCGGCTATTCACACATTCCGAGGCACTGCGGTCGGCGTTCAATCTCACCGGGGACGAATACGATCGCATCGTCGCTGCTCTCGGCTACGACGCAAACACACCGCTTACGATCCCAAACTTCAGCTCGATTTTCCGCCGGGGATGGTTGGCGCGTAGGCTGAAACTCAGCGTTCGCGAACTCTTGTTGTTGACACAACTCACTGGCCTCGACCCATTCGTTGCGCCTAACCTGACGAATCCTGCGATATTACGCCTTATCGAGCTAGTTCAGTCTCTGAAGGATCGGTCGTTCAAGTCCACCGCTGCTCTGTATCTGATCTGGAATCAGGACTTGAGCGGCAAATCCGCGCCCGACCCAGCACAAATCACGGAGCTTGGCCGTACCCTGCGTGGCGATTTCTCCGGCATCGAAGATCAGTTCGCTGCGATTGAGGACCCCAACGGCGACATTGCCCGCGCGCGCATGACGCTGGTGTATGGACAGGAGACCAGCGGCGCTTTCTTCGCTCTCATGGACGACACACTGGTCGTGGACATGGCTTACACCCACACGGCAACAGCGCTTGAGAACGCGATCAGCGCGGTCGACGGAAAAATCGTCTATGACGATTTTCACCATCGGCTTTCGCATACAGGCCTTCTAAGTAAGGACACGCGGAACAACCTGAAAGGGATCCCTGGCATGACAGTCGCTTTCCAAAATGCGGTGGACGCGCTGTTCGACCGCGGCGAGGAGATCAAAGGCTTGTTCTTCACCCGTTACCCGGAGCTGAGGCCAATCTATGACAAGGTGTCCGCTTTAGATCAAACATTGGTGCTGGATGTGGATTACAAACATACAGTGGCAACTCTGGAGGCCGCGATCACCGCCGCTGACAACCGAATACAATACGACGATATCAATCACCGGCTTTCCTATTCCGGGGTTCTTACCCCGGCGCGCAGGGACATATTGAAGAGCGTTCCTGGCGTCACGTTGGAGTTTCAGTCGGCGGTAGATGCTCTGTTCTCTCTCAGTCAAAGGTCGGGAGGTGCAGCGGTGTTAGCAACGTTGCAACCCGAACTCTTGCGTAGACGCAAGCGCCAGCAGGCCCTGCAGCGGTTCAGCGCGGCTGCGGGAGTTGATCTGGCCTTCACACAAACCGTCCTGGACCCGGTGAGCACACCCTACCCACTCCACGCCGATGGAGACACGAACAGGTCCGGCCTTGAAGATATGCTGGCATTGGAGACACCGGGCCTTGCGGCACAGTTCTTTTTCCGGGACACTGCGACCGGAAACGTTGACCAGAGCGTCTCTGCCGCTGCGAACCTCGACTATGCCAGGGGGGGCAGCAATCCCTTGCCGAACCCTGGGAATGCGATCTCCGGTATCTGGAGCGGGCAAGTAGAAGCACCAGAGGCCGGGTTTTACAACTTCATCATCGAGGCAGACAGCGGGACGACGGTGTCGTTAATGCTCGATGGGCATACCCTCGCACCGGCACAGAACGGCAACGTCTGGCGCAATACCGACCCGCTCGAACTGAAGGCGGGAATGCTTTACACGATCGAGCTGAAGGTCGAGAAAGTCAAAGACGCGCTCAGTCTCAAGTGGGAGACGCCAAAACGGGCGCGGGAGGGCATTCCTTCGCGTTATCTGTATCCACCGACGATCCTCACGTCGTTTTCCATCACCTATATACGCTTCCTGAAAGCGGCGTCTCTGGTGATGGGCCTCGGATTGACTGCCAACGAAATGGCCTACTTTGCTACACACGCAGATTATCGAATCAATGCGCAGGGGCACATCGATAGCCACGGTCAGGGGTGGCTCAATGCCTTGCCGAACGCCGACAACCTTCATCTCGCAAATCCAGCGGACGCCGCCATTGCTCGGAACGTGAACGCGGCATTGCTCACACCTCTACGTGCCCTCCTGGATTTTGCCCGGATCAAGGCAGATATCTCGCCGGGCGATGAGTCGCTCTTGACCGTCTTGAAAGACCCGACGACAGCGACGCAGAACACGGATAGTCTGCTCTTCACCATCACTCGCTGGAATCAAACGCCTTTGCATGACGTGCTCGCCCAGTTCGGTGGCAACATAGCAGGGCTTGGACATTTCGACCTATTCCGCCGCATTAATAATGCTTTTGCGCTCGTTCAGAAGATGGGCATTTCAGCAAAAGCGCTGATCCAGGCGACGACAAATGAGCCGACAGGCGATACAGTGCGCGACCTGCAAGCGGCGCTGCGCGCTCGCTACGCCGCCGACGACTGGCGCGATGTCGTCCGGCCGATCAACGACGAGATGCGCAGTTTACAGCGTGATGCGCTGGTTGCCTATATCCTCCACCAGATGCGTTCTCGCCCAGAAAGCGCACACATCGATACACCAGACAAACTGTTCGAGTACTTTTTGATGGATGTCCAGATGGACCCCTGCATGCAGACGTCGCGCATCCGCCACGCGCTCTCAGCGGTGCAGCTTTTCATCGAGCGTTGCTTCATGAACCTGGAGCCGCGCGTCTCTCCTGCAACCCTCAACGTCAAACAGTGGGAGTGGATGAAGCGCTACCGAGTCTGGGAGGCGAACCGCAAAGTCTTTCTCTACCCGGAGAACTGGCTGGAGCCCGAACTCCGCGATGATAAATCGCCGTTCTTCAAGGAGATCGAGAGCGAACTGCTGCAAAGCGACATCACCGAGGACTCCGCCACGACCGCGTTGCTTAACTATCTGTCGAAGCTGGAGGAGGTCGCCAAGCTGGAGCCGTGCGGCATGTACTATGTAGAGCCGACCGACAAACAGGGCGAGGTCATGCACCTCGTGGCCCGCACGGCTGGCGCCCATCGTAAGTACTACTATCGCCACTACGAGCTCGGGTACTGGACGCCGTGGGAGCAGATCAAGCTGGACATCGAGGACAACCCGGTCATCCCGGTGGTTTGGAATGATCGGCTGTTCCTATTCTGGCTGCGCATCCTGAAACAAGAATCGGATACCGTGCAAAATCCGTACTCCAAGGAGGGTCCTCTCATCTCGCTCGAGACGTCAGACATCAAGACTGATCCACCCCAGGTTACGGTACAGGCGGTGCTTTGCTGGAGCGAGTATTACAACGGCAAGTGGCAGCCGGCGAAAACATCGGATGTCAACAAACCGACCCAATTGGAAACCACCTCACCTAACGGTTTCGATCGTACGATGATACACCTGGGAGTCTCTGTCGAAGGGGATGCTCTCCGGGTCTATATGCATGATACTCCTATCAGCCCCTTAATATACGGTCCCCATACGGACAGTTGGCCTGGTTCATTTCTCTTCTATAACACGCACAGCCTTCCTATTCCGGGAGAGATTGCTCCTGTTCCACTTGTATCAGCACCGTTGAGCGACAGAGACTTTGCAGGCGACAACAAGCAAGACTTAGCTTTCCAGTACAGTGATGTCACGAATGCGGACTTGAAGCGGGACATACTCAAGACGCAGATCCCATTCGACGTCATAAATCCAAGACACAAACTGCAGGACATTTGGAATGCGCCTATCTTCTTCGCGGATAGCCGTCACGTCTTCCTTGTCACAACTGCAGAACAGCCGGTGTGGGTTCGCAGTTACGGGGGCTATGGCATCATCGACAATGCGGGTGTTCTGCAAGCGGCACAGATCCCGCCTCTGGTAGTGCAAACCGCGCCGCCTCCGAAATCAAAGTTTTGGGGCGACGGAGGCCCGATCGGACCAGATCTTGGTGTGGTGAACCCTGCGCCGATGCAGCGACTTGTCACCGAGGACGCCTACATCCGTCAGGGCTTGGGGACCACACGCAACGTCAAGTATGGTGATCGCCAGATCGGACCTTCGGGTGCGATTTCCACTAGTAGCATCGAGAAATAAAGGGGAAGAAACAGATGCCAAACAACCAGATCAATGTCGGATTTCATGATGAGTCGGTGGCAAGCCTCGGGAGTATTATGTCACTTGGCCATTCGGAAACGCAGTTCACATACACATTCGGGAACTTTTTCCATCCATTCGTCGGCGAGTTGATCGCGAAACTGAACAGAGACTCGCTGCCCGGCATGTTGGACGCTACATGGCAGGATGGACTAAAGTGGGACAGTCTGGTACCAAAACCGGACTCGTCGCCGAAGTCGTTTGACGAGCTTTGGAAAGACAGCCTGAAGCCGGACAACCAGGCGCTGTCGAACTACTTCAGAACTCTCTACAACCCAACTGAGGATAACCTTGTTCAGGTGAAATACTTCCCTAAGGAGATCGATGTCTCCGAGCACGGACCGTATGCTAACTACAATTGGGAATTGTTCTTTCACATCCCACTGACGATCGCCGTGCATCTGAGCAAGACGCAGCGGTTCGCCGAGGCGCAGCGCTGGTTCCACTCTATCTTCGATCCGACCTCGAATGACCAAAGCGTTGACCCGCCGAAGCGGTTCTGGAAGTTCCTCGCCTTCCGCAGATCAGACGATAGCAAGACGATTGATGAAATCGTCAGAATCCTGAGTACACCGCGCTCGGAATTGTCGCACGAGGACCAGTTGCTCCAGGACGACATCATGAATGGCTACGATGCGATTCGCAACAAGCCGTTCCAGCCCCATGCTGTCGCGCGGACGCGGCATCTGGCATATCAATACTGCGTGGTGATGAAGTATCTGGACAACCTGATCGCCTGGGGCGATCACTTGTTCCAGCAAGACACAGTGGAGTCCATCAATGAGGCGACTCAGCAGTATGTTTTGGCAGCCAATATTCTTGGAGAACGCCCGCAGCAGATTCCGCCTCTCGGTACAGTTGGCGCCAAGACCTTCGCACAGCTCAAGAAAGGACTCGGACCGATCGGCGACGCACTGGTGGACCTGGAGGGTCAGTTCCCATTCAATCTCGCAGCCCCGAATTCGCGGACGAGTGGCAGCAGCGCGGGGGATTCCAGCGCGCTTTTTGGCATTGGGCGTACGCTCTACTTCTGTATTCCTCGCAACGACAAGCTGCTGGGCTATTGGTACACCGTCGCCAACCGGCTCTTCAAGATTCGCCATTGCATGAATATCGCAGGCATCGTCCGCCCGCTCGCCCTCTTCGACCCGCCGCTTGACCCCGGCATGCTGGTCAAGGCGGCGGCGGCAGGGATTGACATCGGCAGCATCGTCAGCGGCTTAAACCAGCCCATCGGACCCCTCCGTTGTTTGATCCTGATTCAGAAGGCTCTGGAACTCTGCGGCGAGGTCCGCAATCTCGGTAATGCGCTCCTTTCTGCGCTCGAGAAGGGCGATGCTGAACATCTCGCTCTTGTTCGCCAACACCACGAGATTCAAATCCAACAGATGGCGCAGGACGTGCGCTTTCTGCAGTGGAAGCAAGCGGAGGAAGCGACAGAGTCATTGCGTCACAGTCGCGCCACTGCATTGGAACGCTACCACTTTTATCAGCGATTGCTTGGGCTCAGCGTAGACAACACGGATGTCCCCGACGAGCTGTCCATCGATCGGCGTGAACTGACCGAGGATAATTTCGATGAGGCTTATGCTGCGCTTGTGGATCAGTATGCCAGGGCGGTTCCAGAACATGTATATCCGAATCTCATTCGGGCGCCTGAATTGGTGTCGGACCTGATCGCTCTCCAGTTGTCAACTGGCAACCTGTATCTCAACCGGTACGAGTTCTTGGATCTCAATGTACTGGGTCCTGCGGCACTAGTTCTACGAGCGCTTTCGGCTGGCATAGATACGACCACAGCGGCATTGGCGGCAGTACCGGACTCTTACGTTGATTTTCAATATTGGGGCATAGGCGGGCACGCCCAACTGCCCGGGGGGACAACGCTCACTAACTCAGGGCGGTCCGCTTCTGGAGCGCTCACCCAACTGGCGACTATCTCGGAATTTGCTGCGTCCTATGCCTCAAAGGCTGCCGGCTACCAGCGAAGAGGCGACGAATGGATCTTGCAGCACAACCTGGCCGCTCGCGAGCTCATGCAAATCGGCAGGCAGATTCTTACCTCGCTCATTGCCGAACAGATCGCGCACCACGAGTACCAGAGTATGCAGCAACAGGTTGCCAACGCCCAGGAGGTGGACCAGTTCCTCCACGACAAGTTCACCAACGAAGACCTCTATCTGTGGATGCAGGGCGAAATCTCGCGGCTCTACTACGAGTACTATCGTTTCGCGTTTGATACTGCGCGTAAAGCCGAGCGGACGATGAAACAGGAACTGATGCGCCCCGAAGTGGACACCCAGGACTTTGTGAAATTCAACTATTGGGACGGCGGGCGCAAGGGTCTGCTCTCCGGCGAGGCGCTCTATCTGGATATCAAACGAATGGAGATGGCGTACCACGACAACAACAAACGCGAGCTCGAGCTAACCAGACACGTGTCGTTGCGACAACTCAACCCTCTCGCTCTACTCAGTCTGAGGGCAACTGGTACGTGCCAGGTGACGGTCCCCGAATGGCTCTATGATCTCGACTGCCCTGGTCACTATATGCGCCGCATGAAGAGCGTCGCTTTGTCCATACCATCGGTCGTCGGGCCATACACCAGCGTCAACTGTACCCTCTCACTTCTGAAGAGCAGCCTGCGAAAGTCTCCAATAGCCGGCGATGACTATGCACGGCAGGGTTCGGAGGACGACCGCTTTGTAGATTACATCGGCGCAGTACAATCCATCGCTACCAGCAGCGGGCAGAACGACAGCGGCATGTTCGAGACCAACCTGCGCGATGAGCGGTTCCTCCCTTTCGAAGGCGCAGGCGTGGAGAGCACCTGGAAGCTAGATCTGCCGAAGGATTATCGCGCTTTCAACTATGACACGATCTCTGACGTTATCCTGCATATCCGGTACACTGCGCGCCAGGGCGTGGACCCCACCAAGGTGAAAGCAGCGTTGGATGACCTGTTCCAGGAGGCCAGCCAGTCTAACCTCGCACTACTCTTCAGCCTGCGGCATGATTTCCCTACCGAATGGTCGGCGTTCGTCAACGGTGCGGGCGACTTCACTGCAACGATTCGCAAGGATTACTTTCCCTACTTCACACAGGGTAAGAAGATCACCATTATCGGACTCGAGTTCTATGATGGTAAGGACGTGTCCAAACATCACGCGGTCGGCAGCCAGGCCGCGTGGGATACCGCAACGGCTGATTTAGGCAACAATCAGGCGTTCACCGTCACGGCCGGGACGGACCAGGCGGGGCCGACTCAAGTTCTGACGCGCACGGCGAGCGCGCAGGTTTTTCTGATAATTCGCTACACCCTTAGACTTTAAAGGCCCAGTGCTACGTAAGGTGTCATGGACCGCAAAGTTACACCTTAGACTGAGAGGCGTGTAATTTATGACATAGGCAAAACCAGCAGAACAAGTAAAAAATATACAAAAAAAGTTCCTATAAAATTTTCACCGTTGTTATGCACCTTATGATTATCTGCCAAATTGGGATTGTATAGCGTCTATAGAGTATCAGCTTTTTCTTCCTTTGCACGAGAATATAGAAATAAGCTCAAGCGGTAGATCAAATTGTTCTAATTCCTACCATTCAGTTGTCGGAGAGATGAGCTAAGAACGGATTTCATAGCTACGGGAGGATACCTATGGGCATCATCAATGCACTAAAACAAATAGGATGGAAGAATGCCATGGCTGCATTAGTGACACTTTTCGCGTTCTTGGGGTTCGCTGGATTCGTGACACTGATCGCCTTTCTTTTATCAAACAACGGCCCCTCTATGAGTGAAGTCACCTGGGCGCGCTACGTCTATTTACTCACGGGAATAGAGACCATCACCTTTACGGCTATCGGGTGGCTCTTTGGCAGAGAAGTCCATCGCGAACAGGCAGAAATGGCGCAACAACAAGCTACTGCGGCTATGGAGCAGGCAAAAGAAGCTCAGAAGGACACCATGACAATAGCGCATGATGCGATGGGGCAAACGAAAGAGGCTCAGAAGGACACCGTGACAATAGCGCATGATGCTATGCATATGATGGTGCAATTGAAACCTAGTCACACCACCTTCGTTCATATCGCTACCGCCTCGAACACTATCCAGAACTATACAGATATTGATCACCCTTCTACGAACGGTCATCCAGGCGTCCTTATCCTAGTCACTCCTAATTGGAGTCCAGCAGGCAAGGGTGATATCTATAACGATCATCCTATCGGCGTATGGTATCATCAAGAGAAATGGTCCATTTTTAACCAGGACAAAGCAGATATGCCTTTAGGAGCTGCCTTCAATGTGATGGTCACTGAACTGTCGTAGAGGCAAGCAAGGAGTATCGAGTTCCGGGTTCTACGAGAGTCGGTACTTTTCCCTCTCTTTCAGGGGACATTTGCTTGCTCAAGGAGCCAGAACTGGTCAGAACAGGCCCAAGTTCCAAAACTAGGAGGCAAATCGGTACTTCTCTTGGCCCCAATGCCTTGCTACTTTGCGGTCCATGACACCTTACGTAGCTCTACCCCTTAAAGGGCATCAGGAATGGAAAACGCAAGCTTCAATTCTCACCTGGCTTTCCGGCAGGGTGAGACTGGAGACCATTCAAAAGCGGGTGTTAGAATCTTCAATCTAACCAGCCCCCGTTCTGGAATGGTCTCCAGGAGGATCATTGGTAGATGAATACCAAGCTCGGTCTCCACGGCCTCGAGGGTTGCCTCCTCGTATCCATTACCTGGTTGCCAGGGGTGGTACAGTGTTCGGATATGGGGGATTGCTCCGACCAATCTAATTCCATGCATGTTCCTTTCCTTGGGATCAGTGTGGGCGTGAATTTAGACGACTGTTACTGTCCAGCCAGTTTCCATACAGCCTCATGCTTTATCCAGCGCTTCTCATGATGCGGTCGGCTGGTCTTGCGTTTGTTGTGGGTCGGGAAGTGGACAGTCGCTCCCTGGGGGGTCAATGTTCGCATCCTCAGGCACTCTGGACATTCCACCCTGAATATGCCAGAAGCCCTCATCTGCTCTCCGAGGTCCAAGGGACCAGCAAAGGAACATTTGCTCTCCTGGATATCGACGACCTCGCCTGTTGGATCGCGAGTCGGCGCGCGCTCTACCCGAAACGACGTCGATCTCGATGGCACTTCCACTGGTACCTCTGGGAGCGGTCGGCTGGTCTGCACATCCTCGGCATCGCGATCAGCACCTGCTTTGACTAAAAGGGCCTGTAAGTCCTGCATACTTTTCGCAGGACCATCTGTGAGTTTCCGTTCTCCTGTGCGGGCTTCCAGCTCCAGACTCATACGTGTTGCTTCAGGTAGCATATGCTTGGAGAGTTCATCGCGTGAAAGCACGGTTCCTCCCTTGGCTAAGATAGCTGCGGTCGTATCGGTGAGCCAGTCACTCAAAATCCCAACGCATCCTAGCGTAGCGTCTGCGAACCACTGCCAATGCTCTAACAGCAAGGTGTCGATATCGCATGAGAGGGGAAGCAGCTCTAATAAATCGCGAAGGGCCCCGACGAAGGCGTCACGCTCCTTTTCCTGCTCGACATGATAGCGCGGAAAATGCAGATCGCGTCCGCGACGCCCTGTTTGCCCAGAGAGGCTCCGGAAATCCAAGAGGTCGTAGGGGCCGACAAGCACATGCATTATTTATAATCAGAAGTCAAGCCCTTTGACCCCCTTTTTTCGACGCTGCCTCCGTGCGGCTGCTCAAGTGTAGCACAGCGTGTCAAGGCCAAGACCAGCGCGCCCCCACGCATCAGCCCTCCCTCCTGCGCGGCCTTGACTCGCCGTGCTCTGTTGCCCAGTAGCCCGCACCGGAGGGGACGCGGTCGCGGCGCTGCGGCAGACGGCAGGCAGGCAAGGCAGGCGGCGGGGGAGGCTCACGGTCGGCAGGAGAGCAGGACGTGGGGACCGCTTCGGCAGCTCCAGCAGAGAGGGCCTCCTTGCCTCCCCCTTACGGCTCATGCTGCTTGCTCCTGGTGCGCCGAACACTCTTAAGTGGGATCACCTTGGTTTCTCCTCGTCGTTGTGTTTCTAGCTCACGTGGCGTTGGCCCGGCGGGAGTGGGCACATCCACCAGCTTTTCAATCAGCGTCTGATGCAGCTCAATGCCTTCCGTCACCAGGAGCCTTTCATCCTCGGTGAGCTGGACAAATTCGAGCATGCGCACCAGGTTCGCCTTGCCCTCGACGAGCTGGTCCACCGTTGAAGACTTTGGCCGATAAAAGGGACAGCGGGCACAGGCCATCCGGTGTTTGCACTCGGCCCAAAACGTGTTTGTGCACCACCCATGACCCAGGTCGTAGTATTTCCAGACCTCGCCGCGCGCAGCTGCCCCGGACAGCACTGCCTCTTGATCCAGAAGGACCTCAATCGTCGCCAGATTCTGCTCCAGGTATCCTGCTTTGGCGACTTTGCTGGCAAGCTTGGTAGGATCAACGAGTAGATAACTCTGGGTTGAGGAGAGATGCTTGTGCCCCAGGTACTCTTTCAATTCAAAAATGGAAAGGGGCTCTTTCGCGTTGTAGAGCATGGAGGCGATCGTCGCCCTGGCACGATGACTGGTAATGGTGCCCCGACTGTCCCGTTCAGGAATGCCTGCTTTCCTACACAACAGTGGGATAAGCACTTCATTGATATAGCCATCCCAGATGCGCTTGCCTCGATAGGAAAAGAGAAACTGCACGGGCTCACCGGTCTTCGGATCAATCTCCCGTAGTTGCTCTTTCGGTCGGACCCGCTCCCACTCGTTGATGCGCTGGCCGACGAGTGGGTGGACTGGCTTGGTGTAGGCTGTGCTGGTCTTGTTCACCGGAATATCCAGGAAACAGGTGGCGTCCTTGGGTAAGACTTCCCCAGTCTCTGGAACCAGCACGTCTTCGTCCTGCCAGCGCACACATCCCACCCGTAAGCGGCGAATCTCATTGTTGCGCAGGGCCGCAAAGCACCACACGACGGCGACAGCGCGGACCAGTTCCAGCGGATAGACACTCTTTTTGTCCTTTGATAAGGGAAGATCCTCGTAGACAAGATTCATGGCCGCCCACAGTAACTTGGCCCACGCATCCTTGCTGATCACACGTGGCGCTGGCCCAATCAGGTGGAGAATGGAGCGTGGGGTGCGTAAGACACGTAACGGATTGAAGCGAATAGGGATCCATCCCCATTCCTGACAATCCCGGAAAAAGTAGCGCACGGCTCCCAGCAGGCCATTCTTCGCACGAGGGAGTAAGGGTTGTCCCAGACGATCAGAGGAATGATGCACCTGGGTCCATTCCCCGATCTTCATGACGCTCACGGCTGCCACAAACTCCGCGGCGATCTCCGCCGTCACATCAGCAGGGCTCGGCGCTTCAGGGTGGCGAGCTGTAAACCAGCGACCCGCTTTGAGCAATTGGTAGTATCCATGGTCGGCGCTTTGTAAGGTGGAGTGCTTTCGCCATCGCTCTACCCAGGACAGCCATTCGGGAGCGATATCAGAGGTTGTGCCTCTCCACTGAGGTGGCACGACACGAGCATCAGGCAGAGGTTGCTCGATGATGCCCAGAGCACAGAGCGCGCGCGAGATTCGGTACAGGCTTTGTTGCACACAAGGGAGCTGACAGGTCTCTGATACCTCGACCAGAAGTTCAAAGGAGAGCTGCTCCAGGTAAGGGCTCTCATTGTGCATCAACAAGTAACACAGGCAGGCAGCTGGGTTCCAATGCTCTTTCAGGCTGTAGCCCCACCCTCGCAGGATAGCGAAAGGAGCCTCCAGCGCAAGGCGCACTGCCTCTTTGCCAAAAATGTTGTGTGCAAGAGGAACCTGCTCACCCAGCTCGATGAGCCGCTTGATATCGGGCCGGACTTTCAGCAGATAGGCCAAGACAGGAAGATGTCGTCGAGCGAGCGTGCGCGTACTGCTGCGCCCAAAGCGTTGTGCAAACAAGAGGGGACCCTCGCACATGATGGCTTGCCAGTCGGAAAGGGACCAGGCCCAGAAGGTCGTCCCACGCCGGTATATTTCCAGCAGCATGATGTGGAGTGTGTCTTTGTAGGTATGTGGTGGAGCGCCGATGTAGGTGAGCACATCTCCCATCGGACGCACAATGCGGGCAAGCTTGTTCCTTGTCGAGCTTGGGATATGCCCATGAGGGTGTCGGAAGCGCTTTTCCAGCTCGGCGTACTCACTCTCTCGAAGGCTCGGCTCTTTGTCGTACTCTGAGAGGGGAAGCGGCCACGGCCACGACTCTTGCTGGAATGCTTGCTGATGCAGGGATTGCTTCATGTGAGAGGTCCTTCCAGGATGCGAGCCATCCACTGTTCAAAGCCTGCCAGGCTTCGACTCACTGCTTCGGTGAGTTCTACCCCACTGATGTGGATGTAGAGCATCGTTGTTTGGAGCGATTTGTGGCCCGCGTAGATGGCGATCTGGTGCAGGTCCAGATGTGCTCTGGCTAAATGAGTGAGGCGCAAGTGGCGCGGGGTGTGGGTCGTAAAGCGTGGCAGGCCAGCGCGCTGTGCGAGTCCCTCCACGATTTTGGACCACATGACCAGCGAAAGAGGGCCGGCAAAGTTGCGTCGCGACTCGGAGAGAAACAGCGGACCGCGCTGGGTACTCAACGTGCGTCGCTCATGGAGATAGGCTGCAAGAAACTGGCTGGTCACGTTGCTGTAGCCCACCACCCGTTCAGATCCATTCTTCGCATGCTCAGCCCGAACGCGGACCTGACGATACGCAAAGTCGAAATCAGCCATCTCAAGCCGCACCAGTTCCTCGCGGCGCAGCGCTCCATCGTAGGCGAGCAGCAGCATGACCTGGTTGCGCAGCTTTTCTCCCTTGAGCACGCGCAGCACGTCTTGCCACTCTTGGTCTGAGGGGATCCATGGCAGCTTGTGCTGTGCAGGGAGAAGTCCTCTGTGCGCTGTGCCGATGCCCTTTCCCGCTACATACTTTCCCCGGCCAACCGGATTATCTGGACGAATCTGTTTCTCGATGAGATAATCATGGTAGAGGCGAACGACCGTGAGCCTTTGCTGCATGGTGGCTCGCGAGAGGCCGCATCCAGAGTCGAGGGAGAGAATCTTGGTGCCTCTGGGATTGCGACGAGAGGCGAGATCTTGGACGTAGAGGGCAAGGGCTTCGCGGGTGATGACTTCAGGAAGGAGATGGTGACTGGAGCAGAAGGCAAGGTAATCGTTGAGGTTGCGCCCATACACATCAATGGTAGCCGGAGCTAATTGCAGATTCTTCTGCATCTGCAGCCACGTTCGTGCCAGTTCATGATGTGCAACGAGTGGGTACCATTCCCAACGGATCTCTGGCATATGTCCCTTCCTCCAGGACAAGGATGATGAACAGCACTGCTTTCTTTAGCCTACCACAAAAAGCCTTCGCCACCGTGACCGATCTCTTCGATGAGTCCGGATTATATTTAACATACA
>WNGH01001148.1_pt1 | contig 34604 bp, 33 predicted proteins | sample 5400631 | NCBI WGS metagenome assembly WNGH01 (sample SAMN13153373, study PRJNA577476) | soil metagenome | isolation source: 115 cm soil or saprolite under Garry oak tree replicate 1 | place: USA:California | collected 2016-06-15
CCAGGAGGTAGTGATCGCGGCGCGCGCCCGCAGGCTGGTCGCTCCACCGCATCACGAGCCAGAGGATGAGCGCGATCGACAGCACGCTCACCGTGTAGACCTTTTCGTTCGCCACCGATTGGTTCCAGACCGTGAAGCTCGTCGCCCCGACGAGCGCGCCGGCGAGCGCCGCGAGCCGCCGCGGCCATGTGGGCGCCACGATGGGCCGGAGCCAGCGCTCGCCGATCAGGAACCAGAATCCGGCCGCCGCGGCACTGGTGACGGCCGCAAAGAGATTGATCCGCCTCGCATAGTCGGCGCCCAGGGGCAGCAGCCCCCACACGTGCCCGAGGATAATGAAGAGGGGGTTGCCGGGAGGATGGGCGATGCCGAGGGCGTGCGCGGCGGTCATGTACTCGGAGGTGTCCCAGAACTGCGTCGTCGGCGCGAGGGTCAGCACATAGAGCGCCAACGCGCCCAAAGTGACGCCCAGCGCGACGAGATATGGCGGGCGCTCGGCGTCGGCGTACGGCGTGACTGGGTCGTGCATGCTCGTCATGTCGGTTAGTGCCGGAACTGTCGAATCCCGGTGAACACCATCGCGAGGCCGGCCTGATCGGCCGCCGCGACGACCTCGGCGTCCTTGACGGAGCCGCCGGGCTGGATGATCGCGCGCACCCCGGCGCGGGCCGCCTCTTCTACCCCGTCCGCGAACGGAAAGAACGCATCGGAAGCTAACACGGCGCCGGTCGGATCGTGTCCCTGTTGGCGCGCCTTGTGCACCGCGAGAAACGCGGCGTCCACGCGCGACGTCTGCCCCGCGCCGATGCCGATCGCGGCTTCATCTCGGGCGAGCAGGATCGCGTTCGATTTGACCGCCCCCACCGCCGCCCAGGCGAACCGCAGGTCGCGCCACTCCGCGTCGCTCGGGGGGCGCCGCGTCACGACCTTCCACGCCGCCTCGTCCGCCGCCTGCTCCGGGCGCGCGCGTTGCTGCACCAGGAAGCCGCCCCGGATGCGCTTGAAGTCCCAGTCGTCGGCGTTGCTGTCCGGGGGGGGCCGCACCACTCGGAGATTCTTCTTCTCGCGGAACACGGCCAGCGCGTCGTCCTGGAACGCGGGAGCCACGACGACCTCCACGAACAGGTCGCGCATCGCCGTGGCCGCGCTTCGGTCCACTGCGACGTTGAACGCGATCACCGAGCCGAACGCGGACGTGCGGTCGGTCGCGAGCGCGCGCTCGTACGCCTCGGCGGGGGAGCGGCCCAGGGCGATGCCGCACGGGGTGGTGTGCTTGATGATCGCGCACGCCGCGCGGTCCGACCCGCTCCACGGTGCGACGGCGAGCCGGGCGGCGTCCACGTCGAGCAGGTTATTGAACGACAGCTCCTTGCCGTGCAGCTGCTCCAGGTCGCGGACCCCCGGCTCGTCGGCGGCGTACAGCGCCGCGGCCTGGTGCGGATTCTCGCCATAGCGCAGCTCCTGGCGGCGCTCGAGCGCCAGCGTGATCCGCTCGGGCCAGCCGGGGGCATCTCGTGTCAGATAGCGGTGGATCGCGGCGTCGTAAGCGGCGGTGTGGGCAAAGACCTTGGCGGCCAGCTGCCGGCGCAACCCCGGGCTTGCGCCCGGGGTCAGTGATCCATCCTTCAGCGCCGCGATGATCACGGGATAATCATCCGGATCGACGACCACGATCACGTCCTGATGATTCTTCGCGGCGGAGCGGAGCATCGAGGGGCCGCCGATGTCGATCTGCTCGATCGCCTGCTCGAACGCGACGTTGGGCCGCGCGACGGTCTCGCGGAACGGGTAGAGGTTCACGGCGACCAGGTCGATCGGCGTGATGCCGTGCTGCTCGAGCGCAGCACGGTCGCCCGGATGGCCGCGGCGGGCGAGCACGCCGCCGTGCACCTTGGGGTGCAGCGTCTTCACGCGGCCGTCCATCATCTCGGGGAAGCCCGTGACCTGCTCGACGGGAATCACCGGCACGCCGGCCTTGCGGAGCGCCTCCGCCGTCCCGCCGGTAGAGACGATCTCCCACCCGAGCGCGGCGAGTTCGCGGGCGAACTCCACGAGCCCGCGCTTGTCGGAGACCGACAGCAGCGCTCTCACCAGGCTTCGGCCGCGGCCCGAATGATGTCGGCGAGGCTCGCCACGTCCCTCAGGTCCACGACCTCGACCGGGGAGTGGGAATAGCGGAGCGGCCAGCCGATCGCCACGTCCACGACGCCGTAGGGCGTGAACATGGAGCCGTCGTTGCCGCCGTTGGTGGTGCCGACCTGGAGGTGCACGCGGCGGGCGCGGGCGAGCGCGACGAGCGAGTCCACGTACGCGGGCGGCGTGACGGACGAGTTGTCGAGCGCGCGTGCCACCGCGCCCTGGCCGAGCGGCGCGACCGCGAAGCTCGGCAGCTCGAGCGGCGAGTCGGCGGAGACGAACGTGTCGATCGCGTGCACGCGCTGCGGCGCCGTGCCGAGCGCCGCCGCGGCCGCCCTGGCACCCTCGAGCCCGATCTCCTCGCGCACGCTCCAGATGAAGATCACCTGATGCTTGAGCGCCGCGCGGTCGAGGTGGCGCAGCGCCAGGATCTGGGCCGCGTCACCGACGCGGTCGTCGAACGAGCGGCCGGTGGCGCGGGTGCCCGCGAGCCGGACATACTGCTTGGGCATGGTCACGGTGGCCCCGGGGCCGACGCCCCGGGCCGTGGTCGCCGCGCGGGACGTTGTGCCGACGGAGACGCGGAGCGGCGGCGGGGCGCGGCGCACGAACCCCGTGTCGCGAGGCAGAAAGACGCCGGGGACGTCGCCGGTCGGCGTGTGCACGAGCGTCGGCTGCGCCTCGAACAGCGAAGAGTAGAAGCCGCCGCGCGTGCGCAGGTGAAGCGAGCCGTCGTCCAGGATCGAGTCGACCGTGAAGCCGATCTCGTCCAGATGGGCGACGAACACGACCACGGGATCGCCCTGGCCCACGCGCAGCCACAGGTTGCCTGCCGTGTCGGTTTCGGTCTTGGCCCAGGCCGGGAGCAACCGCTTCACGGTCTCCCGCACCGGGGCCTCGGCGCCGGAAACGCCGTAGGATTCCACGAGCTGGGAGAGGACGGTTTGCGCTTCAGAGATGCGCGCCGCGTCCTGGGCGGCTAGGCGGGTAGGCGGGTAGGCGGGTAGTAAGAGCGCCAGCAGCCCACTACCCGCCCAACCGCCTACCCGCCTAGCTGCCTTCATTTCCCTTCCATCCATTGCACGAGCTCCCGCGCCAGCGAATCCGCCGCCGCGAGCGACACGGTCTCGACCGGCGTGACGCGGTAGCGCGAGTCGAGGAGCGCCGCCTGCTCGCTCTCGAACGGCCCCTGCTGCGCCTCGACGGCGCGCAGCCCGGTGTTCGCGTAGATGCTCTGGACCGCAAACGCCACCACCACGGTGCCCCGCACCTGAGGATGTGCCAACACCGCCGCGACGAGCGCGGCGCAGCCGACCCGCTCTCCAGAGCGCGGCGCGGCGAGCAGCGCGTCGTGCTCCCCGTAGCGCAACGGACGCTTCGTGAGCGCGACGGGCGTGAGGACGTGGATACCGAGCCGCTCCACCGCGACGCGCGACGTGGCGCCGAGGTCCACGAAGGCGTCGTCCGCCGTGAACGGTGGCTCCGCCGCCGCGGCCCGGAAGCGCGCGAGATGGGTGGAGCGCACGGCGACCACTCCGGGGACGACACCGGCGTCGCCGAACAGCGTGACGCGGTGGCCCTCGAGCGCCTGGTCGTACAGCGGGGCCGGCACCGCCCCGGGCACGCGCCGCAGGCGCACGTAGCCGTCGTCCGTGACGTTGCCGACGACGTAGCCCGGCTCGTCGATGCCGCAGCTCACGAGCCGCTTCGGCGTCCCGCGGCCCAGCGTGAGCGTGACGTTGCCCGAGCGGTCACGCGTGCTGCCGGGCAACAGGGCCAGCAGGGAGTCGGTCACGGCGCGCTCGAAGCCGGTGACGGCGGTCATGCCGGCGAACCGGAGCGCGAGCTGGTCGACGGACTGGGCGGTTAGCCGGATAGCTGGATAGGCGGATAGCAGAAGCGTGAGCAACGCAGCTCTATCCGCCCATCCGCCTATCCGCCTATCCGCCTTGTTCGAGTTCCACCCCAAGCGTGTCTCCCGCGACGAAAGCCGAACCAACTGCGGAAAGTCGGACGGGCACCGCCGGCGCCCCCCGCCGCGCCAGCTCCAGCACCACGGACGGCAGCAGGCGGTGCTCCACTTCGAGCACCCGCGCGGCGAGCGAGTCGGGCGTGTCGTCCGGCCGGACCGGCACAGGCCACTGCGCGATGATCGGCCCGTGGTCGTACTCGTCGTCCACGTAATGGACCGTCGCGCCCGACACGGCGGCGCCGCTCGCGATCACCGCGGCGTGCACGCGGCGTCCGTACATCCCGGCGCCGCCGAAGGCGGGGAGCAACGCCGGATGGATATTAATCAGCCGCCAGCGGAAGCGCGCCACCACCGTCGGCGGAATCCGCTTCACATATCCGGCGAGCACGACGAGTCGCGCGTCGCCCAGAGCCGTGAGGACCTCGTCCGCGCTGGCGGGATCGGCCAGCACGGTCGTGAGTGCGCCCGCCCGGCGCGCCCGCTCGAGCGCTCCCGCGTCCGGCCGGCTCGAGATGACGCGCGTCACGCGCGCGGCGCGCGCATCGCGCAGCGCGTCGAACAGCGCTTGCAGGTTCGTGCCGGTGCCCGACACCAGCACGGCGACCGGGAGGGGAAGGGGGGCGGGTGGGGAGGGAGTCACCGGTTGCAGGGGGCAAGCGACTGCGGCTTCGCGCCCGCCGTGACGCTGAGCGCGAACGCGCCGGTGCGGAACTTGTCGCTGCTCGTCACCACCACGTAATAGTCTCCGGTCTGGGGCAGCCGCGCAGTGAGCCGCGCGTTGCAACTGCCGCCCGAATCGTCGTCCTGGGGCCGCTCGCGCTCGAGGCCCGGGCCGAGCAGGAAGACGTAGGCGTCGAACACGTCGGACACGAGGTCGATCGTCACGGTTTCGCCCGCACGGGTCGCCCCCAGCCGCCACTGCTGCGCGTACGTGCTGTCGGCGGGGAGGAGCGGATCGCGGCGCGTCAGCGAGTCGCGTACGGTCTGGCCCACCGCGATCGTGCCCTTGGGCGCCGGGCGCGCCGAGAGGACGGGGTGCGGTGTTTTCCCCTGCGCCCCGATGGAGCGCGCTGCGAGCGCTAGCACAGCGACCAGCATCCAGGGTCTCATGCCGCTGCGCAATCTGGGGGCGCCACGAGGGGTTGACAAATCTGGAGGGCACGGGGCTCGGGATTCCCAGGCTGAAGCCTGGGCTTGGCACGACACTGCCCTTAAGGGCAGCGCTGCGCCGAGCCCACCCTTCAGGGTGGGAACGACGAGCCGCGCACGATCAAGTCCGCCGCGGCCGCCAGGTCGGCCACGACCGGCACGCCCAGCGCGCGCGCCTGGGCGCGATGCGCCGCGCCGTGCCCCGTGGCGACGAGCAGCCCCCGCCCACCGAGCGTACGCGCCGGCTCGACGTCGCTCAGGCGGTCGCCGACCCAGTACGACCGCGCGAGGTCGATGCCCAGCGCCGTTTGCGCGTCGCGGAACAGCTTCACCCCCGGCTTGCGGCACTCGCACGGTCCTGTGATCTCCGGATGATGGGGACAGTAGTACGCTGCGTCGAGGTGCGCGCCGTGCGCCGCGAGCAGCTCGCCGAGCCGGCGCTGCACGGCGGCGTACGCGGCCGTATCGTACAGGCCGCGCGCGATCCCCGACTGGTTCGACACGGTCACGACGAGCCAGCCCGCCTCGTTGAGCCGGTGGATCGCTTCGGCTGCGCGCGGGAGCAGGCGCACCCGGCCCGGCTCGTGCAGGAAGCCGGGAGAGGGGTCGTCCACGATGGTGCCGTCGCGGTCGAGGAACACCGCCCGGCGGCCGTCAGGCATCGAGCGCGGCGCGCACGGCCCCTGCCACGGTCTCGAGCTGCTCCGGGAAGATGGTGCGAGGATCGAGCAACACGTGGTCGCCGGCGATGCGGGGGATAATCGGGGGCTCGCCATCCCGCAACCGGGCGGACAAGGTGTCAGGTGTCAGGTGTCGGGTGGTGAGCCGCACGAGCCACGTCGGCAGTTTTGCTCCGGGGAACGAGCCGCCGCCCACTTCGGATTCGCCGGCGACGAGGTCGGCGTCCTTCCCTACGCCTTGTTGCAACGCCTCTCCGCGTCGACGTATCTGCGCGACGTCTTCTGTCAGCATTCGGAGGACTGGAATCTCCATCCGAGCTCGCTCCGGATCTCTGTAGAGGGCCAGCGTCGCCTCGAGCGCCGCCAGCGTGAACTTGTCCGAGCGCACGGCGCGCGCCAGCGGGTCTTTGCGGCACGCGTCGATCGCGGCGCGCGCGCCCAGCAGGATGCCTGCCTGCGGGCCGCCGAGCAGCTTGTCGCCCGAGAACACGACGGCGTCGACCCCGCTCGCCAGCCCCTCGCGCACGCCTGGCTCCCCACTCAAGCCCCAGGGCGCGAGATCGAGCAGCAGGCCGCTTCCCAGGTCGTACAGACTCGCGACGCCCCGGGCACGCGCCAGCTCGGCGAGCTCTGTGGCGGGCACCTCGGTGGTGAAGCCCGTCACCTGGAAGTTCGAGCGGTGGACTTTCAGCAGGAGGCGGGCGTCAGGGGTGAGGGCGGCTTCGTAGTCCTTCCGGTGCGTGCGATTGGTCGTGCCCACCTCCACCAACTTCGCGCCGGACCGGGCCATGATATCGGGAATGCGGAAGGCGCCGCCGATCTCGATCAGCTCCCCGCGCGACACGATCGCCGCGCCGTCTCGGGCCAGAGCGGAGAGCGCGACAAGCAGCGCGCCCGCGGCGTTGTTCACGACGAGCGCGTCCGGCGCCCCGGTCAGTTCCACGAGCAGGTCGCGACATAGTCCGTGGCGTGAGCCACGGGTCCCTCGCGTCAGATCATATTCGAGATTCGAGTACGATCCCGCGATGCGGGCCATCGCCGCGATCGCGGGCCCTGCGAGCGGCGCTCGGCCGAGGTTCGTATGCAGCACCACGCCCGTCGCGTTGATCACGGGCTCGAGCGACGGCGCCGCCAGCCGATGCACGCGCGCGAGCACGGCGGCGCCCCAGCCCTCGGCGGGCGCGGCGCCACCGGTGGTGCGCGCTCCTTCGATCGTCTCCCGTACCGCGCGCACCACGACGCTGCGGGGGTGCGCCGCGACGAGCGCCGCGATGTCGGGTTCGGCGAGCAGGGCCTCGACCGCGGGAAGCCGGCGACGCGGATCGGTCATGGCGGTTTGCGCGCTCCCGCCGCCCCCTTGGTGGTATCGCGGGCCACGGGCACCACCAGCACGCCCTGCGCGTCCGCCGCCACGCCGCTCAAGTTCGTCGCTCCGTGGATCCGGACGAGGTACTTGCCACCCGGCGCAAGCGGCCGCGCGGTCTGCACTACCAGCCGGTCGGATGGGACAGGCCGCTGCTTGAGAAGTTTGCGGACTCGGCTCGTATCGACACGCGCCGCGGTGTCCCGCGGAGCGGCAGGGCGGCCCGGAGCGGCAGCCCCCGGAGCGGCGGGTGCCCGCTGGGCTGCTGCGGAGGGGGCTGCCGCTCCGAGCCGCCCCGTCGTATCGCGCTTGGCGGTCGTGTCGCGGGCCTTCCGCAGCGAATCCGCGACGGCGCGGGCGCGCGCCTGGATCGAGTCGTACTGCGCGGCGCCGTACAGCGTCCGCACCGGGAACGGTGTCGTATCGGGGAGCGCGAACACGCGCACCTGGGCGGTGTCCACCGGCCGTCGGGGATCGAGCGCCGCCGTGAAGGTCAGCCGGAACGACACCGAGTCCACCGGATCGACGCTCTTCACCCGCGGGCCGACGCTGTCGTGCACGAAGGCCCACAGCAGCACGCTCGCGCTCGTGTCCAGCCTGACCGTGACCGTGTCGTACGCCTCGCGCTGGTCGGCCCGCCGGTTGTTGTTCTGGTCCTGAATCGCCTGGAGCAGATAACGCCCGGGCGGGACGTCGCTCAGCTGGAAGTCGCCGGCCGAGTCGGCCACGGTGACGTACGCGACGGTGTCCGGGAGGGGCGCCGCGCGGATCACCGCCTGTCCCAGGGGGCGCTGCTCGACCCACAGCAGTGCCGTCCCCGCGATCGTGGCGGTCGGCAGGGCGGGGCCGGTCGAGAACACGATCAGCTTCGTCCGCTTGGTCGCGTTGCGCCGCAGGTCGAGGATGCCGGGCAGGAGCTCGAGGTGGTACACGCGGTTGGGCTTCCAGCCTTCGTTGGGCTTCACGTGGATCGCGCTGCGGTGCCACGACACCTTCACCCCGCCGGCCACGGGCGACAGCACGACCTGGCGTGCCAGGCCGCTGATGGCACCGGTGCCCCCTCCGCGTCCCCCGCCGCCCCCGCCCCCGCCACCCCCCGCCATTTCGTCGATCACGTCGTCGAACTGGATGACCGCGTCGTCCTTGAGCGCCGGCACGACCGCCCCGGACTCGGGGATCGTGCGCACGACCTGCGGCGGCGTGGTGTCGGGCGGGCCGCCGGGTGGCTCGCCCTGGTTGGCGCAGGCGCCGCTCCCGCCCCACCCCACGGCGATCAGGAGCAGCCGAGCGACTTGAGCTTGTCGGCCAGTGCCTGCCGCTGGTCGCGCCACGCTCGCTCCTTTTCGCGCTCCTGGGCGACCACCTCGGCGGGGGCCCGCGCGACGAAGTTCTGGTTGGTGAGCTTGGCGGCGAGGCCGGACAGCTGCTGCTCCAGCCGCGTCAGTTCGCTCGACAAGCGTCGGCACTCCTGCCGCACGTCGATCGCGTCGGCGAGCGCCACGAACACTTCGCTCCCGTCGGCAAGTACGGCATGGGCGCCGGCACCCCCGAACCCACCGTCGAGATCCAGGTCGGAGAGCTGCGCCAGACGGACGATAGTCTCCCGTTCCCCCTCGAAGGCGGCTCGGATCAGGTCCGTTCTCGGCTTGATCGACGCCGCTAGACGGATCTTCGGAGCGATCCGGTATTCTGCGCGAATCATTCGAATCTTGGAAATGGCTTCCTGAACGCGCGTGAACTCGAAGGCCGCTTCAAGCTTGAGCAGCTGCGGCGGCACGGTGGGCCACGCTGCGGTGACCAGGAGTTCCTCCGGACGACGCCCGGGTAGCCTCTGCCACAGGTCTTCGGTGATGAACGGCACGACCGGATGGAGCAGGCGAAGCACCGTGTCGAAGCAGAAGGCGAGGACAGCCTGCGCGGCGGCGGCGTCGCCCGCCGCGAGGCGCGGCTTCACCGCCTCAACATACCAGTCGGCCAGGTCCTTCCAGGCAAACTCGAAGCAAGCCTTGGCGGCCTCATCGAGGCGAAATGTTTCGAGTTGGTCCGTGGCCGCCACGATCGTGGCATAGGCGCGGGTCAGGATCCAACGATCCGCGAGGGCAAGCGCGGAGAGATTCAATTTCTCGATCGACTCCACGTCCTCCGGCAGCTGCGCCAGGATGAACCGCCCGATGTTCCAGAGCTTGTTCGCGAAGTTGCGCCCGGGAGCGAACGTGGTCTCCAAGTCGCTCGGGTCGAGGATCACGTCGGCGCCGAGCGAGCTGCCCGCGATCAGCGTCCAGCGCAGCGCGTCCGCCCCGTACAGCCGCACGACGTCGAGTGGATCGATGCCGTTGCCGAGCGACTTGGACATCTTGCGGTGTTGCGTGTCGCGCACGGTGCCGTGCAGGTACACCGTCGAGAACGGCCGTTCCCCGAGGAAGTGGTACCCGGCCATGATCATCCGGGCCACCCAGAAGAAGAGGATCTCGGGCGCGGTCACCATCGTGTGGCCGGGATAGAAGCGCGCGAGGTCGGGCGTCCGCTCCGGCCAGCCGAACGTCGCGAACGGCCAGAGCCACGACGAGAACCACGTGTCGAGCACGTCGGGGTCCTGTTCCACCGGGCCGCCGCACTTGCGGCACTGTTTCGGGTCCTGCCTGTCCGCCCACTGCTCGCCACACTTCGTACAGGTGAACACCGGAATCCGGTGTCCCCACCACAGCTGCCGCGAGATGTTCCAATCGCGGATGTTGTCCATCCAGTTCACGTAGGTCGCGTGCCAGCGCTCGGGCACCAGGCGGTACTGCCCGTCCCGGTACGCGGCGAGCGCCGGCTCGGCGAGCGGCTTCATCTTCACGAACCACTGGTCGCTGAGCCGCGGCTCCACCACGGTCTCGCAGCGGTAGCAGTGGCGCACCGCATGCCGATGCGGCTCCACCTTCTCGAGCAACTTCCGCTCGCGCAGCAGCTGCACGATGACCTCGCGGGCCTCGAACCGATCGAGTCCAGCCGGTGCCGAACGCCGGATCGACGGCCTCGTCCGCGATGATCGGGATCGCGATGTCGGTCATCGGCAGGCGCGCGGTCTTGCCGATGAACGCCGCGTGCCGCGCGTCCTTGGGGTTCACGGCGACGGCCGTGTCGCCCAACAGCGTCTCGGGCCGCGTGGTCGCCACCGTGAGATACGGCCGCGGGCCGCCCTCTACCGGATAGCGGATGTAGTACAGGTTGCCGGTCTCGTCCTGGAACTCGGCCTCCTCGTCGGACAGCGCGGTGCCGCAGTGGGGGCACCAGTGGATCACCCGGTGGCCACGGTAGATCAGACCCTCGTCCCACAGACGCACGAACACTTCCCGCACCGATCGCGAGTACGCCGCGTCGAACGTGAAGCGGGTGCGGCTCCAGTCGCACGAGCAGCCGATCACCTTGAGCTGCTCCAGGATGGCGTTCCCCGTCTGGCGCACGAACGCCCAGGTCCGCTCGACGAACTTCTCGCGACCGAGGTCGACGCGGGTCTTGCCCTCCTCCGCGAGCAGCCGTTCGACCACGTTCTGCGTGGCGATGCCGGCGTGATCGGTGCCCGGCAACCACTCTGCGGCACGCCCGCGCATCCGCTCGAAGCGGATCAGCACGTCCTGGATGACGTTGTTGAGCCCGTGACCCACGTGCAGGATGGCCGTGACGTTGGGCGGCGGGATCACGATGACATACGGCTCATGCGGCGAGTCGGCGCGGGGCGTGAACACCCCGCGGTCGAGCCACCGCTGGTACAGCCGGCGCTCGACGTCGTGCGGGTTGTATTGGGGCGGCAACGCGAACCGGGGCTCGGGCATTCATTATTATAGACAGGACGGGGAAAGACGGGGGACGACGGGGAAGGTAGGCGAGCCGACCGGTTCCCCGTCCTTCCCCGCCCTTCCCCGTCGTTCTAGAATACGTTCCCATGCCCGACGAATCTCCGGCGCTCCCCACGAGCCGCATCGCCCGCTGGCTCGCGACTGGGCTCCTCATTCTCCTCATGGTCGCGCTCTACTTCCGCGACGGGCGGCGCCTCCTGCCCCTGACGGCGCCTCCCGCGGGCGTCCCGGTCCCCCCCCCCCCGGCCGCTTCGCCTCCGTCCCCGCCGGGGACCGCCCAGCCGACTCCCTGACCTGATGGCCGCCGCCGAGATCCGTGTCACGCTCCCCGACGGGAGCGAGAAGCGACTGCCCGCGGGCGCCACCGGCGCCGACCTCGCCAAAGCAATCGGCCCCGGGCTCGCCAAGGCCGCCCTCGCGGTGCGCGTGGACGGCCAGGTGCGCGACCTCGCGCGCCCGCTCCCCGACGGCGCGAAGGTCGCGATCGTCACCGACAAGGATCCCCAGGCGCTCGACGTGCTGCGGCACTCGTCGGCGCACGTGCTCGCCACGGCCGTGCGACAGCTGTTCCCGCGCGCCAAGATCGGCTTCGGTCCGCCCATCGAGGACGGCTTCTACTACGACTTCGAGGTGCCCGCGCCGTTCACGCCCGAGGACCTGGCGCAGATCGAAGCGAAGATGCGCGAGGTCACGGCGGCGGACTACCCGTTCGTCCGCGAGGAGGTGGACCGCGCGGCGGCCAAGCGTCGCTTCGCCGACGATCCCTTGAAGCTCGAGCGCATCGACGACCTGGGGCCCGACGAGGTGATTTCGATCTACACGGACGGCCCCTTCGTGGACCTGTGCCGCGGCCCGCACGTGCCGAGCACCGGGCGCATCAAGCACTTCAAGCTGCTGCACGCCGCCGGTGCGTACTGGCGCGGCGACGAGCGCCGCCAGATGCTGCAGCGCATCTACGGCACGGCGTGGCTCAGCAAGGACGACCTCGAGGCCTACCTGCGGCGGCTCGACGAGGCCAAGAAGCGCGACCACCGCGTGCTCGGCAAGCAGCTCGACCTGTTCTCGATTCAGGAGGACGTCGGCCCCGGCCTGATCTTCTGGCACCCGAAAGGCGCGATGATCCAGTTTCAGCTGCGGCGTTTCATCGAGGACACGATCCTCGAGCGCGGCTACTCGTTGGTCTACACGCCCAACGTGACCCGCGAGGAGCTGTTCCTGCGCTCGGGGCACCTTCCCCTGTACGCGGCGAACCAGTTCCCGCCCATGGCAGCGGGGGAGGGCGAGTCGGAATCCGTACGTTATCGGGTGAAGCCGATGAACTGCCCGATGCACATCCTCATCTACGCCGCGCAGCAGCGCAGCTACCGCGACCTGCCGATCCGCCTCGCCGAGATCGCCAATTTGTACCGCAACGAGCGCTCGGGGACGCTGCACGGGATGTTGCGCGTGCGTGGGCTCACCATGGACGACGCGCACATCTTCCTGCGCGAGGACCAGATTGAGCAGGAGATCTTCCAGCTGCTCGATATGGTGGAGCTGGTGCTCGGGAAGACCTTCGGCCTCTCCTATCGGCTCGACCTCGCCACGCGGCCCGACAAGAAGCTGGGCACCGACGCGACCTGGGACCAAGCGGAACGCGCGCTCGAGCAGGCGCTCAAGCACCGCGGCGCCACTTACCGCATCGACCAGGGCGGAGGCGCGTTCTACGGACCCAAGATCGACATCAAGTTCAACGACGCCATCGGGCGCGAGTGGCAGGGGGCGACGATCCAGCTCGATTTCGAGCAGCCCGAGCGCTTCGGGCTCGAGTACGCGGGTGAGGACAACCGGCCGCATCGACCCGTCATGATCCACCGCGCGATCTTCGGCACGCTGGAGCGGTTCGTGGGCTTTCTGATCGAGCACTTCGCGGGCGTGTTCCCGCTGTGGCTCGCGCCGGAGCAGGTGCGCGTGCTGCCGATCTCGGACGTACAGGCGCCGGCGGCGCGTCAGCTGCGGGAGCGGCTCGGCGCGGCCGGCATCCGCGCCCAGCTCGACGAGCGCAACGAGACGCTCAATTACAAGATCCGCGACGCCGAGACGCACAAGGTGCCCTACATGGCTGTGGTGGGGCAGCGCGAGGCGGACGCGGGCAGTGTGGCCGTGCGGGTGCGGGGGGAAGGGAAGAAGCAGGTCGTGCTGCCGGTGGACGAATTCCTCGAGAAACTGAAGGAAGAGGTTCGCACGAGGGGCCTGACGCCGCTAATTTGAGAGAGAGCATTCCCCCGGGCTTGCGCCCGGGGTCAGACTAACCCCGGACGCAAGTCCGGGGTGGAAGGACGCAAGATGAGTAGTGATCAAACCATCCCCGTCATCCTGTCTGCTTGCCGCACACCTGTCGGCAAGTACCTGGGCGGGCTCGCGCCGATCCCGGCGCCGCGCCTCGGCGCGCTTGTGATCAAGGAAGCGGTGCGGCGGGCGGGCGTCGACGCCGCCCTCGTGGACGAAGTCATCCTCGGCAACGTGCTCCAGGGCGGTGAGGGCCAGGCCCCGGCCCGCCAGGCGGCGATCCACGCCGGCCTCCCGGGGACGATCCCCTCGCTCACGGTCAACAAGGTCTGCGGCTCCGGCCTCAAGGCCGTGATGCTCGCGGCCCAGGCGATCAAGGCGGGCGACGAGCAGTGCGTCGTGGCGGGCGGCATGGAGTCCATGTCCAACGCCCCCCACTACGTGTACGGGATGCGCGGCGGCATCAAGGCGGGGAACGGTCAGCTCGTGGACGGCATGATCCACGACGGTCTGTGGGACTCGTTCTCGAACACCCATATGGGGAACCTCGCCGAGTACACCGCCAGGAAGGCGGGCGTCTCGCGCGAGGACCAGGATCGCTTTGCCCTCGCCAGTCACCAGAAGGCCGTGGCGGCGATGGAGGCGTGCCGCTTCAAGGCGGAGACGGTGCCGGTCGAGATCCCCGGCAAACAGGCCCCGATCGTGGTAGACAAGGACGAGGGCCCCCGCAAGGATACCTCGCTCGCGGCGCTGGCCGCGCTCAAGCCCTCGTTCGAGAGGGACGGCACCGTGACGGCGGGGAACGCGCCCGGCCTGAACGACGGCGCGAGCGCGCTCGTGGTGGCGTCGCTCGCGTTCGCCCGGGCGCACGGCCTCGCGCCGCTGGCGCGGATCACCGCGTACGCCACCGGTGGCGGCGAGCCGAAGGATCTGTTCTTCGCCCCCATCGTCGCGGTGCAGCACCTCATGGCGAAGGCCAAGACGACGATCGCCGACTACGATCTGATCGAGGCGAACGAGGCGTTCGCCGTGCAGGCGCTCGCCGACGGGCGCGCCCTGGGCTGGGACTGGGACCGGGTGAACGTGAACGGCGGGGCGATCGCGCTGGGACATCCGATCGGCGCCTCGGGAGCGCGCGTGCTCACGACGCTGCTCTATGCCTTGAAGGAACGGAAGCAGGTGACCGGCCTCGCCACCCTCTGTCTGGGTGGCGGCAACGCAGTAGCCCTCAGCGTGGAGATGCTCTGATGCGGGAGTCGTCGCTTGCCTTCGCGCCGGCGCATGTGGCGCTGCGCCGCACCGCGGCCGTGGTGCTCGGGGCGACGCTCGTCGCCGCCGCCGCGCAGATCTCGATTCCGCTCCCGGGCACCCCGGTGCCGATGACGCTGCAGCCGCTCGCGGTGCTGCTCGTGGGCGGCCTGCTCGGTCCCGGGCTGGGCTCCAGCGCGCTGATCCTGTACCTCGCCCTGGGCGCCGCGGGTCTCCCGGTGTTCACGCCCTACGGCGTGCCCGGTCTGGCGCGCCTCCTGGGACCGACCGGTGGCTACCTGCTCGCGTATCCCGTCGCGGCCTTCGCGGTCGGGAAGCTCGCACCGGACGGCCGGCGGTTGGGGCGACTGGCGCTCGCCGTGCTCACCGGGCTGCTGCTGATCCACCTGGGCGGTCTGGCGCAGCTGCTCATCCTCACGGGCAGCGGCGGCCTCGCGCTGCGACTCGGCACGCTGCCGTTCATCCTGGGCGACCTGTTGAAGCTCGGGATCGCCGTCCTCATTCTGAAGCCGACCCTGACTCCCCTGCGCGCGCGCCTATGACGGCGCGCGTTTCGTTTGTGGGGCGCGCGTGAGGGTCGCCGTGGTGGGCGCGGGCACGATGGGCCACGGCATCGCCCACGTCTTTGCCCAGCATGGCTGGGACACGGCGCTGCTCGACGTGTCGCGTGCAGCGCTCGACCAGGCGCGAGAGGCCATCGCCCGGAACGTCGAGCGCCAAGCAAAAAAGGGAGCAGTGAGCAGGGAGCAGGGAGCGGGCATGTTGGACCGCATACAGATGGATACGTCGCTCGAAGCGGCGGGCAGGGCGGACCTGGTGGTCGAAGCGGCGACCGAAAAGCCCGAGGTCAAGTTTCCGATCTTCCGCGAGCTCGACCGCCTCGCGCCTGAGACGACGCTGCTGGCGAGCAACACCTCCGCGATCTCGATCACGACCCTCGCCGCCCAGACGGGGCGGCCGGCCCAGGTGATCGGGATGCACTTCATGAACCCGGTGCCGGTGATGCCGCTGGTCGAGGTGATCCGCGGCCTCGAGACGTCGGACGAGACCGCACGCCGCACGCTCGAGATCGTCCGCGCCCTCGGCAAGACCCCGGTCGAGGTGAACGACGCGCCCGGGTTCGTGTCGAACCGCGTGCTCATGCCGATGATCAACGAGGCGATCTTCTGCGTGATGGAGGGGGTCGCGACCCCGGAGGCGGTCGACACGGTGATGAAGCTGGGGATGAATCATCCGCTCGGGCCGCTCGCGCTCGCCGACCTGATCGGGCTCGATGTGTGCCTCGCGATTCTCGACGTGCTGCATCGCGATCTGGGCGACGACAAGTACCGGCCGGCGCCGCTGCTCCGGAAGATGGTGGCCGCGGGGCGGCTGGGGCGGAAGAGCGGTCGCGGGTTCTATGTCTACCGCGATTGAGGCGACGGGTCTCTCCGAGACGCAGCGCCAGATCGTGGACCTGGCGCGCGAGTTCGCCCGCACGCGCATCGAGCCGCACGCCGCCGAGTGGGACCGCACCGGCTACTTCCCCCGGGACGTGCTCGATGAGCTGGGCCGGCTCGGCTTCCTCGGGATGTGCACGCCCGAGTCGTTCGACGGCATGGGGCTCGACACGCTGACGTATTTTCTCGCGCTCGAGGAGATCGCGGCGGCCGACGCGAGCATCGCGATCTCCGTGTCGATCCACAACGCGATCCCCACAACCATGCTGGTGCGCCACGGCAGCGCGGCGCAGCAGGAGCGGTGGCTGCGGTCCATGGCGCGGGGCGAACGGCTCGCCGGGTTCGCGCTGTCCGAGCCCGAGTCGGGCTCGGACGCCGGAGCGCTCGCCGCGCGCGCGGTGCGCGACCGCGACGGCTGGCTGCTGTCCGGCACCAAGGCCTGGGCCACGAACGGCGGCACGGCGGACCTGATGATCGTCATGGCCCGCACGGAGCGCGGCATATCGGCCTTCATTGTGCCGACCGACGTGCCGGGTTATCGTCCCGGGAGGCCCGAGGACAAGATGGGCCTGCGCGCCTCGAATACGGTCGCGATCGCGCTCGAGGACGTGCGTTTGCCGGCGGATCACCTCCTGGGCGAGGACGGGCAGGGGTTCCGGTACGCGATGGAGGGGCTCGACGTGGGCCGCCTGGGGATCGCGGTCCAGGCCGTCGGCATCGCGCGTCGGGCGCTCGAGCACGCCGTCGCCTACTGCGCCGAGCGCCGGCAGTTCGGCGCGGCGCTGCGGGAGTTCGAGGCGGTGCAGTTCAAGCTGGCGGACATGGCCACGCGCGTGGAGGCCGCCCGCGCCCTCACCCACGCGGTCGCTGGTCGCATCGACCGGAGCGAGGGCTTCACGACGCAGGCGAGCATGGCCAAGCTGTTCGCGTCCGAGACCGCGATGTGGGTCACGACCCAGGCGGTGCAGCTGTTCGGCGGCTACGGTTACATGCGGGACTTCCCGGTCGAGAAGCTGTTCCGGGATGCGAAGGTCACGGAGCTCTATGAAGGCACCAGCGAAATCCAGCGGATCGTCATCGCCCGCGGTCTCTATCCTCGAGGCTGAGGTGGGGCGTCGCCCCGCCCGTAAGGTCGGGGCCTCCGGGGGCTTCCCGCTGTTCGACCGGCTCGCGGAGCACGAGCACGAGCAGGTGAGCGCGTACTACGATCCGACCGCCGGGTACCGGGGCATCATCGCGATCCACTCGACGGTGCTGGGGCCCGCCCTCGGCGGCACGCGGTTCTGGAACTACGCGAGCGACGAGGAGGCGCTGGTCGATGCCCTGCGACTGGCTCGGGGCATGACGTACAAGGCCGCCGTCGCGGGGCTCAATCTGGGCGGCGGCAAGAGCGTGATCATCGGCGACAACCGCACCACGCGGCGCGAGGCGCTGTTCCGCGCGCACGGGCGGCACGTCGAATCGCTCAAGGGGCGCTACATCACCGCCGAGGACGTGGGCACCACCACCGGCGACATGGAATACATCAAGGCCGAGACGAACCACGTGACCGGCCTGATCGGGAAATCGGGGGACCCGTCGCCCGTCACGGCGTACGGGGTGTACCGCGGGATGAAGGCGTGCGCCCGGCACCGCTATGGCGCGGACAGCCTGAGCGGGAAGACCGTGGCGCTGCAGGGGTGTGGCTCGGTCGGCTACCATCTGGCGCGACTGCTCCACACCGAGGGCGCGCGCATCGTGTGCACGGACATCGACCCGCAGCGGGTAAAGCGCGTGGTCGAGGAGGTCGGCGCGCAGGCGGTGGCGACGGACGCGATCTACGACGTCCCGGCCGACATCTTCGCGCCGTGCGCGCTCGGCGCCGTGCTCAACGACGACACCGTCCCGCGGCTCAAGGTGGAGATCGTGGCGGGTGGCGCGAACAACCAGCTGGCCGAGGACCGCCACGGCGACCTGCTCGAGCAGCGGCACATCACCTATGCCCCGGACTACGTGATCAACGGGGGCGGGCTCATCAACGTGAACGCCGAGCTCCACGGCTGGGCCCCGGAGCGAGCCCGCTCCAAGGCGGGGGAGATCTACGACACCATCCTGCGCGTCTTTGAGATCGCGCGGGAGGAGGGGATCCCCAGCTACCGGGCGGCCGATCGGCTCGCGGAGCAGCGCATTGCGGCAATCGCCGGGGTACGGCGCAACTTTGTCTGAGCAGATCTACGTCGGCGCCGACCACGCGGGCTTCCGCCTCAAGCAGAAGCTCGTCGACGAGCTCGCGCGGCTCGGCTATGAGCCGGTGGACGTGGGGCCGAAGGCGCTCGATCCGGCGGACGACTTCCCCGACTACGGGCGACCGGTCGCCGCCGCGGTGAGCGAGGGGAAGGTGCGGCGCGGCATCCTCACCTGCGGTACGGGGCTGGGGATGGCGTTCGTGGCGAACCGCTTTCCCCACGTGCGCGCGGCCGTCGCCTGGAGTCCCGAGATCGCGGAGCTGGCGCGCCGCCACAACGACGCGAACGTGCTCGTCCTGCCGGCACGGTTCGTGAGCGAGGCGGAAGGCATGGAGATTCTCCACAAGTGGCTCGACACGACGTTCGAGGGCGGGCGCCACGAGCGGCGCGTCGCGAAGATCGACTCGTGATCGACCGTCGCGCGCCGCTCGCCAAGGCGGACCCGGCCATCTTCCAGCTGATTCGCCGCGAGGTGGAACGGCAGGAGCACGGCCTCGAACTGATCGCGAGCGAGAACTTCGTCACGGTCGCCGTGCTCGAGGCGATGGGCTCCGCGCTCACGAACAAGTACGCCGAGGGCCTGCCGCGGAAGCGCTACTACGGCGGCTGCGAGGTCGTCGATGAGGTCGAGCAGCTCGCGATCGATCGCGCCAAGGCTTTGTTCAAGGCCGAGCACGCGAACGTCCAGCCGCACTCGGGCGCGCAGGCGAACATGGCCGCCTACCTCGCGGTCGCGAAGCCGGGCGACACGCTGCTCGGGCTCGCGCTGCCGCACGGCGGGCACCTCACGCACGGCGCCCCCGTGAACTTCTCGGGCACGCTGTTCCGCGCCGTCCATTACGGAGTTCGCGAAGACACCGGCTACATTGACTACGACCAGGTGCGCGACGTCGCGCGCCGCGAGCGGCCGCGCATCCTCATCGGCGGCGGCTCCGCCTACGCCCGCATCATCGACTTCGCGGCGCTCAGGAGCGTCGCCGACGAAGTGGGCGCCATCCTCGTCGTGGACATGGCGCACTTCGCCGGACTCGTGGCCGCGGGCCTGCATCCTTCGCCGGTCCCGCACTCGCAGATCGTCACGACCACGACGCACAAGACGCTGCGCGGCCCGCGCGGCGGGATTATCCTGTGCCAGGAAGCGTTCGCCAAGGAGGTCGACAAGCAGGTGTTCCCGGGGATCCAGGGCGGCCCGCTCGAGCACGTCATCGCGGCGAAGGCGGTCGCGCTGGGCGAGGCGCTCACCCCGGAGTTCAAGCGCTACGCGCAGCAGGTGGTGAAGAACGCCCAGGCCCTCGCCGCGGCGCTCGTGGACCGGGGCTACGCGATCGTCTCGGGCGGCACCGACACGCACCTGATGCTCGTGGACCTGCGGCCCAAGAACGTCACCGGGAAGGAGGCGCAGGAGTTGCTCGACCGGGCAGCGATCACCGTCAACAAGAACACCATCCCGGGCGACCCGCAAAAGGCGTTCGTGACGAGCGGCATCCGCATCGGGACGCCCGCGGTCACGACCCGCGGCTTCACCGAGTCGGAGATGGAGACGGTGGCGGGCCTGATCGACGACGTGCTCACGAAACAGGACGACGCCACCATCACGCGCGTCAAGGCCGAGGTGCGCGAGCTCACGGCGCAGTTCCCCCTGTACGCGCCTCCGCTCCCAGCACGGGCGGCCGTCGCTTCGCGCCATGACGGATAGCAGCGCCGGCAGCGGCGGGGGCGGCGGGGGCGGGTCGTCGGGCCGGCCCTCCCGGGGCTCGGGCTCGTTCACCGTGCACCTCGCCGAGGAGCTCGAGGTCTACTTCAACGAGGTGGCCCACGGCCGCCCCGTGGGCTTCGTCGCGTCGGCCAAGTGGAAGCCGCCCACCGACATCTTCGAAACGGACGACGCGCTGGTCGTCTGCATGGACATCGCCGGCATGCGCTCCGAGGATTTCAGCGTCCAACTGGCCGACGGGATTCTCACGATCGGGGGCGAGCGCAAGGTGCGGCGCGACGGCAAGCCGCACTACCACGCGATGGAAGTCCAGGTGGGCCCGTTCGAGCGCCGCTTCCGCCTGCCCGTGCGCGTCGATCCCGAGAGCATCCGCGCCAACTACGAGCACGGCTTCCTCGAGGTCCGGCTCACCAAGGTGCCGGTGCGCTCGTCCGGGACGCAGTCGGTGAAAGTGGAGTAGATGGACCGGCTCCCGGTATTGCCGCTCGGGCAACTGGTCGTCTACCCGCACGTCGTGCTGCCGCTCGCGCTCACGGACCCGTACGCCGCGCAGCTCATCGACGAGGTGGTGCAGGGCAACAAGCGGGTGCTGCTGGGCGTGGTGCGGCCGGTGGGCGGTACGGAGCCTCCCGAGGGCGCGGTGATGCAGGCGCGCGGCGACGAGCTGTACGAGGTCGGCACGCTGAGCACCGTCGTCCGCATGCTCAAGCTCGGAGACGGCTCGGTGCGCGTGATGGTGCAGGGGCTCGACCGGGCGCGGCTCGTCGAGATCACGCCCGCCGAGCACTGGCTCGTGGCGGGCTACGAGACCCTGCCGTCCACTGGGGTCGAGGACGCCCGCACCGAAGCGTTGAAGCGCACCGTCCACGCGCAATTCTCCCGCGTCATCGACATCGCTCCGTACCTGGGTGAGGAGCTGCACGAAGTCCTTGCCGGCATCACCGACGCCGCCAAGCTCGCCGACTTCGTCGCCGCAAACCTGGATCTGGCACTCCCCGCCAAGGCCGAGCTGCTCGCGATCGACGAGGTGAACCGCCGGCTCGAGCGGCTGGCCGAGCTAATGGGCCAGGAGCTGCAGGTGCTCGAGGTCGGGAGCCAGATCCAAGAGAAAGTGCGGACGCGGCTCGACCAGAACCAGCGCGAGTACGTGCTGCGCGAACAGCTGCGCGTGATCCGCCAGGAGCTGGGCGAAGAGGAAGGCGAGGACGAGCTCGCCGAGCTGGCGCGCCGGCTCGAGGAGGGGGGGCTGTCGCCCGAAGGGAAGAAGGTCGCCGATCGCGAGCTCAAGCGGCTGCGCCAGATGTCGCCGCAGTCGGCCGAGTACCACGTGGCGCGCACCTACCTCGAGGTGCTCGCCTCGCTGCCGTGGAACCGCACATCCACCGACCGGCTCGACCTGAAGGCGGCGCGGGAGATTCTCGACCGCGACCACTACGACCTGAAGACGGTGAAGGAGCGCATTCTCGAGTACCTCGCGGTGCGCACGCTGAACCCCGAGGCGCGGGGCAGCATCCTCTGCTTCGTGGGCCCGCCCGGGGTGGGGAAGACGTCCCTGGGGCAGAGCATCGCCGAAGCCCTGGGCCGCCGCTTCACCCGCGTGTCCCTGGGCGGGGTGCGCGACGAGGCCGAGGTGCGCGGCCATCGCCGCACCTACGTCGGTGCACTGCCGGGACGCATCATCCACGCGCTGCAGCGCTGCGAGACGCGCAACCCGGTTCTCATGCTCGACGAGGTGGACAAGATGGGGGCCGACGTGCGCGGCGATCCGACCGCGGCGCTGCTCGAGGTGCTCGATCCGGCGCAGAACGGCGCCTTCGTGGACCATTACCTCGAGGTGCCGTTCGACCTCTCCGGGGTGATGTTCATCGCCACCGCCAACAGCCTCGCGCCGATCCCCGATCCCTTGCTCGACCGGATGGAAGTCCTCACCTTACCCGGGTACACCCCCGGCGAGAAGCTCGCGATCGCCAAGCGCTACCTGCTCCCGCGCCAACTCAAGGAGACGGGCCTCCAGGCCGAGCGGGCGAGCGTCGCCGACGGGGCGCTCGAGCGACTCATCGGGGAATTCACGCGGGAAGCGGGCGTGCGCCAGCTGGAACGCGAAATCCAGGGCGTGCTCCGCAAGGCCGCGCTGGAGGTGGTGGAGGGGCGGGCTCGGTCGGTCAAGATCTCCGCCAAGAACCTCGAGAAGTACGCCGGCCAGCCCAAGGTCCAGAGCGAGGTGGCCGGGCGCAGCCCCGAAGTGGGCGTCGCGACGGGGCTCGCATGGACGCCCGTCGGCGGGGACATCATGTTCATCGAGGCGATCCAGATGCCGGGCAAGGGACAGATCACGCTCACCGGCCAGCTGGGCGACGTCATGAAGGAGTCCGCGCAGGCGGCGTGGAGCCTGCTGCGCGCCCGCGCCGGCGCGCTCGGCATCCCGCTCGAGGCGTTCACGCAGACGGACGTACACCTGCACGTGCCGGCCGGGGCGGTCCCCAAAGACGGCCCGTCGGCCGGTATCACGATCGCGGCCGCCCTGGCGTCGCTCTTGTGCCGGCGCCCCGCGCGCCACGACGTGGCGATGACGGGCGAGCTCACGCTGCGCGGGCGGGTGCTCCCGATCGGCGGGCTCAAGGAGAAGCTGACCGCGGCGGCGCGCGCGGGCGTGAAGACCGTGCTCGTGCCGGCGCGCAACCAGAGCGACATCGTCGAGGTGCCGGACGAGGTGAAACAGCTGCTCGAGATCAAGCCGGTGGAAACGATCGACGAAGTGCTCGAGCAGGCGCTGCTCGAGTCGCAGCTCTCCAAGCCCGTCGCGGCGCTGCGGGCGCGGCCGTCGGGGCCGGCGGAGGCGCGCCCGTGAGCGACTTCGCCACCCTGGAAGAGGCGTTCCAGCGCATCGGGCAGCAGGACGCCCGCTACCACGAGCGCGGCTACCTGTTCGTGCTCGCGGCGCTCGAGTACGCGCAGGGGCGGCTGCCGGCGCGCCGCCATCTCACGGGCGCGGAGCTCGCGTGGGCGTGCCGGGACTTCGCGCTCGAGCAGTTCGGGCTCCTCGCGCCGACCGTGCTCGGTCACTGGGGTATCGCGAGCACCGCGGATCTGGGACGCATGGTGTTCACGCTGATCGACGTCGGGCTGCTCGCCCGGCAACCGAGCGACAAGCCGGAAGACTTCGATCGAGTCTACGATTTCGCGGAGGTGTTCCGGGCCGGCTACCGCTGGCCCGGCGTGGAGCGCGGGTAGCAGGGGCGGATCGGGTGAAGGGGGTGCCGCATGGACGACGTGAAGGAATGGCCCGCCTGCAAGAAGTGCCAGCAAGGTCTCCTCATCCCGTTATCGGACTACGGCCGCGACGGAGCGCCGATCACCTACAAGGCCTGGGTCTGCACCAACCCCGAATGCGGCTTCAACATCCGCATCGATAACGGGGAGATCTCGTTCGGTCGCGCGATCGGCCAGAGTTTCAAATAGGCTTGGACGCGGTGCGTGCGCCCGCCGTGAGCGGGCGCTTCTATCCGGGGACGCAGCGCGAGCTGGAGCGCGCCGTGCGGGAGCTGCTCGCCGCCGTGGCGGACGCGCGCCCCGGGCCCGCCCGCGCGGCGCTGGCGCCGCACGCCGGCTACGTCTATTCGGGGCTCACGGCGGCGCATGTGTTCGCGCGCCTCGACGTCCCGCCGGTCGTCGTGATCCTCGCCCCGAACCACACGGGGGTATGCCGCGCCCGCGGCGGGGCCTCGCTGTGGGAGGCGGGCGCGTTTCGCACGCCGCTCGGCGACGTGACCGTGGACGTCGCGTTCGCACGCGCGTTGCTCGAGGCGTCGCCGCTCGTGGGCGCGGACCACGCGGCGCACGAGCACGAGCACGCCGTCGAGGTCGAGCTGCCGTTTCTCCAGATCCGGCGCGCCGATGTGCGCATCGTGCCGCTCGTGCTCGCGTGGGACGCCTGGGAAGGGTGCGACCTGCTGGGGCGCGCGCTCGCGGCGCTCGTCCGGCGCTGGCCCGAGCGGGTGCTGCTGCTGGCGTCGAGCGACCTGAACCACTATGAGCCCGCGAGCGTCTCCGAGGGCAAGGACCGCCGCGCCCTCGAGGCGGTGGTGGCGCTGGACGGCGCCGAGCTGCTGGCGCGCTGCCGGCGCGAGCGCATCTCGATGTGCGGCCGCGCCCCCGCGGCCACCGTGCTCGCCGCGACCGTGGCGCTGGGCGGGGGGGGCGGGGGCGACGCACGCGCCGCCGTGGTGCATTACAGTCACTCGGGGATGACGACGGGCGACGACGATGCCGTGGTGGGCTACGGAGGGGTGGTGATCACGTGAATCCCGTTCCCGTTCTCTCGGCCACCGAGGCCGCCGCCTGGGACTCGGCGGCGCGCACCCAGTACCGCATTCCGTCGCGCGTGCTGATGGAGGCGGCGGGTCGCGCGGTGGCCCAAGTCGTCCTGCGCGACTTTCCCGACGTGCTCGCCCGCGGGGTGCTGGTCGCCGCCGGAGCGGGGAACAATGGGGGCGACGGCTGGGTGGCGGCGCGGGCGCTGCATGCCGCCGCCGTTCCCGTGTGGGTGGCGGCGCTCGATCCCAAGACCGACGACGCGATCGACAACCGCGCGCTGGCGCGCGTGGACGGCGTGCGCGAGATCGGGCGGGAGGAGCCGTGGCCCGCCGCCGCCGTGGCCGTGGACGCGCTGCTCGGGACGGGCGCCGCCGGCCCGGCCCGCGGCGACGTGCTCGCGCTGGCGCAGCGGCTCGTCACGTACGGGGCGCCCATCGTCGCCATCGACGGACCCACCGGGCTCGACCTGTCGACCGGCGAGGCGCACGGCCCGCTGCGCGCCGACGTGTCGGTCACTTTCGGGGGCCCGCGCCGGGGGCACCTGCTGGCGCGTGACTGGTGCGGCAAGGTGGTCGTCGTGGACATCGGGTTCCCGCCGCCCGATCCCGGCTGGCCGGTGCTCGTCACCGACGCATGGGCCGGCGCGCGGCTCCCGAAGCTCGCGCCCACGATGCACAAGGGCGACCGCGGCCGCGTGACCGTCGTGGGCGGCTCGAACGGCATGACGGGGGCGGCGCTGCATGCCGCGCGCGCCGCGCTGGCCGCCGGGGCGGGGCTCGTGAAGCTCGTCGCCGGGCCGGAGACCATTGCCGCCGCGCGCGCCAGCCTTCCGGACGTGCTCACGGTCGAGTCCGCGCTCGGCCCCGATGTCACGGCGCCGGCCGCCGAGGCGCTCGAGTGGGCCGACGCGCTCGTCGTCGGGCCCGGGCTGGGCCGCGAGCCGCCGCGCGCCCAGTTCCTCCAGGGCGTGCTCGCCCGGCGCGCGATCCCCACCGTGATCGATGCCGACGCGCTGACGCTGTTCCAGGGTCCCATCGAGCGCCCCGTCGTCCTCACCCCCCACCTGGGCGAGTTCCGTGCCCAATTCGGCGACCAGCTCGCCGACGAGGCGGCGAACGACCGCTGGGCGGCCGCCACGAAGGCCGCCCAGAAGGTGAAGGCGACGGTCCTGCTGAAAGGGGTGCCCACGGTGATCGCCGATCTACGCGGCCCCATCCACGTAGTGGCGAGCGGTAATCCGGGACTCGCCACCGGTGGGAGCGGCGACCTGCTCGCCGGCTTCATCGGCGCGTTCCTCGCGCGCGGCAGCCCGGGCCCCGAGGCCGCGGCCCTGGGCGCGCACGCGCTGGGGCGCGCCGCGGAGCAGGGCGCGCGCCAGTGGACCGCGCGCAGCCTCCGACCCGCCGATGTCCTCGCCGCCCTCCCCGACACCTGGCGCGCCTGGGCGAACAGCCGGCCGGCAGGGCCGCCGGTGATCACGGTGCTCGAGCCGCCGGAGACGGCATGAGAGACAGAAAGGCGACGGAACGACGGAAGGACGGAATGGGGATGAATTGGAGATTGCCGGTGCGCATAGCGGTCGCCGTGCTCCCACTTTCCGTCCTTCCGTCGCTTCACCATCCGTCGTCTCATCATCCGTCGCAGTCCCGGTTCTGGCGCCCCGAAGACCGCGCCCTCATCTCCGATTTCTCATACGTCACCGCCGTCGCCGCGTCGCCGTTCACGGTGTTCGGGGCCACGACCCACGGGCTCGTCGTGTACGACCGCCAAGCGCGGACGTGGCGCCTGCCGGTGACGACGCTCGACGGGTATCCCGCTTCCCGCGTGCGCGCGGCGCTCGCCGATGCGACGGGCAACGCCGTGTGGCTCGGCACCACCGGCGGGTGGGCTCGCTACGACGCCGACGCGCAGCGCTGGGATTCGGGGTTCGTGGCCGGTGGCGTGAGTAACCTCGTACTCGACGCGCGCGACGCGGCGAGCGGCGTGTACGTGCAGGGTGCGTTCGGATGGAGCTTCCTGCCCCGGGGCGCGATCGTGCCCGTGGCGGACCGGCCGCTGCCGCCGCCTGGGCAGCGCATCCAGCCGCTCGACGCAGGGACGGCGCTGAACCTCGCCCCGGCGGCGCAGGCGCTGCGCGCGCTCATCCTCACGGGCCCGCGGCTCCGCGCCCATCGCTTCCTCTCCGCGGCGCGTTCCCCGGATCGGAGCGACCTGTTCTTCGGCACCGACGGCATGGGACTCGTGCGCGTGGACGCCGCGACCGCCGAGTGGGAGAACCTCTCCTACGGCTTGCTCAGCGCGCGCGCCGGTGCCGTCGCACTCGCCCCCGGCGGCGTGTGGGTGGCTTCGGCGGGGCGCGTGGCGGAGCGCCACGGGCTCGTGTGGGTGGCGGCCGACCTCTCGGCTGACACGACGCTCGCAGGCTCGGGGGACGGCCCCCTCGGCTTCGGTTGCGTTGCGGGACGGCGGCTGGTGGCGACGGGCCGCTGGCTGTGGCTCGCCTGCGAGCGCGGCGTGGTTCGGATCGCGACCGGCAGCTACACCAGCCGCCGCTTCGACGCGGCGCAGGGGCTGCCGGCGGACGACGCGCTCAGCCTCGCCCCCGCGCCCGACGGCTGTTGGGTGGGGACGATGCGCGGGCTCGCGGTCGTCACCAACGGGGACAAGGTGATCCCCGTCGGCAACGTGAGCCAGCCGGTGCTCAGCCTCGTGGCCGTGCGCGAGAGCCTGTGGGTCGGAACCGCGGGCGGGCTCCGGCTGCTTGCCCCCGGCTCGAGCGACGTCGCCGTGACTCCCGACGTGGCCGGTCAGCCCGCGCTGCGCGCGCCGATTCTCGCCCTCACCCTCACGGGGGACACCCTGGTCGCCGTCACGCCGGACCAGTTCGCGTGGCGCGATCCCGCCACGCGGGCGTGGACCCTGGTGCACGCGCGCGCCGAGCTGGGTCAGGTGACGGCGCTCGCACCGGATGAAGGAGGCGTGTGGGTGGGCGGGGCGAACGGGCTCGCGTTCTGGGACCTGGCCCGCGCGAGCTTCCGGGTGCTCCACGTGCCCGATGACCTGCCCGCGGCCGTGCGCGACGTCGCGGTGGAGCGACGCTGGCTGTGGGTCGCGACCGACAGCGGGCTGGTGCGCTTCGCGCGTGCGGAGGCGCGGGGACAATGAGGAGGGGGCCGCTGGCCCTCGGCCCGGGCGGGGAATTCGACCGACTGCGGGCCATCTTCGCGCGACTCGGCGCCGCGGCGCGCGACCTGGGCGACGACGCGGCGCTCGTCCGGCTGGGCGGAACGACTCTCGCCGTTTCGATCGATCTCTCTCTCGAGGGCGTGCACTTCCGCACCGCCTGGCTGTCGTTCGAGGACATCGGATGGCGCGCGACCGCGGCGGCGCTGTCCGACCTCGCCGCGGAGGGTGCCCGGCCCATCGGTGTGCTCGTCGCTCTCGGAATTCCGTCGGATGACGGAAGACGAAGGAAGGATGACGCCGTCGACATCATGGCCGGCGTCGGTGCCGCGGCGCGGAGCGCAGGTACGCGCGTGCTGGGCGGCGACCTCGTGCGCTCGCCGCGCTATCTCGTCGACGTGTGCGTATTCGGGCTCGCGTCGCGGCCGGTACGCCGCAGCGGCGCGCGGCCGGGGGACGGGTTGTGGGTGACCGGCCGGCTCGGCGGCGCCGGGCTGGCGCTCGCCGCCCTGCAGCGTGGGGGCGGCCCCCGGCTGCCGCGCCCGCTGTTCCGGCGCTTCGCGCGCCCCGCACCCCGCATCGCCGCCGGGCGCTGGCTGGCGCGCCGCGGTGCACGCGCCCTGATCGACATCTCGGACGGGCTTGCCGGCGACGCGGGACAGCTCGCTGCGGCCTCGGGCGTACGGGCGGAGATCGCGCTCGAGCGGGTGCCCTGCTGGCCCGGCGTCACGCCGCAGGCGGCCGCCCTGAGCGGAGAAGAGTACGAGCTGCTCGCGGCCCTCCCGCCGCGCTTCGCGGAGCGCGACGCGCGCGCCTTCCGTCGCGCGACCGGGCTGACCCTCACGCGAATCGGGCGTTGCGCCGCTGGCCGGGGGGTCCGGTTGACTGACGAAGGACGACTGATACCGCCGCTCCGCGGCTTCGATCACTTTCCGCCGCGATGATCCGCACGGTCTGGTTCTATCTGATGCTGGTCGTGTCGGGCTTCGTCCACGCCGCGACGGTCATCGTGGCGGCGCTGGTCGGCGTGAAGCGCCGTCCGGGAGGGCGCGGCATTTACGACTGGGGCACGAACGACTGGGCGCGCGACCTGCTCGATGCGGCGGGCACGCCGGTGCGGGTGGAGGGACTCGAGCGCATCCCCCGGGACGGGCCGGTCGTCTACGCCTCGAATCATTCCTCGATGTTCGACATCTGGGCGCTCGCCGCGACGCTCCCCGGCTCGGTGCGGTTCGTGGCGAAGCAGGAGCTCGTGAAGATCCCGCTCGTCGGGCGCGCGATGGTGCTCGCGGGCCACGTGATGATCGACCGGCCGCACCCGCGGCGCGCCGTCGAGGCGTACGCGCGCGCGGGAGCGGTCATCAAGGGCGGCGTGTCGGCCGTGGTGTTCCCCGAGGGGACGCGCAGCCGCACAGGGGAGCTCCTCCCGTTCAAGAACGCGCCGTTCGGGCTGGCGATCGCCGCGCAGGTGCCGGTCGTCCCCGTGTACGTGCACCATACCTTTGAGATCCTGCCCAAGGGTGGGATCCGGCTGCGCCCACGACCCATCCGGATCCTGGTGGGCGAGCCGATCGCGACCGCGGGCATGGGCGTCGACCAGCGGCAGGAGCTGCGCGACCGCGTGCGCCCGGCGATCCTCGCGCTCAAGGCGCGCGTTGACTCGGGGCCCGGGCGCCGCTAGGGTAGGGGCCCATGAGCACGATCATTTCGGTGCACGCGCGCGAGATACTCGACAGCCGGGGCAATCCCACGATCGAAGCCGACGTCACGCTGGCGAGCGGCGCGGCCGGCCGGGCGGCCGTCCCGAGCGGCGCGTCCACCGGCGAGCACGAAGCCGTCGAGCTGCGCGACGGCGACCACAAGCGCTTTCTCGGCAAGGGTGTGCTCGAGGCCGTGAAGAACGTGAACGAGGTGATCGGGCCGCGGCTCGAGGGGATGTCGGCCGAGGAGCAGATCGCCGTCGACTACGCGATGCTCGACCTCGACGGGACGCCCAACAAGAGCCACCTCGGCGCCAATGCGATCCTATCGGTGTCGATGGCCGCGGCGCGGGCTGCGGCGCAGGACGCGGGGCTCCCGCTGTACCGCTACCTCGGCGGCCCCGTCGCGAACGTGCTCCCCGTGCCCATGATGAACATCCTGAACGGCGGCGCCCACGCCGCCAACAACGTGGATTTTCAGGAGTTCATGGTCGTGCCGATCGGCGCGGAGAGCTTCCCTGAGGGCCTGCGCGTCGGGGTCGAGGTGTTCCACGCCTTGAAGAAGGTGCTCGCCAAGCGCAACCTCTCGACCGCCGTGGGCGACGAGGGCGGGTTCGCGCCGAACCTGCCGAGCGACGAGGCGGCGCTCGAGGCCGTGATGGCGGCCATCGAAGCTGCGGGCTTGGACCCCGGAAAGGACGTGGCCATCGCGCTCGACCCGGCGGCGTCCGAGTTCTATCAGGATGGCAAGTACGTCTTCAAGAAGAGCGGGGCGGGGACGAAGACGCCCGAGGAAATGGTGGCCCTCTACAAGAGCTGGATCGACCGCTACCCCATCGTGTCGATCGAGGACGGGCTCGCGGAGGACGACTGGTCCGGGTGGGCGAAGCTCACCGAAGCGCTCTCCACGCGGGTGCAGCTCGTCGGGGACGACCTCTTCTGCACCAACATCGAGCGCCTGGAGCGCGGCATCGAGGAAGGCGTGGCCAACGCGATCCTGATCAAGCTGAACCAGATCGGCACCCTCACCGAGACGCTGCAATGCATCGAGCAGGCGCGCTCCAACGGCTACGGCGCGGTCATCTCGCACCGCTCGGGGGAGACCGAAGACACCTTCATCGCCGACCTCGCCGTCGGCACGGGCGTGGGGCAGATCAAGACCGGCAGCGCGTCCCGCACGGACCGGGTCGCCAAGTACAACCAGTTGCTGCGCATCGCCGAGGAGCTGGGCGACGTGGCCGCCTACCCGGGCCGGCACTTGTACGGGTTGTGACGCGCGCGCAGCTCGCCGGCCTCGCTGCCGCCCTGGTACTCGCGGCGCTCGCCTTCCAGGCGGGGGAGTACAGCACGGTGGACTGGCTCAAGCTGCGGCGCCAGCTCGCCGAGGAGCGCCGCACCGTGCGCGATCTCGAGGTGGAGCTCGACTCGCTCGAGCGGCTGGCGCACGCGCTCGAGACCGATCCCGCCGCGCAGGAGCGCGCGGCGCGCGAGCAGTTCGGGATGATCCGGAAGGGGGAGATCCTCTACCGCGTGGTACCACAGCTCGACAGCGGCGGCTTGGGGCCGAAGTAATGGCAGCGGGCGCCTCTCAGGACACGACTTGACCGTCCCGCTGCTCTCTCGCTAGCATTTGCCGCGTCGGGCAGGGTAGCTCAGGTGGTTAGAGCACGGCACTCATAATGCCGGGGTCGCGGGTTCGAGTCCCGCCCCTGCTATTTGATGTCAGCCTCCGCAGGGGACGGCGTCTCAGGGCGACGCGGCCGGAAGCGGCTGGACCGACAGCACGACCGCGCGCGTCGCATGGTTACGGTGAGGGTTGATGAAGTGCGCGAGGTCATCGCCGAGGCTCGGTGAGATCGTCGTTCGGACCACGAGCGTGCGACCGAGCGTACGCTCGAGCAGGGCGGTGTCCGCCTCGAGCGAGTCGCTGTACAGCACCACGTAATTCACGGGCTGTCCAGCCAGGTGGGCAGTGGCGATGTCGGCGGCGAGCCGCCCCCGATCCTCGAAGACGAAGACGACAGGTCTCGATCTGCCGAGATAATACCCGGGCACCGGGAACCCGTAAGTGAACTGGGCCTCGACGATCCCGGTCGCGTCGTGCCGATGCTCCAGGTACACGAGCGGCGCGACCCGATCCTTTTTTCCGTAAGAGAACACGCCGACGCCGAGTAGCGCCGCGTTGACGACGGCGAAGTAGCCCCACGACCAGTTGTACGCCCGCGTCCACCCCCGTCGTGCAAACCAGTCTCGCACCGCCGGCAGTCCGATCGCACCGAGGATCAAGAGCACGGGCAGCACCGGCAGCAGGAATCGCTCCTGCTTGTTCGGGACGAGGCTCGTCCCGACGAGAAAAGCGAGTGCCGGTATGCCGAGCAACGCGAACCGCTTGGCTCCACGGATCGCGGCGGCGAGGAACAGCAACGAGAACGGTGGGAGAAAGGCGGCGACGAGCGTCACGGCGTACTTCCAGAACGGCGCCGTTGGGTAGCCGCCGCCAAGCCCGGCCCGGTGACGCGCCGTCCGGAAGAGGTAGTACAGCGGGTCGCCGTTGATCACGACGTTGCTGGCCGCCTGCAACACGAGCACCAAGAGTACTCCGAGGGCGAAGGAGAGCTTGCTGGACCGCGCTGCCGGACGCCACAGCGCGACCGCCACGAACGCAATCACATATGGGAGCGCCGGGAAGCGGATCAGCAGGCTGGTCGCGATCGCCGCTCCCGATAGGAACGACCACAGACCTGCGCCGCGTGCCGGTTCGTCGGCCTTGAGCAGCCACCAGCAGCTCGCGAGGATCGGGACCTGGCACACGGCTTCCTCGAACTGGTGCACCGACGTGGCCGGGAGCAGATAGAACGTCGCCAGCAACAGACCGCCCACGCGAGCGGCTTCCCGGCCCGCGACGTGCTCGAGGATCCGGTAAGCGAAGTAGACACTGAGGACGCTGAAGGCTCCGTGCACCAGCCGCACCACGGCCATTTCGACAGCGGGGGAGGCCTGTGCGACAGCCCGCACCGCGTCCATGATGAGCGCGACGGAGCCTGGGTAAAGGATCGATCGCCCATAGTTCACCGGAAGCGGGACGCCGCGCGCCACGCGGTCCGCGGTGTCGATGAGGACGTGATGGTCGTCGATGGTGAAGAAGCCGCGACTGAAAATGGCGGCGATGAGGCGGAGTGCCGCGCCTACGATCAGGATCACGACCAGCGGCCGCGCGTCGAATGCGCGGCGACTCGCAGCCGCGAGAGTGCGCAGTGGCATCACACAATATGCGCAGCCGTGAACCGGCCTGCCTCCGAGACTTGCCAGCCCGTGCGCTGGCCGTAGGTTGCTCGTCGGAGAGCCGTGGCCACTGCCGGCCGCGGCCTGTATATGTGGTGCCGCTGCGCGCTCGTAGGACTCGCCGCGTGCGTGCCTGTGCCGCTGTCCGCCCAGGCACCCCCCGCGACCGTGGACACGATCGTCATCGTGAATCGCAATGTGTTCGATGCGGACGGGGACGCGCCGCGATTCCTCACCCGCCTCGTGAACGCAGTGCACGTGACGACCCGACCGTGGGTGATCCGGCACGCCCTGCTCGTGAACCCGGGGGACCGTTACGATTCGGCACGGGCTGTCGAGAGCGAGCGCGCGCTCCGGGCGTTGTATGTCTTCAGCCGGGTGCGCGTCGACACCACGCGGCTCGCCGGCCGACTCGCCGTGCGGGCCGTGACGACTGACGGGTGGAGCACGAAGCCGCAGTTCGGATTTTCCTCCGCAGCCGGGGACGTCAGCTGGATGGTCGGCATCGCCGAGGACAACTTCCTCGGCACCGCCACCTCACTCACCGCGGTGCACAACCACACCCCCGACCGGAACATCTTCGATCTCCACTACCAGAGTCCCCATTTCTTCGGGCGCCGCACGCGTCTCGCGCTCGCGTACAGCAACAAGTCGGACGGCTCGTCCGGGTCGTGGGCCATCGGCGTGCCGTTCTACGAGACCGCCGCCCGCCGCGCGCTCGAGACGCAGGGGAGTGCCGGATCCGAGCGCGTGCTCATCTTCCGGGACGGGGCGCTCGACACGACGCTCGCGCATCGGACGCTGCGATTTGACGGCACGGGCGGCTACGCCCTTCACGCCACGAGCCGGGACTATGTGCGCCTCTGGGTCAGCGGGGTGTGGCGCCGGGAAGTGTACGAGCCCGTCACGACAGCCGTGTTCCCCGACTCCGTGTTCGGCACCGTGGGGACGGGGCTCGACGTCGGCCATGTGCGCCTTCAGGTGCTCGAGCGCCTCAACTCGTTCGCCCGGCGCGAGGATGTGGACATCTCGCAGCGCGCGCACATCGGCGTGTGGGCGGCGCCGCGCGCCTGGGGCTACCCGGCCGGCCAAGCCGGGGTCGGCGTCGAAGTGAGCGGGCAGCTCGCGGCCCCGTGGCACGGCGGCTACGCCGTGCTCAGCGGCGCAGGGGATGGCGTGTTCACGGCGGACCAGCCCGACTCAGGCCGGGTGTCTGCCGCCCTGAGCGTCGTCAGCCAAAACCTGCGAGGCCAGACGTTGATCCTGCACCTCGAGGGAGCGCGGCTCCGCAAGCCCCCGCCCGGCATTCAGTTCGACCTCGCGGTGCGACAGAACGGCCCGCGCGTGTTCGGGATCCACGCGTTCACCGGCACCCGGATGGTGTGGCTGGCGCTCGAGGATCGTGTGGTCGTGGCGGACGAGATCTGGGGGCTGTTCGGCCTCGGAGTGGCGCCGTTCTTCGACTACGGCGGCGCCTGGTACGCGGACGAGCTGCCCCGTCTGGATGGCGACATCGGCGTCTCGTTGCGGATCGGCCCCACTCGGTCGGCCCGGGCTGCGGTCGGCGAGATCGCGGTCGGGTACCGGTTCGGCCAGGGACTCAGCGGACGCCGCTGGGGGGTCACGATCCGCAAGGTCTCCTAGAGCCAATCCCACCGGTCAGCTCGGCCAGCTCCCTTCGGCTAGCTGCCTGTCGGCGCACGGGTTGGCCCGTTGCGTGCGGCCGCGCCGGGCCTGGCTATTGCCGAAATCCGCTCCAGGTTGAATCCTGTGAGAGCTGCGTGGGCGCCCCACCACGAGTGCCGAGGGTGGGCACATGACCACTATCCATTGCAATTTCTGCGGCGGCGTTATCCACGACCCGACGAAGATCGAATATCGCCCCCCTCGGGCGAGTGCGCAGGTGGCGCTCACCACGCCCGAGCCCTGCACCTGCGAGCGTCCCATCGTGTACGAGCATGCCCCCGTCGAACCGCCGGAGGACGAGCCCGCAGCGTAGCACCCTAGCGCGCGAGTCCCCGCCACACGATCGGCTTGATGTCCCGCGAGCGCTGCTCGGCGAAGCGCTGCG
>WNGH01008994.1_pt1 | contig 34574 bp, 20 predicted proteins | sample 5400631 | NCBI WGS metagenome assembly WNGH01 (sample SAMN13153373, study PRJNA577476) | soil metagenome | isolation source: 115 cm soil or saprolite under Garry oak tree replicate 1 | place: USA:California | collected 2016-06-15
GATGGCGAGCTTGGCGGCGATCTTGGCGATGGGGAAGCCGGTGGCCTTGGATGCCAGCGCGGAAGAGCGCGAAACGCGCGGGTTCATTTCGATGATGACCATGCGGCCGTTGTCCGGGTTGACCGCGAACTGGATGTTGGAACCGCCGGTCTCCACGCCGACCGCCCGGATCACCGCGAAGGCGGCATCGCGCATGATTTGGAATTCCTTGTCGGTGAGCGTCTGGATGGGCGCCACGGTGATGGAGTCGCCGGTGTGCACGCCCATCGGGTCGAAGTTTTCGATGGAGCAAATGATTACGCAGTTGTCCGCTTTGTCGCGCATCACTTCCATTTCGTATTCTTTCCAGCCGAGCAGCGATTCCTCGACGAGGATTTCCGAACCCGGCGAAAGGTCGAGGCCGCGCCGGGCCAGCTCCTCGAACTCTTCGCGGTTGTAAGCGATGCCGCCGCCCGTGCCGCCCAGGGTGAAGGCCGGGCGGATGATGAGCGGGAAGCGGCCGATCTTTTCGGCGACGGCGCGGGCCTCATCGAGGGTGTGGGCCGTGCCGCTGATCGGCACGTCGAGGCCGATCGAGAGCATCAGGTCCTTGAAAATCTGGCGGTCTTCGCCGCGCTCGATCGCCGCGGCGTTGGCGCCGATCATTTCGATGCCGTGGCGTTCGAGCGCGCCGTTGCGGTAGAGGGCCATCGCGGTGTTGAGCGCGGTCTGGCCGCCGAGGGTCGGCAGCAACACGAGTTTGCCCCGCGCGGCGAGTCGCTGCATTTCCTCTTTTTCGCGCACGATGATTTTTTCCACGCACTCCGGCGTGACCGGCTCGAGGTAGGTGCGGTCGGCGAATTCCGGGTCGGTCATGATCGTGGCCGGGTTGGAGTTCACAAGCACGACGCGGTAACCTTCCTCGCGCAGCGCCTTGCACGCCTGCGTCCCCGAATAATCAAATTCGCACGCCTGCCCGATGATGATCGGGCCGGCGCCGATGATGAGGACCGAATGAATGTCGCTGCGTTTCGGCATAAAAATCCGGGCGACTAAAAGCCATCGCCCGGCGCTTGTCAGTCATTTTTCGCGCAACCAGCGACAATTCCCGCGACGGCAGGTCCGTTGACGAGCAGCCGGTGGATCGCGAGCTACAGGTAACTGAGCCACTCCTCCCGCCGCCGCCGTTTCAAATCGGCAAACCAGCGGCAGGCGGGGTAGAGCATCAGCAACACGCTGAACCAGACGAGATAAACGACCGGCAAGTCGTAGCCTCTATCCTGTGGGACGAGGATGGGCGCTTCATTCGGTCCGGGCTGCGGGCCGTACAACCAATCCGCGCGGCCATAACGGACCAGATTGAAAATCACGGCCAGGGCGTGAATCAACGGCAGGTGGATTAGGTAATAGAACAACGGCACGCGGCCGAAGACCAGAATCGGTTTGAGGAACCGAGGCGTCTTGCGGTCCAGCGCCGCCAAAAGCATCAGCGCCGGGCCAAGCGTCATCAGCAGGTAGCAGAGCGAGGGCGGATATTTCTGGCAGTGGATGAAAGAGAACAGGGTGAACACGACATTCTTTTGCGATGACCACGGATGCGGATCGCCGTACCAATTGCTGAAGCGAAGCAGGATGAAAAGCGCGGTCAGACCCGCCCCGAGGCCCAGCAGCCATTTGCGGCGCTCCCCGGCTTCGCGGAGCAGCAGGGTCCCAAAGCCGAAGCCGGCGGCCATCACCCCAATCCACGGAATGAGCGGATAGCCTGCGCCAAATTGGTGGCCAGGCGTAAACCCGAACGAGCCGCCCGCGTGCAGGACTCGCCACAGCCCCTCCCAAGCTCCCCAGCTTTCGGGCTTCACGCCGTCGAAAGCGTTGTGCACGCCAATCATGCCGATGCCGAACGCGGTAACGACCCATGTGGGCAGGAACACCAAACCCCAGCGGATGACAGTCACTTCGAGGAACACCAACCAAAGGCCCCGCGTGAGCAGGAACCAGGAAAGCTCACGCGTCGTCCGGCCGCGCGTCTTCGAGAGAAAGGCCCCGGCGCCCGCCAGAAAGACAAACACCGGCGCGCAATAATGCGTGAGCCAGCGCGTGAGAAAAAGGGGCACGTTCGTCCGGTCCAGGTCCAGCGGATAAAAGCTGACGTTGGTGAAGAATCCCCGCGTGTGATCCAAGGCCATGAGCACCATGACCAAACCGCGCAACAGATCGACCGAGTCGAGCCGGGGCGCGACCTGCGGCACGGCTTCGGTGACGCCGGTCGCGGTGGATATTTGGGGTTGCATTCGCGCAGCGTAGGCCGTGTTGCGCCGTTCTTAAAGCAGATTGGCCTGGTTTCCCGCCACCGGTTTCAAACCGAGTTTCTTGTAACTCAACTCAGTCGCCACGCGCCCTTGCGGCGTCCGTTTCAAGTAGCCTTCCATGATCAAATACGGCTCATAGACCTCTTCGAGCGTGTCGGGCTCCTCGCCCACCGCCACCGCCAGCGAGCTGACGCCGACCGGGCCGCCGCCAAACTTCACGATGACCGCCTCGAGGATGCGCTTGTCCATTTCGTCGAGGCCATTTTCGTCGATCTCCAACATCGCCAGTGCATGGTCTGCTATTGGCGCGCTGATCCGCCCGTCACCGCGCACCTGGGCGTAGTCCCGTACGCGGCGCAGCAGATTGTTCGCGATGCGCGGCGTGCCGCGGCTGCGCCGGGCGATTTCATGCGCGCCGCTTTCGCCGATCTCGATGTTCAGCAGCCGCGCCGAGCGAGTGACGATTTCCAGCAACTGCGCCGCCAGGTAATAGTCGAGCCGTTCGCGCACCGGAAACCGCGTGAGCAACGGCGCCGTGAGCAGGCCGCTGCGCGTCGTCGCGCCGATGAGCGTGAAGCGCGGCAGGTTCAGCCGCACGCTGCGCGCGTTTGGCCCCTGGTCGATGATGATGTCCAGCTTGAAGTCCTCCATCGCCGGGTAGAGATATTCCTCGATCGTTTTTTGCAGGCGATGAATCTCGTCGATGAACAGCACGTCGCCGGCCTCCAGGTTCGTGAGCAACCCGGCGAGGTCACCGGCTTTTTCGATGGTCGGGCCGCTGGCGTTTCTCAAGTTCGCGCCCATCGCCTTGGCGATGATATTGGCCAGCGTGGTCTTGCCCAGTCCGGGCGGGCCGCTCAACAGGATGTGGTCGATCGCTTCGCCGCGCTGCCGGGCGGCCTGGACGGTGATTTCGAGCCGTTCCTTGACCTTGGTTTGGCCGGTGAATTCGGAAAAGAGCGACGGGCGCAGCGTCATTTCCAGCGCCGCGTCCGGTTTGATCAGAACTTCCGAAATCATTCGCTCGGACATTGCGCCGAGGATGCGAAACGAGGCGACCAGCGGCAAGGGCAAAGACCAAATGTACTCCCTCCACAAAGGGGAGCGCGACCGTCTCGGTCGCACCGGTCGGCGTCCCGCCGACCGGATCCCACTCTGCCTGAGTCAACGGGCGCGCTCTTTCGACAGGAGCGTAAGCGGGGTACCGATCAATCGCTCATTCAATAAACCAGCACCAAGGCCGCGGCTTCCTGCGCCGCCTTCACCACCTCCTCAAACTTGCGCTCGCGCGAGTTCGGCTCCTTGAGTTTGGCAGCGACCTCCGGCAGGGATTCGAGCAGACTGAGAAGAAAACTGCTCTTCACCGCGTAGTTTACGTTCTCGGCCAGTTGTCCGCTCGTGGCCAGCGCGGCGTGCTGGCTCAACTTCGCCACCACCACGCCGATCACGTTGCCGCGCTCGTCCACCAGCGCGCCGCCGGAGTTGCCCGGCTGAATGGGCGCATTGGAAGCCATCTCATAACTGCCTGAAGACGATGACAGCGGCGGCCCCGTGCAAAACACCTTGCGAGTTTTGAGCGTGGTACACGTAGCGTACAAGCAACGGGCTTGGCCCGAACAGCCGGGCAAAGGGCTGCGAGATTTTCCAACGGCGCACCCTCCGGCTGAAAGGCCGCCGCTCCTGGACTTGGCTTCGGAGCGCGACGGCCTCCACTAGCTTTTTCAGCCCTGCGACTTTGGCTTTTTTGTGAGTGGGCTCGCTTGCCGGCCCAGCAAAGCCTCCAGCCTTTTGCGCAACAAAGCTTTGAGATCGGTAATGTTCTGATATTCCGGGACGTTATGAACAGAGAGGTCAAAGTGAAGATTGGTGCCCTGTTTGCGATACAAAATGGGCCTCTTGCCAAAGCAATGAGCATAACCAACCTCGTAATAAACATTGGGCCTTTCGCCGGTCAGATCCGCAATTATAAACTCCGATTTCTTGATTTGCTCTAGGATTAAATCGGTTATTTTATCCTGATGCTCAACGTCATCCGCACGAACAGCATTGACATCAAACTCGGCGCACACTTCCTTAATGGCATTTGAAACGTCCTCTAATTCAGGGCGCGATCTGTCCATCCACATCAAAATAAATGCAGTGTTTGGGACGTAGGCGGCTTTAGGTTCAGTCGAAGCCGCCAACAAAGACGACGCCGAATGGAAAGGCTCCCGGTCCGATAACAAAACTGGTTGGTCGTCTCTGAACCCACGATTAGCTAACTTTTGCAGTTCCGGCCACAAGGTTCCTTCCGATGGGAAGTCCTCAACTTCTCGCAGAATTCCTACGCTCCAATTCGAAGGCCAGTTCGGACCGCCTGAAGCCGATTGGCTGTAGAGGTTTCCATTCAGTACGAGGCGCCCCAAAAGGCCCGTTTGTTCATTGTCGAGGCCGAGTTTTCCTTGCGCTTCCGCGCTTGAAATGATCCGGTTTTTGGGCTGGCTCTGATAACGCCTACGAACGTACTCGAGGTACCTCAGGAGAAGGTCTTCCATCTTCTTCCCCTCGGTCGTGAGAAGGATTCCTTGCAGCGTCAGCTGATACCGGCTGCCAACCTGGCCGTCATGGAACTCATGCACGCAGCTGCTTCCAAGCTGCTTGAGAGTTTCGCGGACTCCAGCTTTCCTGTGCGGATGGTGGATGTCCCACGCGACAGGCCACTCATTCCCTAAAAGATAACAGTTCCAAATTTGATCGAGCAGCGCGCGCTGCTGCTCGGTCAATCCATTGCGCAGTTCATTCAAATTAGGCATACTCCGAATCGTGGCCTGACCCGTAACATTTGAAAGTGTGAAAAAGCAGATTCCACAAAAGCCGAAAGCCAGATCAACCGCATACCATACTGCCGGCTGGGCGTTGTTGTCGATACCGACGCGCTGTTGCTCTTGCTGGTGGCGGACTTGAGGCGAGCCGTGCCGGGTATGCAGGCGTACGCGGCCAAGCGAATCGTAACTGTAATCAGGGTGCGGGGCCTGCGACACGCGCTGCATTTCCAGGCGCTCCCGGCCACATACACTGTTGAAAACATAGCTCGGTTCATGTAGGTAACAAGCAGCGGAAAAGCTCGGGCGGGGCGCTCGGGTTGGGAAAGAAGACGGCAGTCATGCCAAGGCCGCCATCTTCGTTCCCAGGCCGTTCGGGAGTTCCACTGACACGGCACGTTGGCGGGGCGAAAATGCTGATGGGAATCGCGCGGAGCCAAATCAGATATTCTGGTCTCTCAGGACATCTTTCCTTATCCAGTCGATGAAACTCACGGCGCCACGGAAAAGCCTCGAAGCGCATTCCGTGATTGGGACCCGATCAATTCCTGCCCGCTTTAGGCAAGCGATGTAATCTTCGCCCTTTCGGTGCGCGCTTCCTTTAGAGCGGAGCTGTTGTACCAGCCGCAGAGGTCCAATTTCCCGCGACGCGTCCGTGTAGCTGGATTCGAGCAGGAATTTTTCAAGACGATTCAGTCCGCCCACAGGCGGACGCTGCTCCTTCACTGCAGCTGCGATCTTTTCTTCGTTCAGGAAATCATTCAGGAGCTTCGCCAGAAGGGCGATCTGTTGGTCAAACTCTGCCTGATTTTCTTCGAGACAAACGTGCAGCTGAGGAAAAACGTATTGATCTCCCGCTGCGGGTTCGCGCCACAGGGGCCATCCAAAATGTTGTGCCCAAAGCTCGTTCACCCGTGGATAAAGGCTCTTGAGTCTCAAATCCGGCATTTGGGGACTTGCGAAGAATCCTCGAACATTCCTAGTATAGAAGGTTTGGCTGGGCGCCCCATCAGGGGCAACATTGTAGTTGCGCCAGTGGGCGCGTTCGATGCCTGGAAGGCCCTGGCCCAGGTCCTTTAAGAAGGCAATCACATACTTCGGGTGGTCATTGTCCATTCTGAGGCCCCAGAGCCCGCCACAGCTGAGGCGACCATCCTCGACACAAAACTTATCAGGTTGAGCAAAATATTTTGCAAGAACGCCTCGGCGGAAGAAAACCAAACTCAGCCCGCGCTGAGCGTCCCGCCCGATCTCCCCCGGGTCGCACGTGTCCTCCACTGGAGAACCGCGCTCATCATGCCCCACGATGAAGGAGGGGTATGCGGCCGCCGACTCAGCGTAGAGATCGCGGTATTCTAGCTCGCCAGGGCAGGAGAGGAGAGCCTTGCCGAGAAGCCTCGAAGCGCTCTTGTGACCCTCAGGCAGGCTGTTGTTGGCAGCCGCCAATTCCCAACGGAAGGTGCCAGACTGGTTTCCTGTTACCCCGGGCTCCAAACCCAGCGCCTCGAGCGAATACTTGCTCCAGTAGTGCCCCTCCCACTGCATGGCGAGGTGCATCTGCTTCGCGCGCAGAAAATCCACCAAAAATTTCAAATGAACCTCAACTCGCTCCGGCACGCAGCGAACCACCTCATGTTCTTGCCCCTGCCTATCCACATGCAAAAAAACAGCTCCTACAGTGTCATGATAAAGGTTGTAAAACAGCCGAAACTCCTCAGCGATCTCGATTGTTGAGGGTCGGCTGCCCCAGAAATTGCGAACCCGGACAAGCGCCTCTGCACCCCATTCATTCCCGCGGGGCAAATAATAGGTATTTCGCAGCGAAGCTCCGTCCTTGCGGGACTTCGTCGATTCGACATGCGGAGCAAAATCGTCAGGCCAAAAGTCCCAGCCGACGCCCTTCAGAAACCGGTCCCCGAGTTCCTGGGGAATGAAGAAGCAAAACCTCTGAAAGCCGTTCCTTGCGTCCTCGCTCGAATACACACGGACGAAAGCAGCCGTTCGCGGCTCCTCAATCTCCCGGATGCGTTCGACTTGGCGAAGGCCGTCTGCTTCCTTTTTCTCGGTCGCATCGTCCATTGCTGTTTAATTTCAGGAAGAAAGGAAACTCTGTCAATAAACGGTACTGGGCTACATTGGTTTGTCTCTTTCCGCAATAGGAAAGGGCCGCTTGATTTCTGTGTTATTGGGCCGATTGCGCAGAGGTCTTCCATCACAAGTCAAGAACCATCGCATCCAAAAATGCCTTTTAAACAACGATTTTGGCTACATCCTTCCTGAATGCTTTGGTGGCATCGCAAATGGATTCGAGCGGAAGGGCTTCTTGTGTTAATTGGCGGCCCGCTCTTTGCGGCTATCGCATCTCACGACAAATCACTTCTCAAGTTAACGGTTGCCTTAAGCTCAATCGGATGCCTCTTAATTTCGAGACTCAAATGGGGAGAAAAGGCCGACGAAAGAAGCAAATATTTCGACGAACGATGGGAGAGGCTTGAGCCAAAGAGACAAAAAGCAGCAAAGATAATATTGGAAAGCCCCGATAATCCAGGTGACATAAGCGATGACATAATTGATTTTTTTAACGATCTTGGCTCCGCACTTGAGGAACACGAACTGAAGCCTGACAGAGTGTGGAACGACTATTCAATCAACGTTCAATACTATTGGGAAGCGTGTTTTCGCCAGGTCATAAGGAAGCAAAAGGGGGACGAGTCCGATGTTTGGACTGGATTCTTTTGGCTTTATGACAAAGTGGTGAAAAAGCGCGGCACTAAACAACGGACGCCACAACAATCATTGGGATACTTCAAAGCTGAATTAGCCGACTGATTTTCAGTGAAGGGCTCAGTTCTCCACTTTGGACAGTTGGCCCGGCGCGCCCGGTTTGAGCCGGGGGTGAAAAATCGAGACTGCGTGGCGAGAAATCTCGTTGAAGTTCGACACGCGCGCGCGCTGAACGAGATGGTCAAGCCCGATGCACGGCAGCTTCCGACCCGTCGCGCGCCAAACGGCGCAGTTTTGGACCGGTCGTGACCGTTGGGGTTGAACAGGAACAAACGGATTTCAACGGCGCTTGCGAGGCAGCTCGTTACCCAGCAACCAGGCGACGGCTGGTTGCCAGCGCAACGGCGCAGGGAGCGGAGGCCGAGGCGGCAGCGTATCGAACGTGAGCAGCAACGGAATGGCGTCTGGATATTCCGTGGCGGCAGCGGTGAGGGCGCGAATTTCGCGGGCATATGTGTCAGCATCGCTGACATCGGTGCAAACTTGGATCAGCGTCTCGCCACCCGCCGGGTCGCGGGCAAAAAAGTCCACCTCGTAACCGTCGCGCGTTCGAACGTAGTCTCTCTCACAGCCACGACGTTCCAGTTCAAGCAAGACCACCGTTTCGAGGGCATGGCCGAGATTGCCGCGGCCAGTACGTTCGTAAAGCGAGATGAGGCCAGGGTCGATCGGATAGGCTTTGCGGGGATTCACCATGCGCTGACGTGCCGCAGGGTTTCCGAGCAAGTGACGTTGCAGCCAGCGCAGGGCGGCCGGGTTGGTCACTCCATGTCGTTCGATCACGTCCCGCAGTATGGCCACGTCCACGTATGTGCGCAGCAGGCTGGCGCGGTCCCGCAAAGGCGCCCCCTGGGATTCGGGAAATCCTCCTTCCGAGAGATAGGCGCGGAAATGTTTATCCAGCGCCGAGCGAGCGGCCTTGGGGAGGTCGGTCCACGGCGACTTAGGCTCCGCCCCGCGATGGCGCAAAGCCTCTCGCAAACTGAAGGGATGGACCAGCACTTCCATGGCCCGGCCGCGCATACTGGTGGCAACCTCCCGGCTCAACAAACGGGCGGAGGAACCAGACAGAAATAGTTCGACCTTTTCCGTGTCCAGCAGACGGCGAACGAATGTCTCCCAATCCGGCACTTCCTGGATTTCATCGAGGAAAAAAGTCACCCGCTTGGAATCGCGTCGCTCCGGGTGCAGGCTGAAGTATTCTTCGACGACCAACTGCAGTTCTTGGGCGGTCATCTCGGCCAGACGTTCGTCTTCAAAATTGAAATAGAGCAGCGCGTCGCGCGGCGTGCCGGCCGCCTGACGTTCGGCCAGACATTGCCAAAGGAACGTGGTCTTGCCGCTGCGCCGCATACCGATAACTGCCATCGCCTTGCCCTTGATGCCGGGCACATGGACATCACGGCGAGTATGCGCGGGCACGGGGGCGGCCAGCGCGTCCGTTATCTTCTGGCGGATGATCTGTTTAATTTCTCTTTCCATAAGCGACGACTTTATGCGATTATGTCTTTTTGAAAAGGATAAATTGGGCATCGACTTGAGAGCCGCAAGTGCTTTGCCACTGATCCGCTTAGAGCCTCTTTGAGAATTCCGTTTGCGTGTCGGCGCGCCAGCCGCGCGCCGAACGGCGCAGTTTTGGGCCGCGCGCGCCTGATATGGTTGCACAGGAGAAAACAGAGGAAACGGAGGGAACAGAAATTCTCTTTCGATTCTCCGTTTCCTTCGTTTGCTCCTGTTCTGAAAGGGCTTCCGACTTGATGGCCAGGCAAGGATCTGGCGGCTGGTGCCTATTGCCGCTTCCGAGATTGCCTCCGGGATGATCGAAAAGGTGTTGGTGGGAGCGGGATGAGGGTCGTTGACAACGTCCAGGTGAGAAGCAGGAAAGCAGGACCTCAGGAAAGGAGCTTTAAAAATGGCCGGTTCCGCATTTCCCTGCCTGTTCGGCAGACAGGCTGATTTCCTGATTGATGCTTGGGGAGGTTTTCTCCCGCTCTTTCCGGGCTCAATCCTCAAAGCACCGGGCCATAGGCGCTTGGGCCGATGGCAGGGAGTCGGCTGACAAAGCTTGTCGGAAGTCCCATGTTTTTATGCTATTTATCTTCCGGCGATGAAAACGATCCAAATGCGGGCGCTGCCCGCGGCCACTACGAAAAACCGAAACTCATAAACTCAGACAGCGCGATGAGATGGAAGAATCTTCGCGTATGTTCGCTTAATGGGAGAAAAATTGTTGCGGGCGCTGCGCGCGGCCATGGGAGAATGTGATACGCCCGGAGGCCACAGAGGGCACAGGGCATTCGGGCCTGCTCATCGGGCTGGGGGGTAACAGGAAAGGCAGAAGGTAGAATGCAGAAGGCAGAATACAGAGGGCAGGTATTAAGCGGTGGTTATCGGGCTGGGCGACGGAAGGGGATTTTGGAACATGCTCTGGGCGAGGGAGTTATCAAATTTCTCACTGTGAGAAATTTGATATGACGTTGCGTTGCAGGCGGTTATGGAAACGCAATGGGGCGGAAAGGACCGCCACGGCGGAAGTTGTTGGCAGGCAGGGCTTTGGATTGCGAGCGCTGCGCGCGGCCACGGCGGATTGCGGGCGCAACGCGCGGCTAGTCGGCGGATTGCGGAGCGTCTCGGTTGCATCAGCAGACCTTCAGTTAGCCACGGATCGACACAATTTTTTCACTTATTTCATTTATGACAAGTGTCGGTAAAAGCCTCTGTCGGCCATTCGAAGGGTCAGATCAGCTCCTTGACGGGATCGCGATCGTCCAGAAGGTACTGCGGACGGCCGCTGTGGTCGGGAATCGTCGCCGCGGGATCGATCCCGAGTACGTGGTAGAGCGTCGCCAGAATGTTCTGCGGGGTGTAGGGGCGGGTCACCGGGTACTCGCCGCCGGCACTGGTCGTCCCGACGTATTGTCCCATCTTCAGCCCGCCACCGGAGAAGAGCGCGCTGCCGGCCGCCGGCCAGTGGTCGCGGCCGCCGAATTTGTTGATCCGCGGCGTGCGCCCGAACTCGCCCCACACCACGACGCACACGTCCTGGTGCAGACTGCGCTCGTGCAGGTCGGTGATGAGCGCCGAGAGGCAGGCGTCGTAGAGCGGCAGGAGCGAGCGGTAGGATTCGAAAATGGTGGGCAAGCCCTCCGCGCAATGGTGGTCCCACAACCCCACCTGCATCGAGACAAAGGACACTCCGGCTTCCACCAGACGCCGCGCCCGAACGAACGATTCCCAGTCCCAGGAAACCGGACTGGACGAATGGGAATACATGAATTTATTGCCGCCCACCCGGTAACGATCGAGCGTCTCGGGTTTTTCGTCGCTCAAGTCGAACGCCCGGCGCGCTTTCCCACTCGTCAATAGATCAAAAGCCTGGCCCGTAAACGCGTCGAACGCTCGCATTTCACCGCTGGCATCAACGTCTCGACGCAGGGTGTCCAACTGTGCGAGCAGTTCCCGCCGGTTCTTCAGCCGCGACAAATCCACCTGCCGGGTCGGTTCGAGGGTCCTTAATCCCCGGTTGTCCGGCACGAATGGACGGTGCTGCGCCCCGACCCAGAGCGGCTGCTCCGCCTCCGCGATCTCCTGGTCATCCCCTTTCAGGCTCACAAATTTTGGCAGTGCGGCATCGCGCCGCTGCGCCAGACGGCTCACGTAGGATCCGAACGACGGCCGGCGTTCCCGCTTGGGAAAGCCGGTGAAGATTTCGATCCTTTGGTGGTCCGGCTCCTGCCACGTCACGCTTCGCACCACGGCAAATTTGTCGGCGATCTTCGCCTGGCGCGGCAGCAACTCGCTCAGCTCCATGCCCGGCACGTTGGTCTTGATGGGCCGGAACTCGCCACGGATCTCCGCCGGCGCCTCCGGCTTCATATCATACGTGTCCACGTGGCTAGGTCCGCCGCCGAGGCAGATCATGATCACCGATTTCCCCCGACGCTCGGGCGCCACTGCGCCCGCTGCCTTGAGGCGCAAAAAGTCTGAGAGCGTCAATCCGCCCAGCGCCAGCCCGCCGGCCCTGAGAAAACTGCGGCGCGAGACTCCGTCGCAGAAGCGCTCAGAACACCCGTTGAGGAATGTCAGCATGGCTGAAAATGCCCTCGGGTGATGGCTTTCATAGTAATTCGATTCGTTCCGCCAAGTTGCCGGAGCCACATCGGTCCAAGAATAATCTGACGCTGGCGAGCGGTCACGCCATCAATTTATTCAAATCAGGGTTTAGCCACAATGGGGCTGAACAAAAGCTGGCTTGCGCCCGCCGGGCTGGACACCCACCATCTTCCATTGAAAACTCCCGCAACATGGTCGAAGAATGATGGTGCTCATGGCACTGGCTTTTGGAAGCACTCCCGATGGCAACTGCTGGGACAACTGAGGACTCGAAGCCGCGCAAATCCAGCGTGGCGAATGTGGCGCTGGCCGATGCGCTCGACCGCCTCACGGTCGCGGGCAGGCTCTGGCGCGCGGAGGGGGACCGCATCCGCTGTGTGGCCTGCGGTCATCGGTGCCTGATCGGTGAGGGACGGCGGGGAATCTGCAAGGTGCGCTACAACCAGGGCGGCCAGTTGAAGGTGCCGTTTGGTTATGTGGCGGCGTTGCAGTGCGATCCGGTCGAGAAAAAGCCGTTTTTTCACGTGCATCCCGGCAGCGATGCGCTGACTTTCGGCATGATGGGATGCGATTTCCACTGTCCGTACTGCCAGAATTGGGTGACCAGCCAGGCCCTTCGCGACGAAGCTTCGCTCGCGCCGATTCAGCCGGTCTCGGCCGATGAACTGGTCGCCGCTGCTCGACGGTCCGGCGCGCGCCTCGTGGTCTCCAGCTACAACGAGCCGCTCATCACCGCCGAATGGGCGGGAGCGGTCTTTGAGAAGGCCAGGGAACAGGGATTTCTCTGCGCGTTCGTCTCCAACGGCAACGCCACCCCCGAAGCGCTCGATTTTCTCCGTCCCTGGATCGTGGCTTACAAAGTCGATTTGAAGGGCTTCAACGACCAGCGTTACCGCACGCTGGGCGGCACACTCGCGCACGTGCAAGAGACGATTCGCCTGGTGCGCGAGCGGGGCCTCTGGCTGGAAGTGCTCACCTTGATCGTGCCCGGCTTCAACGACAGCGAGGAGGAACTGCGCGCCATCGCGCGATTCATCGCCGGCCTGAGCCGCGGCATTCCGTGGCACGTCACCGCGTTTCATAAGGAATACAAAATGACCGAACCGCCCAATACCACCGCGAGCCAACTGATTCGCGCCGCGGAGATCGGGGCCGACGAAGGCCTCCATTTCGTCTATGCCGGGAATTTGCCGGGCCGCGTGGGCGAATGGGAAAACACCCGCTGCCCGCAGTGCCGGAAAACGCTGGTCAAACGTTATGGCTACCTTGTCCAATCGTATGAGATCACGGTGCAAGGAAAATGTCCTGGGTGCGGCTGCGCGATTCCCGGTGTCTGGCCGGAGCCGGCGGAAGTTCGCACCGGCCACGGCCAGGCGGATTATTACGCGCGGCTGCCGCGCCCCGTGGCACTTAATTAGGGAAAATGAGCGCGTATGGATAATTCCGTTCAGGGGCGGGGCATTCGGCCGGCAGCGGTCGCCGGCGCGTTTTATCCGGAAGAGCCGAGCCGGCTGAGCCGGATGCTTGACTCCTTGCTTGAGAGCGCCTCGCCGCCCGCCGCGCCCCTGCCCAAGGCGATCATCGCGCCCCATGCCGGCTACCAATTTTCCGGTCCCATCGCGGCTTCGGCTTTTTTGTCATTGCGCGGACGAACCGAAGTGCGCCGAATCGTTTTGCTCGGGCCGTCGCATCACCATTCATTTGCCGGAATCGCCTTGAGTCGCGCCGAAGCGTTTGCGACGCCGTTGGGGCCGGTGCCGTTGGACCAGCCGGTCGTGCAGCAGGTGAGCTTTCTCGCCGCCGCGCGCTTTTTCGATGAAGCCCACGCGTTGGAACACAGCCTTGAAGTCGAACTCCCCTTCCTGCAACAAACCCTGGGCCATTTTACCCTCGTACCACTGGTGGTCGGCAATGTGGCCGACGAAGAGCTCCGGCAAGTGATCGACTTGCTATGGGGAGGGCCAGAGACGGTCTTTGTCATCAGCTCGGACTTGAGCCATTACTACGATTACGAAACGGCCCAGTGGCTCGACGGCTGCACCGCGCGCGCCATCGAACAGTTATGTCCCGGCGAAATCGGTGTCGAGCACGCCTGCGGACGCATCCCCATCCGCGGCTTATTGTGCGCCTCCCGCGAGCGAGACCTGCGCGTCACCACGCTGGATTTGCGCAACTCCGGCGACACCGCCGGCCGGCGCGACCGGGTAGTCGGCTACGGCGCCTTCGCGTTAGCGTAAAGGCCAGAGCCGAGTTAAAAAGTAGTAGCCGCCGAGGTAAGGAGGCGGATTCTGCCATCAAGCCCGGTCCGCCTCGTCACCTCGGCGGCTACGGGAACCGGCGTCGTTCCACGGGCCGTTGGTCGTTCCTACTCCACCACGAGGTTGAAGCTTTCCGAGTGGCTGTTGAATTCCGGCGCGTAGAGGCATTGGATTTCGGCCATGCCGGTCTGATACTGGCCGCGATGCTGGATGCGCGTGGAGTATTCGAACACGTAGGCGCCCTTGGGCAGGTAATCGATGAAGAAATGGCTGGCGGTGTCGCGCGTCGATTCGTAGTAAGCCAGGCCGTCCTGATATTTGTAACGCGAGATGACGTTCACCGGCTCGGTGCCGCTGCCACGCTGGTCTTTGAGGTGCACGTACTCCATGTCGCGATCCACGCGCAATTCCAGGCGCACGACCAATTCATCGCCGACTTTCAACGGACTTTTCCAAGGTTCGAGCACCTGGCCCTTCTTCGTATTGGTTTTTGTGTAGAGCGTCTTCTTGAGCCGCAGCGGCGTGCCCTCGTACGGTGTTACCTTGGTCATGTCCTCGAAGTACTGCCAATGGATGCTGCCCCAGGCAACGCCCTGGTCGGTCTTTGTGACTGTGATCTCGCCCAGCTTCGGCTTCACTTCGGCGGCGGCGAAGGTCTTCTCGTAGAAACCAGTGCCAGCCTCGACCGCAGGACGGTCCGCCGATGCGTGAGCCGGACCGATCTTCGTCCCGCCAAGTGAGACTTCGACCAGCGCCTCGGAGGCCAGCAGGTCGCGGCCGCGAAGCAGCAGCGCATAGACGGCATCCGCGGTCGCCTTGGTGGTTTTCCAATCCTGCGTTTGCTTTTGTTTGAGCAGCCAGACGCGGCATTCCTCGACGGCTTTGGCATCGTTCATCACTTCGTCGAAAGCCTCGATCATCAGGGCCTGCGTCTCGATCGGAGCACGATACCACCACCATGACAATTCGGTTTCGCGCCAGTACATCCCCAGCTCCTCGCTCGATACGGAGCGTTCCCGGATCGACTTCATGATTTCGGGCGGCGCCGTTTTGTCGCCGAAGCGCTTCAGGGCGATAGCCAGGTGGCCCTGGGATTGGCGGTTCGCCAGCTTCAGCCAATGCGTCCGCGCCTGATCGAGGAAGTAATCCACGGCGGCTTTGTGGTTCGCGGCGACCGGCTTGTCTTTCAGGAAAAAACTCCGGCCGTAGAGATACAGCGCGATTGTTTCGCTGAGATGATTCTCCTCCGGGCGGCCCAGTTTCAATATGTCGCGATAGGTTTCATCGATCCAGGAGTCGAGCCGGTTGAAGGCACGAATCGCCGGCGCCACGCTCAGGTCCACGCCGAGATGGCGCAGGCGCCCGAACCCGGTGGTGATGTACAAAGTGATGTAATCATTGCCCCGTCCGCCGGGGAACCAGGGCCAGGAACCGTCGGCCAACTGCATTTCGGAAAGCTTTTGCAAGGCCCGGTCGGTTTCGATGCTGAGCCGGTCGTCGTCGAAGAGAATCCCGATATTCTTGCGCGCCTGGCTTTCGGATTGCGCCTGGCGCAGCCAGGGCGTTTCCTCGATCAGCAGGCTCTTGAGGTCCTGATTCTTCTCGAGCGGGCTGTCGAGCGCCGGCGTGCCGCGCCATTGCGCGAAGACGCGGTGAATCTTCGGATCGGAATTGGCGATGCTGCGCGCGAGGGCATTCGCATAGAGCCGGTTGAAAGTCTGCTCCGAGCATTCGTACGGATATTCCATCAGATACGGCAGCGCCAGCACGGCGTACCAGGCGGGATTCGACACCATCTGGACGGTGAGGCCCTGCTGGCGCAGCGTGGCGGACTTGCCGGACTGGAGGAGCCTGGCGAACTCGAACCGCTTCGTCGCCGGACCCGATACGCGGCCGGCCGCGCCAACGGCCTTGTAGCTGAGAAAGCCCATGCCATCCGGCACTTTGATGCGCCACGCGTAACTGCGCGATTCCTTGGCGGGAATATCGAAAGTGATCTCGGGCGCGGAGTTGCCGAGCAAGCGGTCGGCGGACCGGTCGTTGACGGATTCGTTGAACGTCAGCCGGACTTTGCCTTCCTGGCGGGTCGCCGTCTGGTTGGAGACTTTTACAGTGAACTCGAGGGTGTCGCCTTCGCGCAGAAAGCGGGGCGGATTGGGCTGCACCATCAGGTCTTTGGCCGTGACCGCCTCGTCGGTGAAAAAACCGGAGCGGCACTGCGCGTCGTGGGCGAAGCCCATGAATTTCCACCGGGTGAGGGCCTCGGGCAGCGTGAACTCCAGCCGCACCACGCCGTCCTGATCGGAGAGCAACTGCGGGAAGAAGAACGCCGTCTCATTCAAATTTTTACGCGCCGTGACCTGGCTCAAGTCCGGGCCTTTGGCGGCGGAACCACCGGGCTGTGTGTCGGCCGGCTCGCCGGCGGCGGCTTTATCTATTTTGGCGGCGAGACCGTCGGCGGCTTGAGCCGCGAGAGCGGCCGGCGCCGGCTCCGCCTCGCCAAGGAAGTCGGCCCGTTTTTCCCTTTCTCCTGCGCCGGCGGCCGGTGAGTCCTGCATCCGCATTACTGCGTTCCGGGCGAACTGATAGCCCCAGAGATTCGCCATCAAATCCGGCGGGAATGATCGATAGCTCGACGCCACCGCGACGTAGTGTTGCTCCCAGGCGCCTTTCAGATGCTGGAAGGATTTCAGCGCGTTCGCGAAGTCGCCGCCGCGATTCGAGTAATCCCGCCGGAAAAATCCGAATCGTTGCAGCCAGGAATGCGGCAGGAAAGCGTCGAGCGATTCGTCGTAAAGCGTCGCCGCCATCTCCGCCACCGCCTTGTGGGCGCCGGGACCGGTAATGACCGCGGTCCAGGTTTCCTTCTGGCCGGGCTGAAGCTTAGAGACAAAATGCTCCCATTTGATTTCGAGACTCTTGTTATTCCACGGCACCTCAATGTGACGCGATTCCAGGTAAGCGCGGTTCTCGCGCACTTGCGTGACGTGCAGCGTGAAGCCGCCGCGCATCGCCTCGGTGACGGCCTGCTTGATCGCGGACTGCGTTTCGCCGGGCTTGGTCCAGTAGCGTTGCAGCATCCGGCGCCGATGCTCGATCTCAATGAACGCGCGGCCCGCTTCGTAACCGGTGCCCCAGAGCGCCGTGAATTCCTGGCCTGGCTCGACCGACCAATCGGGCGCGGCGAGCAGATGCGGAACCTTGATGGCGAGCTTCGTCTCGCTTGGCTTGAGCACTTGAACTGGCAGTCGCGCCGTAACTTTTTTTCCAAAGCGGTCCTGTGTTTCGAGCATCGCCCGATAAACGCCGACGCCGAGGTTGAATGGGATCGTTGATTTCCCTTCCGCGTCCGTCGTGAAACCTTTTACCGCGATCGCGTCGGCGAGTTCCCAGTTGTTCGGGTTCGACATATCCAATTTCGGGGCGTCGGCGTCACCGCCTCGGGAATAGTACCAATCACCGCCCAACGGTGGCTGCTGCGCTTGGGCCGGTTCCTTGAGCCGGTAAATCTTCAGGGAACCTTCGGCGGCCTGCGCTTCGCCATCGAGCGTCGTGGTTTGGATGCGCACCTCGACCGGTTTGTCGTCGGTCTGCCAATCGGCGGCGCTAAGATTCGCGGCGAGGGCGGCGAAGCCGACATTCACGCTCCGTTCGGCCGAGCGCGTCTCGCCACTCGGATCAGTCACATCCACGTGAATGACAAAGCTGAACGAGGCTTCGTCCTTCTCGGAGACACTCGGGTCGGGCCGGGCAATGAACTCAATCATAAACGAACCGTCCGTTTCGGTTCTCGCCGTGCCGTGGGCGGTTTCCTGGCTCGCCTGCGCCCGCGATGGGCTTCGCCGGTAATAACCGCTCCACCAATAAGGCCAGCGCACTTGGCGCACGACGCGATAGGTCACCTGCGCGCCATCCACCGCCGCGCCGGTGTAACTCAGCGCATGGCCGGACAGGCTCACTTTGTCGTTGAGCTTCGCGGCAACCCGGGGCGCTTCGAGTGTCACTTGAAATTTCGGCCGCTTGTATTCCTCGACATTGACCGCGGCGGCGCCGGCCGGCCCTTGCGCCACATGGATCTGCATCCGGCCCGGCAGGCGATCGCGCGGCGCGGTGAAACTGCCGGCGAAGGAGCCATAGTCATTGGATTGGTGCTCGGCTTTGGCGATTTCCTTGCCATTCGTATCAAGGAAGAAGACCGTGAGTTTGCGGGCGGGCAGCACTTCGTAGTTGTCCTTTTCCTGGTCCACTTCCAGGCAGATGCCCTTGTATTGGATGGTCTGGCCCGGTCGATAGAGCGCGCGGTCGGTGAAGAAAATGGTTTGGGAAGAGGGCTTGGGCCGAGTTTCGGCATAACTGTAAAATTCCTGCATCGACCCGAGTTCCTGGACGACGCCGTTGAGGTTAGCCTGGACCCGAATAAGGGCGCCGCGGTTTTGCTTCGCCGCCATGCTGAAGAAACCGTTCTCGTCGGTATGGTCTGGCGGGCCGTTGGGCGCGCGGTTCCCCTGGTTATCCGCCGACCACGCCATGATTTCCGCGCCCGCAATCGGCTCGCCCGAATTGGCCGCCAGCACAAAGCCTTCGATCTTGCCGTTAAACGGCCGGACGACGAGCGCCAGATCGCTCACCCAAACGCCGGTGAAGGTGACTTGATTGTTCCGGTCGGTGAAGCCCGGATCGTGGCTGGCAATCAGAAAGTAAAAGCCCGGCTTCAACCGCTCCGGCGCGGGCAACTCTTCGAGGCGCTCCTTGAAATCGGTGGTCGCCGGAAGTTTCGCTGACCACTCGAGCGCGGGGGCTTTGGCCAGGAGTTCCTTGCGTTCCGATTCGTCGAGCCATTCGGGCTGGCCTTGCTTTTTGAAGACGTTCCACTCCCAGGCCACGGCGCGGAAATGAACTTCGGTGACGTTGCGGTAGCGAAGCTGGATTTTCGGCCACGGCGCGTTCCAGATCCTCTCCGCGGTGATCGCGGCAGACCTGGCCTCGATCTCTAGAACGAGGTTCTGGCATTGTTTGCCGCCGACGCTCGCCGGGAAGGCCTTCGCTCCGCGCTGGGCCACGCTCCGGGCCTCGACCAAATCGCCTTCCTGCTGGATCACGCGCGCCCAGGAGTGCAGTGCCGACGCGGCGAGTTCGTGGTCGCCCCATCGATCCACGAAGTTTTTGAGCGCGGTCTTGTAACGAAGGTTCTTCGCTTCACCGAACGCAACGTTGTAGCCATAAACCAGCCGCGCCAGATCCAGGTCGAGGAAGGCCGTCACGGTCTTGTCCGGCTGGTGGAATTTCAGCAATTCCTGATAAAGCTGGAACGCCTTGAGCGGGGGAGAATCGGTGTCGGTGACGTTTTCGCCGATCTTCCACCCCAGGAATTGTTCGGCGGGCGCGAAAACCGGGCCGTCGGCGGACACTTCAAAAGCGTCCTGCGGTTTGGCTGCCGCCTGTTCGCCCGCAGTGTAGAATCGCAGCGCTTCCTGCCCGATGAAGTCGTAGAGGGTCGGACGATAGGCATCCGGGAGCGAGCCTTTTTGCAGCAGGCTGTCGAAAGTGGCGATGGGGGTGGCTTTGAGGCGGTCCGCGGCGGCGAGGGCCGCTTGAAATTGGCGGTCGATCTCGGCGAACAGACGAGTCAGATCCCACGTCGTGAAGTCCTTGCCCGGGGCCTGCGCGGTTGCGGTCCGCTGCATGAAACGCCAGCGGTTGTTTTGGAAATAATGCCAGTACCAATTCGCCAGGATCGTATCCAGCAACGGCACGATTTCCTTCGGCGCCTTGGCAATCTCCGCCTCCAGGCGGGTGATTTTCTCCTCCGGTTTGTTGCCCTGAATATTTCCTTCGAGCACGATTTTTCGGGCGATTGCTTTGGTGGCTTCGCCCCAAGCCCGGTCCTGGAGCGCGCCTTGGATAATCGGTTCGAGAGCATCGATGGCGGTCCTGGGCAGACCTTTGTTGATGGCCTCGTCCACTTTTTTCCACTGGGCGTCCCGGCTGGCGGCGCAAAGAGAATTACTCATAGCCAGGACCAACGCTAACACGGCAAGCAGCCTTTTCATAAGCGACATCGTAACAGCGCGCCGCGTTGGACGGAATAGCCAAGGCGCCGCCGCGCGTCATTCGACCACTTCGTACACGCTCTGGCCCAGCACGAATTGCACGTTGCGGCCCAGCGACAGCCAGGCGAGGGCCTTGGGGTGTTGCTTCAACAGCTCGAAATACTCCGGCGAATCGAACTGGACGCGGACGCGTTTGGCGTTGGGCATCCGTTGAATTTCGAAATCTATCCAAGTCGCGCCGTTTTGGTAAAACGCGCGGCCGTTCAGAAACCGGCCCTGCCCGGCGTATTCCCTCGCCACCGCGATCGTCGCTGGCGTATGAATCGTTCCGACCGTTAGAGCGGGAACTCCTGAGCCACCAGCGCTGCCCGCACCCGCAAGGCGCTGCACTGGCGTCGCGGCCATCGGCTCGGCGCGTAGCGTCTCAACGTTGCCTTGCGCGATCGCCTCGGCCGCGGACTGCGCGGACTTCAGACTGTAGAACGCGCGCGCGCCGGCCACGGCAGCGTCGCCGTCCTGGGCGCGGTTGAACGTGTAATAGACTTTACCGGCGGCGCGGCGGGCGGGTTCATTTTCCTCAAGCTCGCGCAAAGAGAGGGAGGCTGCCGGCACGCCGCGCTGCCTCTCGTCTTCGAGGATGAGATAGGCCGTGTAGGGGGTGACAATGCCGTACTTGCGGGCCAGTTCGGTGACTTCATCCTTCAACTCGGCGTTCTCGCCGCGCAGACGAATTTCATCCAGCAAGTAGCCGACGCGGCGAGTGGCCCAAAGCCGGGGAATGAACTCGTGGTCGCTTGCTTCGTCGGAAAACTTCACGTCATACGCGAACCTCCGCGCCTCCCCGTTTACTGTCCCTTCGATCTCGACTGCGCCGCTCCCGCTGCCGGCATAGCGGCCGGCGAGGATGATTTGCTCGCCTTTGAAAATGTCCGGCAGGGGCGACGGATAGAGCTTTGTCGCGCGGATGCTGGCCGGGAAAGTCATCTTCGGATTCGCCAGCACGGGTTCCTTTATCTTGGTGAAGAAGCTCGAAACCTTCACTTCAATGTCCTCCTCCGGCAGCACGTATTGGCTGAAGGCCTTGGTTTCCTCGGTGATTTTGTCCAGTAGGTGCGTATTCACGTCGGTGCCAATGCCAAAGCAGAAAATGCGCACGTTGCCTTTGCTTGATTTCGTGACGCCGTCCACGATTTGGTTCTCGTCCGTGTTGCCCACCGTGGGCCGGCCATCGGTGAGGAAAATCACGACGTACGGCCGGTCGCCTTTGTCGGGGCGCAGCGCCAGGGCTTTGCGCAGGGCGTCGTCGATGGCCGTGCCGCCGATGGGCCGCAACTCCTTGATGAAATCGCGGGCGCGGGCGCGGTTCTCCTTCGAGGCGTCCACCAGTTGGTCGAACAGCGGCTCGACTTCGGTCGCGAAGCGCAGGATTTCAAAACGGTCGTTTTCGTTGAGGTTCTCGACGCAGAAGAGCAGCGCCTTCCGGGCCTGTTCCAACTTCGCGCCCGCCATCGAGCCGGAAGTGTCGAGCACGAAGGCGACATCCTTGGGAATCAGTTTGGCGGCTTTCCGTTCCACTCCGGACGAAGCGAGCAGAAGGAAAAAGCCATCCTCCTTGGCCGCTTTATAGGTCAATAAATTGACCCCGAGGTCCCCTTCCTCCTGGGTGAAAAACAATTGGAAATCCGTGTCCGGCCAGGCGTCACTGGTTTCGTAACCGATGGTGGCGCGGTTGGGGCCGTCTCGTTTGATTTCGACTTTGTGGCTCGGGGAATAAATCGACTTGAGCGCCCGCTTCGATTCCAGTTCCACCTTCAAGCTGACGGTTTTGATCGGTTTGGCTGAGAATTTGCCGGTGTCGAGTGGCAATTGGAAGTTCACCACTCCGCCGTCGGACTTGAGCACTTGCGAGTAGGCGAGGTGGATGCGTTTCGTTGAGTTAGGCTCGATGGGGAAGACCCGCACTTTGAACAATTCGCGCTCGGCGTATTCCAGGAGGGCCGGGTCCTTGAGTTTGCGCACGATCTCCTCGTAAGTCCCCCGCGCCTTGTCGGCCGCCAGCAACTCGGCTTCCACCTGCTTGCCGTTGATCTCCATGCTGAACTTGTTGATCTGCGCTCCCTTGGGCACCGGGAAGAGAAACGTCCCTTCGAGCTGGCGCGGATTCGGATTGTAAAATTCCTGATCGATGGAAGTCACCGCGATCTGCTCCTTAATCTTGACGCCCACCTGGGTGAGCGTGGTCTCGAGCGGCGCCCACACTGGCGGTGGCAGCCGGTGGAGTGGCGGCCCCGGAGCAGGCGGGGTCGGGATGAGAGGCGGGTTAGGATAAGGCCACGGACGCCGCCAGAAGTCCTCTTCGTGAACGATGATCAATCCGGCGGTTTTCCCGGGCACGGTCGCCGCCGCCCAAATCAGCAAAATCCAAAGCGCATGTTTCATACCCTGATTGGACGGAAAAGCTCGGAGAATGCTCCGCGGAGTTTGTAATAGAAGGCGCGTAGCCTCATGCCCAAGCGGTAGGTTATATTACACTAGTCGGCGGCCACAAAATTTGCTTTCCACACGGGCCAGTTCGCCGAACACGTGTCGGTCCGACATAGTATGAGTGCCAAAATTGGCTGCGTAGGCGGTTCCATTTCTGAATCCTCCGTGAGCGTAATGGCCTGTCAAATTTCTCACAGTGAGAAATTTGACCTCCCTCACGCCCACAAGCAGTTAGCGAGGTGTCTCAGCTCACTCTTTACAATGCGTCCAGCCGTGAGCGCGACGGCCCGCAAAGCCGCAGCCTCGACAAAGCAGGAGCGGCTCCAGCGCCCCCCACCGCGCCGCAAAGCAAGCGCCCTCCTCCGGAAGCCGACAAACGAACCAATTTCCGAAATTACTGGCTTGATCAACCCGTATCGGCTGGTTAGCCATCGAAGTGGCGCTTACGTAGTCCAAAATCGGATCGCCCATGAACTCTCAAGTACGCAATCGGCTCTGGTTTGGTCCCTATAAAACGCCCAACGTGCGACCAGGGCAGATGCTCTTGTGCGCGGTGCGCGGGCGAGTCTCTGTGGACGCGATCAGCAAAGCACCGATCCCGTGGCCGCTCAACTGCGATAGTCGTCCGGTGTTCATTGTCTGCGGCGACTTGTTGCGGGCGCTCGGCCAGGAATCCATCCAGGCGATTTCTCACCATTGGGCCGTGGGCTACACGACGGTATCCGGCTGGCGGCGTAGGATCGGCATCACCGGACGAAACCCCGGCACCAAAAGACTAATGCGTGCCTGGCTGCCGGAAAAGATGATGCCAGTCAACCGGTTGGCTTTGCTCTTGAGCGGAAAACCTGGGGTCATCCGCGCGCACGCTGAAAACCTGCTCGTCAAACCGCTCCCCGCGACGATGCGAAAATTGGTCCGCCGGCTGGCAACGCATCCTGCCTCCAAACGCGCCCGCCAGCGCCTCTTCCAGTACGCCGCGCGGCATCGGTGGCAAAACCCGGAGTACCGCTACCGAGTGTGGACGCCGGCGGAAGACCAATTATTAGGCGCGAAAACCGACCTGGAAGTAGGAAAGCAGATCGGGCGCAGCGAGAAAGCGGTGCAAGACCGGCGCCGTTTCTTGAAGCTTCCCAGCGTGTACAGTCTCAAAGGCATCGAACCCTGGACCCAAGCCGAAAAGGCGGTCGTCGGCACGGCCCCGGACATCACCATCGCTCACAAACTCGGCCGGACCAAAGAGGCGGTGACCCAGATGCGGCAGGCACTCGGACGCATCGCGATCCGACCGGACGGCCAGCGGCCTTGGACCGCCGCCGAGTTGAAACTTCTGGGCACCATGTCGGACCAGCGGCTGGCGCGCGGGATCGGTCGCACCCCGGCTGCCGTTCAAGCCCAACGGTCTCGCCTCGGAATTCGGTTGGGGTGAACCCGGACTCTCTTCTTCCCTCAAAAGGCAATCGTCAACGCCACGATCCGCCCCTGGCCCTCGACTTCGCCATTAACGCCATTCCAAGCCGCCCGCTCCGTCCCAACCCGAGGCTGGCTTTGCGGCCTGGGCTGTGCCTAGCTTCGGTCGAGTGGTAATTGACAGCTCGTCGAATGTTTCGCTGGTTTGAACATCATCAGGTCTTTGCGCCGTCCTCCAAAATGGTGGCGAGCGGCGCGGATTTGGGGCGCCCGTTCGAGGATGTTTATTTCACAACCAGCGACGGAGTCCGGCTCAACGGTTGGTTCTTTCCGGCGGATATAACTTCGCCGCGCTCGCATTTGGTGTTTCTGCTTTTGCACGGCAACGCCAACAACATCAGTCATCGGCTCGCGTTTTATCAGGCCTGGCTCGAGTTGGGGGTGAATGTGTTCGCCATCGATTACCGCGGCTACGGACGCAGCGATAGCGTCAAGCCCAGCGAGGAAGGGACTTACCTCGACGCGCAGGCGGCGCATCAGTGGCTCCGGCGCAGAGGTTTCGCGGCGCGGCACATCAGCGTGGTGGGCAAATCGCTGGGCGGCGGCGTCGCCTCCGAACTGGTGCTGCGCGAGCCGTGCGGCGCGCTGATCCTGCAAAACACCTTCACCAGCATCGTCGATCTGGGCGCCGAATTGTTCCCCTGGCTGCCGGTGCGACGCATAAACAGCATCCGCTACGACACACTTGCCAAGCTCCCTCGCATAGAAATCCCCGTGCTCGTGGCGCACAGTCGCGACGACGAGTTGATTGGTTTTCATCACGCGGAAAAGAACTTCGCGGCGGCCAACGAACCGAAAATGTTCCTGGAAATTCAGGGCAAACACACTCGCACCATCGAAGCCGGACGCGCGCACTACCTGCGCGGCTTGGAGAAATTCCTGGACGAGTATGTCAAATGAGCCGGGCGCCACTGGCACTGATGGCGGGGAAATGATTCCGGAAGGGCTGTAAGCCGAATTCTGTCTGCCCGGCCCTTACTCAGGGCCGGGGAGAGAATCATTTGTCTGAGCGGCCAGTACCCGAGACCCGGCTTGCGCCGTGGAGCGGGCCGCTCCGTGGTCTCCTATTTGGCCTTGCTCCCGATGGGGTTTTCCCTGCCTCCGCGATCACTCGCGGAGCGGTGGGCGGGAGAGAATCATTTGTCTGAGCGGCCAGTACCCGAGACCCGGCTTGCGCCGTGGAGCGGGCCGCTCCGTGGTCTCCTATTTGGCCTTGCTCCCGATGGGGTTTTCCCTGCCTCCGCGATCACTCGCGGAGCGGTGGGCTCTTACCCCGCCTTTTCACCCTTGCCGCCGACACACAGCTTCCAGCGGCGGTATGTTTTCTGTGGCACTATCCGTCGAAAAGCCTTTCGGCTTTCCTCCCGCGTCTATCTCAATCCGCACAGACTTGAGTTACGCGGCATCGCGCCCTGCGGAGTTCGGACTTTCCTCCCCGGGCTTGCGCCCGGAGCGATTCTCCGCCCTTCCGGAATCGCTTACAGCTTACCCGAATGGGGGTCGATTGCAAGGGAGCCCGGGATTCCAAAAGCGCCGACGGCTTCGAGAATCCAATCCAGCTCGTCGTGCTCGGCGCGGGCGCGGCGACCCGGCGTGTCCTCAATCGGTCACGGCGAGGTCCATGTCGCGGGTGTAGTAAAGGATGCGCCCGCAGTTGGGACAGGTGACGAGTTCGGCGTCCGCCCGACAGGAGACGACGACTTGACGGCTCAACTGCATGTGGCAGCCGCCGCACACGCCGTGCTGGATGCCCACCATGACGTTTCGCCCTTTTTGTTTGAGGAGCCGCTCGTAGCGACGGCGCGTGCCGTCGTCAACCGCCGCCGCCAGTTCTTCGCGGTTGGTTTCCAGGGCGCCCAACTCTTGCTGCACATTTTTCTCGCGCGCTGCCAGGTCGGCGAGGCGGCTGTCAATCGTTCGTTTGGCGTCCGCGGCGGCCTGCGTGAAAGCGGTGACTTCCTTCTGCGCCTGTTCGGCCCGCTCCATCAATTCGAGTTCCTGGTCCTCGAGTTGAACGATGATTTGCCGGCAGGTTTCAATTTCGTGCGACAGCGCCCGGTATTCCTCGTTCTTTTTGGTCTGGAATTGCTGGGCGGAATACCGCTCGATCTGCTGCTTCTTGGCCTCCACGTCCAGCTCCAGCTTTTTCCGGTCGGACTCGATCTGTTTGACACGCGTCTTGCCGCTCTCCAAGCTGGCCTTCGCCGCCGCCAGCCGGGCGTGGAGTTCCGCGCGCTCGGAGGGAATCCGCGCCAGTTCATCCCTGAACTTCAGGATGTTACGGTCGCGGTCCTGCAGGACCAGAAGTTTCTCAATGACTTCGAGCATCGCGCGCGTGGAGAGATTATCCATCACGCGGCCACAAGTCAATCCGCGGGTAGGCGAAATGCTGGAGCTGGCATTTTGAACGCTTTGGTGATTAAGGACTCCAACCGATTGAACGATAGAGTTAGATAGAGTGATGAAGCAGGTCCACGTGAAAACCATTCTGACCGCCCTCGTGGCCGCCGCGGCTTGTGGCCTGGGTCCCGCTCCGGCCGCCGCTCGAGAAACTTCCGCCGCCTTGGACCTGGCCCGCCAATTGAACCAGGCCTTTATTGAAGTGGCCGAGAACGTTTCCCCAGCCGTCGTCGTGGTCAAGGTCGCGCACAAACAGAACTTCATCGACGCCGAGGAGGACGACTCTCCGTTCGGCGATATGTTCCGCCAGTTCCGCAAACGATTCGAGGACCAGCAGCGCGAGAAGCACAAGAAGGAGAGCCGCGAACGGCCATCAGGGGAACCGGTTTTTGACGGGCAAGGCTCCGGTGTTGTCATCCGCGAGGAAGGCTACATCCTGACCAACGGTCACGTGGTGGAGGGCGTGGACAAGATCAAAGTTCGCTTCAAGGATGGCAGTGAGTACGACGGCGAAGTCCGCGGCGTGGACGCCCAGTCCGACGTGGCGGTCGTGAAGATCGATCCCAAAGGGAAAAAACTCCAGGTGGCCCGCCTGGGCGATTCCGACACCACGCGCGTCGGCGAATTCGCCATCGCGATCGGCGCGCCCTTTGAGCTGGATTACAGCGTCACCTTCGGCCACGTCAGCGCCAAGGGCCGTTCGCGCATCATCCCGGATGAGAAGGCCGACCAGGACTTCATCCAGACCGACGCGAACATCAATCCCGGCAACAGCGGCGGTCCGCTGGTGAATATCGACGGGGAAGTCATCGGCATCAACACGCTCATTCGCGGCTTGCACACCGGCATTGGGTTCGCCATCCCGGTGAATCTGGCGCGCGAGATCTCGGACAAGTTGATCAGCGATGGCAAATTTGTCCGCGCCTATCTCGGAGTGAAGATCGAGTCGCTCAACGAATATACCGAACTGCGCGGCATGATTCCGGGCGTCAAGGAAGGTGTGGTCGTGAAGGAAATCCCTCCCGGCGGACCGGCCGCTAAGTCCGAGCTCAAAGCCGGTGACATCATCACGGCGGTTGACGGCAAGGCGGTTTCGACCGCCCAGCAGCTCAAGAGCGAGATTCGCGGGAAGAAACTCGGCCAGCAGGTCGCCCTCGATGTGTTTCGCAATGGCAAGACCCTCAAAGTGAAAGTGAAGCCCGAAGCCTGGCCCGACGAGGCGACGCAGGTTGCCAACAAGCGCGGCGCGGCGCCCGAGGCCGAATCCAAAGATTTGGGCCTGACGGTCAGGTCGTTGACCAAAGACCTCGCCGAACAATTTGGGGTCGATAAAATTGAAGGCCTCATCGTGACCGAAGTGGAATCGGGCAGCGCCGCCGAGCGAAAAGGCCTTCGGCCGGGCGACATTATCACCGAGGTAAATCAAAGGAGCGTGACCTCGCCGAAACAATTCCGAGACGCGTTGAAGAACGCCGACCCCCGGACCGGGGTCATCATCAACTTCACCAGCCGGGGCACGAGCAAGTTCGAGATTCTGAAGGAGAGCGGCGACTAACGCCTCCCACGCTACCTTCTGGTTAGTAATTATGAAATGCAACCCTACTGCGTCGCGCTTTGGCTTTGAGGCCCAGGGGCGCTCGGGGATGGGAGCAAGGGAATGCCTTTCGGATACTTCACGACGATGGTGCCGGCAATTTTGTCGTGCCACGATTGCTTTTCGCGGTCCCAACCGGCCCAGAAGAACCCCAGAAACAAGGCGGCGCCGGACAGGAAGCTGGCCAGCGAACGCACCAGCGCCACGGCAAAATCGATCGCGCTGCCATCGTGGCGGACAATCCGGATTCCCAGCGCCAGACCGCCGACAGTCGCCCCCTTCAACGCCCACATCCCGATGTGGTAACCCAGCCAGACGGGGACGAAAAGTGCGCGCGTCTTCAAGACATGGACGACAAGACCGACGACCAGCAGATCGAGCACTGTGGCGAAGAAACGGCTCCAGAATCCCACGCGGGCAAGAGTGGCGGGATCGGCCGCCCAGGGAATGGGTGGCGGACCAGGCGAACCGCTCACCGGGGCGGCTGGTGGAACGCCGCCGAGCCTGACGGGAGGCGCGCCGGCCTCGGAGCGGAACGATTTGGAAAAGGCCAGCGCCGCCGCGCCGATCGCCAGGCAGGTGATGGCTCCCCAAGCCACGAACCCCAGAATCGGAATGGCATAAAGCAGATAAAAAATGAGCGTGCCCACGACCAGCGCCAACACAGGTTTTTCCATCGCGCCGAGTCCCAGTTGCCGCCCAAGCTGGCGGCCAGCGTGGGAATAGACCGCCGCTTTTCCGAAGAGAAACGCGACCAAAAGCGCGCACCCCGCAAATGGCAACAGCACCAGGCCGACTACGGAACAGATCAAGAGAAACAGCAAGGGGCCGACGAGTAGGAAAGACAATAACCCCAGCATAAATGCGCTGAGCGGTTTCGATTCCAACGCCGTCACACAGGCTTGCACCGGACGCGGGAACAGGACCGTCACCAGCAGATAGACCAGCAGGCACAAGCCCGCCACCAGCCAGGCCCACAGGTATTGATGCGGGAAGGGACGGGCCCACAACAATCCTTTGTTGAACCACTCGCTCGGCCAGCGCAGCCATTTCAGGGCCGGCAAATTTCCTCCCAGCCCGATGACCACCCGGTCGCGGCCGATCTGCGCGGCTGGGTCCGCCTCCAGCGCGCCGCCGACCACCACGACATCGCCTTTCACGTCGGCGTTGGGTCCCAGCTTCGCCGAGCCGAGGACTACCACCAAATCACGCTGGACGATACCATCAACGGTGGCCGAGCCGCCAATCACAACCATGTCACGCGTGGTTTGGCCTTCCTTCAGCTCCAGGCCATTCCCGACCGCGACCAGGTCCCGGGCATTGCGGGCGCGGGCATGTTTGCGGCCCTTGAAATCTTGCTTGGTGGTTGGAGCGACCTCGGTCAGTGCGTCCGATTTCTCGTCGGCTGCGTCATCCCGGGCGCCTAGCCGCCCCGCGGACAACAGCTCGGCTGCCAGTATAAAAATCAGACCGAGCTGAATTCGTTTCATTTTGAGGGTCCTCAAGATCGTTTCACCGCGACGCGCACAAACACCGTTCCCAGCCCCAAACAGAACAGGTAGGAGCTGATTGACAACACCAGCGCGCCGATGGCCAGCGGATAGCCCGCTTTCTGCCACAACAAACCGCCCGCCTCGGAGAGCGGCGCCAGCGCATCCCACAGACTGCCGATGCTGTTCAGGCGTTCGGTGATTGGGCCAGCAAAAGGCGTCGCGCCGCTGCCGAGCCACCAGACGCCCCCGGTCATCAACGCGGCAGTGGCCAGCGCGAGCAGGGCGAAGAGCGCTTTGGGGGCGGCGGGCCAATGCCACCAGGCACGCTGCCACCAAGGCGCCGCCGCCCGTTGCTGGATGGCCGCAAGCACTCGCGGAATCAACGTCGCCGGGGCGGTCAGCTCCGGCAACTTTTGCAATTCCTGATCGATCAGCTTTTCGAGATCCGGCTTAGTGGTCATGGGGTTTCCGTGAATCCCTTTCCGGCGGGCCGGCAGCCCGTCAAGCCTGGATTCGCGACCGCCGGTGGTAGTCCCGTGCCGCGGAGCGACTCGCCAGCCGGGTCGAACGCCAGCTTGCGGCGGAGCGCGCCGCGGCCGCGATGAATGTCCGTCTTGACCTTGCTCAGGGAAACTTTGAGCCGGGCCGCGACTTCCTCGTAACTCAGCCCCTCGAAATGGAAGAGCACCAGTGGCGCCCGCTGGGCGGGGGGCAATTTCTGGAGCGCGGCTTCCAGGATCCGCCGGTGGTCGGCATTTTCCGAGTCCGTCTTCGCCGAGTCCGGCGCGGGCAAGTCCGCGAGGAAATCGGTTTCGTCGTCGCGCGGGCGCATTTCGGAAAAGAAACGCCAGCGGGAGCGGTAACGGGAGAGGTGATTCAGACAGAGGTTGGTCGTCACGGTTTTGAGCCAGCCGCCGGCGGTGGGGCTTTGGCCAAGGTCGGCGAAACGCTCATAAGCCTTGAGGAACACTTCCTGGGCAATGTCCTGCGCGTCGGTCTCGTTGCCGAGCAGACGGGCGGCGGTGGTATAGACCATATTTTGATACGCCTGCATGAACGCCTCAAACTGGTGCGTGTGGCTCATCGTCTGCCCTTGACCGGTATCGGGGCATTCTAGCTATCCCAAGGACACCGTCACGCCCAGAAAAGTTGCAGGAATCGGTGCTTCGCTGTTTTGGGTGGGGTGGGATGCGCTCCCAAAGGTCAGGTTCGGGATCGTTAAAGCGTCGTTTTTTTCCGGGGCTAGGAGCATTCACAATATTTTAAAGGCTGTATTAGGCTGTATTAGGCTGTATTAGCCTTTAGCAGGCTTTAATGGGCGTGGTTGACCGTTGGACCCTGCGAGTGGCTGGCCGCCCGGCGGCGGCGGCGTACAGAATTGCCCTTCCGGTATGTCCTGGGGCAGGGCCGCCGAGCCAAAGAGCTTCAGCCGCACCTGCTGCAAAGTCTCTTCGTCGTCCAGCACCGAGCCCCTGCAAATCTTTTCCCTCACCTCCGGGCGCTTCGCCCATTCCCAAAACTCGGCTTCCCAGTCCTTCCGACTTGCGGCCAACTCCATGTCCAGTCGTTCCCGCCCAAGGCGCAGACGCTGCGCGCCCTGGTCGCCCCGCCGCAGGCCAACCACATCCCGGCACAACTTGCTGAGCGCCGCGCGGTCGCTGGCGCTGTCGCCGCCCGCGGCCGCCAGCGCGCGCGCCGCCACCGTGTAGCGGGCCGCCAGCCACAAAGCCAGTTGGTCGGTCAGTGGCGTGGTCGCCGCGTCGCCCACCTCCTTGGCGTCGGCGAACAGCCGCTGCGTTTGCTCGACGGTTTCTTGCTGGACCACCCAGTCGCGGTAGCCGGCGCCGCGCCAAGCCGAAACGTTTTGCGGGGTGATGGTTCGCCCGTCGAAGTCCCCATGCAATGCCGCCGCGACCTCCGGCAGCGAATTGAGCCAATCGACCAAATGCTTGCCGGGTTGGCCGTCCTGGAGGCGGCGATTGAGCTGTTCGCGGATGTCGCGCGGTAGCCGCGCGATCTTGCTAATGCGAGTGGTCATAGGTTTAGAATTTGCGGAGGTGGAGTTTAAGTCACCGGCTTAGAGGCATCTTGAGTTGCGCGTCGGGATTCATCTCCCTGCGGCCAAGCGGCTAGCCGATAGTCGAAGCGGCTGCGGACGCGGTCCGCAAAAAACGGCCAGAGGCCGCCGCGCTTCAGTGAAGTCATTTGTTTTCACACCTCCCACCTACCCCACGCCCCGGCGCCGGCCAACGGGATGAAATACCCGCCTGTTTTAAAACAGGTTCCTAGCCCGCCGGCTCCGGCGCCCCTTTTGGCGGCCAGGATAGCGGCATTTGACCCGCCGGCAGGAAGGGGAACAGACCTCGAAAGTGCGCGCAGGCCCGCTGCACGTCCCTTCGCCAACGCCGGTTCGGGGCGTGGTAACGCTTCCAGCCCAGCGGGGACTCAGCCCTCAGTTCTCCGAGCGTGAGCCGCAGGATGCCCAGCCGCTCCAGCCCTACGCGATCGCTGAGGACTTTGTGGCCGCGACCGTCCGGTCCCGGCAAATCCTTTGGGCGGTGCGCCCGCGCCCATTCGTAGAATCCTTCCCGCAACTCCTCATTCGTGAAATGCGCCCACGCGATCTGGAACACACCCACCTCGCCCGCCGCCCAGAAAAGCGACGGCCTGATTTCCTCGCTTGTCGGCCCGCTTTCGGGTTGGTTCTCCCCCGGGGGCATCGGGTCTTGCGGCGCCCCGCTCCGCTTCCTGGCTCGAGGCGCTTCGGCTCGCCGCGCCTTGCAGAATTCCGCGAGGCTGCTCGCGAAGCCGGCTTCACCGCGCTCGAAGGGCTTGAGCGGGATAATTTCCCGGTCCGAGCCGATTGAACTCCGCTCCTTTCGCTCCGCCTCGCTGAGGCTTTGCCACGGGCAAGGAAAGGAGCCGGTGATCGGCCGGCGGCGGCCATTCCCTCCGCTCTTGCCCTCCGGCTCCTTCCGGAGGAACACGCCGCGCAATAGAACGTCCGACTCGTAACCCATCCCCTGAATGGCCGAGATATCATCGCCGGCGAACCCCTGAAACTCGATGTTCGTCATGTTCCGGGCCTTCCGGTCTTCGCACCGGCCCTTCACACCGCGAACGAAAGCCGACTCACGGCCATATTCCCACACCCGGCAGGCCCGTAATTCATCGTCCGGCACCTCGTCGAAGTTCCAGTCCAGCGCGCAGAAGTTTTCTTCTCCGGCCGGGTCGGCCTCCGGTGCTCCCGGCGCGCCGCTCCTCTCGCCGCTATTCTCCGCCTCCGGCTTCGTTTCCATTCCCCACTATAGCACCCCTGCGTCCCCAGCGCGAAACGCCATTCATTACCCACTCGTGCGGGCTGCGCCGATCCGAGCAAGTAGCCGCCGAGGTGACGAGGCGGATTCCGCCACCAAACCAAGCGATTCCTGATTCCACCCTGTTCACGAATTTTCACAGGAGCGAACAGAGCCAACCGAGACTCCGTTTTCAATCTCCGTTACCTCCGCGTCCTCCTGTTAAACGGGTTTCGTTGGCCACTCCGGCCGCCGCGGCTGGAATCGGCCGTGTGAATTCCGCGGTCGCTCCACTTCCGCTTTCGCGGCTTTCTTCGGACGGCGTTTCCGTGTTCCATCTCCGGCTGAAGCCATGACGCAGAGCTACTTGGGCATCGAGATCGGCGGCACTAAGTTGCAGATCGTCGCGGGCGACGAATCGCTCGAGATCCGCGAGCGGCGCCGCATCACCGTCGATCCCGCGGCGGGCGCCGCCGGCATCCGCCGACAGATCGAAGCCCTGCTCCCCGAGCTGCTGGCGAAGTGGCGGCCGGCGGCCATGGCCGCTGGCTTCGGCGGCCCGGTGGACTGGAAGACCGGTCGCATCTGCCGCTCGCACCAGATCGAAGGCTGGTCGGAGTTTGCGTTGGGCGAGTGGCTGCGGTCGCTCTCGGGCTTGCCAGTGCGGGTGGAAAACGACGCGAACGCCGGCGCACTGGGTGAAGCGTCGCGCGGGGCGGGCGCCGGATCCAACCCGGTGTTTTATTGCACGCTCGGCAGCGGGGTCGGTGGTGGCCTGGTCGCAGACGGCAGGATTTTCCATGGCGCCAGGCCGGGAGAGGTTGAATTTGGCCACGTGCTGCTGGATCGGAGCGGCACGATCGTCGAATCGCGCTGCTCCGGCTGGGCGGTGGACGCAAGGATTCGCGCGCTGAAACCGACCGACCCGCACTCATTGCTGGTGAAACTTGCCGGCGGGCAAACCGGCGGCGAGGCGCGGCATCTCGGCGCGGCGTTGCAAGCCGGTGATGCCGCGGCGGGGCGGATTCTCGCCGAGGTCGCGGCGGATCTCGGATTCGCGTTGTCGCACGTCACTCACCTGCTGCACCCGGAAACCGTCGTGCTGGGCGGGGGACTGGGGTTGCTCGGAGCGCCATTGGCAGCCGCGGTGGCCACCGCATTGCGCGGTTTCGTGATGGCGGCCTTCGCGCCGGGGCCGCGCGTAGTGGCAGCGGCCTTGGGCGAGGACGCCGTGCCGGTCGGCGCGCTGGCGCTGGCGCGGGGCGGTTAATGTGGGGTGGCCGCAGTTCGGTAGGTGGGGATGGCGCGCTGCTCCGTCCGCGCCGCGCAGCGCGGCGCAACGTGGGCGCGGTTGGCACGTCGCGCGCGATTCGTTCCGCCCGCGCTGACGCGGGCGGGGACATCGCGGCGCGATGTCCCTAGTGCGCCTGAGAAGGCGCTGGGTTGGAGCGGTGGAAGTCCGCTCCCACGCGGTGGAGAACCGTGTGGTATCGAACCGTAACTGCGTCGCGGCAACGCGAGGTGGAGAGCAATGGAACGAGAACGA
>WNGH01000484.1_pt1 | contig 34546 bp, 36 predicted proteins | sample 5400631 | NCBI WGS metagenome assembly WNGH01 (sample SAMN13153373, study PRJNA577476) | soil metagenome | isolation source: 115 cm soil or saprolite under Garry oak tree replicate 1 | place: USA:California | collected 2016-06-15
CATCCATTTACTTAGAACCGGTTGCAAAATGAGCCTACTGTCATCCTGAGCGAAGCGAAGGATCTGCTTTTATATAGCCGGAAAGCAGATTCTTCGGGCTGCGCCCTCAGAATGACAACTTATTTTGAAACGGACTCTTAGGCGTGTGGATATTCCGCCGATCCGGTAGATTAGGACGCGCATGATCCTGATGATCGATAACTACGATTCCTTTACCTGGAATCTGGTGCAGTACCTGGGGGAACTCGGAGCCGCGGTCAAAGTGGTCCGCAACGACGAAATCAGCGCGGCGGGGCTCGCCGCCATCGGACCCGACGCCATCGTGATCTCTCCGGGCCCGTGCACGCCCAACGAGGCGGGAATCTCGCTTGCCGCCATCCGTGAATTCGCAGGCAAAGTCCCCATCCTCGGCGTGTGTCTCGGTCACCAGGCGATCGGCCAGGCTTTCGGGGGCGAGGTGGTACACGCAAGCCGGGTCGTTCACGGCAAGACTTCCGCGATCAGCCACGCCGGGCGGGGCTTGTTTCGCGGATTGCCGAGCCCCTTCATGGCGACCCGCTACCATTCCCTGGCGATTCGCCGCGCGAGCCTGCCGGCGTGCCTGGAAATCACCGCCGAATCCGAGGACGGCGAAATCATGGGGGTGCGCCATCGCGACCTCGACGTGCAGGGCGTGCAGTTCCACCCCGAGTCCTTTCTCACCGAGCACGGCCACGCGCTCTTGAAGAATTTTCTGCAACGGGAGGCCGCATGAGCATCACCGCCCAGGAAGCCCTGTCGCGGACCATCGAGCACCGCGAGATCTTTCACGACGAGATGCTCGACCTGATGCGCCAGATCATGGGCGGTCAGCTCTCGCCCGTGATGATCGCGGCGATCATCGTCGGCCTGCGGGTGAAAAAGGAGACGATCGGCGAGATCACCGCCGCCGCGCAAGTGATGCGCGAGCTCGCGACCAAGGTGACGGTGAAGGACCCCGACGGTCTGGTGGACATCGTCGGCACCGGCGGCGACGGTGCGCATACCTTCAATATCTCGACCGCCTCCATGTTCGTGTGCGCCGCGGCCGGGGCGCGCGTCGCCAAGCACGGCAACCGGGCGGTCTCCTCCCAGTCGGGAAGCGCCGACGTGCTGGAAGCGCTGGGCGCAAACATCAGCCTCAAGCCCGAGCAAGTGGGCCGCTGCATCGACGAGGTCGGGGTGGGATTCATGTTCGCCCCGGCCCATCACGCAGCCATGAAGCATGCGGCGCCCGTGCGGCGCGAGCTGGGCGTGCGCACGCTGTTCAACATTCTGGGTCCGCTGACCAATCCGGCAGGCGCGCCGAACCAGGTGATGGGCGTGTTCCATCCCGATCTGGTCGGGATCCAGGTGCGCGTGCTGCAGCGCCTGGGTGCGCGCCACGCCATGACCGTCTATGGCCTGGAGTGCCTCGACGAGATCTCGGTGAGCGGCCAGACCATGATCGGCGAGCTGAAAGCGGGCAAGGTCGAGGAATACACGATCCATCCGGAGAAATTCGGCATGCCCTTGCACGACCCGGCCGCACTGCGCGTGGCCACGGTGGAGCAGTCGCGCAGCGTCGTCGTGGCCGCGCTGGATAACGAGCCGGGAGCCGCGCGCGATATCGTCGCGCTCAACTCCGGCGCGGCGATCTACGTCGCCGGCAAGGCGGCGAGCCTCGAAGAGGGAGTCGAGCGCGCCTTCGAGATGCTCGAGAGCGGCGCGGCGCGGGCCAAGCTCGACCGGTTCGTAAAGTTGACGCAGCAGCTTGCGCGTGGCTGACATCCTCGACCAGATCCTGGCCGTCAAGGCCGAGGAAATCGCGAACGCCAAGCGGGTGCGCGGCGAGGCGGCCGTGCGGCGTCAGGCGGAGGCGGCGGAAAAGCCGCGGGATTTCGTCGGCGCGCTGCGCGCGAAGATCGCCGCGGGCGAGCCGGCGGTCATCGCCGAGATCAAGAAGGCGAGCCCGAGCCAAGGCGTGCTGCGCGCGCCGTTCGATCCGGCAGGCATCGCGCGTTCCTACGCGCGGCACGGCGCCGCCTGCCTCTCGGTGCTCACCGACGAGCGATTTTTCCAGGGCCGGCCCGAGCACCTGTCGCTGGCGCGCCAGGCTTGCGGGCTCCCTGCGCTGCGCAAGGACTTCGTGATCGACCCTTACCAAATTCATGAAGCACGCGCCTTGGGCGCGGATTGCATCCTGCTCATCGTGGCCGCGCTCGCGCCGGCGCAGCTGCGCGAGCTGGAATCGGCGGCCGCCGCGCTCGGGATGGCGGTGCTGGTCGAGGTGCACGATCGCCCCGAGCTCGAGGTCGCGCTGGAGCTCGCCACGCCGCTCATCGGCGTCAACAACCGCAGCCTGCGCAGCTTCGAGACTTCGCTCGAACCCACGCTCGCGCTGCTCCCGCACGTTCCCCCGGCGCGCATCGTGGTCACGGAGAGCGGAATACGCGCGGCGATCGATGTGGCGCGGCTGCGACAAGCGGGGGTGCGCGCCTTCCTGGTCGGCGAGGCCTTCATGCGGGCGGCCGATCCCGGCATGGAGCTTCAACGCATTTTCTCAACTAGTTGAAGTTGAATACCTTTATTCTTTATAGCCGCAGCCCTGTTGTGCAAATACAACAAACGCTGTTTTGCTGCAAAAAAAAATCACGCTATCTCTTGAGATCGTGGCGATCGATGGGCAGAATTGCAACAACTCTCGAACAGAGGGTGGAACGGGCGGCGCAGTCCGGCCTCTCCGAAGGTCAATTCTAAAAGGAGGCATATTTGATGAACAAGAAACTGATGGCACTGGCTGTTGCCGGCGCGTTCGCGGCGCCTGCGGCGGCACTGGCGCAGGCGGAGATATACGGCCGCGCCAACGTCGGCTTCAATACCTACTCGGCCACCGGCTCGACTCTCGGCGCCGGCGACTTCAAGACCCGCAACGTCGTGTACGACAATGGCTCGCGGGTCGGCTTTCGCGGCAACGAGAATCTGGGCGGCGGCCTGAAAGCGGTGTACGTGATCGAAACCGGCGTCAACATCGATACCGGCACCGTCAACACGCAGTCCGGCAACACCAACACGAGCACCGGCACCTGGGCGACGCGCGACTCGTATGCCGGCCTGGAAGGCGACTGGGGCCGCGTGACTTTCGGGCGCCAGTCGATCTACTGGGGTGAAGGCGTTATCGCCCAGAGCGGCACCAATTACATCAATGTGGACGTGGCCACGACCGGGGCTCTCGGCCGCGTGGTGGGCCCGGCCGCGCGCACCTCGAACACGGTGGCCTACAATTCGCCGACTACCAGCGGAATGAACTTCACGGTGAGCTATGCGCCGAACTCGGAGGCTGCGCTTCCCGGCGTCGAGACCAATGCGAAGATCTACGGGGTGACGGGGCGTTATTTCGGGGTCATCAACGGCCAGGTCGATTATGCGGTGAACGAGGGCACGAGCGGCGCGGCCACGGGTACTCCGAAGAACAGCGGCTTCAAGCTGGGCGTAGGCTATCCGTACGCGCCCGGCGCGCAGATCGCCGTGGTGTACATCTCGGAAAAAAATGACAACCTCGCCGCCGCCATCGCAACCTTCGCGAACGCGGGCGACAGCGTCAAGGCGAACGCCGTGATCGTCAACTGGGAGCACACCTTCGGCAATATCCAGGGGCTCGCGGAAGTGGGCAAGGTGCAAAAGGCGACGGGGTGCGGAGTCGCCAACGGCTGCAACGGCACGGACGCGACCGCGTACATGGTCGCGGCCAGGTATCTCCTCTCGAAGCGCACCGCGGTCTACGCGAGCTACAACAAGATCCGCAACGGGTCCAATAACACAATGGATATATCGGGGGGTGGAGCCAGCTCCGCTGCCGCGGCGTCGGGCGGCTTTCTGCCTAATGGATCACAGGGAGCCGATCCACAGCTGGTCGCGGTCGGCATAATCCACAACTTCTAGGCCGGCGGGAACCGCCTGGTCTTCAAGTCGTATCGAAGCGGGCACCTTCGGGTGCCCGTTTTTTTGCCTGCCGCGCCGAGGCGGGCGTAACATCCAGGCAGTCACTCTTTTCCGCAGGTCCCAGCGCGTGACACCGGGCATCGACGACATCGTCGTGGAGATCGACAAGGCGCTGCGCGCCGTCGTCGGCGTGCCGCAGGCGGCGCGGCCCATGCCGCGCGCGGACGACGATCCCGCGCTGGGCGAGCCTGAACGGCGCCACGCGGCGGCGCTCATGCGGGTCAACCACTGCGGCGAAGTCTGCGCGCAGGCGCTCTACCAGGGGCAGGCCCTTGCGTCCGCGAGCGGCGAGATCAAGGCTGCGCTGGCGCGGGCGGCGCGCGAGGAAGCCGACCACCTCGCCTGGAGCGCGCAGCGCATTCGCGAGCTCGGAGGCCGCGCGAGCGCGCTCAATCCGCTGTGGTACGCGGGTTCTCTCGCGATCGGCTACGCGGCGGGCAAGCTCGGGGACGCATGGAATCTGGGGTTTCTCGCGGAGACCGAGAAGCAGGTCGAGGAGCATCTTCAGGGACACCTGGAGCGGCTGAGCCCGCTCGATGCCACGACCCGCGCGCTCATCGAGACCATGCAGCGGGAGGAGGCCGGACACCGGCGCGCCGCCGAGGCGCTCGGCGCGCGCGAGCTGCCCGGGCCGGTCAAGCGCGGGATGCGCTGCGCGGCGCGCTTGATGACGACGGCGTCCTACTGGATCTGACGGCGGGCTTCAGTCGGGGACGATCTCGTAGTCGTGAGTGATCGCGGCGGTCTTCGCGAGCATGATCGAGGCCGAGCAGTACTTGGTGTGAGAGAGCTTGATGGCGCTCTCCACCGTCGACGGCTTCAGGTTCCTGCCGCGCACAACATAGCGCATGTGGATCTTGGTGAAGACCTTGGGGTCGGTTTCGGCGCGCTCGGAGGTGAGCCGCACCTCGCAGCCCGAAACGTTCTGCCCGCTTTTTTTCAGGATCAGCACCACGTCGTAGGCGGTGCACCCGCCGGTGCCGGCGAGCACCGTTTCCATCGGCCGCGGGCCCAGGTTGCGCCCGCCGCCGTCGGGCGCGCCGTCCATCACGAAGGCGTGGCCGCTCTCGGTCTCGGCGACAAAGCTCATGCCCTCGGGGGCGACCCATTTCACCTTGCATTCCATGTTGGCTTTCTCCTGAAGGCGCGATCGAGTCCGATCAGCGGGGCTCGCTGCTAGAGCGAAGCATCATAACTTCGGCGCCGGCGCTTCGCTCGTGTTTGACAGCCAAGCACTTCGTCAATAAAATCACGTACTTTCGCCACGCGGCGGCCGCGCAGCATTGCCATTCGAATGACGACCTTTTCCGCCAAACCCCATGACGTCAGGCGCGAATGGTATCTGGTCGATGCCAGCGGGCAGGTGCTGGGGCGGCTGGCCGCCGAGATCGCGCGCCGGCTGCGCGGCAAGCACCGACCGGAATTCACCCCGCATGTCGACATGGGCGATCACATCGTCGTCATCAACGCCGCCAAATTGCGCGTGACCGGAAACAAGGCCGAGGCGAAGACCTACTACCGCAACAGCACTTATCCGAGCGGCATCTACGCGACGAGCTTCGGCAAGATGCAGGCGCGCTTTCCGACGCGCGCCCTCGAGATCGCGGTCAAGGGAATGCTTCCCAAGGGGCCGCTCGGCTACGCCCTGTTCAAGAAACTCAAGGTGTACGCCGGCGGCGAGCACCCGCACGCCGCGCAGCAGCCCAAGGCCCTGGAGATAAAATCATGATCGGGCAGTACTACTACGGAACCGGACGGCGCAAGAGCGCAGTGGCGCGCGTGTTCCTGAAGCCCGGCAAGGGCGACTTCATCGTCAATGATCGCCCCGCCAACGAGTATTTCGCCCGCGAAACCGGCCAGATGGTGGCGCGCCAGCCGCTGGTGCTCACCGATACGCTGGCCCGGTTCGACGTCATGGTCAACGTGGCGGGCGGCGGAGAGTCCGGGCAGGCGGGCGCGGTGCGGCACGGGCTCACGCGCGCGTTGATCGAATACGATCCCTCCCTCAAGCCGGTCCTCAGCAAGGCGGGGCTGGTTACCCGCGACGCGCGCGAGGTGGAGCGAAAGAAGGTCGGCCTGCACAAGGCGCGGCGCCGCAAGCAGTACTCCAAGCGCTGATGCCCGGAGCCTGGCGCGCGAAAGCCGCCCCGAGGCGGCTTTTTTGTTTCGGGCCCGACGCTGCGCGCGCGTCGATGGACTGATCGAGTGGCGAAGCTGATCAAAGTCGGAATCGTCGGCGGCACCGGTTACACCGGGGTCGAGCTGCTGCGCATTCTCGCGCGCCACCCGCAGGCGGAACTCGCCGCGATCACCTCGCGCAAGGAAGCGGGGACGCCGGTGGCCAGGCTGTTTCCTAGCCTGCGCGGCGCGGTCACCCTCGCGTTCTCCGACCCGGCGGCGGCCGACCTCGGCCGCTGCGAAGTGGTGTTCTTCGCGACCCCCAACACCGTCGCGATGAGCCAGGCCCGAGCCCTCGTCGATGCGGGCGTGCGCGTGATCGACCTGTCGGCCGATTTTCGCATCCGCGACGTGACAGAGTGGGAAAAGTGGTACAAAGTCAGGCACGGCTCGCCCGATTTGGTCGCGCGGGCCGTGTATGGACTGCCGGAGGTGCATCGCGCGAAAATCAGGACCGCGCGGCTGATCGCCAATCCCGGCTGCTACCCGACCGCGGTGCAGCTCGGTTTTCTGCCTCTGGTCGAATCCGGCGCGGTGGATCTGGATCACCTCATCGCCGATGCGAAGTCGGGCGTGAGCGGGGCGGGCAAGAAAACGGAGGAGCACTTGTTGTTTCCCGAGGCTTCGGACAATTTCAAGGCCTACGGCGTCGCCGGACACCGCCACTGGCCCGAGATGCGGCAGGAGCTCGACGCCTGCGCCGGGAGGAGCATCGGCCTCACATTCGTGCCGCATTTGACGCCCATGATCCGCGGCATCCATGCAACCTTGTATGCGCGCATCACGAAAAGCGCCGACTTCCAGCGGCTGTTCGAGGAGCGCTACCGGGGCGAGCCGTTCGTCGACGTGCTTCCATCGGGCAGCGAACCCGACACGCGCTCGGTGCGCGCCGCCAACTGCTGCCGCATCGCGGTGCATCGCCCCCACGGCGGCGACATGCTGGTCGTGATCGCCGTCATCGACAATCTGGTGAAGGGCGCATCGGGGCAGGCGGTGCAGAATATGAACATCATGTTCGGCCTCGAAGAGACGACGGGCCTCTCGCAACTGGCGATCGTGCCCTAGGAGCCCTCGACAATGCCCACCCCGCTCAAATGGATGCGCCAGCGCTTCGGCATCGCGGCGCCGAAGATGACCGTGAAGACGCATGTCGCCTGGTACTGGCGCTGGCTTGGCATGCTCGTGTTTCTTTCCTGCTCGCTCGCCCTCGCGGCCTGGATGTATGACGCCGGACGGCGCTTTGCCGGCTTCGACCGCAGCGAGCTCGAACAGGAGCTCGAAAGACTGCGCGACTCGAAGGCGCGGCTCGAGACAGAAACGGCACGGCTGCGCTCGATCGCAAACGCGAGCGATTCGCGCATGAAGATCGAGCAGTCCGCGCAGGCACAGCTCGCTGCGCAGGTGAAAACCCTCGAGGGGGAAAACACCCGGCTGAAGGAAGACCTCGCTTTTTTCGAGAATATCGTCCCGGGCGAGCCCCGTCCAGACAGGGTCAGCATTTACCGCTTCAAGGTCGAACGCGAGGTCCTTCCCGGAGAGTACCGCTATCGGCTGCTCATACTGCAGGGCGGCCGCCGCGACCGCGAATTCCACGGTTCGCTGCAGCTGGTGGTGGAAATGCAGCAGGAAGGCAAGGATGCTATAATGGTTTTCCCTGATTCGTCAGAGGCTAGCAGCGCTGCGTTTAAGCTCAACTTTAAGTATTTCCGTCGCGTTGAGGGCACGTTTCGCGTTCCCGCAGGAGTTAGGGTGCGAACCGTGCAAGCGCGCATCATGGAGAACGGCTCGAACGAAGCGCGTGCCAGCCAGAACGTCAACCTATCTTAGCCAGCAGGAAACGCCATGTTCCGCAAACAGACGAGCAAGCCGCAGAACCGCATCGACAGCCTGATCGGCGTCGGAACCAAGATCGAGGGCAACATCAGCTTCTCGGGCGGCCTACGGGTCGACGGCGAAGTCGTCGGCAACGTTACCGCCGGGCCCGACCAGCCCTCGACGCTGGTGCTGAGCGAAGAGGCCCGCATCGACGGAGAGATACAAGTGTCGCATCTGGTCGTGAACGGGGAAATCAACGGACCGGTCTATGCCGGGGAGTTTCTCGAACTCCAGGCGCGCTCGAAGGTCAAAGGTGATGTGCATTACAACAGCCTGGAAATGCACCTCGGCGCGATCGTCGAGGGGCGCTTGGTGCACCGCTCCGGCGAGTCGAAGACCGTGGAGCTGAAGCTCGCCTCGAGCAAGCCCGCGGTCTGATCGGGAGCCATCGCCGTCGAGGGCTCGCTTGAATTTCGATCGGTGTGGCCTCACTTTATGTAGCGAGTTGACCCAGCCCGTGCCGGGCCAGATAATGGCAGTGTTCGGAATCAGGAGCGAAGCATGAATGCAGTGACCGAGATGCCTGGACCGCTGGTTTTTACCGACAGCGCCGCCAACAAGGTGAAACAGTTGATCGACGAGGAAGGCAATGCCGAGCTGAAGCTCCGCGTCTTCGTCACCGGCGGCGGCTGCTCCGGATTTCAGTACGGCTTTACGTTCGATGAAATCAAGAGCGATGACGACACCGTGATGGAGAAAAACGGCGTCACGCTCCTTATCGATCCGATGAGTTATCAATACCTCGCCGGCGCCGAGATCGACTATTCGGAAGGCCTCGAGGGCGCGCAGTTCGTGATCAAGAACCCGAACGCGACGAGCACGTGCGGGTGCGGATCGTCTTTCTCGGCCTGAGCGTCGAGCGAATCAGCAAACGGGGCCGGCAGGCCCCGTTTTCATTTGTGCGCGCCCGTCGCTTGGGCTCGGCAGCGGAGGCGCGCTCCTCTCGATGGGTCAGGCCGGATAGATCGCCCCGAGCACGCGCGGTCCGTGCGCTCCCGTAGCTTCGGGAAGATTTCCGGGCTCGCCCTTGAGGCAGCGCTGCGCCAGCCAGGCGAAGGCCATGGCCTCCACCCAGTCCGGATGAATTCCCAGCCGTTCGGTCGAGGCGACGTCGACGCCGGAGAGCGCGCTCTTCAATCGCCCGACCAGGTCCGGGTTGCGCGCTCCGCCGCCGCACAGGTACGCTTCCTCGGCGCCCGGACAAAATCTCGCCACCGCGTCCCCGACGCTGCGCGCCGTCAGCTCGGCCAGGGACGCTTGCACGTCCTCGACGCTGTGGCGTTCGACGCCCAATCGACGCAGCCATTCCAGGTTGAAATGATCGCGGCCGGTGCTCTTGGGCGGCGAACGCCCGAAGTACGGATCGGCGAGCGCGGCCTCGACCAGAGTCTCGACCGGCCGGCCTCGCGCGGCGAGCGCTCCGTCCCGGTCGAAGTCGCGGCCGAGGTGTGCGCGCGCCCATGCGTCGAGCAGCAGGTTGGCGGGGCCGGTGTCGAATCCGATTACCGGCCCCCGCGGGGGGAGGTCGGTGAGATTGGCGATGCCGCCGAGGTTGATGATGACGCGGTGCCGGCGCGCGTCGCGAAACCAGGCTGCGTGGAACGCGGGGACGAGCGGCGCGCCCTGCCCGCCCGCGGCGATGTCGCGGCTGCGGAAATCGGCGACCACGGCGATGCCGGTGCGCTCGGCAAGCCATGCCGGGTTGCCGAGCTGCAGCGTGTATCCCGACGCCGGCCGATGCCTGACGGTCTGGCCGTGGCACCCTATCGCGCGTACCGCCTTTTCGGAAACGCGGGAATTTTCGAGCAGCCGCCGGACCGCGGCGGCGTACAGCTCGGAGAGCCCGATCCCGAGCACGGCGACGCGATGCAATTCGTCTGCGCGCGGCTCGTGCACGGCCAACAGCGCGGTTTTCACCGCGTCCGGATAGGGCGCGAATTCCGCCGCGATGAGCGCAGGGGCACGGCCCAGATCGACGAGCGCCGCGTCGACGCCGTCGAGGCTCGTGCCCGACATCAGGCCGATATAGAGCTCGGAGGAAGCCGGACCCGGGGGACTACTCACGCAGCCACGGCGAGCGCCACCCAGCGCAGGCGCCATCCTCCTGCGCGCGCTACAATCCGCCTCTTGTCGTTGTGCATAGTTCGCGGGTTAAATTTGGGAAAAGTCTAGCAAATTACCGCGGCATCAACCACGCATTTCATGACCGATATCGATCAGCAACTGAAGATCATCAAGCGCGGCTGCGACGAGCTCATCGTCGAAGCCGAGTTGCGCGAGAAGCTCAAGGCGCGGCGGCCGCTGCGGGTGAAGCTCGGCATGGATCCGACCGCGCCCGACCTGCATCTCGGCCACACCGTCGTCATCAACAAGCTGCGCCAGTTCCAGGAGCTCGGACACCACATCCAGTTCCTCATCGGCGACTTCACCGGCATGATCGGCGACCCGAGCGGCAAGAACGCCACGCGGCCGCCGCTGTCGCGCGAGAGCATCCTCGAGAACGCGAGGACCTACCAGATCCAGGTGTTCAAGATTCTGGATGCCCGCAAGACGGAGGTCCTGTTCAACTCGAAGTGGTCGGACGAACTGGGCGCGGCGGGGATGATCCGGCTCGCCGCGACCTGGACCGTCGCGCGCATGCTCGAGCGCGACGACTTCGGCAAGCGCTACGCTGCCCACCAGCCGATCGCGATCCACGAGTTTCTGTACCCGCTCATGCAGGGCTACGACTCGGTGGCGATGAAGTCCGACGTCGAGCTGGGCGGCACCGACCAGAAATTCAACCTGCTGGTGGGACGGGAGCTGCAGAAACACTACGGCCAGCCGCCGCAGTGCATCCTCACCATGCCGCTGCTCGAGGGCACGGACGGCGTCAACAAGATGTCGAAGTCGCTCGACAATTACGTCGGCATCAGCGAGCCGCCCGAGACCATCTTCGGGAAGCTGATGTCGATCTCGGACGAGCTGATGTGGCGCTACATCGAGCTGCTGTCGTTCGAGTCGCTGGAGACCATCGGCGAATGGAAGAAGGAAGTGGCCGGGGGCCGCAACCCGCGCGACATCAAGGTGCTGTTCGCGCGCGAAATCGTGACGCGTTTTCACAGCGCCGAGGACGCCGAGCGCGCGCAGGCTGATTTCGAGGCGCGCTTCAAGCACGGCGCGGCGCCCGAGAACGTCCCGGACATTACGCTCAAGGTGACGGGCGACGGTCGGAAGGCGGCCTCGGGCACGAGCCCCGAGATGGCGATCATGAAGCTGCTCAAGGAGTCGCGGCTCGTCTCCAGCACCTCGGAGGCCCTGCGCATGATCGAGCAGGGCGGCGTGCGCATGAACGGGGAGAAGGTCACCGACAAGAATCTTGCCGTGAAGCGAGGCGACACGGTTGTGCTCCAGGTAGGCAAGCGCAAGTTCGCGCGGGTGACCCTCGCTTGATACGGGCCAGTGGCGCGGGCACGCCGAGCGCGGCGTGCCATTTGCCGGGACGTGACCTTGTGCTATCGTGTCGGCGTTCAAAAAGGGAGGCGGGCAATCCGACTCCTCCAATAGGAGATTCTCATGCCACGTAGCGGAATCAGAAAAACGGCCCTGTCGCTTGCGGTCGCGGCGGCCTTCGCCGGGAGCGTTTCCCAGGCGCACGCCTCCTCGTTTGCCTTGATCGAGCAGAATGCGAGCGGCCTGGGTAACTCGTATGCGGGAGCCGCGGCTGCCGCGGAGGATGCGAGCACTATCTTCTTCAATCCCGCAGGAATGAGCTTACTGCCCTCGGGGAGTCAGATCGTCGGCGGCGTCGCGCTGATCCGGCCCTCGATCAAGTTCAGCGACGGGGGTTCTGTAGCGGCGCTCGCAACGCCCCTCGGCAGTACGGGTGGCGATGCCGGCAGCCTTGCGGCGGTGCCGAATTTTTACTTCGCCATGGATCTCGTTCCGAACTGGAAAGCGGGCATCGGCGTGAGCGTTCCTTTCGGACTCAAGACCGAATACTCCTCGGACTGGATGGGGAGATTCCAGGCGATCAAGTCGGAAATCGAAACCCTCAATATCAACCCTTCGGTTTCCTACAAGCTGAGCGATACAACTTCGCTTGGTTTCGGGCTGAGCTATCAGACTATCGACGCCGAGCTCACCCGTGCGTTCAACAACGTCACCGTACCGCCTAATACTCCCGGGGAGGGCACGACCAGCATCAAGGGCACCGACGGTGCCTGGGGTTACAACCTCGGAGCGATGTTTCAGCTTGCTCCCGAGACGAGGCTGGGCGTGTCCTACCGGTCCCAGATCAAATACCACATCACCGGCCCGTTGACTTTTACCAATACGCCGCTTCCTAACGGCAACGAGAGCCTCTACATCACGATGCCGGACTCGCTTTCGTTCGCTTTGAGTCACCGGATCGACTCGAAGTGGACCTTGCTGGGCGATCTGACGTGGACCGGCTGGTCCAAGATCCAGCAGTTGAACATCACGTTCGATAACGGCTTGCCCGCGAGCGTCACGCCCGAAAACTTCAAGAACACCTGGCGAGCCGGTGTCGGAGCGACCTATCGCTACAGCGATGACTGGTCGATCAAGATGGGCGCCGCCTACGATCAGACCCCGGTCAACAACACCGACCGCACTCCGCGGCTTCCGGATCAGAACCGCTTATGGTTGTCCGTCGGCGGCCAGCACCGGCTGTCGAGCGCGACCACCCTTGATTTCGGTTACGCGCACCTCTTCCTCAAGGACGCCCCCATCGACCAGGACGCCACCGCGACCGGCAACGGACATCTGGTCGGGACCTACAGGGGTTCGATCGACATTCTCGGCGCGCAATTCGCGTACCGCTTCTAGGACGCCTCGACGCGGAAAGGCAGTTCGGCGGATCCGGTGAGCGTTGAATCGCTCGCCGGGCTCGCACCCCTGAGATTCTCCGCTCCGGTCGCGTTTCCCGGCGTTTCTCCTTCGATCGCTTGGAAAAACCCGGACCTTTCCTTTCCGGGTTGTTGAAACTTCATCGTCTCCGGCGAGAATTCATCGCCTGTCAACGGGCTGAATAGAAGAAATATTCAGCGTCTAGCGGTAATTTGCACGGTCTCCGGACGTCCCGCTTGTTTACACTTCGCGGGCATACAACGTGCTTTATTGCCGCTGCAGGTGGTGGGTCGGATCTCCGACGAAAACGAGTGCCTACTTTTCCTGACTCCAAGTTCAGGAAGAACGGACAAGCAGCCATGGCATACACGGTCAGAGCCCTTATGACTTCGTTCGCGAAAGCCATTCAGTGGCTCGCGACGAGCAAGCGCATGCTCCTCATCGTTTCGCCGTTCCTGGCGATCGTCGCGGTACTGGTCGGGCTTGCCATCGTCAGCATAGACATCCTCACGGCGGGCCGGGCCTACGTCGAAGGCGAAAGCCTCTGGTCGAAGAATCAGAAAGAAGCGGTGTTCCACCTGTTGCGCTTCGCCGAGACCAGATCCGAGTCCGATTACGACAGCTATCGGCAGGCGATCAAGGTGCCGCTGGGTTTCCAAAGGGCCAGGTTCGAGCTTGAAAAATCCTCTCCGGACTACGCCGCCGTGCGGGCCGGCTTCATCGAGGGTGGAACCCATCCGGATGACATCCCCGGCGTCATCAGCCTGTATCAGCGCTTTCACCGCGTGAGCTACATGAAGAGCGTGCTCGACATATGGAAAACCGGAGATGATTTCCTCGCGAGGCTTGACGAGGCCGCGGAAGAGCTGCACGCATTCCAGCAGTCCGGTCGCGTGGACCGAACCGGACTCGGACTCATACTGAACCGCATTATCCAGGTCAACGAAGAGCTCAGGCCTTGGCAGAACCGGTTCTCGAACACTCTGGGTGAGGCCACACGCTGGATCCGGTCCATGCTGTTTTTCGTGATCGTCACGGTCGCGGGGACTCTGGTCCCGATCGGCATCGTCCTTACACAGCGCGTGGTCACTCGCGTCGATCGCGCGGAGCGGGAACTCAAGGAACTCAAGCTGAGGCAGGAATACGCGGTGAAGCTCGCCTACCATGCGAGCCACGATCAGCTCACCAATTTGGTAAACCGCCCGGAGTTTGAAAACCGTCTCAGGCAGGCTCTAAACACGGCCGCCAATCAGGGGCGACAGCACGTGGTGATGTACCTGGATCTCGATCAGTTCAAAGTCGTCAACGATACCTGCGGACATGCCACCGGCGATCAGCTGCTGCGGCAGGTGGGCGCGCTCTTGAAGCAGAACGTGCGCGAAGGAGATTCTCTTGCCCGTCTGGGCGGCGACGAATTCGGCGTGCTGCTCGAAAACTGTCCGATGCATGAGGCCATTCGCATCGCCGACGAGCTGCAGAAGTGCATAGCCGACTTTCGCTTTGCCAGCGAAACCAGATCGTTCAGCATCGGCGCGAGCATCGGCGTAGTCCATATCGCGGACGGAACGCTCACCCTGACCGATGTGCTCGGCGCGGCCGATGCCGCTTGCTATATGGCGAAGGAGAAGGGACGCAATCGCGTCCAATTCTATCGCCCGCACGACAGCGAGGTGTTTGTACGCCGGGGCGAGATGGAATGGGTGTCGCGGCTGCAGCGGGCGCTCCAGGAAGGACGTTTCGTGCTTCACGCGCAGGAAATCATGTCGATCGGGGAGCAAACTCCTCGGCACAACCATCGCGAGCTGCTCGTGCGCATGCTCGACGAGCATGACAAGATCATTCCCCCGATGGCGTTTATCCCGGCCGCAGAACGCTACGGCATGATGCCCATGATAGACCAGTGGGTCATCCAGGACGCGTTCGCCAAGATCAATTCCCTGGGTTCCAAGGGCGGAACCTGTGCCATCAATATTTCGGGCACGTCGATCGGGGACGAACGCTTCCTCGAATTCGTTCGCGAGCAGTTCAGGCGCTACGTCATGCCCCCCCGGAGCATTTGCTTCGAGCTCACGGAAACGGCGGCGATCGCCAATTTCGACAAGGCGGCGCGATTCTTTGGCGAACTGAAGTCGCTCGGCTGCCTGTTCTCTCTGGACGACTTCGGGGCCGGAATGTCCTCTTTCGGATACCTCAAGCACTTGCCCGTGGACTTCCTCAAAATCGACGGCAGCTTCGTCAAGGATGTGGCGCATGACCCGGTCGATCGCGCGATGGTGCAGGCCATCAACGATGTGGGGCATGTGATGGGCAAGAGAACGATCGGCGAGTCGGTGGACGGAGAGATGGGTCTGGCCGCGCTGCGCGAGATCGGAGTGGACTTCGCGCAGGGCAATTGGATTTCTCCCCCGGGCCCGTTCCTGGCGCAAGCGTCCGCGGGAATGCCTCCGGAGCGCACCGAGGCGGATGCGGCCCCTGCTCGTCAGATGAATTGGGCCGTTCCCGCAGCGATTCTTAATTCCACAACCTGAGAGAGCAAACCATGTTCTTCAACTTCAGAGAGCGAACCATGAACGCCAATACGGTACGCAAAATATCTTCGCACCCGCGTTGGGTCGCCACCATGTACGAATTCGTGGCTCCCCATTGGGACAATCTGGTCAACGGCGCATGGGCGGACTCGATCGCATCGGCGCGCCTCAGCGTCGAACAGATGCAGGGATGGATCCTTCAGATCTACCCGTTCATCTACGATTTCCCGAAGTTTCTCGCCGAAGGCCTGATCAAGGTGGAGGACGACTTTTCCCGGACGTTTCTGATCGAGAACATCCGCATCGAAAAGGCGCACGCGGAGCATTGGATATGGATGGGCGAGGGTTTCGGCTTGAGCCGGCAGCAGATGCTGGACGTGGCCGAGGGGGAGACTCCCCCCTTGCGGGACGTGCAGTCGCTGACCGATTGGGTGTGGCGCGTGAACACCAAGGGGTCTCTTGCGGAAGCCGTGGCCGCGACGAGCTTTGCCATCGAAGGCGTTACGGGCGCTCTCGCGAGAAAGGTTTGCACGGGTTTCGAGTCCTACGCGGGTCGACCCGGCGTGAACATGAATCCAAGGACCTACAAGTGGATACGGGAGCATTCCCACTACGACGACGAGCATCCGAAGTTCGCATTGGAAATCGTCAAGCGCTACGCCATCACCGAGCGCATGCAGCGACAGGTGATGTTCGCGGCGAAGCGCAGTCTCGAGCTGCTCCATTTGGCGCTGGTGACCTCGACGCAGATGGCGCCCGCCCAAGGCAATGACGGGAGGCCCTCCGTGCGAGTCGCGGCTGCGTAGGTGGCGCGGCTTCGCGCCAACCCAAAGGGTACATCCCGCCTCGAAAAGCGCAGCGGCCTGCACCTCGGAAGTCATCGATAGAACGCAAGCTGCGCGCGCTTGACGATCGCCTCGCAGGGCGCAGTCGACGGAAGCGTCCCGAACGCCCGGCCCCAGTCGCCCTCCAGCCGCGAGGCGCAAAACGCGTCGGCCGCCTCCTTTGCCGCGTGGCGCGCCATGAGGCTCGCCTCGAGGGCGATCGCGATGGTCTCGACGATGCGGCGCGCGCGCGCCTCCAGGGTGCCGGTGTCCTTGAGCGACTGCGATATCGTGCCGGCAACGCGCTGCAAGCGCTCGCCGCCGGCTCGAATTTCGTCGAGCAAGGCCTCCACGCTCCCCGGCTCGCGCTGGAAGGAGCGCAGCACGTCGAGGCAGATGACGTTGCCCGAGCCTTCCCAGATGCCGTTCACCGGAGCCTCGCGATACAGGCGCGCGACGGGCATCTCCTCGACGTAGCCGTTGCCTCCCAGGCATTCCATTGCCTCGACCGCCACGGGAGGGCAACGCTTGCACAGCCAGTACTTGGCGATCGGAGTCATCACCCGCATGATCAGCCGCTCGCGCCCGTCGCCGGAGGCGCGGCCGAACGTCCCGGCCAGGCGAAAGGCGAGCAGCATCGCGGCTTCCGACTCGAGGGCGAGATCGGCGAGCACGTTCTGCATCAGCGGATGCCCGGCGAGCCTGCGCCCGAAGGCCTCGCGGTGCGCCGCGTGGTGCAGCGCCTGGTTGAGCGCCGCCCGCATCATGCCCGCGCAGGCCACCACGATGTCGAAGCGCGTGAGCTGCGTCATCTCGATCAGCGTGGCGATTCCGCGCCCTTCCTCGCCGATGATGCGGGCGCGGGTGCCGTGGTACTCGATCTCGGAGGACGCGTTGGAGCGATTTCCGCATTTGTCCTTCAGGCGCTGGATGAAGAAGGGATTGCGCTCGCCCCCGGGGAGCGAACGCGGCACGAAGAAACAGGTGATGCCTGACTCGGTGCGCGCCAGCGTGAAAAAAGCGTCGCTCATCGGCGCCGAGCAGAACCACTTGTGGCCGGTGAGCTCGTATTCGCCGCTCCCGAGCGGCGCCGCGCGGCTGGTGTTGGCGCGCAGGTCCGAGCCGCCCTGCTTCTCGGTCATCGCCATGCCGATCGTGACGGCGCGTTTTTGCGCGGCGGGCAGCGGCCGAGGGTCGTAGTCGCACGCGAGCAGCTTCGGCTCCCATTCGGCGGCGAGGCGCGGATCGTTTCGCAAGACCTGCACTGCGGCAAACGACATGGTGACCGGGCACGCGGTGCCGTTCTCGCCCTGGTTCCAGAGGTAGTTGAGCGCCGCGCGCGCCACCCACGCGCCTTCCCTTTTTTCGGTCCAGGCGAGCGAGTGCAGCCCTGCGCCGAAGGCGAGCGCCATCAGCTCGTGGTACGCAGGGTGGTATTCGACTACATCGATCCGGTTGCCGAAACGGTCGTGGGTTCTCAGCTCCGGCGCGTGGCGGTTTGCCTGCTCGGCGAGCGCCTGAAAGCGATCGCTGGCGACCAGCCCGCCCATGCGCTTCGCGCGCTCGGCAACCCAGCCGCCGCCTTCGCGCTCGACCGCCTCGACGAGAATCCGGTCATGCGACCAAGCGTCGTAGCCGACCAGCGGCGGGGGCTGGTTCGTGGAGTCGCGCAGCGGAGCGTCGCTCCCCATGGGTTCATCGGCTGCAGCTAATGCGGCGCGCTTCCCCAGAGCTCTTTCAGCCGCGCGTCGCGGCCGCAGCCGGTCCGGTAGAATTTGTAGCGCACCGGGTTCTTCATGTAGAAATCCTGATGATAATCCTCGGCGGGGTAGAATTCGCCCGCCGGCACGACGGGCGTGACGATTTCTTCCGTGAACGGCTTGGACTTTACGAGCGCCGCCTTCGATGCTTCAGCGAGGCGCCTCTGCTCCTCGCTATGATAGAAGATCGCAGTGCGGTATTGCGTGCCGATATCGCAGAACTGCCGGTCGCGCACCGTGGGGTCGACATTCTTCCAGAAAACCTCCAGCAGCTTTTCGTAGCTCAGCTTTTTCGGGTCATAGGCCACCTGCACCACTTCCGCGTGGCCGGTGGTCCCCGAGGAAACTTCCTCGTAGGTGGGATTCTTCTTGGTGCCTCCCATGTAGCCCGAAGTCGTCGAGATGACCCCCGGCAGCGCGTCGTACGGCGGCTCCATGCACCAGAAGCAGCCGCCTGCGAAGGTCGCCTTGGCGTGCTGCTGGGCGAGGCTGGCGAACGCGACGAAAGCGAGCGAGGTTGCCGCGAATATGCGCAAGGATCTCATCGTCGATTCCTCCGGGGGCTGTCGCGGACCGGGCCGGGCTTGGCCGCGGACCGGATTCCGAATACTGTAATGGAGTCGGGCCCGGCCCGACAAAATAACACGCAATCCCGACCCTGAGGCAAACGACATGATCGCACAGGCAAGCAGGGAAATCGCCACTCTGGCAGGCGGGTGCTTCTGGTGCCTCGAAGCCGTGTACGAAGACCTGAAAGGCGTGGAATCGGTCGAGTCCGGCTACATGGGCGGAAAGACGGCGAATCCGACTTACGGAGCCGTCTGCTCGGGCGAAACCGGGCATGCCGAGGTGGTGCGGCTCACATTCGATCCGGGCCTGGTGTCGTTCAAGGAGATCCTGGAAGTGTTCTTCGTGATCCACGACCCGACCACGCCGGACCGCCAGGGAAACGACGTCGGCACGCAATACCGCTCGGCGATCTTTTATCACTCTCCGGAGCAGAAGGCGGCGGCCGAGCAGGTCATCGCGAACCTGGGCGCCGCGAAAATCTACGACGATCCGATCATCACGGAGGTCGCCCCGGCCTCGACCTTCTACGTCGCCGAGGACTACCACCAGGAATATTTCCGGCGCAATCCGAACCAGTCGTACTGCGCTTTCGTCGTGCGCCCGAAGGTCGCCAAGTTCCGCAAGCACTTCATCGACAAGCTCAAGAAGTAGGCCGTATCCGGCTCGGTTCCGTGCGGGGCGCACAGGTGAAATTTTGATGACGTAGAATGGCGGCGCCGTTGCGGCGAGAGCGGTTGTCTTTTGCCGCGAAACACGGGAGCGACACCGATGCAGGAAAGTCCGTTCAAGGGGAAAACCGGGCTGCAACGCCTGCTGAACGCGCTCGGCTATTCCCTCCAGGGCCTCGCTTCCGCGTTCCGGCACGAGGAAGCTTTTCGCCAGGAGTCGCTGCTTGCCCTGATCCTCGTTCCGATGGCGCTCATTGTCCCCGCGAGCGGGACCGAAAAGGCCCTGATGATCGCGAGCGTGCTGCTCGTGCTCGTCGTCGAGCTGCTCAACTCGGCGGTGGAAGCTGCGGTCGACCGCATCTCGCTCGACAACCACCGGCTGGCGAAGCGCGCGAAGGACATCGGCAGCGCCGCCGTGCTCCTGAGCCTGATCAACGTCGCGGTGGTATGGGGCCTGATCCTGTTCGCCTGAGCCCGCGCGGCCGTCGATCAGCGGTCGAAATGTTTATACACGGTCGGCGCGAGGATTCCCGCGCCGATGAGCACGATGGCGACGACCGGGGAGTGCACCGCCAGCAGGCCGACCGGCACCCCGACGAACAAAGCGACGAACAGCCAGGGAATCCAGGACCGGTTCGGCGCGGCTGGGGCGGCCCGCGCCCGCGACGCCGAGGGAGCATGAGGCGCCGCCGGGCGGTGTCGACCCAGCGCCCGGGTCTCCAGCCAAGCAAAGAAAACGTACAACTGGGTGACGATTCCGCCCAGCCATATCCCCGCCCCCAACAGCAGAACCGTCCCACGCAGCCACAGGGCCACGGGAGGCGCGGCCGACCGCAGCAGGAAGAGCATGGCCCCCACCGCACATATGGTGCTGACGAGGACAAAGACAAAGGCCACCGGAATCACCAGCCATATCCGCCCCATCACGTAGTCGCGGAACGCTTCTTCGTGCTGGAAGCTGTGCGCGAGCTCATGCGCCTCCCGCAGCACGTCGCGCGGAATGAAATGGCTTAGAAGCTCGCCGGCTCCGCGGCGGAGCTGGTCGCTTTTGATTTTCGTCATGCGGTCTGACCGGTGATAAGGGGCGCCTCTATCCGTTGAGCGAGTCTAACCGAACTGGAGCCGTATTATCTCCGAATCCGGGTCAAGCGCGCTGCGGCGAGCTTGGCGTGCTGCCTGCCGAGCACGAGCCCGAGCGCAAGCCACAGGACCGCACCGGGGATGGCGGCCGCGGCCAGTCCGGCAAGGCCGAGGCCCATCGTTTTCAGCGCCGCATACACCCAGCCGCTCGCCGCGTCGCCGCCGCGGAATACCACGGTGTCGATGAAGTTCTTCGATTTGTATTTCGCCTCTCGCTTGAGCACGGTGAACAGCATCTCGCGCGCCGGCCGGGCGACGGCGTAGTCGGCGGCGCGGCGCAGGATCTGGAACGCGATCAGCACCGCGAGCACCGGCGCGAGCCCGATCGCGGCGAAGCCGACAAGCCCGAGCGCGGGCAGGAGCGCGAGCGCGGCGCCGACGCCGAGCTTTTCCACCAGCTTGGCCACGACAAAGAGCTGGCCGAGAAGGGTGAGCACGTTGACCGCGAGGTCCACTTGGGCGAAAAGCGTGGTGCGCTGAGCGGAATCCGCGTACGTCGCGGCCACGAGCCGCGCGAGCTCGAAGTAGGCGAATCCGAAGAGCACCGCGTACAGGAGCACGTAGGCCACGATGCCGAGGAGATAAGGCGAGCGCAGGATCTCGGCGACGCCCGACCAGGTCGTGCCGCCGATCTCGTCGCCCGCCTCGGTCGAGGCGCGCGTGTCGCCGCCGGATGCCCCCGCGTGCGCCCGGCGCAGCAGCGCGTAAATGCACGCGAGCGCGAGGCCGAGAAAAACGCAGGAGACGAGCAGCAGATTCGCCGTGCCGAGCGGCGCGGCGAGCAGGGCGGTAAGCGAAGGGCCGGCCAGTGCGCCGCAGCTCCCGCCCGCCGAGATGACGCCGAACAGCCGCGCCGCCTGTTCCGGGCGGAAGAGATCGGCCATGAGGCTCCAGAACACCGACACGACGAAAAGGTTGAACACGCTCACCCAGACGAAAAAGCAGCGGGCGACAAATGGGGTCGCGACCTCGCTCTTGAACAGCGCGTAGAAGACGACGACGTTGGCGATGAAGAAGAGGTAGGTCCAGGGCACGAGGCGCCGGCGCGGCAGCCGCGCTGCGGCCCAGCCGAACAGCGGCACGGCCGCGAGCATCGCTGCGAAAGTCGCGGAGAACAGCCAGGGAAGATTTTCGACGCCGCCCTGCACGCCCATCTCGTCGCGCAGCGGCCGCAGGATGTAGTAGCCGCACAGCACGCAGAAGAAACAGGCAAACGACCCGAGCAGCGCCGCGACCTCGCCCGGGTCCACCTTGGTGATGCGGTTGAGGGCCGCGCGCGCGGTGCTCATGCCGGCAATCGTAGCCGATGCGCCCGAGCCGAGCGCGGGGGCCGGCCCGTTCTATTTGCGGTGCCGCCTTCGGGTCGGCGTTCCCCCGTGCGCCCTGCGCTTTGCGCCGGCGGCGCTCCTGCCGCCGATCCGCGAGTTGGTGCGCCGCAGCCGCAGCGCCAGGCCTTTCATGACGTCGAGCACGAAAGACGGCGTGCTCTGAACGAGCGACCGGAATCTCTCCTCGTCTATCGGGAAGATGCGACAGTCGGTTTTTGCGCGAGCGGCGGCGCTTCTCGGCGCATCGTCGATCAGCACCAGCTCGCCGATGAACGTGCCGGGCTTGGCAGTCTCGACCACCGCGCGGCCGACCACGAGGTCGATCTCGCCTTCGATCACGAGGTACATGGTTTTGCCGGGCTCGCCCTCGCGGAAGATGAACTCTCCGGCCGGGTAGGGCTTCACCTCCGGGAGATCCCTGAACAGATGTATCGATCCCATCGCTTGTCCTCTTCGCTCTAAGGCGCCAGCCGCTCGATCTTCCACGCCGCCCCGGATCTGCGGTAGCACAGCCGGTCGTGCAGGCGGTCCTTGCGGCCCTGCCAGAACTCGAAGCGCTCCGGCGTAAGCCGGTAACCGCCCCAGTGCGGGGGGCGCGGCGGGGCGTCGCGCCAGCGCTTGGAGGCGGCTTCCAATTTTACTTCGAGCGCCTCGCGGTCCGCGACCTTCTCGCTTTGCGGCGAGACGACCGCCGAGAGCCGGCTCCCGAGAGGCCGGCTCGCGAAGTATTCGTCCGACTCCGCGCCGGAGACCTGCTCGACGCGGCCCTCGATGCCCACCTGGCGCTCCAGTTCTTCCCAGCAGAACAGCAGCATCGCCTGCGGATTCTCCGCGAGCTCCCGTCCCTTGCGGCTGCGGTAGTTCGTGTAGAACACGAAGCCCCGCGCGTCGAACCCCTTCAGCAGCACCGCGCGCGCCGAGGGACGGCCTTTTCCGGTCGCGGTCGCGAGCGTCATGGTGTTCGGCAGCGCGATCCCCGAATTCAGCGCCTCGTCGAACCAGCTGCCGAACTGCGCGAACGGATCCGGCGCGAGATCGCGCTCGTTGAGGCCGGCGCGCATGTATTCCTGGCGCAGGGCGGCGAGGTCCATGGCGGGATTCTACCCGTGAAACTCCGCCTTTCAGGCGCGGCGGCGCGCGTACAGGCCGCCGGCGGAGAGCAGGAGCGCCGTGGCCCAGAACACCGGCGCCATGCCGAGCGCCGCGCCGAGCGCGCCGAACAGAAGCGGCATGCAGCTCTGGCTCATGTTGACGAGCGTCATGCGCACGCCCACCGCCTCGCCGACCCGCCCGGCGGGAGCGGTGCTGTGCAAGAGCGACATCACCATGGGCTGCGACATGCCCAGGCCCAGGCCCAGCACGAAGGCGAGCGCCATCAGCAGCGCCGGGCGCTCGAGCAGAGGGAAGAGGAAAAAAGTCGCGCCCGCGATTGCGAGCGACGCCGTCAGCATCGGCCACGCCGTCAGCCGCCTCGACAGCGCGGGAATGAAGGTGCGGATGACGAAGGTCGCCACCGAGAACGAGCCGAGCACGACGCCGATGCTCGTGGCCGACAGCCCGATGCGCGAGCCGTAGATGGGCATGGCAAAGGTAAACATGTCCCAAGCCATCGCGAGCAGGCTGCTCGCGACGAAGATGCGGCGCAGCTCGCGCTGGCGCAGCAGATCGGCGACGCTGCGCCCCGGTTCGGCCGGCGCGCCGTGCGCGTGCGGCCGCGGCAGGCGCAACCGGTTCAGGGCGAGCACCGCCGCGGGCACGAGCGGAAACGCGGCGAAAACGGCGAAGGTGGCGGGGTGACCGATCCAATCGATGCCGAAGCCGGCGATCATCGGGCCGGCGAACCCGGAGACGGAAAATCCGAGGGCGACGATGCTGAAGTTCAGCGGACGGTCCTCGGGCGGGCCGATATAGCCGACGATATGCTGCAACGGGACGTGGTACATCATGAAGCTCGAGCCGATCAGCACGCTCGCGACGTAAAGCGCCGCGAGGTTTTCCCAGAAAAATGGAATGGACGTCCCCGCCGCGAGCAGGACCGATCCGGCGAGCATCGGCGCGCGCGCGCCGATGCGATCGGTGAGCCGCCCGAGGCTCACCGCGAACAGCGTCGGCAGCGCGGCATAGAGCGCCATCAGCACCCCGACCGTGAAGGGGGTCGCCCCGAGCCGGATCGCGTAGAGCGACACCGCCACCCGCGTGCCGCCGAACACGGAGTGGTTGAGCAGAGTGATGAAGATGAGGAGATAAAGGGTGCGCACGCTGGAAAAAATCCGCACCCGCCGGTGGGTGGGAACCGGAGAAGAGTCGGGTTTACAAAGCGGGCATTTTACGCCCGCCTTACATCCAGTGGCCGACTCCGCCCAAGGTGTGGACTACAGCAAGCCAAAATAATCCGACATCATGCTCCGCATCGCCTCGTCGGGAAGGGGACCCGAGGCGGCGCCGAGGTTGTCGGCGACGTGCTTCGGATCGCGCGTGCCGGGAATCACGCAGGTCACGGCCGGCTGCGCGAGTATCCATTTGAGGAAATACTGCGCCCAGCTCGCGCAGCCGATTTCCCTGGCCCAAACCGGCAGCGGTTTGTCGCGCACGCGGCCGAACATCGAGCCTTCGGCGAACGGCCGGTTGACGATCACCGCGGTGCGGCTGTCCGCGGCGGCGCGCAGCAGCCGCTCTTCGGCCTCGGGCTCGGCGAGCGAGTAGTTGACCTGTACGAAATCGATATCACCGGGCTTGATGAATTTCTCCAGGTCCGCGTACGCGCCGGCGTGATAGTGCGTGACGCCGATGTACCGCACCCGCCCGGCCTTTTTCCAGTCGCGCAGGGTGGCGAGATGCGTGGATGCGTCGACCAGGTTGTGCACCTGCATCAGATCGATGCGCTCGACGCGCAGCTTCCTCATCGAGTCCTCCATCTGGCGGATTCCGGCCTGCTTGCCGCTCGTCCAGACCTTGGTGGCGACGAAGAGCTTCGACTGCACGCCGAGCTCGGCGGCGAGCTGCCCGGTCACGGCTTCCGAAGAGCCGTACATCGGCGAGCTGTCGATGACGCGCCCGCCCTTCTCGACGAAGACCTTGAGCGTGTCTCTCGCCTGAGCGAGCTCTTTCGCGTCGCCGGCCACGTCGAACACCTGCCAGGTGCCCAGGCCCACGGCGGGAATTTCCTCGCCCGTCTTGGGGATGCGCCGCGCGAGTGGAACGGCTGCTGCGTTTGATCCGGAAGGCATGAGCAGAACTCCCAAAGCGGTGGCGCTGACCCGAATGAAGCTACGCCGTGCCGGATTCATGTTCATCTCAAGGGAAATCGTAGGCAATTATGAAGACCCGCACAAGTGCGATTTGTTCCGCGCGCCTCTCGCTCGGTGGGCGTTGCGTACCGCCGCGTGGCGTCTTACTATTCGGCCCAGAGGGAGGAACGCGATGCCGAAGCCCCAGGAAAAACGAAACTACGACGCCGGCCTGCCGATCACGAACGCGCCGTTCAACCTGTGCGTGCGCCACGGCGACCTGATTTTCGTCTCGGGCCTGCCCCCGTTCGACGAGGCGTTCTCCAACGCGGTACGCGAAGCGCGGGAGCAGGGGCGTCCGATCCCGCCTTTTCCGAATCCGCCCTTCGCCGAGCAGGTGCGCCTCGTGATGAACAACATGAAGAAGCTGCTCGAGGCGGCCGGCTCGAACATGGATTGCCTGCTGAAAGTGATCGTGTGGCTGAAGGATCAGGCGCAGTCCGAGGAGTTCGACCGCATCTACCGCACGTATTTCACGAGCCGCGAGACGCTGCCCGCGCGAACCCGGATTCAGGCCGGGCGCACGCCCATGGACTGCGGGCTCGAAGTCGAGGCGATCGGCTACGTTCCCAAGAAAAAGGCCGCAAAGAGGGCGGCGAAACCAGCAAAGGCTGCGCGCCGCAAAAAATAAGGGCGCCCTGCGGCGCCCTTGATCGTAGCGCGGCCGATTTTCGTCAGGCCGCCCTCAGGCCGGCGAGCACCTTGGCCGGCACGAAGGGCACGGAGCGCAGGCGCACGCCGATCGCGTCGAACACGGCGTTCGAGATCGCGGCCGGAACCACCGCCGCAGTCGGCTCGCCCGCGCCCCAAGGACGCTCGTTCGGCCGGTCGATCAGCTCGATCGCCACCTCCGGAACCTCGGGGAAAGTGAGGATCGGGTAGCTGCGCCAGTCGAGGCTCGTCACCCTGGCGCGATCGAACTTCAGCTCCTCGATCAGCGTGCGGCTCACCGTCTGCACCACGTTGCCCTCGATCTGGTTCCTCAGGCCGTCGGGATTGATGATCTGGCCGCAGTCGTGCGCCACCGTGAATTTCGCGACGCGGATCTTGCCGGTCTTGCGGTTCACCTCGACGTCCGCCACCACGCCGACATAGGTGCGCACGAGCTCGTATTTGATGTAGGCGAGCCCGCGGCCCTTGGCGACCTCGCCCGGGCCGCCGCTCGGGGACTTGCGCGGCTGCCACGCCGCAACCTCCGCGAGCCGCTTCAGGAGCTCGGTGCCGCGCCGGTCCGAGAGATTGCGCAACCGGAATTCCAGCGGATCGACCCCCGCCGCGTGCGCGATCTCGTCCATGAAGGTTTCGTTGCCGAAGGTGTTCTGCATGCGGCCCGGGGTGCGGATCCACGACGGCCGGAAAGGCGTATCGGCGAGCCAGTGCGCGGTCGCCTTTATGTTGGCGAACGAATACGGGATCGCGAGCGACTGGTGGATGTTGCCCGGATGAGAATCGTCCTTCGGCAGGCCGGCGAGATCCGCGGCGGTCAGCGTCACCGCGATCTGCTTCGGCCGCTCGGGAACGAACACTTCCGACTCCCACGCCACGACGTTGCCCGAGGAGTCGATCGCGGCGCGGTAATCGAGCAGCGTCGGCGGCCCTTTCGGGTCCCAGCCGTGCTCGTCCGCGCGCATCCACTGCACGCGCACCGCGCGGCCGGCCTCCTTGGCGATAAGCGCGGCGTCCGCCGCGGCGTCCTCGTGGCCGTTCCTGCCGTAGCAGCCCGAGCCGTCGATGTAGAGGCAGCGCACGCTCTCGGGCTGCAGCCCGAACATTCCGGCGAGCTGCCGGCGCAAAAGGTGCGTCTGCTGCGAAGCGCTCCAGCAGGTGAGCTTGCCGTCCTTCCACTCCGCCACCGCGCATGACGGGCCGATCGAGCCGTGGGTATGGATGGCGAAGTCGTAAGTGGCGCTCAGCTTCCGGAACGGCGCCTTCATGACCTCGGCGCTGTCGCCGGCGCTTTGCAGCACCTCGTTGCTGTTGACCTTGGTCGAGCGCACGTGGTCCCACAGCTTCGCGCGATCGGGCAGGCCCGCCCAGTGGGACCACTTTGCCTTCATCGCCTTCGACGCCCTGATCGCACCCCACTCGCTCTCGGCGACCACGGCGAGGAAGTTGCCCTGGCGCACGCTCCGCACGAAGCCCGGGATCTTCCTCGCCGCGCCGTCGTCGTAGGCGAGCAGCTCGGCGCGGATCGCAGCCGGCCGGATCACGCGCGCATGCAGCATCCCCGGCAGCCTGAAGTCCTGCATGTAGGTGAATTCGCCCGTGACCTTGCCCGGAATGTCCAGCCGCGGAATCGATTTCCCGACGATCTTGTACTGCGACGGATCTTTCACGGGCGCCTTGGCGTCGAGCTTCAATTCGAAATTCCTTCCGCCCACGAGCTCGCCGTAGGCGAGCTTCTGCGCGCCCGAGCGGGCGACCACCGCGCCGTCCTGGGTGGCAAGCTCGGCCGCGGGCGCGTTCAAGCGCTTGGCGGCCTCGGCCAGGAGCGCCGCGCGCGCGGTGGCGGCGGCCTGGCGAAGCTGCATGCCGCCGTTCTGGATCGAGAGGCTGCCGAAAGTCGGCCCCTGGTCGGGCGTGAGCAGCGTGTCGCCCTCGATCACCTTGACGCGGCTGAAGGGAACGTCCAATTCGTCCGCGACGATCTGCGTGAGCGCCGTGCGCACGCCGGTTCCGAGGTCCACCTTGCCCGAATAGCAGGTCACCATGCCGTTCGAATCGATGGCGAGAAAACCGTCCACCTGGTCGGCGGCGACGGTCTTCGCGGCGCTCTGGGCCATCGCCGGGCGCGCGAGCAGGCCGCTCAAGGAGAAAGTGACCACGAGCGAGCCGCTCGCCTGCAGGAAGTCGCGGCGGGAGAAAGTTGCATTCAGCATGATCGCCTCCTAGGCCGTCATTTCCGCGGCGCGCCTGATGGCGCGCACGATGCGCACGTGGGTGCCGCAGCGGCACAGATTGCCTGCGAGCGCCGCCTTGATCTCGTCTTCGCTCGGCCGCTTGTTGCGGGCGAGCAGGGCCGCAGCCTGCATGAGCATGCCGTTGATGCAATAGCCGCACTGCACCGCCTGTTCCTCGATGAATGCCTTTTGCAGCGGATGGGGACTCGCCGAGCTGCCCAGGCCTTCGAGCGTGGTGACCTTGCCCTTGCCGACCTTGCCCACCGGAAACGAGCAGGAGCGCACCGCCCTGCCGTCCAGCAGCACGGTGCAGGCGCCGCACTGCGCCAGGCCGCAGCCGAAGCGCGGGCCGTGCAGGCCGAGATCATCGCGAAGCGCATACAGAAGCGGCATCTGCGGGTCGTCGACCTCGACGGCCGAGGCTTTGCCGTTCACATCGAGGGTGATTTTCCGGGCCATGGTGACCTCCTCCTTGGGATGTTTGAATCCGGAATGCGCCTATCGGGCGGCCTGGGCGGGATGGCGAGTCGTATCCCGGCCCTCGCCTGCGCCGCTGACTTTTCTTCCTTATAATTGCGCGTCCACTCTATTCCTTCCGTAAGCCATTTTCAACGCAGGCCACCGGGCGTGCAGCGCGCCTGTCCCCAAGCTCGACAATCGCTGCAAAAAAGGAGGACAAGATGAGGCAGTTGCACTGGTTTTCGGCGGGGGTCGCGATTTCGTGCCTGGCGTCCGGGGCGGCCCTGGCGCAGAAGCAGCCGGAGAAAAAGAACATGGAACTCGTGGGCTACCACGACCTGCAGGGACGCAGCGCCTACCAGCCTCTCGTCCACAAGCAGGGCGGGCGCTGGATCGCCTACATCGGACACCACGGCGACAATGTGCTCAATCCTCTCAGCGGAAAGGAGGAGGACAACGGCACGTCGATTCTCGACGTGACCGACCCCCGGCAGCCCCGATACCTGGCGCATATTCCCGGCCAGCCCGGCAAGGCCGAAGCGGGCGGGGCGCAGATGGTGCGCGTGTGCGACGGCGCGCAGTTGCCGAAGGGCGACCAGAGCAAGGTCTATCTGCTTCGCACCTTCGGCAATCAGGCGCACCAGATCTGGGACGTGACCGAACCGGGAAAGCCGGCGCTGCTGACCACGGTCGTGAGCGGCCTCCGGGATACCCACAAGAACTGGTGGGAATGCGACACGGGCATCGCCTACCTCGTCTCGGGCGCGGAAGGTTGGCGCGTGCGGCGAATGACCTTGGTGTATGACCTGAGCGATCCGGCGAAACCGGTGTTCATCCGCAATTTCGGCTTGCCGGGCCAGCAGCCGGGATCGACCGGACCGACGCCGGCTGATCTGCATGGACCGATTTCCACCGGGCCCAAGGGCAACCGCGTCTACTTCGGCTACGGCACCAACAAGGACGGGGTGCTGCAGATCGTCGATCGCGAAAAGCTCCTGAACGGCCCGAAGGAGCCGACCGACGAGAACCTGCTCTACCCGCAGGTCGGCCGGCTCGACCTGCAGCCCAGCCACGGCGCACACACCGTGCTGCCGCTGCTGCGCATGCCCTTGCCCGAGTTCGCGAAAGACGCGCAGGGGGCCGTGGGCGATTTCGTGATGATCGTCGACGAGCAGATCGTGAACGAGTGCCGCGAAACGCGCCAGAGGGTGTGGATCGCGGACGTGACCGCGGAGGCGAGTCCGTTCAACGTCTCGAATTTCAATGTCCCCGAGGCGAGCGGCAATTTCTGCTCGCGCGGCGGCCGCTTCGGCGCGCACTCTCCCAACGAGAACCAGCCGCCGATGTACGCCAAGCGCCTGGTGTTCGTCGCCTGGTTCAACGCCGGGGTGCGCGCGATCGACATCCGCGACCCGCATCATCCGAAGGAAGCCGGCTACTACATTCCGGCGATCACCGGCAAGACCGACAAGCGCTGCGTGAAGATGCCCGACGGACCCGAGCGCTGCAAGGTGGCGATCCAGACCAACAACCTCGAGGTCGACGACCGCGGCTACCTCTATATCGTCGATCGCGCCAACACCGGCATGCACATCCTCCAGCTGACCGGCAGCGCGCGTAAAATCGCCGACTTCCGTTGAACGGAGAACGATGGCGGGCAGGAGCGTACTCGCGAGGCTGGACAAGGCGGTCGACGATTTCTGCCGTCGCACGCGCTACTTTCACGAGGCGCTGACGCCGGGGCGGGCGCGCATGTTCGCCATGCAGCACCGGCTCAACACGCGAGAGCGCAATTCGGTCCTGAAGCTCAAGGTCGCAGCCAACTGCCCCGACTGGGACACGCGCATCGGCATCATCCGCGCCTGCAGCGAGGAAGTCATCGCCGACCATGAGCACGGCGGCGGCAGGGCGCACTGGGAAATTCTCGAGGACCTGGGAACGCGCATCGGCCTCACGCGCAAGGAAATCCGCTCGGCGGCGCCGCTTCCGGCGACGCAGATCGCCTGGGCCGCGTGGGACGGATTGATGGCAAACCGCCACTGGCTCGAGGGCATCGTCGCCAACACCTGCGCCGAGCGCGCGAACGTCCCCGGCTACGGCACGGGTATCATGAAAGAGCACGGCTGGTTCGGCCTGGAGCGCCAGCGCTGGGGCGAGCTCTTCGGGCTCCGCGATGGAGAGCTCGAATTCTTCGAGCTGCACGAGGCGGCCGACATCGAGCACTCCGACGCGGGCTGGCGCGCGGTCGAGCGATTTGCGAAGCGGCTGCAAATGGAAGACGCGGTGGTCGCCGCCTGCGAGAAGAATCTTCAGGTCTGGGAGCTCTACCTGAACGGGATCGGCGAGGCCGGCGATCGCCTGAAAGCGAGCTGAATTCATGCGCCCCCTGCTCTTCGCATTCTTCGCTGCGCTTGTCTGCGGCGGCGCGGCGGCCCAATATCCCGCAAGGCCGATTCGCCTGCTTGCGCCGATTCCGCCCGGGGGCGGCCCGGACATCGTCGCGCGTCTGATCGCGCCCAAGCTCACCGATGCGCTCGGCCAGCCGGCGGTGGTCGAAAATCGCGTCGGAGGGAACGGAACTCTCGCCGGCGAGCTCGTCGCAAAGTCGCCCCCCGACGGCTACACGCTGCTCGTAGGCATGGACAGCCTGATGGTGATCAACCCGCATCTGTACGGCAAGATGCCTTTTGATCCCCTGAAGGATCTGGTGCCGGTTGCAAGCCTGGTGTCGAACGGATTTTTCCTGGCGGTCAATCCGTCGGTTCCGGCACGGACATTTCCGGATTTCATCGAGTACGCGCGCCGCGCCGATCCGCCGCTGCAGTACGCCTCGGGCGGCAACGGCAGCCAGCATCACCTCACCATGGAGCGCTTGAAGGCGCGCGCCGGAATCAACATGATCCACATCCCGTACAAAGGCGGGGCGCCGGCGACCACGGCGACGGTCGCGGGCGAAGTCGCGGTAATGATGTCCGGCACCTCGACCGCTCCGCAGATCCGCGCAGGGAGGCTGCGCGCGCTCGCGTTCACCGGACCGCAGCGCTCGCGCATCCTGCCCGATGTGCCGGCGATCGCCGAGTTCTATCCGGATTTCGTGATGGTGCAGTGGTACGGCCTGTTCGCGCCTGCCGGCACTCCGGAGGCGACGCTCGCCCGGCTGCGCGCGGAAGTGAACAAAGCGCTCCTCGCTCCCGACGTCAGGGAAAGGCTGACGAACGCGGGCGGCGTCGAGCCGTGGATCACCACGCCCGAGGAGTTCGGCGCCGAGATCCGCAACGAGTACGCCAAATACGGGAAGCTCGTGAAGGAAATCGGCGCGAAGATCGACTGAAGCGCGGAGCGGCACCGCGCGGGAGGCAATGAAATGAAATCGTATTGGATCCGCCCCGAGACCGGGAAAACCGCCGTCGAGCTGCGCGATACGCCGGCCCCCGAGCCCGGCCCCGGACAGCTCCTCGTTCGCATGCGCGCCGCGGGCTTGAACCGCGGCGAGCTCATCGTCGGACACAGCGTCAAGGCGGGCGGCGCGGCGAAGGCGGCCGGCGCCGAGGGCGCGGGCGAGGTCGCGAAGCTCGGGCAGGGCGTCACGGGCTTCAGGGTCGGCGAGCGCGTCATGGGGCGCTGCGCCGGATCGTTCGCCGAATATTCGCTCATGGACGCGCGCGAAGCGATTGTCGTGCCTGCGAATCTTTCCTGGGAGGAGGCGGGATCGATCCCGCTCGTCTTCATGGTAGTGCACGACATGCTGATCGCGCAGGGCAAGCTGCGCGCCGGGGAATGGTTGCTCGTCACGGGGATTTCGGCCGGCGTGGGAGTCGCCGCGCTGCAAACCGGAAAGGCGCTCGGCGCCAAAGTGATCGGCACCTCCGGCTCGGCCGAAAAGCTCGAAAAGCTGAAAGCGTTCGGCCTGGACGTCGGCATCCGCACGCGCTCGGGTGATTTTGCCGACGCGGCGATGAAGGCGACGGGCGGCAAAGGCGCCAACCTCATCGTCAACAACGTCGGAGGGTCGGTGTTCGCCGAGTGCATCCGCGCCCTTGCCTACGAGGGGAGGCACGCCACCGTCGGCTACGTCGACGGGGTCCTGAAAAGCGAGATCGACATCGAGGCGTTGCACACCAAGCGCCTGACGCTGTTCGGCGTCAGCAACCGCTTGCGCAATGCCGAGCAGCGCGCCGTGACCGTGAGGGGATTCACCGCCGACATTCTTCCCTTGATCGCTCAAGGGAAGATCCGGCCGTTGATCGACCGGGTGTTTTCGTTTTCCGAGCTGCCCGCTGCAAAAGACTACATGGAATCGAACGCGCACCTTGGGAAGATCGCGGTGCGCATGTAGGCTGAACTGCTGTCACTGCTCGACCGGGATCCCGGCTTCCCTGATCACGCGGCCCCAGGTCGCGTACTCGCGCTCGATGTGCTGCGCAAGCTCCTCGGGTGTGGACGGCGTCGGCTCCTCGCCCTGCTTGAAGATCGCATCGTGCGTCTCCGGGTCGCGCAGCGTTCTCACGATTTCCCGGTTCAACCGGGTGACGATGTCCCTCGGCGTTTTCGCCGGGGCCACGAACGCGTACCAGTTGGTCGCTTCGTACCCCGGGTAGCCCTGCTCGGCGATGGTCGGCACGTCAGGCAGGGTCGCCGAGCGTTTCGCGCCGGTCGTTCCGAGCGCGCGCAGCTTGCCCGCTTTCACCTGCGGCGTTGCCGTGGTCGCGGAGGCGAACACCGAGGGGATCTGCCCGCCGAGCAGATCGCTCATCGCCGGACCGCCGCCCTTGTAGGGCACGTGGATGAGGTTGGCCTTCGCCATCAGCCGGAACAGCTCGCCGGCGAGGTTGCCGGCGCTGCCGACGCCGGAGGTGCCGTAGGGAATGCCGCCGGGCCGGCTGTTCGCCTCCTTCACGTACTCGGCGAGGGTCTTGGCCGGCAGGGACGGATGCACCACGAGCACGTTGCCCGAGACCGTCGCCATCGAGATCGGCGCGAAATCGCGCAGCGGGTTGTACGGCAGCTTCGAGTTGAGGTGTGGGGCGACCGCCAGAGCGGCGATCGTGCCGAGCAGGACGGTGTGGCCGTCGGGGTTCGCCTTCGACACGTAATCGGCGGCGATGCTGCCGCCGGCTCCGGCGCGGTTCTCGACGACGACGCTCTGCCCGAGATACTCGGTGAGCCTCTTCTGCATGACGCGCGCGACCGTGTCGGTGCCGCCTCCGGGCGCGAACCCGACCACGATCGTCACCGGTCGGCTCGGAAATGTACTTTGTGCGAGCGCACCGCCGGCCGCAGCGAGCGCGGCTAAGACGAATAATATTTTCCCGCTCATGTCTCTTTCTCCTCTTCAGCGATTTCTCTCTTCCTGAAACGGAGGGAGGTGTACCCCACAGATCCCGCTCCCGCGGTCAGTACGGCCTTACGCCGAACAAATACGGATGCAGGAACACCAAAACGAAGTACAACGCCAGGCCGACCAGCACCTTTCCCCAGCCGATTTCATCGAAGCGGAACTGGTTGCGTCCCTGGAGAATGGCCGCGAACGGGATATTGGAGGTGATGGCGGCGAAACGCTGCCAGTCCACCCCGATCGTCCTGTCCTTGCGCGCATCGATCAGGACCGGCCCGGAAAGGGCGAGAAGCAGCAGCCCGCCGAAGAAAATCGCCGAAGCCTTGTCCCCGCGCGCGATCAGGTGCACCGCGGCCCAGAGGGCGATGCCCCACATGACCGGATGGCGGGTGATGCGCAGGATCCCGCGCGGCTCGCCCATCGATCGGAGCGCGCTTTCCTGGCGCACCGCGCTCGGGTTGCGCGTGAGCAGCCCGCAGGCGATCAGCACGAGGGACGCCGGCATCAGCGCCACCGCCCACGCCTTGAACTCGTCTCCCCACCACAGGCGCTCGTAAGGCGCTTTCACGTAGGCCCAGATCATCCAGCCGAGGGCGACCAGCGAAATCAGGGTATAGAGGCCAAGATAGACGTTCTCTCCGAGCAGGCTGACCAGCTCTCCCCGGATCGGGGTGCTCGAGACGTAGTGGGTGGCAAGAAATACGCCGGTGGCCAGCGCAAGGGTTGCCATCAGATCCACGCGAACCTCCCTTCGCAAATGGGGCGGGCCGATCAACCCCGTTCCGCTGTGCAGGGCTATGCTGCCACGAAGGGGATACCCGGTCAAAGGCGCCGGGTGCGGGAG
>WNGH01000681.1_pt1 | contig 34546 bp, 29 predicted proteins | sample 5400631 | NCBI WGS metagenome assembly WNGH01 (sample SAMN13153373, study PRJNA577476) | soil metagenome | isolation source: 115 cm soil or saprolite under Garry oak tree replicate 1 | place: USA:California | collected 2016-06-15
GGGTGAGGGACTTCGCCTTCGCCCCCTTCGTGACGCTGAGGTTGAAGGGGCCCGTCCCGTGCTTGGTGGAGCTGTTCACCACGATGACGTAATCGCCCGTTTGTGGGAACGTCAGGGTGAGGCGGGCGTTGCAGTTCCCGCCCGAGTCGTCGTCCTGGAGGCTCGCGCCGATCCCCGGCCCCGCGACGAACAGGTATGGATCGAACGCCGTGGATTCGAGGTCCACTGTGACCACCTGTCCCGCGGTCCCGGCGAGGTTCCAGCTCTGGGAGTAGGTGCTGTCGCGCGGGCGGAAGTGATCCGCCGTGGTGAGCTCGCCATCGAGGGCCTGTCCCACAGCGATCGTATGCGCCGTCTGAGCGTCAGCCGACCCCGCCACGGGCGGAGGCCGGGAGGGCCTCGGGGGCCGGGGGGGCCGGCACTCGTCCGACACCTGGTCCTTGAGTCCCTCGGTGAGCGACAGCGTGAAGCGGCCCGTCTGGCGCGGCGGGTCGCTCGTGGTGTTGACGAGGATCGTGTAAGGGCCCGTCTCGGGGAAGGTGAGCGACACGCGCGCGTCGCAGCGTGGGCCCCCGTTGTTGTTCACCACCGTGGTATCGAGCCCGCGCAGGATCAGCACGGGATCGAACTCGTCCGAGGAGAGGTCGATCGTGACCTCTTGCCGGGCCCGCGGCGAGAACTGCCAGAACTGATAGTAGGTGGTGTCGGGGTAGACCGAATCTTTCGCGGTGAGCTCTCCCGGCAACGTCTGGCCGACACGGATCTGGCGGGCCCCGGCGGCCGTGACGGCCCGCGCTTCCGCCTGCTGCCGCAGCGTGCGGAAGCGGCAGATCCCCTTCGGCTCGACCGGCCGGGCGCCGTCTGTGACGCCTAGCGTGAAGCGGCCGGTCTGCCGCTTGCCGGCGCTGTTCACGACGAGGCGCACCGGATGGTCGTCCGTCGCGGTGTAGACGACACGCGCGTTGCAGCCCCCGCCGCCGTCGTCGTTCTCGACGAGCTTCTGGCCCCGGCCACGGGTGACCAGCAGATAGGAGTCGAAGTCGTCCGACACGAGATCGACGGTGATCGTGCGGCCTGCCTCGAGCGGCAGGACCCAGCGCTGGTAGTAGCTCGAGTCGGTCCGCAACAGCGGGTCGCCGGCGGTAAGCTGGCCTTTGACCGTCTGACCGACCTGGATCACGCCCTTCACCCGCCCAAACCCGCGGCAGGTCGTATCGCGCGCTGCAGCCGTCACCCCCTGCACCAGCGAGATGGTGAACTCGCCCAGCTCGCCCGGCGAGCTGGAGTTCGCGAACAGGTCGTAGCTTCCGGCGGCGGGCACGACGAAGCTCAGGTGCGCGTTGCAGCCGCCGCCGGCGTCGTCGTTGCGCGCCAGCGGGTTCGCTGCAGCATCCGCCACGATGAGGTTGGCGTCGAGGTCATCCGACAACATGTCGGCGCTCACGGTGTCGCCCAGGCGGGCGTCGAACGTGTACAGCCTGTAGCGGGAGCTGTCCGCGAGCTGCCGGTCCGCGAGGGTGAGGCGCCCCGTGACGCTCTGACCGATCCGGAGCGGCGTCTGCGCGGCGAGCCCGCGCGTGCCGAGCGCGACCGCGATGAGGAGCAGGGAACGGCGGCGGACGGCGGTCACAAAGCGAAATCTGCGGCCGCTAGGCCGCCCGCACAATCTCGTCCACGGCGGCAGCGAGGTCGGGCACGACGGTCGCGCTGAGGACGCGCGCCTGCGCGACGTGCGCGCCCCCCGCGCCCGTCTCCACCAGGATGCCGCGTCCCCCGAGGGCGCGCGCCGGCTCGACGTCGCTTGGGCGGTCGCCCACGAACGCAGAGCGCCCGAAGTCGATCCCCAGCGCGTCCTGCGCCTCGCGAAACAGCCGCGTCCCCGGCTTGCGGCACTCACAGGGCCCGGTGATCTCGGGGTGGTGCGGGCAGAAGTACGCGGCGTCGATCCGCGCGCCGTGCGCGGCGAGCAGCTCGCCGAGCCGCCGCTGCACGGCGTGGTAGGCCGCCACATCGTACAGCCCGCGCGCGATCCCCGACTGGTTGCTGACCGTGACGACGAGGAAGCCGGCGGCGTTGAGCCGCCGGATCGCCTCGCCCGCGCCGGGGAGCCTGGATGCGGGCCACGACGGGTGGGTCCTGTCCCCGCAGCCGGGCCGCCACATCGTCAGCCGTTAGCCGGTTAGCCGTTAGCTGAACCAACCACGTCTTGAGCTTCGCACCGGGGAACGAGCCGCCGCCGACCTCGGACTCGCCGGCGATCACGTCGCTGCCGCGGCCCACGCCCTCGGCCAGCACCTTCGCGGCGCGCCGCAGCTCGGCCGGGTCCGTGGTGAGCATCCGCAGCACGGGGATCTCCCGGCGCGCCGCCTCCGGATCGCGATACAGCGCCAGCGTCGCTTCGAGCGCCGCCAGCGTCAGCTTGTCGGCGCGCACGGCCCGGGCGATGGGATCGTTCTTGGAGGCGCCGATGGCGGCGGCCGTGCCGACGAGCAGGCCCGCCTGCGGGCCACCCAGCAGCTTGTCGCCGCTGAACGCGACGAGGTCGACCCCGCTCGCGAGCGCGTCGCGGACGCCCGGCTCGCCGGCGAGGCCCCAGGGCGACAGATCGAGGAGCAGTCCGCTGCCGAGGTCGTAGAGGGTCGCCAGGCGGCGCTCGTGCCCGAGCGCGGCGATCTCCCGCGCCGGCACTTCGGCCGTGAACCCGGTGACCTGGAAATTCGAGCGGTGGACCTTGAGGAGCAGCCGCGTGTCCGGCGTCAGGGCGGCGTCGTAATCCGCGCGGTGGGTGCGGTTGGTCGCGCCGACCTCCACGAGCCGAGCGCCCGAGCGCGCCAGGATGTCCGGGATCCGGAACGACCCGCCGATCTCGACCAGCTCCCCGCGGGACACGACCGCCTCGCCGCCGCGCGCCAGGGCGCTCAGAGCGAGGAGTAGCGCCCCCGCCGCGTTGTTCACGACCAGCGCGTCCTCCGCCCCGGTCAGCTCGACCAGCAGATCGCGGCAGTGGCGCTGGCGCGAGCCGCGGCTGCCGCGCCCGACGTCGTACTCGAGCGACGCGTAGCCTGCCGCGATGCGCTGCATCGCGGCGAGCGCCGCAGCGGCGAGCGGCGCGCGGCCGAGATTGGTGTGCAGCACCACACCGGTGGCGTTGATCACGGGAACGAACGACGGCGCGGCGAGCCGCTCGAGACACGCTCGGACGGCGGGCCCCCACCCCTCCGGGGGTGCCGCCCCGCCGTTGGCGCGGGCCGCCTCCAGCGTCTCGCGCACCGCGCGCACGACGAGGCTGCGCGGGTGCGCGCGCGCCAGCGCCGCCACGTCGGGCTCGGCGAGCAGGGCGTCGACCGCCGGCAGCGAGCGGCGCGGGTCGGTCATGGGGGCTTCGGGGGCCCGGGACGCCGGGGAGTGGCGGGGGGGGCGGGGGCGGTATCGCGTGGCGCGCGCGCCGGCTTCGGGACCGGGATCGCCAGCACGGCCTGCCCGTCGGCCGCGGCCCCGTTCAGGTTCGTCGCGCCGCGCGCGCGAATCAGGTATTTCGAGCCGGGTAGCAGCTTCTCCCGCACCCGCACCACGAGCCGGTCGAATGGCGCGGGACGCTGCCGCAGCAGCCGGCGGATGCGCGACGTGTCCGCGGCGGACCCGGCGGGCGGGGCGGGGCGGGCGGGGGTCGCCGCCGCCCCGGCCTGGCCGGCGGCGACGGCCTGGGCGAGGTTCGGCGCCCGCGGCGGCCCGGTCGTGTCGCGCTTCGCGGTCGTATCGGCCGCGCGCCGCAGCGAGTCGGCCCGCGCGCTCTCCCGGGCCGTCAGCGAGTCGTAGGCCGCGGGCGCCAGCACGGCGGTCACGGCGACGGGCGTCGAGTCGGGGAGCGCGAGCACGCGGACGCGCGCGGTATCGAGCGGCATCGCCGGGTCGAGTGGCTGCGAGAAGCTGAGGCGGAAGCTGGTCGAGTCGAGCGGGTCCGCGGTGCGGAGCCTCGGGCCGGCGGAGTCGTGCGTGAACGTCCACAGCACGAGGTGCGCCGCCGTGTCGAGCGTGACCGTGGCCGTGTCGAACGCTTCGCGACGGTCGAGCGCGCGGTTGCCATTCTGATCCTGGATGGCGAGGACGCGGTAGCGGCCCGGCTCGAGCTCCGGAAGCCGGAAGTCGCCCGCCGAGTCGGCCACGGTAACGTAGGCGACGGTGTCGGGGAGCCGTGCGGCGCGGATCACGCCCCCGATGAGCGCCCGCTGCTCGACCCATTGCAGCGCGGTGCCGGTGAGCACCGCGTGCCCGATGGCCGGGCCCGTGGAAAAGATCACCGTCTTGCTCTGCTTGATCGCGTTGCGACGCAGGTCCGCGATCCCCGGAAGCAGCTCGAGCCGATACACCCGACCCGGCCGCCACCCTTCGACGGGCCGTACATGGATGGCCGTGCGGTGCCACGACACCTTCACCTCGCCCGCGACGGGGGACAGCACCACTTGGCGCCCGAGGCCCCCGACGGCCCCGCCGCCCCCCCCAACACCCCCGATGCCGCCGATGCCGCCCACGCCCCCGACCCCGCCGGCCGGTGCGCCCCCCCCCCCACCCCCACCCCCACCCCCCCCCGTCCCCCCCGCCATCTCGTCGATCACCTCGTCGAATTGGACGACCGCGTCACCGTGGAAATCGGGCACCACCGCCCCCGACTCGGGCCGCACGGCGACCACCGTGGGTGGGGTGGTGTCGGGCGGGCCACCCGGGGGGTCGCCGAGCTTGGCGCAGGCGGCGAGCGCCAGGGCTACGAGCAGCCCAAGACCGTGAGCTTGTCGGCGAGTGCCCGGCGCTGCTCCTGCCACGCTCGCTCCTTGTCGCGCTCTTTCGCGACCACGTCGGCGGGCGCGCGCGCGACGAAGTCTTGGTTGGTGAGCCTGGCCGCGAGCGCGGCCAGTTGGCCGTCGAGCCGTATCACTTCGCCCGACAGGCGCTTGCATTCCTGCTGCACGTCGATCGCGCCCTCCAGGGCGACGAACACTTCGCTGCCGTCGCCGAAGACCGCGTAGGCGACGGGGCCCTTCATGCCGCCGTCGAACGTGAGTTCCTCGACCTGTGCCAGGCGCTTGATCGTCTCGCTTTCCGCTTCGAAGACGCTCCGGCGATCACGCCCGCGCGGCTTGATGCTCGCCCGGAGACGCGTCCTTGGGGGAACCTTGTACTCGGCGCGAATGATCCGGATTTTCTCGACGGCCTGCTTCACGCGCAAGAACGCCGCGTCGAGGTCCGAGTCGACCAGCTCTGGGCGGAACGTCGGCCAGCTCGCCGTCACCAGCAATTCGTCCGGCTTCCGTCCCGGGAGCTTCTGCCACAGCTCCTCGGTGATGAACGGCACGACGGGATGGAGCAGACGCAAGGCGACGTCGCAGCAATGCGCCAGCACCGCCTGCGCCGCCGCCGCCCCGGCGTCCTCGCCGGCCAGTCTCGGCTTGACGGCTTCGACATACCAGTCCGCGAGCTCGCCCCAGACGAACTCGTAGCACCGCTTGGCGGCCTCATCGAGCTTGAACTGGTCCAGATATGACGTCGCGACCTGGACGGCGTCGTTCGCCCGCATCAGGATCCAGCGATCGGCCAGCTGCAGCCCCGCGCGCTCGAATTGATCGATCGGCTGCACCCGCTCCGGCAGCTGCGCCAGGATGAAGCGCCCGATGTTCCACAGCTTGTTTGCGAAGTTGCGGCCCGGCGCGAACGTGGTTTCGAGGTCGTTCGGGTCGAGGATGACGTCGGCGCCGAGCGAGCCGCCGCCGATCACGGTCCAGCGCAGCGCGTCCGCACCGTAGAGCTTCACCACGTCGATCGGGTCGATGCCGTTGCCCAGCGATTTGGACATCTTACGGTGCTGCGCATCGCGCACCGTGCCGTGCAGGTAGACGGTCGCGAACGGCTTCCGCTTCATGAAGTGGAAGCCGGCCATGATCATCCGCGCCACCCAGAAGAACAGGATCTCGGGGGCGGTGACGAGCGTGTGCCCCGGGTAGAAGCGCGCCAGGTCCGGCGTCCGCTCGGGCCAGCCGAAGGTCGCGAACGGCCACAGCCACGCGGAGAACCACGTGTCCAGCACGTCGGGGTCCTGCGTCACCGGCCCGCCGCACTTGGGGCAGCGGGTCGGGTCCTCGCGGTCGGCCCACTGATGCCGGCACGTCGTGCAGCTGAACACGGGGATGCGGTGCCCCCACCAGAGCTGGCGCGAGATGTTCCAGTCCCGGATGTTCTCCATCCAGTGCTCGTAGGTCGCGCCCCAGCGCTCCGGGACGAGCCGGATCTCGCCGCTGCGGTAGGCGGCCAGCGCGGGCTCGGCGAGCGGCCGCATCTTCACGAACCACTGGTCGCTGAGCCGCGGCTCCACCACCGTGTCGCAGCGGTAGCAGTGGCGCACCGCATGCTGGTGCGGCTCCGCCTTCTCGAGCAGCCCCTGGGCCTTGAGCAGCTGCACGATTTTCTCGCGGGCCTCGAACCGGTCGAGCCCTTGGAGGGGCGGGGGGACCCTTCCCCCTTCCCCTGTCCCCGCCTCTTCACCCATTGATCCGTCTTCCCGCATGATCAGGGGCATCGGCAGATGGTGCCGGAGTCCGATCTCGAAATCGTTCGCGTCGTGCGCCGGCGTGACCTTCACGAACCCGGTCCCGAACTTGGGATCGACCGCCTCGTCCGCGATGATGGGGATGGGGACGTCCGCGATCGGGAGGCGGGCGGTCTTGCCGACGAAGCCCGCGTGCCGCTTGTCGCGAGGATGCACGGCGACCGCCGTGTCGCCCAACAGCGTCTCGGGGCGCGTGGTCGCGACCGTGAGGAACGGCTTCGGTCCCGCCTCCACGGGGTAGCGGATGTAGTAGAGCGTCCCCATCTCGTCGCTGAACTCGGCCTCCTCGTCCGACAGGGCGGTGCGGCAATGCGGGCACCAGTGGATCACCCGGTGGCCGCGGTAGATCAGCCCCTCTTCCCACAGCGTGACGAAGACCTCGCGCACCGCGCGGGAGTACGCCGCGTCGAAGGTGAAGCGGGTGCGGCTCCAGTCGCAGGAGCAGCCGATCACCTTGAGCTGCTCCAGGATCGCGTTCCCCGTCTCGCGCACGAACGCCCACACCCGCGCGACGAACGCCTCACGCCCCACGTCGGCGCGGGTCTTTCCCTCCTCGGCCAGCAGGCGCTCGACGACGTTTTGCGTGGCGATCCCCGCGTGGTCCGTGCCGGGGAGCCACTCCGCCTCCCGGCCGCGCATCCGCTCGAAGCGGATCAGCACATCCTGGATCACGTTGTTGAGCCCGTGTCCCATGTGCAGCACCGCCGTCACGTTGGGCGGCGGGATCACGATGACGTAGGGCTCCTTGGGCGAATCGGCGTGGCCCGTGAACGCGCCGCTGTCGAGCCAGCGCCGGTAGAGCCGGCGCTCGACGGCGTGGGGCGCGTACTGCGGGGGAAGTTGGAAGGGCTTCGTCTTCATTCTTCCTTTATAGTAGTCAGGGACGAGGGACGGGGGACGGGGGAGGGGTGGTCGACGCCTACCCGTCCCTCGTCCCCCGTCCCCGTTCCTGCTAGAATACCCTCCCATGCCTGACGAATCCAACGAACTGCCCACCAGTCGCATCGTCCGCTGGGTCGCGCTCGCAGTGGCGATCGCGTTCGCCGTCGCGCTGTATTTCCGCGTCGGCGTGCGGCTCGCGCCACTCACGACGCCCCCCCCGTCCCCCCCGTCCCCCTCGTCCCCCTCGTCCCCCTCGTCCCCCCCGCCCGCCGCGCCCACCCCGGCGACTGCGCAGCCGGCGAACTGAAGCCGATGTCCGCCCCCGAGATCCGCGTCACGCTCCCCGACGGGAGCGAGCGGCGATTGCCCGCCGGCTCCACTGGGGCCGATCTCGCCAAGGCCATCGGTCCCGGGCTCGCCAAGGCCGCCCTGGCCGTGCGCTTGGATGGGCAGGTGTGGGACCTGTCCCGGCCGCTGCCGGATGGGATGAAGGTCGCGATTCTCACGGACAAAGACGCGCAGGCGCTCGACGTGCTACGCCACTCGAGCGCGCACGTGCTCGCCACGGCGGTGCGCCAGCTGTTCCCGCACGCCCGGATCGGCTTCGGTCCCCCCATCGAGGACGGCTTCTACTACGACTTCGAGGTGCCCACGCCGTTCACGCCGGACGACCTCGCGCGGATCGAGGCCAAGATGCGCGAGGTCGTGCAGGCGGACTACCCGTTCGTGCGCGAGGAGGTGGGCCGCGAGGAGGCGAAGCGCCGCTTCGCCGACGACCCGCTCAAGCTGGAGCGCATCGGCGACCTCGGTCCGGACGAGGTGATCTCGGTCTACACCGACGGCCCCTTCGTGGACCTGTGCCGCGGGCCCCACGTGCCGAGCACCGGGCGGATCAAGCACTTCAAGCTGCTGCACGCGGCGGGCGCCTACTGGCGCGGCGACGAGCGGCGCCAGATGCTGCAGCGCATCTACGGCACGGCCTGGTTCTCGAAGGAGGACCTCGAGGCGTACCTGCGCCGGCTCGAGGAGGCGAAGAAGCGCGACCACCGCCTGCTCGGCAAGCAGCTCGACCTGTTCTCGATCCAGGAGGACGTCGGCCCGGGACTCGTCTTCTGGCACCCCAAGGGCGCGATGCTGCAGTTCCAGCTGCGGCGCTTCATCGAGGACACGATCCTCGAGCGCGGCTACCAGCTCGTGTACACGCCGCACGTGACGCGGGAGCAGCTGTTCCTGCGCTCGGGACACCTGCCGCTCTACGCCGAGAACCAGTTCCCCGCGATCGGGGCGGGGGAGGGGGAAGCCGAGGACGTGCGCTACCGCGTGAAGCCGATGAACTGCCCGATGCACATCCTGATCTACGCCTCGCAGCAGCGCAGCTACCGCGACCTCCCCGTCCGGCTGGCCGAGGTGGCGAACGTGTACCGCAACGAGCGCTCGGGCACGCTGCACGGGATGCTGCGGGTGCGGGGGCTGACGATGGACGACGCGCACATCTTCCTGCGCGAGGACCAGATCGAGGACGAGATCTTTCAGCTGCTCGACCTGGTGGACCTGGTCATGGCGCGGACGTTCGGGCTGGCCTATCGGCTCGACCTGGCCACGCGGCCGGCGAAGAAGCTGGGGAGCGACGCCACCTGGGATACGGCCGAGCGGGCCCTCGAGCGCGCGCTCCAGCGGCGCGGCATCACGTATCGCGTCGACCAGGGCGGCGGGGCCTTCTACGGCCCGAAGATCGACGTCAAGTTCAACGACGCGATCGGGCGCGAGTGGCAGGGCGCCACCATCCAGCTCGACTACGAGCTGCCGGAGCGGTTTCAGCTCGAGTACGCGGGCGCGGACAACCGGCCGCACCGGCCCGTGATGATCCACCGCGCGATCTACGGCACACTGGAGCGGTTCTGCGGCTTCCTCATCGAGCACTTCGCGGGCGCGTTCCCGCTGTGGCTCTCTCCCGAGCAGGTGCGCGTGCTCCCGATCAGCGACGACCAGCTGGGGGCGGCGCGCGGGGTGGAGTCGCAGCTGCGGGCGGCCGGTGTCCGCGCCCACCTGGACGAGCGCAGCGAGACCCTCAACTACAAGATCCGGGATGCCGAGATGCAGAAGGTGCCGTACATGGCCGTCGTGGGGCAGCGCGAGGCGGAGGCGGGGACGGTGGCCGTGCGCGTCCGCGGCGCGGGAAAGAAGCAGGAGATCGTGCCGCTGGCCCAGTTCGTGGACCGGCTGCAGGCCGAGATTCGCACCCGCGCCCTGGCCCCATTAGCTTGAGGTCTGGATGAGCCACGACGCGACGACCCCGGTCATCGTCTCCGCCTGCCGCACGCCGATCGGCAGGTATTTGGGCGGCCTCGCGCCCCTCTCCGCGCCGCGGCTCGGCGCGATCGTGGTCCGGGAGGCGGTGCGCCGCGCCGGGATCGACCCCGCTGCGGTCGAGGAAGTGATCATGGGGAACGTGCTGCAGGGCAGCGTCGGGCAGGCGCCGGCGCGCCAGGCGGCGATCCACGCGGGCCTCCCGGGGGCGATCCCCGCGATGACCGTCAATAAGGTCTGCGGGTCCGGCCTCAAGGCGGTGATGCTCGCCGCGCAAGCGATCAAGGCGGGCGACGAGCAGTGCGTCGTGGCGGGCGGGATGGAATCGATGTCCAACGCCCCCCACTACGTGTACGGCATGCGGAGCGGCATCAAGGCCGGGAACGCGCAGCTCGTGGACGGGATGATCCACGACGGCTTGTGGGACTCATTCTCGAACACCCACATGGGCAGCCTCGCCGAGTACACCGCGAAGCAGGCGGGCGTGTCGCGCCGGGACCAGGACGCGTTCGCCCTGGCGAGCCACCAAAAGGCGGTCGCCGCGATGGCGGCGTGCCGCTTCAAGGCGGAGACCGTAGCGGTCGAGATCCCCGGCAGGAAGGGGCCCGCGGTCATCGACAAGGACGAGGGCCCGCGGGCGGACACGACGCTCGAGGCGCTCGCCGCGCTCAAGCCGTCGTTCGAAAAGGACGGCACGGTGACCCCGGGCAACGCGCCCGGGCTGAACGACGGGGCGAGCGCGCTCGTCGTCGCGTCGCTCGCCTTCGCTCAGGCCCATGGCCTCAAGCCCCTCGCCCGCGTCACGGCGTACGCCACGGGGGGCGGCGATCCGAAGGACCTCTTCTTCGCGCCGATCGTCGCGGTGCGGAATCTCCTGGCGCAGACGAAGACGACGATCGCGGACTACGACCTGATCGAGGCGAACGAGGCCTTCGCGGTGCAGGCGCTCGCCGACGGGCGCGCGCTCGGCTGGGACTGGGCGCGCGTCAACGTGAATGGCGGCGCCATCGCGCTCGGCCATCCGATCGGCGCCTCGGGCGCGCGCGTCCTCACGACGCTCCTGTACGCCCTCAAGGACAAGCAGCAGACGACCGGACTCGCCACCCTGTGTCTCGGTGGCGGCAATGCCGTGGCCCTCAGCGTGGAGATGCTCTGATGCACGAGGCGCAGACCGCCGCCCTGTCCTTGCTGCCGCGCGCCCTCACCGCCCGTCGCGCGCTCGCCGTGCTGCTCGGTGCGGCTCTCGTCGCGGCCGCGGCCCAGATAGCGGTGCCGCTTCCCGGCACCCCGGTGCCCGTGACGCTGCAGCCGCTCGCCGTGCTCGTGGTGGGCGGGCTGCTCGGCGCCCCGCTGGGGGCGGCGAGCCTGCTCCTCTATCTCGCGCTCGGCGCGGCGGGCCTCCCCGTGTTCACGCCGTTCGGGGTCCCGGGTCTGGGTCGACTGCTCGGGCCGACGGGCGGCTATCTCCTCGCCTACCCCCTGGCCGCGTTCGCCGTGGGCCGCATCGCGGGCGACGCCGCGCGCTGGGGGCCGCTCGTGCTGGGCGTGCTGGCCGGCCTCGCGCTGATCCACCTGGGCGGCCTCGCCCAGCTGCTCCTCATCACGGGCAGTCTGCGGAGCGCCGTGCAGCTCGGCACGCTGCCGTTCCTCCTGGGCGATCTCGGGAAGGTCGCCGCCGCCGTGCTGCTGCTGCGGCGCACCGTGAGACCGGTTCGCGCGCGCCTATGAGGGCGCGCGTTTCGTTTGCTGCGGCGTGAGCCGGGTAGCGGTGGTGGGCGCGGGGACGATGGGCAACGGGATCGCCCACGTCTTCGCCCAGGCCGGATGGGACACGGCGCTCGTGGACGTGGCGCCGGATGCGCTCTCCCGCGCGCTCAAGACGATCCAGGCGAATATCGAGCGTCTGATCAAGAAGGGCGCGGGGAGCAAGGAGCAGGGAGCGGAGACGCTCGGGCGCATCCGGACCAGCACCTCGCTCGATGCCGTGAAGGACGCCGAGTTCGTGGTCGAGGCGGCGAGCGAAAACGCCAAGATCAAGCTCGCGCTGTTCCGCGAGCTCGATCGGACCGCACCGCCCGGCGTCATCCTCGCTTCCAACACCTCCTCCATCTCGATCACCGCGCTCGCGGCGGCGACCGAGCGGCCGGCGCAGGTGATCGGGATGCACTTCATGAACCCCGTTCCCGTGATGCAGCTCGTGGAGGTGATCCGCGGCCTCGAGACCGCGGAGGCGACGACGCGGCGCACGCTGGCGATCGCGCAGGCCCTGGGTAAGACCCCGGTCGAGGTCAGCGACTCCCCCGGCTTCGTGTCGAACCGGGTGCTCATGCCGATGATCAACGAGGCGGTCTTCTGCGTGATGGAGGGCGTGGCGACGCCGGAAGCCGTGGACACGGTGATGAAGCTCGGGATGGGCCACCCGCTGGGCCCGCTCGCGCTCGCCGACCTCATCGGCCTCGACACCTGCCTCGCCATTCTCGAAGTGCTGCACCACGACCTGGGCGACGACAAGTACCGGCCGGCGCCGCTGCTCCGCAAGCTCGTCGCCGCGGGCCAGCTGGGGCGGAAGAGCGGGCAGGGGTTCTATGGCTACCGGGATTGAGGTCGGGCTCTCCGAGACGCAGCGTCAGATCGTCGACCTGACGCGGGAGTTCGCGCGCACCCGCATCGAGCCGCAGGCGGCCGAGTGGGACCGCACCAAGCATTTCGCGCGCGACGTGATCGACGAGCTGGGCCGGCTCGGCTTCCTCGGGATGACCGTGCCCGAGGAGTACGGCGGGATGGGGCTCGACACCACCACCTATCTGCTTGCGCTGGAGGAGCTGGCGGCGGCGGACGCGAGCGTCGCGGTGACCGTGGGCGTCCACAGCGCGATCCCCGCGACGATGCTGCTGCGCCACGGCACGGCGGCGCAGAAGGAGCGCTGGCTGCGGCCGATGGCGGGTGGCGAGCGGCTGTGCGGGTTCGCGCTGTCGGAGCCGGACGCCGGCTCGGACGCCGCGTCGCTGCGCACGCGGGCCGTGCGGGATGGCGATCACTGGGTGCTGTCGGGCACGAAGGCGTGGGCGACCAACGGCGGCACGGCGGACCTGATGGTGGTGATCGCCCGCAGCGAGCGCGGCATCTGCGCCTTCATTGTGCCCACGGACGCGGCGGGCTATCGTCCGGGGAAGCCCGAAGACAAGATGGGCCTGCGGGCCTCGAACACCGTCGCCATCACGTTCGAGGAGCTACGGCTCCCGGCCCAGCATCTGCTGGGCGAAGAGGGGATGGGCTTCGGGTACGCCATGGAGGCGCTCGACGTGGGACGGCTGGGCGTCGCAACCCAGGCGGTGGGGATCGCGCGGCGCGCGCTCGAGCACAGCGTCGCCTACTGCGGGGAGCGCAAGCAGTTCGACCGGCCGATCCGCGAGTTCCAGGCGGTGCAGTTCAAGCTGGCGGACATGGCCACGCGGGTGGAGGCGGCGCGGGCGCTGGCGCACGCGGCGGCGGCCCGGAAGGACCGGGGCGAGGACATCACGCAGCACGCCAGTATGGCGAAGCTGTTCGCCTCCGAGACGGCGATGTGGGTGACGATTCAGGCGGTGCAGCTGTTCGGCGGGTACGGCTACATGCGGGATTTCCCCGTCGAGAAACTGTTTCGCGACGCGAAGGTCACCGAGATCTATGAAGGCACCAGCGAGATCCAGCGCCTCATCATCGCGCGCGGGCTCTACCCCCGAGCGGAGTAGCGGCGACGGCCGCCCCCTCGAGCTCTTCCCCCTGCTCGCCGAGCACGACCACGAGCAGGTGAGCATCGCCTACGAGCCCACCAGCGGCTATCGCGGCATCATCGCCATTCACAGCACCGTGCTCGGGCCCGCGCTCGGCGGCACGCGCTTCTGGAACTACCGCACCGACGCCGACGCCCTGATTGACGCCCTGCGGCTCGCGCGCGGCATGACCTACAAGGCCGCGGTGGCTGGCCTCAACCTGGGCGGGGGCAAGTCCGTCCTGATCGGGGACCACAAGACCACGCGGCGCGAGCCGCTGTTCCGGGCGCACGGGCGCCACATCGAGTCGCTCAACGGACGCTACATCACGGCCGAGGACGTGGGCACGACGACGGCGGACATGGAATACGTGAAGGCCGAGACCGATCACGTGACGGGCCTCATCGGGAAGTCGGGCGACCCCTCCCCGGTCACCGCCTACGGCGTGTACCGCGGCATCAAGGCGTGCGCGCGCCACAGGACGGGCTCCGATGCGGTGGCGGGGAAGACGGTCGCGTTGCAGGGGTGCGGCAGCGTGGGCTATCATCTCGCGAAGCTGCTCGCCGCGGAAGGGGCACGCCTCGTGGTCACCGACATCGATCCCGAGCGCGTGCGCCGCGTGGTGGACGAGTGCCGTGCACAGGCGGTGCCCCCCGACGATATTTACGGGGTGCGGGCGGACGTGTTCGCCCCGTGCGCGCTCGGCGCCGTGATCAACGACGCGACGCTGCCGCGGCTCCAGGTCGAGATCGTGGCGGGCGGCGCCAACAACCAGCTCGCCGAGGAGCGGCACGGGGACCTGCTGGAGGCGCGCGGCATCACCTACGCTCCCGACTACGTGATCAACGGCGGGGGCCTGATCAACGTGAACGCCGAGCTCGCCGGGTGGTCGCTGGAGCGGGCGCGGGCCAAGGCGGCCGAGATTTACGACACCATCCTCCGCGTGTTCGAGATCGCGCGGGAGGAGGGGATTCCCGCCTACCGGGCGGCGGACCGGCTCGCCGAGCAGCGCATCGCAGCGGTCTCGAGCGTGCGGCGGAACCTTGTCTGAGCGGATCCTCGTCGGCGCCGACCACGCCGGGTTCGCCTTGAAGCAGCGGCTGGTGGCCGAGCTCGAACGGCTGGGCTACGAGCCCGTGGACGTCGGCCCGCGGGCGCTCGACCCGGCGGACGACTTCCCCGACTACGCCAAGCCGGTCGCGGAGGCCGTGAGCAAGGGCGACGTCGCGCGTGGGATTCTCACCTGCGGGACGGGCCTCGGGATGGCGTACGTGGCGAACCGCTACCCGCGCGTGCGGGCGGCGGTGGCGTGGAGTCCCGAGATCGCCGAGCTGGCGCGCCGGCACAACGACGCCAACGTGCTGGTGCTTCCGGCCCGCTTCGTGAGCGAGGAGGAGGGGATGGAGATTCTCCACAAGTGGTTGGACACGGCCTTCGAGGGCGGCCGGCACGTGCGGCGCGTGCACAAGATCGACGCGGGAACGGCCCGCCCATGATCGACCGCCGCGCGCCGCTCAGCAAGGCCGATCCGACCATCTACGCGCTCATCCGCCGCGAGGTGGAGCGCCAGGAGCACGGGCTCGAGCTGATCGCGAGCGAGAACTTCGCCACCATGGCGGTGATGGAGGCCATGGGCAGCGCGCTCACGAACAAGTACGCCGAAGGGCTCCCCAGGAAGCGCTACTACGGCGGCTGCGAGGTGGTCGACGAGGTGGAGCAGCTCGCGATCGACCGCGCGAAGGCGCTGTTCCAGGCGGAGCACGTGAACGTGCAGCCGCACTCCGGGGCGCAGGCGAACATGGCCGCCTACCTCGCGGTCGCGAAGCCGGGCGCCGCGCTGCTGGGCCTCGCGCTCTCGCACGGCGGCCACCTCACCCACGGGTCGCCCGTCAACTTCTCGGGCACGCTGTTCCGCGCGAGCTCCTACGGCGTGCGCGAGGAGACGGGCCGCATCGACTACGATCAGCTGCGCGAGATCGCCCGGCGGGAGCGGCCGCGCATCCTCGTGGGCGGCGGCAGCGCCTACGCCCGCATCATCGACTTCGCCGCGCTCCGCAGCATCGCCGACGAGGTGGGCGCGATCCTCGTCGTCGACATGGCGCACTTCGCCGGGCTCGTGGCCGCCGGGATCCACCCCTCGCCCGTGCCGCACGCGCAGATCGTCACCACCACCACCCACAAGACGCTGCGCGGCCCGCGCGGCGGGTTGATCCTCTGTCGGGAGGTGTTCGGGAAGGACGTGGACAAGCAGGTCTTCCCGGGGATCCAGGGCGGGCCGCTCGAGCACGTGATCGCGGCGAAGGCCGTCGCGCTGGGGGAGGCGCTGACCCCGGCGTTCAAGCAGTACGCGATCCAGGTCGTGAAGAACGCCCAGGCCCTCGCCGCGGCGCTGCTGCAGCGCGGCTACGCCATCGTCTCGGGCGGCACCGACACGCACCTCATGCTCGTGGACCTGCGGCCCAAGGGCCTCACCGGAAAGGAGGCGCAGGCGCTGCTCGACCGCGCCGGCATCACCGTGAACAAGAACACCATCCCGGGCGACCCGCAGTCGCCGTTCGTGACGAGCGGCGTCCGTATCGGCACGCCCGCCGTGACGACGCGCGGCTTCGCGGAGCCGGAGATGCTCAAGGTCGCCGACTTCATCGACGCCGTGCTCACCGAAAAGGACGACGCCACGATCGCCCGCGTGAAGGCCGAGGTGCGCGAGCTGACCGAGCAGTTCCCGCTGTACGCTGCGCCGGCCCGCGAGCCGGTGGCTGCCGCCCATGGCCGATAGCGCGGGCGCGGGCTCAGGCCCCGGCGGCCGGCCCTCCCGGGGCTCGGGCAGTTTCACCGTCCACCTCGCCGAGGAGCTGGAGGTCTATTTCAACGAGGTGGCGCACGGCCGTCCCGTCGGCTTCGTGGCCTCGCCCAAGTGGAAGCCCCCCACCGACGTCTACGAGACGGACAACGAGCTCGTCATCCACATGGACATCGCCGGGATGAGCTCGGACGACTTCACCGTGCAGTTCGCGGACGGCATCCTCACGATCGGCGGCGAGCGCACGACGCGGCACGAGGGCAAGCCGCACTACCACTCGATGGAGGTGCAGGTCGGGCCGTTCGAGCGCCGCTTCCGCCTCCCCGTCCCGGTCGATCCCGAGAGCATCCGCGCGAGCTATGAGCACGGATTCCTCGCGGTCCGCCTGACCAAGCTGCCGGTGCGGCTCTCGGGCCCGCAGTCGGTGCGGGTGCAGTAGATGGACCAGCTGCCGATCCTCCCCCTGGGCCAGCTGGTGGTGTACCCGCACGTCGTGCTGCCGCTGGCGCTGACCGATCCCAACGCGGTGCAGCTCATCGACGAAGTGGTGCGCGGCAACAAGCGCCTGCTGCTCGGCGTGGTGAAGCCCATTGGGGGAACCGAGCCGGTGGAGGGCGCGGTGATGCAGGCCCGCGCCGACGAGCTGTACGAGGTCGGGACGCTGGGCTCGGTGGTGCGGATGCTCAAGCTCGGCGACGGCTCCGTCCGCGTGATGGTGCAGGGACTCGAGCGGGCCCGCCTGGTGGAGATCAGCCCCGGCCCACACTGGCTCGTGGCGAGCTACACCACGTTCTCGTCCGAGCTCACCGAGGACGCGCGCACCGAGGCGCTGAAGCGCACGGTGCACGCCCAGTTCTCCCGCGTCATCGACATCGCACCCTACCTGGGCGAAGAGCTGCACGAGGTGCTCGCCGGGATCACCGACGCCGGCAAGCTCGCCGACTTCGTTGCCGCCAACATCGATCTGGCCCTCCCCGCCAAGGCGGAGCTGCTCGCGATCGACGAGGTGAACAGGCGCCTGGAGCGGCTCGCCGAGCTGCTTGGCCAGGAGCTGCAGGTGCTCGAGGTGGGGAGCCAGATCCAGGAAAAGGTCAAGTCGCGCCTCGACCAGAACCAGCGCGAGTACGTGCTGCGCGAGCAGCTGCGCGTGATCCGCCAGGAGCTGGGCGAGGACGAGGGCGAGGACGAGCTGGACGAGCTGGGCCGGCGGCTCGAGCAGGCGGGCGTCTCGCCCGAGGCGAAGAAGGTCGTCGACCGCGAGCTCAAGCGGCTGCGCCAAATGTCGCCCCAGTCGGCCGAGTACCACGTGGCGCGGACCTATCTCGAGGCGTTCGCCTCGCTCCCGTGGAGCCGCACCTCGGAGGACCGGCGCGACCTCAAGGCCGCGCGGGAGATCCTGGATCGCGACCACTACGACCTCAAGACGGTGAAGGAGCGCATCCTCGAATACCTCGCCGTGCGCACCCTCAACCCGCAGGCGAAGGGAAGCATCCTGTGCTTCGTCGGGCCGCCCGGCGTCGGGAAGACGTCGCTCGGCCAGAGCATTGCGGAGGCGCTGGAGCGGCGCTTCACGCGCGTGTCGCTGGGCGGCGTGCGGGACGAGGCCGAGGTGCGGGGGCATCGGCGCACGTACGTCGGCGCGCTCCCCGGGCGGATCATCCACGCGCTGCAGCGCTGCGAGACCCGCAACCCGCTGCTGATGCTCGACGAGGTGGACAAGATGGGATCCGACGTGCGGGGCGACCCCACCGCGGCGCTGCTCGAGGTGCTCGACCCGGCCCAGAACTCGGCCTTCGTGGACCACTACCTCGAGGTGCCCTTCGACCTCTCGGGGGTGATGTTCATCGCCACGGCGAACGCCCTCGGCCCGATCCCGGATCCCTTGCTCGACCGCATGGAAGTGCTGGCCCTGCCTGGCTACACGCCGGGCGAGAAGCTCGCCATCGCGAAGCGCTACCTGCTTCCCCGCCAGCTCAAGGAGACGGGCCTGCAGGCCGACCGCGCCGGCATCGCCGACGCGGCGCTGGAGCGGCTGATCGCCGAGTACACGCGCGAGGCCGGCGTGCGCCAGCTGGAGCGCGAGATCCAGGGGGCGCTGCGCAAGGCGGCCCTCGAAGTGGTGGAGCGCAAGGCCGAGACGGTGCGGGTGACCGCGAAGAACCTCGAGAAGTATGCCGGCCAGCCCAAGGTGCAGAGCGAGGTGGCCGGCCGGGCGCCCGAGGTGGGGGTGTCCACGGCGCTGGCGTGGACGCCCGTGGGCGGCGACATCATGTTCATCGAGGCGATTCAGATGCCCGGGAGGGGGCAGATCACGCTCACCGGACAGCTGGGCGACGTGATGAAGGAGTCGGCGCAGGCGGCGTGGAGCCTGCTGCGCGCGCGGGCCGGTTCGCTCGGGATCCCGCTCGACGCGTTCACGCAGACGGACGTGCACCTGCACGTCCCGGCGGGCGCGGTGCCGAAGGACGGCCCGTCGGCGGGGATCGCGATCGCGGCGGCGCTGGCGTCGCTCCTGTGCCGCCGCCCCTCGCGCCACGACGTGGCGATGACCGGGGAGCTGACGCTGCGGGGACGCGTGCTGCCGATCGGAGGGCTGAAGGAGAAGCTCACCGCTGCCGCCCGCGCCGGCGTGCACACGGTGCTCGTGCCCGCGCGCAACAAGAGCGACCTCGTGGACGTGCCGGACGAAGTGAAGAAGCTGCTCGACATCAAGCCCGTGGACACGCTGGACGAAGTGTTGGAGCTCGCGTTGCTCGAGCCGCGCCGGTCGCGGCCGGTCGTCGTGCCCGTCCAAACCGACCAGCCGCCGGGGGCGCGTCCGTGAGCGAGTTCGCGACGCTCGCGGAAGCGTTCGAGCAGATCCGCCAGCGCGACGGCCGCTACCCCGAGCGCGGCTACGTGTTCGTGCTGGCGGCGCTCGAGTACGCGCAGTCGAAGCTTCCGGCGCGTCGCCACCTCTCCGGCGCGGAGCTGGCGTGGGCGTGCCGCGACTTCGCGCTGGATCAGTTCGGGCTGCTCGCCTCCACCGTGCTCGCTCACTGGGATATCCGCAGCACCGAGGACCTGGGGCGCATCGTGTTCCTGCTGATCGACGTCGGGCTCCTCGCCCGCCAGCCGACCGACAAGCCGGAGGACTTCGAGCGCGTGTACGACTTCGCGCAGGTGTTCCGGGCCGGGTACCGCTGGTCCGGAGTAGAGCGGGGGTGACCTCACCCCCGTTCCCCCTCTCCGCAACGCGGAGAGGGGCTAGGGGGTGAGGTAGGGTCAAGGGAGGGGTGCCGCATGGACGCCAGGGAATGGCCCGCCTGTAAGAAGTGCCAGCAAGGTCTCCTCATTCCGTTGTCGGATTACGGCCGTGACGGAGCGCCGATCACCTACAAGGCCTGGGTGTGCTCGAACCCCGACTGCGGGTTCAACATCCGCATCGACAACGGGGAGATCTCGTTCGGGCGCGCAATCGGCCAGAGCCTCAAATAGGCTTTTGAGCGCACTGCGCGCGCCCGCCGTGGCCGGGCGGTTCTATCCCGGGGCGCGGGGTGAGCTGGAGGGCGTCGTGCGCGGGCTGCTCGACGAGGCCGCTCCCGCGCCGCCCGCGGCGCCGGCGGCCGCGCGCGCGGCGGTCGCCCCGCACGCGGGCTACGTCTACTCCGGGCTCACCGCCGCGCACGTGTTCGCGCGCCTCGCCGTCCCACCGCTCGTCGTGATCCTCGCGCCCAACCACAGCGGCGTGTGCCACGCGCCGGGCGGCGTCTCGCTGTGGGCGGCGGGGGCGTTCCGCACCCCGCTCGGCGACGCGGCGGTGGACGAGCGCTTCGGCGCCCGCCTCGTCGCCGCGTGCGATCTCGTGGCCCCGGACCCCGAGGCGCACCGCGCCGAGCACGCGGTCGAGGTCGAGGTGCCGTTCCTGCAGCTGCGCCGCCCCGGGGTGCGGATCGTTCCGCTGGTGCTCGCGTGGGACGAGTGGGAGGGGTGCCGGGTGCTCGGCGCGGCGCTCGCCGAGCTGGTGCGCGAGTGGCCGGAGGGCGTGCTGCTGCTCGCCTCGAGCGACCTGAACCACTACGAGCCGGCCGGCGTGTCCGAGCCGAAGGACCGCCGCGCGCTCGAGGCGCTGGTGGCGCTGGACGGCGCGGAGCTGCTGGTACGCTGCCGCCGCGAGCACATCTCGATGTGCGGGCGCGCCCCGGCAGCCACGGTGTGCGCCGCCGCGCGCGCGCTCGGCGCCGAGCGCGCCGCAGTGGTGCACTACAGCCATTCTGGGATGGTTACGGGAGACGACGATGCCGTGGTGGGTTACGGAGGGGTGGTGATCCCGTGAACGTGATTCCGGTGCTGTCGGCCGCCGAAGCCGCCGCCTGGGACTCGGCGGCGCGCACGCAGTTCCGCATCCCCTCGCGCGTGCTCATGGACGCCGCGGGCCGCGCCGTCGCCCAGGTGCTGGTGCGCGAGTGTCCGGACGCGGTGCAGCGCGGTGTGCTCGTCGCCGCCGGGGCGGGGAACAACGGCGGCGATGGCTGGGTCGTCGCACGCGCGCTGCACGCGGCGGGCATCCGCGTCTGGGTGTCGGCCCTCGATCCCAAGACGGACGACGCGATCGACAACCGGGCCCTCGCCCGGCTCGACGGCGTGCACGAGCTGGGCCGCGAGGAGCCGTGGCCCGCGGCGGCGGTCGCGGTGGATGCGCTGCTCGGCACGGGCGCCACGGGCCCCGCCCGCGGCGACGTGCTCGCGCTGGCGCAGCGGCTCGTCGCCTACGCCGCGCCCATCGTGGCGATCGACGGCCCCACCGGGCTCGACCTCTCGAGCGGCGAGGCCCACGGGCCGGTGCGCGCGCAGCTGTCGGTGACCTTCGGCGGTCCGCGCCGCGGCCACCTGCTGGCGCGCGAATGGTGCGGCAAGGTGGTCGTCGTGGACGCTGGGTTCCCGCCGCCCGATCCGGGCTGGCCGCTGCTCGTCACGGACGGGTGGGCGGGCGCCCGCCTCCCCAAGCTCGCGCCCACGATGCACAAGGGCGACCGCGGCCGCGTGACCGTGGTGGGCGGGGCGAACGGCCTGACGGGCGCGGCGCTGCACGCGGCCCGCGGGGCGCTCGCGGCGGGCGCGGGGCTCGTGAAGCTCGTCGCGTCCCCCGGGAGCGTGGCGGCCGCGCGCGCGAGCCTCCCCGACGTGCTCACGGTCGAGTCCGCGCTCGGGCCCGACCTCGAGCCCGAGGCGGCGGCGGCCCTCGAATGGGCCGACGCCTTGATCCTGGGCCCCGGCCTCGGCCGCACGGCTGAGCGCGCCAAGTTCCTCGAGGCGGCGCTCGCCCGCCGGCCCGTCCCCGCCGTCATTGACGCGGACGCGCTCGTGCTCCTCTCTCAGCTCGCGGGGGGCGGGCCGCAGCGGCCGGTCGTCTGCACGCCGCATCTCGGCGAGTTCCGCGCCCTGTTCGGCGATCAGCTCGCCGACGCCGCGGCGAACGACCGCTGGGCCGCGGTGGCGAAGGCCGCCCAGAAGATCAAGGGCACCGTGCTGTTGAAGGGCGTGCCCACCGTCGTGGCCGATTTGCGGGGGCCGATCCACGTGGTGGCGAGCGGCAACCCCGGCCTCGCCACCGGCGGCTCGGGCGACCTGCTCGCGGGGTTCATCGGGGCGTTCCTGGCGCGCGGCGGCGCGGCGCCGGAGGCCGCCGCGCTGGGCGCTCACGCGCTCGGGCGCGCGGCGGAGCTCGGCGCCCGGCAATGGACGGCGCGGAGCCTCCGACCCGCCGACGTGCTCGCGGCGCTTCCCGACGTGTGGCGCGCCTGGGCCGGCGTGCAGCCTGCCGGGCCGCCCCTGCTCGCCGTGCTCGAGCCGCCGGAAACAGCGTGACCCCCGCCCATCTCGCTCTCGGCGCGGGTGGGGAGTTCGACCGCCTGCGCGCGATCTTCCGCGCCCTCGGGCGCGGAGCCCGCGATCTCGGCGACGACTGCGCGCTGCTCAGCCTGGGACGCACCACGCTCGCGCTGAGCATCGATGCGAGCCTGGAAGGCGTGCACTTCCGTACCGAGTGGCTGTCGTTCCGGGAGATCGGATGGCGGGGGGGAGCCGCGGCACTCTCCGACCTCGCGGCGGAAGGAGCGAGGCCGCTGGGAGTCCTGGTGTCGCTGGGCGTGCCGGCCAGCGGGAAGCGGGAAACGGGAAACCTGGATGCCGCGGCGGAGATCATGCGCGGCGTGGCGGCCGTCACGAAGAGCGTAGGCGCCAGGGTGCTCGGTGGCGACCTGACACGGTCCTCCCGCTATCTCGTGGATGTGTGCGCGATCGGCACCGTCGACCGGCCGGTGCGGCGCAGCGGCGCTCGCCCGGGGGACGGCTTGTGGGTGACGGGGCGGTTGGGCGGCGCCGGGCTGGGGCTGGCGCGGCTGCGGGCGGGTCGACGCGTGGCGGCCGCCGTGCGGCGCCGGTTCGCGCGGCCCCAGCCCCGCGTCGCGGCGGGGCGCTGGCTCGCGCGCCGCGGCGCGCGCGCCATGATCGACCTGTCGGACGGCCTGGCGGGCGACGCCGGCCATCTCGCCGCGGCCTCCCGCGTGCGCGTGGCGCTCGAGCTCGAGCGCATCCCGTGCTGGCCGGGCGTGGCGCCGCGCGCGGCCGCGGAGAGCGGCGAAGAGTACGAGCTGCTCGTCGCGCTGCCGCGGCGCTTTGGGGCCCGCGAGGCTCGCGCCTTTCGCGCCGTGACGGGACTCGCCCTCACGCGCATCGGCGCCTGCAGCGCGGGCCGCGGCGTACGGATGACGGACCGCGGGCGGGGGATGACGGCCCCTCCCGGCTTCGATCACTTCCCCGCGCGATGATCCGCACCCTCTGGTTCTACGTGGTGGTCGTAGGCTCGACGATCCTCCACGCCACCGGGGCTATCCTCGCCGCGCTGCTGGGCGTGAAGCATCGCACCGCCGGCGTGTACGACTGGAGCACGACCGACTGGTCGCGCGACATCTTGCGCGCGGCGGGGACGCCCGTCCGGCTCGAGGGCAGGGAGCGGATTCCCCGGGGGCCCGTCGTGTACGCGTCCAACCACTCCTCCATGTTCGACATCTGGGCGCTCGCCGCGACGCTCCCCGGCTCAACGCGCTTCGTCGGGAAGGAGGAGCTCGTGCGCATCCCCCTGCTGGGTCGCGCGATGCACGCGGCGGGACACATCACCATCGACCGCGCCGTGAAAAAGCGCGCGTTCGAGGCCTACGACAAGGCGGCAGGCACGATCCGCCGCGGCTTTTCAGCCGTCGTGTTTCCCGAGGGGACGCGCAGCCGCACCGGCGAGCTGCTCCCCTTCAAGAACGCCCCGTTCGCGCTCGCCATCGCCGCCCAGGTGCCGCTGGTGCCGGTGTACGTGCACAGCACCTTCCAGATCCTCCCCAAGGGCGGCTTCCGGTTGCGGCCCCGCCCTATCCGGATCCTCGTGGGCGAGCCGATCACGACCGCGGGGATGACGCCGGAGGACCGCGAGCGACTGCGCGACCGCACGCGCGCCGCGATCCTCGCGCTCAAGGCGCGCGTTGACGGAGGCCCGGCGTCCCCCTAAGGTTGGGGCGCGACTATGAGCACGATCATTTCCGTCCACGCGCGCGAGATCCTGGACAGCCGCGGCAACCCCACCGTCGAGACCGACGTGACGCTCGCCAGCGGCGCCGCGGGCCGCGCCGCCGTGCCGAGCGGCGCCTCCACGGGCGAGCACGAGGCCGTGGAGCTGCGCGACGGGGACCAGAAGCGCTTCCTGGGGAAGGGCGTGCTCGAGGCGGTGAAGAACGTGAACGAGATGATCGGCCCGCGCCTCGAGGGAATGGCGGCGGAGGACCAGATCGCGGTCGATTACGCGATGCTCGACCTCGACGGCACGCCGAACAAGGGCCACCTCGGCGCGAACGCGATCCTCTCCGTGTCGCTCGCCGTGGCGCGCGCCGCCGCCCAGGATGCCGGGCTGCCCCTGTACCGCTACCTCGGCGGCCCGGTGGCTCACGTGCTCCCGGTGCCGATGATGAACATCCTGAATGGCGGGGCCCACGCCGCCAACACGGTCGATCTCCAGGAGTTCATGGTCGTGCCGATCGGCGCCGAGACGTTCGCCGACGCCCTGCGCATCGGCGTCGAGGTGTTTCACGCGCTGAAGAAGGTGCTCACGAAGCGTGGCCTCTCCACCGGCGTGGGGGACGAGGGCGGCTTCGCGCCCAACCTCCCGAACGACGAAGCGGCGCTCGAGGCGGTGATGTCGGCGATCGAGACCGCGGGGTACGAGGCGGGCAAGGACGTGGCGATCGCGCTCGACCCGGCGGCGTCCGAGTTCCACGAAGACGGCAGCTACGTCTTCAAGAAGAGCGGCGCGGGGAAGAAGTCGGCGGAGGAGATGATCGCGCTGTACAAGAGCTGGATTGACCGGTACCCCATCGTGTCGATCGAGGACGGGCTCGCCGAGGACGACTGGGAGGGGTGGGCGAAGCTCACCCAGACCCTGGGCGGCCGCGTCCAGCTCGTGGGTGACGACATCTTCTGCACTAACGTGGACCTGTTGGAGCGGGGCATCGACCAGGGCGTCGCCAACGCGATCCTGATCAAGGTGAACCAGATCGGCACGCTCACCGAGACCCTGCAGTGCATCGAGATGGCGCGCTCCAACGGCTACGCCGTCGTGATCTCGCACCGCTCGGGTGAGACGGAGGACACCTTCATCGCCGACCTCGCCGTGGGGTCCGGGGTGGGACAGATCAAGACGGGGAGCGCGTCGCGCACCGACCGCGTGGCGAAGTACAATCAGCTGCTGCGCATCGCCGAGGAGCTGGGCGACGTGGCGTTTTTCCCCGGCAAGGGGCTGTACGGCCTATGAGCCGGCGCGAGCTCGCGGGGATCGTGGCGGTGATCGTGCTGCTGGGGCTCGCCTTCCAGGGCGGGGAATACGGCACGCTCGACTGGCTGCAGCTGCGGCGCCAGCTCGCGGACGAGCGGGCCGCGGTGCGGACGCTGGAGGTGGACCTCGACTCGCTGGGTCGCGCGGCGCGGGCGCTCGAGTCCGATCCCGTGGCGCAGGAGCGCGCGGCGCGGGAGCAGTTCGGGATGATCCGGCCGGGAGAGCTGCTGTACCGGTTGGTGCCGCGGGTGAGCCCGGGCTCGAGCCCGGGAGCGGCCCCAGTGCGTCCTTAAGCGCGCGACTTGACCGAGCGTTCGTGTTCCCGCTAGGATTGCCCGCGTACGGCGGCGTAGCTCAGGTGGTTAGAGCAGCGGAATCATAATCCGCGGGTCGTCGGTTCGAGTCCGACCGCCGCTATTAGCCAGGACAAGCACCTAAGAGGGTGCCTCGCCTCGCGGCGTCAAGGCACCGCCATTATCCTTCCTCGACGATGATCAAGGCGATCCGCTTCCAGAACTACAAGGTCCTGCGGGACACGACCCTCCCGCTCGGGAACTTCACGCTGCTCCTTGGACCGAACGGGAGCGGCAAGAGCACGGCGATCTCGGCGCTACAGAAGGTGCGGACCTTGGAGCCCAGGGGCCCCTCGCAGCTGATCGCGTCGGCGAGCACGCCACCGGGCCAAGACGTCATCATCGAGGTGCACTGGGGCGAACCACACCGCGCGGTTCTCATGGCACGCTGGATGTCGCAGGGGCCAATCGCACACGCCTGGAGTTCGTCTAGAGCCCTCAGCGGTCCGGATCAACAGACCCTGTGGGACGAGGTCAACCGCTCGCGGGTTTACTCCTTCGACGCCACGCAGCTCGCGGCTCCGGTCCTTCCTCAGCCAGAAATGACGCTCGGCGAGAGAGGCGAGGGCCTCGCGGGGGTTCTCGACCGACTGCGCGATCAGCATCCCGAGCGTTTCGAGGCGCTGAACGCCGAATTGGCGCGCTGGCTGCCAGAGTTCGACCGGGTGTTGTTCGACACGGTCCAGCCTGGACACAAAGCCATCTTCCTCCGGGACCGATCGAGCCAACACCGGATTCCCGCCTGGGACCTCTCGCAGGGGACGCTCCTGGCGCTCGCCATTTTGACGCTCGCATACCTGCCTGATCCGCCCCCGATCGTCGGTTTCGAGGAGCCGGACCGGGGACTGCATCCACGGCTCCTGCGCGATGTGCGGGACGCCCTGTACCGGCTCGCGTACCCCAAGGATTACGAGGAAAAGCGACCGCCCGTCCAAGTGATTGCCACAACCCACTCGCCCTACATGGTGGACTTGTTCCGCGACCACCTTGACGACATCGTGATCGCCGAGAAGAGGGGCAACGAGGCCAAGTTCGAGCCGCTGGCGCGGAGGTCAGACCTCGAGCGAGTCCTCCACGACGCCCAGTTAGGCGAAGCGTGGTACACGGGCGTGCTCGGCGGCGTGCCCACGACCGAGTGAGGCTTGTCCTCCTCGCCGAGTCGTCCGCTGACGAAGCTGCGATCCGCATTCTCACCGAGGCCATCCGAGGACCGGCGGTCCGCTGGCTGGAACCGCCGACGTTTCGCAGTCGGGGCTGGCCAGCGGTCGTGGGGCAGCTCCCGACCGTGATTAGGCATGCTCACTACAACTCAGATGCGACGGCGGTGATCGCCGTCGTGGATACGAACGATTCACCGCTCCACGATGCAGCTCACAGCGGCACGCCGAATCCCGACTGCCGGCTGTGTGCCCTGCGGACTGCGGCCGAGGAGACCCTTGCGCAGCTCACGCCGATAGCAGGGCGCACCGCGCTCCGCGTAGCGCTCGGCGCGGCGACGCCAGCGATTGAGGCGTGGTACCTGTCTGGCGAGAAGCCGTACCCATCGGAGCAGACGTGGGCTGCCGGTGGCGCTCGCGGCTACGACAAGAAGGGGTTGAAGCGCTCGGTCTACGGCACGGATCGAGCGAATCTTCCCCTCATGACCCGGGTGGCGATGGCGGAGGCCGCGCGCCTCGCCGCGAAACTGGAATTGCTCCGAACGCACTTCCCGCGCGGGTATGGAGCACTCGAGGCGGACCTCCTCGCGCTATAAGAGATGTCCCGTTCCCGCCCCTCGGTGCCGCAATAACGCCCTAGCGGCACCGAGCAGCGTTGCTGCATTTTCACGGTGTTCTGAGGTCAACTCGCTGAATTGGGCCGCGAGGGTCGCAGTCTCGTACTACCAGTTACGCGCTCGCCAACGGAGGCACAATTAACGTGCCACACTGGTCCGCTCTGTCTGACGACAATTTCAACGAGTTACTTCGACTCACCCGAATGTATCACCGCGAGGCTCGTCGCTGCGAACACGCCAAATCTTACCTACCAGGCTGCATCATGGCCGGCGCGGCGCTTGAGGCATTGCTCGTGACGATGCTCCATCTCTATGGTGACGAGCTTGAGAGCAGCGCCGTCGCGACATCAAAGGGCAAACCTAAGCGCCTCTTGGACTGGACTCTTGCAGAGATGCTCAAGGCAGCCAGGAACGCGAATTGGCTGCCTGCGGGCTTGGACCTCGGGGGCGAGTGGAATGCCAAACGCGCTCGCATCGGCGATTACGCGGAAGTACTTCGCCAGATCCGTAATCTCATTCACCCCTCCCGGTATCTTCACGACCAATCGCCCGCCAGGATCACCAAGAAGTATCTGACGTCAAGCATCGACATCTTCGAGGCTGCTAGTTCTCACCTTGAGACGAAAGTTCATGAGTCACTTCGGAACGATATGGAGAGGGAGAGGCAGGCGTCGAGTTGATCGGGTGGCTACCAAGCGCTTGAAGCTGACGGCGCGCGCAGATTAGGGAATGGGTCCTTCATCAGCGCCCGCACCTTAAGGGCGGTCCAGTAGGCCGCAACCTGAACGCATGACGCCATTCGGCGAAGCCTGGTTGTGCTCGTTCCCCTTCTGGATAGTCGTGGACACCACGGACTCGTTTGACGTCCGCGAGATCACCCTTCACGAGCGTCTACATCGTTTCTACCCCCTCTTTCGCAGCGGCCCAGCCAACTTTCAGCCGATGCCCTACATCGCGGAAGACGCCATTCCATTTCAGCAAGACCCGCATCCCCGCCTCGTCGAGCCTCTGAAGCGGATGGCCTCGATCCCCAAACTTGGAATAGATGCGGCTGGGCAGACGGCGTTCACGGTAGCGCTTGGGCCTCTGTGGACAGACGCACCGACTCCCTTCCCAATGGATAGCCTTCGCATCGACATCGAGGGAACGCATGAAGCGGTTCCGGAATATCCCAATGCAGTCGCCACCTCCTTGATGGAGCAGATTCGGTGGCGAACAAGGCAGTGGTGGATCACTAGGTCAACGGCCGGCTTGCAGGGATACGTGCGCAACAGCTTTGCAGTCGATCAGACTGGCCTCCCCCAGGGGGATCCGGACGGCCTGTGCGCTGGCCAAACGGTCACCGGCTTCGAACTCCCCTTGTCAAACGAAATGTGGCATGAATCGATTGACGCTCTCGCAGCTCAGAATCAACCTCCGGAGTACGACATACTCGCCCTCGACGCTCACTATTTTCTTAGCATCGGGGACTTTCGTCGTGCCGTGATCGACGCTGTGACGGCGTGCGAGCACGCCCGCGATAGGACGTTCGAGAGACTCTACTCGGCCCGTGTCGGCTCGCAGTACAAACGTGGGCGAGTCATCAAGTCGGAGAGCCTGCCCGACACCGTCGACAAGGACCTGCTTCGGCTGAATCGTCGATCGTACGCGGCGGAACATGCGGATATGTTCGCAGTCGTCCGCGATCTGTGGGACTCTCGGGGACGGGTCGCACATGGAGGGCCAGCAACCCTTCGGACCAACGGAGCGTTGGTCCCGCTCAACGCCGATAGCACTAGCCGGTTGGTCAAGGGCGCGCGCCATCTCATAGAATGGCTCACTGCCCTCGCCTAGGGTCGCCGCCCCGGTGTGCTGCCTAACAAGCCCTTGAAGGTGACGGGCGCGCTCTGTCTCGCTTCTGTCTCGGTCAGCATCGGTACGACATGAAGGAGCGGACAGAGAGTGACAAGGGCTCACTACAAAACGAGCGCCCCGCACGGGGGCGCTCGAAATCATAATCCGCGGGTCGTCGGTTCGAGTCCGACCGCCGCTACTTGAATAGGCCCCTGAGAAATCGGGGCCTTTGTGCTCACTTGGTCAGGCGTGTCGCCATTACGCCTGTGCTTGCGCAAGAACACCCTCGTAGCTACTTGTGGGTGTGGCACCTTGGAGAAGTGCATCTTGAAACGCAGTCGTGATGGACGTATGGATGCGCGACGCCGCTTCGCCGGTGTGGGTGCCGCCTGTGTATTGCTGTGCTTCTTCAGCGCTTGCGGTGGCAGTCCCTTGAGTCTGGGACCGCCGGCTCCCCCGATTAGCGTTTTGGTTTCGCCGGCGATTGCGGCAGTTGAGACCGGCTCTACAGCGCGGCTAACGGCTACCGTAGCCAACGACCCCGGCTACAGAGGCGTCACGTGGACGGTATCCTGCGCTGCCACACTGTGCGGATCCATTACGCCTGTCACAACGCCGAGCGGGGCATCTGCAACCTACACTGCACCCGCCACAATGCCCTCAAGTGCAAATATCACAGTCACGGCCACGGCGGTCGCCGACCAGGCGAAGGCGACTTCGGCGACTCTCATCCCGGTTGGTCACATTCCCGGCTATGACGTCGGCGTGGACTACCACGCCTATGGACTTGACATTGACCAAACGGGCTTTGTCGCCATCTACGATCAGCCGCAAGTGCGACAAACAGTGCAGGCGCAGCTCCAAGGCATGGCGGATCGCGGGGCAACGTCGATACAGACAGCCATCTGGGTCGCGAAAGGATCGGGTAGCTATTGTTGCTCGACTGCGCAGGTCACCTTTCCATTGACCAGCCAGGAACAAGCGAACCTCCGCGCCTATGCACAGGACCTAGCGAGCACAGTGGGGGCCGGGGGGAACAGGCTGCGCCTTGATATAGCTCTCGAATGGCTGGGCGCTGCCGATTTCACTGTAGGCTCTCCAACTACGACGCTTGGCACGGCCAACCTCAGTCCTGTGGAATTCACCTCTCGGGTCCAGGCCACAACTGACCGAGTGCTCGCTGCGGTAGGCGATGTGACTCGGCCCGACGGTGTCAAAGTAGTGGAAACGATCTTCTTGGTCTCCGAAGTCGCTCTCCCTGATGCGGCGACCCCACCCGGCCCGGTTACTAACAATGGGTGGTTCCTCACCACCAACTACTCGCATTTTGTGTCCGGTGCGTCGCAGGCGGGCATCCGGCCGTCTGTGTATTTCAACGCCGCCGATGGTTGCACACAGGACGTTGTGCTCGACGATGGCTATGTCGACGGCAGTTTCCCCATCCTGAATGGGCATCGTTCGATGTTCCAAATGTATCGCGGCCTAAAATTCATGGTCGATAACGGCCTGCCGCTACCTTCCGGTCGCATCGATTTCGACTGCTACATCAATTCGACAGGCGCCACATACGGTCAACTCCTCCAGCGCATTTTGGATGATGCGGACGCCACTCTGCCTTCGCTCGGTGCGCCGCAGGGCTATGACATTCCCGAAACGTATTACTTCGCTGACCCGACCCATCGGCTTCAGTATGGTCAGGCGTTCGCCGCTCAAGCGGCGCAGCATCCCCGTCTGCAGCGGGTCAGCTTTTGGACGACACCGGACGGCGGAGGCGCCGGCCAGAGCGCCGCCTATCCTTTCACCATCGAAGACTTCTTGCCCCCTCCTCCACCCTGAGGGCCCAACATTCATAATCCGCGGGTCGTCGGTTCGAGTCCGACCGCCGCTATGCAGCGCAAGGTGCGTGACCGACGGGGCTGGCGGCCGCCCTGCTCCGTCGGGAAGTCGCGGCGGCCCGCGCCAGCGATCGAGTCGCTTGGTCAGTAACCTCGCGACCCCCGCCTCATTGCACGAGCACGGGCGCGACGCGGCTGACCCTCGTGCCGTCGCCGAGCTGGGCGTTGCCGTTCTCACCCCAGCAGTAAGCCGCGCCCGCGGTAGTGACACCGGAGGTGTGACTGCCCCCGGCGCTCACGGCGGCGAAGTTGAGCGCGCCCAAGACCGGCGTCGGGTTCGTGCGGTCGGTCGTGGTCCCGTCGCCGAGCTGGCCCGAGCCGTTGAAGCCCCAGCAGTAGGCCGCGCCCGTGGTGGTGACGCCGCACGTGTGATCGCCCAACCCGGCGCCCCCGGTGCTCACGGCGAAGAAGCTGAGCCCGCCCAAGACCCCCACCGGGCTCACCTGATTGGTCATCGTCCCGTCGCCGAGCTCGCCGGAGCTGTTCGAGCCCCAGCAGTAGGCCGCGCCCGCCGTGGTGATGCCGCAGGTGTGAGAGAACCCGGCGCTCACCGCGGCGAAGGTGCGCCCGCCCAAGACTGCCACCGGGCTCGTGCGGTCCGTCGTGGTTCCGTCGCCGATCTGGCCGGAGGCGTTGTCACCCCAACAGTAGGCCGCGTCCGTGGTGGTGACGCCGCAGGTGTGATACGCCGCAGCGCTCACCGCGGCGAAGGTGAGCCCGCCAAGGACTAACACTGGGCTCGCCCGACTGGTCATCGTCCCGTCGCCCAGCTGGCCCAAGCCGTTGTCACCCCAGCAGTAGGCCGCGCCAGGGGTGGTGACGGCGCAGGTGTGAAACAGCCCAGCGCTTATGGCGACGAAGCTGAACCCCCCCAGGACCCCCCCCGTGACCGCCACCGGGCTCACCTGACTGGTCATCGTCCCGTCGCCGAGCTGGCCGTAGCTGTTCAAGCCCCAGCAGTAGGCCGCGCCGCCGGTCCTGACGCCGCAGCTGTCCGAGCCGCCGGCCCTCACAGCGGCGAAGCTGAGCCCGCCCAGGACCGCCACTGGACTCATGCGGTCGGTCGTGGTCCCGTCGCCGAGCCCGCCGGAGCCGTTGTTGCCCCAGCAATAGGCCACACCCGCTGTGATGAGGCCGCAGGTGTGACCGCCCCCGGCGCTCACGCCAGTGAAGCTGAGCCGGGTGTCGAACGGCGTGCTCGCCGCCCCCACGAGCGTGCCCGACGTGGCGGCGAGGGTGTACCCGATCCCGCGCTGGTCGATCGAGAGGTCGCCGAACGTCGCCTCGCCCCGCACCGCGTTCACGGTCGTGGTACCTGCGAGCGTCCCGCTCCCCGGGTTGGTCGCGATCGCCACGGTCACGGTGTTGGTCGCACCCACCATAGTGTTGCCGACCGCGTCCTGGATCGCTACCACCACGGCCGGGCTGATCGCCATCCCTGCGACAGCGTTGCTTGGCTGGACCATGAAGGCGAGCTTGGCGGGCGGCTCGGTGGGACTCGTCTCCCCACCGCACGCCACGACCGCCAGTGCCACCGCTACGGCCGCGCACGCCCGCAACGCCAACGACCTCGAGACCGGGAGCATGGGACCTCTGTAAACCGAAGTAACTGAGAGGCTCTAATGGAACTTGAACCGGGCAGGCAGACTTGGTAAGGGCGCTCAACCCACTCGCGGTGAATATCACCAAGCGAGCGCGGGCCCTAGTGCCCCAGCTAGCGAGAGAGGAACACCGACTTAGCGCGCTCGGCGGCCTCCGACCGGACCAAAGAACTGCTAGGCCGCAGCAAGAGGGCGGTCGAGGTTTGGCGCACCTAGCTTGCGCCGCGTCAACCCGCCATGCAGTCGCGGGTCGTCGGTTCGAGTCCGACCGCCGCTACTGAGTGCAGTCCTCCGCCGGGCTGCACTTTTTGTTTCCGCTTGCGACCTCTGGCGGACCTCACAGTGGCCGGCATATTCGGGGGATCTCGCCTCCGTGGGGTTATGCAATGCGCTACATAGTCATGCAGGCCGTCGCGGTTGGGGCCGCTGTCGCGCTCACCGCGTGCACCGAGTCCCGCGCGCCCTCCGCGCCGCCCCCGGGCTTCGCCGCGGTACGCCCGCCTGCCGTGTTCGTCGTCGACGCGAGCAACGGGGGCGGCGATACGGCCGCCCAGGACGAGACGCCGATCGCCGTGAATCCCGCGAACCCCGACAACATCCTTACCGGGAACAACGACTTCAACCTGAACGACGGCTGCGGCTACAACGTGAGCTTCAACGGCGGCAAGACATGGTCGCCCACCTTGCCCAACGGCTTCATTCCCGGCCTGACCAGGTTCACGAACGACCCCGCCGTGCCAGGCACGGGCAGCTTCGATGTCGCGGGCGACCCGTCGGTGGGCTTTTCTCCGGACGGCCGCACCGCCTACTTCGTCTGTCAGGCGTTCAACCTCACGCCGCCCTTTCAGATCGCCCTGTTCGCGAGCCGCTCCAGCGACGGCGGCCTCACGTGGTCTTCCAGCCCCGCGCAAGTGTCCACGTGGAACGGCAACGGCAAGGGCAAGGGGTCGACCGGGCAGTTCCCCGACCACGAGTCCATCGCCGTGGATGGCAACCCGGCGAGCCCATTCTACGGCTCGCTGTACGTGACGTGGGTGCAGTTCAGCGGCTTGCAGGGGACTCACTCGCCGGTACAGGTCGCGTTTTCGCGCGACGGCGCCCGCACGTTCTCCCCGCCGATCAAGGTGACGCAGGGCCCAGTCCGCAACAACCAGGACGCACGCATCGTGATCGGGCCCGACGGCACCCTGTACCTCACCTTTGACAACGGCATTCAGGGCGGGAAGGGCACCGCCAACTACGTCGCGGTCTCGCACGACGGCGGTGCCACATGGTCGACCCCTGTCGCCTTCTCCTTCTACAACAACCCCGTGTGCCTCTTCCCTCCGTTCTGCTTCAACCTCTCCGGCTCACCCTTCCGGGCGCCGAGCTCCTATCCCGCACCCGCGTTTGACCGGGTGCTCAACCGCCTGGCGGTCGCGTTCTCGGACATCGATACCGACGGCCAGGCGAAGATCTTCGTGATGTCGGCGCCGGCGGACCGGGTGACCGATCCCGGCGCCTGGTCCCGGCCGGTGGTGCTCGCTGGATCGGGGGATCGCTTCGGCGCGGAGCTGGGTGCGGCGCCCGGCGGGCGCTACGACCTTTCCTTCTACGACCGTGGCTACAGCGGCAATGCCCTCGTGGACGTGACGTACGCGACGAGCGCCGATGGGGGCGCGACGTGGGCTGCGACGCGCGTCACGGATAGTGGGTTCGATCCGTCGCTGTACCGGACTCGCTTCATCGGCGATTACAACGGGATTGTGTCGCTCGGTGCCGGCGCGGCGCTCGCCTGGACGGGCGTGGGAACGACGAACGGGGTGACGAATTTCGACGTGTTCTTCGGGAGCGCGAAGCCGTAGCCTACGGCGCCTGGAAGACGATCTTGCCCGACTTGTCGCGCAGCACCAGCGACGAG
>WNGH01002747.1_pt1 | contig 34543 bp, 27 predicted proteins | sample 5400631 | NCBI WGS metagenome assembly WNGH01 (sample SAMN13153373, study PRJNA577476) | soil metagenome | isolation source: 115 cm soil or saprolite under Garry oak tree replicate 1 | place: USA:California | collected 2016-06-15
ACGAGCCCGATACGTCCCGCGATCGTCATGGTCAACTCCCCGGCCCCTTGGACCCCGGCCCCTAGTATCCCGGGTTCTGCTTGAGCAAGCCGTTCCGATTCAGCTCATTGATGTGAATCGGCATGAAGTACATCTTGTCGTCCCACGCCCGCGTCTGGACGGTGTCGGTCACGTACCGGTAGTTCTTCCAGGTCGTCCGGTCGGTACGACTGGTCCCGTCGAGGAAGATGTTGATGCCGCCCGCGACCTTGCTCAACACCGCGGGCGCGGTCATCCAGCGGCGCACGTCGAAGAAACGCTGCTCTTCGAACGCCATCTCGACCCGTCGCTCGTTGCGGTACTCGTCCCGCAGGGTGGCCTGGTCCAGTGCGGCGGAGAACAGCGGCATCCCGGCGCGGCGCCGGATCTGGTTCAAGACGTTGACCGCGTCCCCCAGCTCGTTGAGCTCGATCGACGCCTCGGCGTAGTTCAGCAGGATCTCCGCGTACCGGAAGAAGATCCACGGCACTTCCTGCCTGATGAACTGAGCGTTGACTGAGGGATCGATGAACTTCCGCATGTAGTAGCCGGAGTAGGCGCCGTTCCAGTTCTCGACCGGACTGTCCCGGGTGTCGAGGCCAGCCACCACAGCCGTGTCGACCTTGAGCTGACGGAAGGTCTGGATGACGCCAATCGAGTCGAGCTTCTTGACGTCGTCGGGGCGCTGTCTCCAGGGCGCGCCGTCGTACAGGATCGACCCGTAGAAGCGGGGATCGCGGTTCGCGTACGGCGCCGCGGCCTGCGCCGGGTTATTCCAATCGAACTTCGAGCCGTCGGCCATCCGATAGTCGTCGATCAGGTTCTGGATCGGGGTGTTCCCGCCCCAGGTGTGATAGCCGTTCGGGCCGTTGTCACGACCGGGATAGGCGCCGTCGTTCCGGGTGGTCAGGAAGAAACGGCTCATGATCGCCTCGCCGCTGGTCTTCTGCAGGAACAGGTCGGCGTAGTTCTGCGCCGCCTCCTGCGCGGTCGCGGGCGTCGGGCGGAAGAGACTATAGATCCCGAGGTCCATCACCGCCTGGGCCGCGTTCTTCGCAGCTCTCCAGAGCGCGGTGCGATCCTGCGGCGTGGTGTAACCGGCTTCGGGCCGGCCGTTCGGGTTCGCGTTATAGAGATCGCTCGCCGCATAGAGCAGCACGCGCGCCTTGAGCGCGAGCGCAGCCCCTTTCGTCGCCCGGCCGACGTCGGCTCCCGTGTACGACAGCGGCAGCAGCTTGGCCGCCGAGTCGGCATTGGCGACGATGAAGTCGACCGTCTCCTTGAAGCTGTTGCGCGCAACTTGATAGTCCTCGTTCAGACCGTAGACCTTCGTAATGAGCGGCACGCCGCCGTACATCCGCATCAGGTTGTGGTAGAAGTACGCACGCAGGAAATACACTTCTCCCTTCATCCGCTGTTTCCATGCCTGGTCGAACGTGGTCCCATCGATCTTGTCGAGGAAGATGTTCGTCTGCCTGATGCGGGAGAAGTTATCCGACCAGTCGAAGTGATTGAATCTGTCGTCATCGAGGGCGCCCCGGTCGCTCGAGGTGATGATCGACTTGACGATCGGTTCCGTGGCGTAGTTGTGGATGAAGTGCGTCTCGTCGCTGATCGAGGCGAGCATGATCTCGTAGAGACCGTGTCCCATCCCCCGATACACGTCGTTCACGAATGCTTGGGCCAGGTTCGGGTCGGCGAAGACCGCCGCGTCCGATAGCTGATCCTTCGGCGTCAGGTCCAGGATGTTGTTACAACCTGTCCCCCCGAGGCCGAGTAGCGCCGCTGTGGCGAGATGGATATGGCGTCTCATGGTCTCGTTGTCTCCGTTAGAACGTGACGGACGCGCCGGCATTGAAGACGCGCTGCTGCGGGTAATACTGACCCTGCGAGTCGCGCGTTTCGGGGTCCACCACCTTGAACTGGTCCCACATCAGGAGATTGTATCCGCTGGCGTACAGGCGCACGTCGTGCACACCCATGCGGGCCGCCATGCGACCCGGCAAGTGGTATCCGATCTCCACCGACTTGAGACGGACGAACGACGCATCGCGCAGGAAATAGGTGTTGGCGTTCGCGACCCAGTATTCGTCGGTCCGGTTGAAGGTGCGCGGACCTGGGGCGTTCGGATTGTCGGGCGTCCAGCGATTCTGAGCGTACTCCTGGGTGAAGTTGCCGATGTCGCCGGATTCCGTCCGGAAGTACTGCACCGCGTCGAAGGCGGCGTGGAAGAACACGCGGAAGTCGAAGCTTTTCACCTGCGCGGCAAGCGTGAGGCCGCCGGTGAAGGTGGGATCGCCGTTCTTATCGATCCGGACCCTGTCGTTGGCGTCGATCTTGCCGTCGCCGTTGACGTCCTCGAAGATGATGTCTCCGGGACGGGCGCCGGCCCAGTGTGGGTGACGGGCGCCGGCCCAGTGTGGGTAGTTGGCGACGGCAGCCGAGTCCTTGAAGACGCCAATCGCGTTGTAGTAGAGGCCGGTTTGCGAGTTGCAGGGCTGGCTCGGGCAATTCATCCGATGGCCCGTCGAGCGCTGCCACGGGGGCGCGCCCGGGGCTTCGTCCCAAGACAGGATCTTGTTTTGGGCATATCCGCCGTTGAACGTCACCTCGTAGGAGACGTCGCCGCCTAGTTGCCGGCGCCAGGTGATCGACCCGTCGTAGCCCCAGTTGGCGACCTCCCCGATGTTCTCGCGCGGCAGAGTCAAACCGGCCGTCTGGGGCACGGACGCGTTCCGATACGACAGAATGTTGTTCCGGCGCTCGGTGAAGCGGTCGAACTCGAAGGAGAGCCGGTTGTTGAAGAGCCGCCCTTCGATCCCGACGTCGAGCTGCTTTGCGACCTCCCAGGTGACGTTCGGGTTGGGTGTACGCGTCTGAAAGACGCTCTTCACTTCCTGATTGACGCCGAAGACATACCCGCCACCGAAACCATAGGTGGCCAGGTACTGCCACTGGTTGATCCGGTCGTTACCCGTCTTGCCCCACGAGGCGCGGAGCTTCAGGTCGTCGAACACGGGCACGTGGTTACGGAAGAACGGCTCTTCCGAGATGCGCCATCCCGCCGAGACGCCGGGGAAGAAGCCGAACCGCTTATCGGCCGGGAAGATGTACGAGCCGTCGTAGCGCGCGACGAGCTCGAAGAGGTACTTGTCCTGGAACGCGTAGTTCAAGCGGGTGAAGTAGTTTTGCCGCGCCGCCACGTACGCGGTGCCATCGTTGGTCTTCCCGAGATCGCTACCGGCGAAGATCTGATCGACCTGGTCTGAGACGAAGTCCCTCCGGAAGGCACTGAGATACGAGCTGTCCGCCGTCTGGCGCTCGACACCGCCCAGGATGCCGACCGTGTGCGGCCCGACGTTGCGCCGGTACTCGGCGATGAGGTTCAGCAGGATGCTCGTACCCCGCCCGTCCCACTGGTTGAGCTGCGGCGCGTTGAATCCCCGCTTGGCGGGCAGGAGCACGGGCTGGCCGCTCGCGTCGCGCGTCTGGTAGTCCCACGTGTACAGTGTCCAGGGCGTCCGCCACTGCCGCTCGGACCGGAAAACCACGTCGTAGGACGCGTTCGCGCGAAGGGTGAGACCGCTCACCCCCGGCACCTTGAAGTCCCCGCCCAGGGTGCCCTGGACGTAGTCTCGCTGGTCCTCGTCGTATCCCGTCGCCGGCGTCCCGGTCACCACCGGGTTGTCGCCGAACTCGATGTCGGGTCCCGGCAGCCCGTTCGGCCAATACGCAGGCAGGTTCGGCTTGCCGCGCATCAGCGCCCGGAAGATCGAGCCCGCGCTGCGGTTCGGGAAGTTGCGGTCCTCGAGACGCCCTGTCACGTCGAAGCGCAGGCCGAGGTGGTCGGTGACCCGGCCGTCGATGTTGCTGCGGAAGCTGTACTGGTTGTACCGGGTGGCGCTGTTCTGGTAGTAGCCGTCCTCGGTCAGACCCCCCAGGGAGAGGTAATACCCGATCCGATCGCCGCTGCCACGCAGGGCGACGTTCCCTCGGGTCTGCAGCGACATGGGCTTGATGACCGCGCCGAACCAGTCGGTGTTGGGGTAGAGCCAGGGATCGCCGCCCTCCCGGAACTTCTGGATCTGATCCGCCGAGTAGCGGAGCGGCTGGTTCCGGTACATGTCGATCTCGTCGAGCATCGTCATGTAGGTCGCGGCGTCCGCCATCTGGGGCGTCCGCGTGGGGTGGTTGAAGCCCTGGTTGATGTTGACCGTGAGCTGCGGTGGCTGCACCACACCGCTGCGCCCGCGCTTCGTCGTGATGAGGATGACGCCGTTGGCCGCCCGAGCGCCGTAGATCGCCGCCGAGGCGTCTTTTAGCACGCTGATGTTTTCGATGTCCTGTGGGTCGAGCCGCTCGAGGCCGCCGACCCGATCTGCCACGCCGTCGATGACGATGAGCGCGCTGTTGTCGTTCAGCGTATGGTTGCCCCGGATCCGGATGGTCGCCCCGTCGTACCCGGGCTCGCCGCTCTGGTTGACCGTCACCAGGCCGGGCAGCTGGCCGCCGAGCGTGTTCGACACATTGACGGTGGGGACTCCCTGGATCTGTTCACCCTGGACGGCGCTGACGGAACCGGTCAGCGTCGCCTTCCGCTGCTCGCCATAACCCACCGCCACGACCGGGTTCAGCTCGATGGCCTGCGGGACGAGGCGGAAATCGGCGGTCGCGGTCTGCCCCGCCGCCACGACGAGGCTCGCCACCTCGCCGACGGCGTACCCGATCAGCCGGGCCTGCGCGCGGTAGGTCCCCGGCGGAACGTCCCCGATCGCGTAGCGGCCGTCGGGACCGGTGACGGCGCCAAAACGAGTGCCCACGAGAGTGACCCGTGCGCCCGCCAGAGGAGCGCCCGTCGAGTCGGTCACGCGCCCCGCCAGCGTATCGCCTTGCGCCTCCGATCCGGCGCGGACGAGGATGGTGGTACCTCTCAAGGAGACGAACGCCTCCAACCCCGTCCCTGCCAGGGCGGTGACCACGGCGTCCTGGACCGTGATCTCCCCAACCTGGAGGGACACCCGGGCCCGGGCACGGAGCACGTCGTCGCCATACGCGATCTCGATGCCCCCGCGCCGGCCGATCTCGCGGAGCGCCTGCTTGACGCTCACGTCCTTGAGATCGAGCGCGATCGAGCGTCGCAGTGGCGCGACCGCCGTGCTCCGAGTGGGGACCCAGCTCGAAGCCAACACCAGCGTGGTCGAGCTGTCGGCGTCCGGCCCTTGCGCTGCCCCGAACGCGGCAACGGGCGAGAACACGAGCGTCGCTCCGGAGGCGACGGCTGTGAGGAGTCTGTGTCTCATGTGATCTACTCCCTGAAACAAAGCGTTTGGCTCGGCATTACCGCTCGGCTCGAGTCGGGTAGAACGTCACGCTCCGCCCCACCTGCTCGTAACGAGCGTGCGTGAGCAGCGCGATGGCGTCGAGGATCTGTGTGACCGGTTCGCCTCGCACCGATAGCGTGAGGCGCCGGTCAGCCAGCGACGGTGCTGCCAGCGTGAAGTCCACGTCGTACCAGCGGGCGAGATCAGGCAACACGTCCTGCAACGGCGCGTCCAGAAATGCCAAGCGCCCCGCCGTCCACGCGAGGTAACGACGGGTGTCCACTCGTCTGGGGCGGCTGGCCACGCCGGTGCGATCCAGCCGGCTGAGCTCTCCGCCGCTCACCACCTGGCCAGCAGAAACGTGCGCGCCGGCGGTGTGCAAGCGCACTTTCCCATCGGCCACGACGACCTCTACGTCCTGCTCGTCCGCATAGGCCCGCACTCCGAAGCGCGTGCCGATGTCCCGAATGACGCCCCGCCCGGCGTGCACGGCGAAAGGCCTAGCAGGGTCGTGCGCCACCTCGAAGTACGCTTCTCCGTCGAGATACGCCTCCCGCGCCGTGGCGCCGTAGGCGTCTGGGACGCGGAGCCGGCTGTCCGCGCCTAGGAGGATTCGGGTGCCATCGGCGAACCGAATCGCGGCGCGGTGTCCCCGGGCGGTGGTGAACTCGCGCATCGCTGGCGGAAGACGCGACCACTCCAGCGACCAGAGCGCCGCCGCGCCCGCCACGAGCGCGAGGACCGCGGCGATGCCAAATCCGCGCAATCCTGACCCGCGCCAACGCCGAGGCATTGGCGTGGCCTCCTCCTTATCGAGCGCACGTTCGAGCGCCTCGATGCACTCGGCCGCAAGCGGATGGGTCTCGAGCCATTCGAGGACCAGGATCCGCTCGGCCGGGCTGCAGTCGCCGGCAAGGAACCGGTCGAGCCGCCCCCAGTACTGTTCATCGGTCACACTTCTAGGACGCGGATCAGGGACCGAATCCCCTAGCGGCGGACCAGCGACGTGTATGGGGAGTGCTGCGGGACGGAGCGTGACCGCTCAGCGATGCGGCGCGAGGCTCTGGTAGCTCTCTCTCAGGACCGCAAGGCCGCGGCCCACGTAGATCTCGACGGTCTTCACCGAGATGCCCATCGCGCGGGCGACTTCGGCGTAGCTCATCTGACGCCGCCACCGCAGCGTAAGCGCCAAGCGACACCGCTGCGGTAGGCGGTGCAGCAGCCGCTCGACCGCTGCCACGAGTTCGGCCGATTCGAGGCGCCGCTCGCCCTCGTTGACGTCGACGGCAGGTGCCGGCTCGCGCCAGCGACGCTCCACGAGCTGGTGGCGGAGGTGGCTGACGGCGAGGTTGCGCACGGCGGTGTACAGATAACTCTTGAGCCTGCCCACGCTGAGCCGCGCCCGCTCTTCCCACAACCTGGCAAAGACATCGTGCACGAGCTCTTGGGCGACTTCGGGCGAATGCACGTAGCGGCAAGCAAACTTGCACAACGCCGGATGGTAGGTACGGAACGCGCGCTCGAACGCCGCCGCGTCGCCGGCGCTGATCCGCGCGGCCCAAAGGCGCTCCTGGCTGCCGAGCGGTGGTGTCTGAGCGCGGATGTCCGACGGCACGGGCTGGGACATGTGTCGTGCGTTTGAAGGCGGTGAGCCGCCTGACGGTCAGCCCTCATGCGCGCAAGCGACATGCCCCTCCGGTGACACCGATCACCCGGCCTCACCGTTCGCACGCGATCAAGTCACTCCGCTTATTTCACTTCGGCAGGAACCATCTCGGTGCGGCTCGAACGCCACACCTGTTGTGCGGTCACCTCACAGTCCAGGTCCCCTCCTTGTTCATGAGCAGTTCCGCGAGGTCCGGCGCTCCCGGTCCGGCACCGGCGGCAGCGGCCTGCGCGTACACCTCCGCCTCGAACGAGGGCGCGGGGTTGCAGTAGATCACGCCCAGCGCCACGGGCCAGGCGGGCGGCTCGAGGGCGACGAGTAGCTGCGCGAGCGCGCGGTTGGTCTCGTCGTGCACGAGGACGCCGTCCGGAATCACGTCGCGCTCCGACAGCGTGATCACTTCGAGCTCGAGCTTTCCGGGCTTCAGGCGCAACCCGCGGTCCTTTCGGGCACCGAAGATCAACGGCTGGCCGTGCTCGACGTGCAACTGGGTGTCCGCCGCGCCGTCCTTCGCGGTGAAACCGTCGAACGCTCCGTCGTTGAAGACCACGCAGTTCTGGAACACCTCGACAAACGACGCGCCGCGGTGCGCATGGGCGCGCTGCAGCACGCTCACCAGCTGCGCCTGCTGCGTGTCCACCGCGCGCGCCACGAACCGCGCCCCGGCGCCCAGCGCGAACGCGCAGGCCGACACCGGATAATCGACCGAGCCCTGCGGGGTGGACGGGGACTTGGTGCCGCGCCGCGACGTGGGGGAATACTGGCCCTTGGTGAGGCCGTAGATCTCGTTGTTGAACAAGACGATCTGGAGATCGACGTTGCGCCGCAACACGTGGAGCATGTGGTTGCCACCGATCGACAGCCCGTCGCCGTCTCCCGTCATCACCCATACGTCGAGATCAGGGTTCGCGAGCTTGATGCCGGTGGCGATCGCCGGCGCGCGCCCGTGGATCGTGTGGAAGCCGTAGGTGGACATGTAGTAAGGAAACCGGGCCGCGCAGCCGATGCCGGACACAAACACCGTGGACTCCCGCCGAGCGCCCAGCTCCGCCAGCGCCTTGTGCATCGCCTTGAGGATGGCGTAGTCCCCGCACCCGGGGCACCAGCGCACCTCCTGATCGGACGCGTAGTCCTTGGGCTGGAGCTCGGCGTCGGTGATGGTCGTGACGGTCATCTCAGCGCCTCGACAATCTCCGACACTTTGAACGGCTTTCCCTGCACCTTGGAGAGTTCTTCGGCGGGCACCAAATACGCGGCGCGCAGCAGCTGCACCAGCTGACCGTTGTTCAGCTCCGGCACGACGATCCGCTCGAACCGCCTGAGCAGCTCGCCCAGGTTGCGCGGGAAGGGGCTCAAGTAGCGGAGATGGATGTGTGAGGCGTCGATTCCGTCCTGCCGCGCCCGCCGCACCGCCTGGTGGATGGCGCCGTAGGTCGAGCCCCACCCCACGACGGCGATCGCACCGTGATCCGCCCCCAGCGCCACAGTCTGGAGCGGGATACCGTTCGCGATCCCGGCGATCTTCGCCGCCCGGGTGCGCGTCATGCGGGCGTGGTTCTCGGGGTCGTACGAGATGTGGCCCGTATCGTAGTCCTTCTCGAGTCCGCCGATCCGGTGCTCGAGCCCCGGCGTCCCGGGCCGCGCCCACGGCCGCGAGAGGGTTTCCGAATCCCGCAGGAAGGGATGGAACCCCGCGGGGTCGGTGCGGAACCGGACCGGGAAGCGCGGCAGCCGGTCCAGGTCGGGGATGCGCCACGGCTCGGCGGCGTGCGCCAGAAAGGCGTCCGAGAGCAGGACCACGGGCGTCATGTACGTGGTCGCGATGCGGACCGCCTCCATGGCGACGTCGAAGCAGTCCGTCGCGGTGGCCGCAGCGAGCACTGCGAGCGGCGCGTCCGCGTTGCGGCCGTGCACCGCCTGGAACAGATCCGACTGCTCCGCCTTGGTCGGCATCCCAGTCGACGGGCCAGCGCGCTGGGAGTTCACCACGACGAGCGGCAGCTCGGTCGCGATCGCGAGGCCGAGCATCTCGGTCTTGAGCGCCATGCCGGGGCCGGAGGTCGAGGTCACGCCGAGCGCGCCGGCGTACGCCGCTCCGACGCACGCGCCGATGGCCGCGATCTCGTCCTCGGCCTGGAAGGTGATCACGCCGTACCGTTTGAGGTTGGCGAGCGTGTGGAGCAGCAGCGACGCGGGGGTGATGGGGTAGCCCGCGAACACCATCTTCTCGAGCCCCGCGGCGCGCATCCCGGCGACGAGCCCCCAGGCGATCGCCTCCGTCCCGCTCACCGTGCGATAGACGCCCGGCGTGACCCGGGCCCGGCGGACGGTGTAGCCGACCCCGTACTCCGACATCTCGGCCGTCTCGCCGAAGGCGTGCCCGGCGTTCAGCGCCGCCACGTTCGCCTGCGCGACCTCCGGCTTCCCGGCGAATTTCTTCTTGAGCCACTCGACTGTGACGTCGCGATCGCGCCCGTACATCCAGAGCATCAGCCCCAGCGCCCACATGTTGCGACAGCGGTGTGCTTCCCGTGTGTGCAGCCCGAAGTCCTTGACGGCGTCGAGTGTGCGCTTCGTTATGTCGAGCTTCAGCACCTGGTAGGGCGCGAGTGACCCGTCCTCGAGCGGGTGGGACGCGAACCCCGCCTTGGCGAGGTTCCGCTCGGTGAAGGCGCCCGTGTCCACCACGACCGTGCCGCCGATCCGCAAATCCTTGAGGTCGACTTTGAGTGCCGCAGGGTTCATCGCGACGAGCACGTCCACCTGGTCGCCGGGCGTCATGACGTCCACGGCGCCGAAATGGATCTGGAACGCCGAGACGCCGTACGTCGTACCCGCGGGCGCGCGGATCTCAGCCGGGTAGTCGGGGAACGTCGTGAGGTCGTTGCCGGCGAGGGCCGTCTCGACGGTGAAGCGGCCGCCCGTCACCTGCATCCCGTCGCCGGAGTCGCCGGCGAACCGGATCACGACGGAATCACGCGATTCGCGCGCTGGGGACGTCGCGCTGGTGGTCATCGTACAGGAAACTAGCGTGCCGGTTGCGCGATGGTAGTGGACGAGTCCGTACGGGAAGGCGCGGCCTTTCCCCAGGCTGAAGCCTTGGCTTCGGCGCGACACTGTCCTGAAGGACATTGTGCTTCAGCACAGTGCAGCGCCGAGCGCACTCTTTCAGGGTGTGAAAGCCCGATCCGCCGACTGCGTTGCGCCCCCAAGCCGGGGCCGGCAGCTTACCGCCATGGCGGATCTGCCACGTCTGAGCAGCGCGCACTGGCCCCCCAGCGCCTATCCCCGGACCGAGCTGCCGGAGCGGATCCTGCAATTCGGCACGGGCATGCTGCTACGCGCCGTGTGCGCGACGGCCGTGGATGCCGCCAATGCGGCCGGCGCCTTCCACGGACGAATCGTCGTGGTGCAGAGCACGCCGCAGGGCCAAGCGAGCACCCTGAACGCACAAGACGGCCTGTTCACGCTCGTGGAACGGGGCCTGGAACGAGGGCAGCCGCTCGAACGGATGCGCCTCGTCGGCTCGATCTCACGCGCGCTGGTGGCGGACGCGGAGTGGCCAGCGGTGCGCGACGTGGTCGCGCGGCCCGAGCTGCAGGTGATCGTCAGCAATGTGACCGAGGCCGCGTTCCGGCTGGACGCGGCCTTTCCGCCCAGGCTGACTGACCTGCTGTACACCCGCTTCGAGCGCTTGCCGGACGGCCCGCCGCTGTGCGTGATCCCGACCGAGCTGGTGGACGACAACGGGCCGCGCCTCGCCGCGATGGTCGATCGCCTGGCGGACGGATTCGAGCGGGGGCCCGATTTCCGCGAGTGGCTGGCGCGGCGCGTGCGCTTCTGCTCCTCGCTCGTGGATCGGATCACGACGGGAACACCCGCGGCAGACGGGCACGCGATGCTGGAGCAGCGTCTCGGTTACGCCGACGCCCTGCTCACCGTCACCGAGCCCCATTGCTTCTGGGCGATCGAAGCCGACCCCGCGGCGCTGCGAGCGGCGTTCGCGATCGACGTGGTGCCCGATGCGGTGATATTCGCTCCCGACATCGGTTTTTACCGGGAGCGCAAGCTGCGCCTGTTGAACGGCGCGCACACGGTGACGGCGCCGCTCGCGCTGCTGGCTGGCGTCCGGACGGTGCGGGAGGCCGCCGAGCATCCCCGCCTGGGACCCTACCTGCGGCACATCTTGTTCGAGGAAATCGTGCCCGGGATCGACCTGCCGGCCGATGCGGCTACCGCGTTCGCCCGGACCGTGATCGACCGGTTTCGCAACCCCTGGCTCGATCACGAGTGGCGGGTGATCGCCACCAACCAGACCGCCAAGCTGCGGCTCCGGGTCGTGCCCGCGATCGTAGGATTCGCCCGGAAACAGGGGCGCGCGCCGCAAGGGTTGGCACTCGGCTGCGCCGCCTATCTGCGGTGGGCCCGCTCCCGCCTCACCCACCCCGCGGGGGAGGATGTCGATTTCCCGCTGATCGAGCGGCATTGGCGGGCGGTAGACCCGGACGCCGCCCCTGGCCCCGTACTTGCAGCCGCGCTGGAACGACTCGCCGCCCGAGCGCTGGCCGATGCCGGCCTGTGGGGCGCGAATCTCGCCGAGCTGCCCGGGCTGCTCGAGGCCACGACGCGGTGGCTGCTCGCGCTGGAGCGTGACGGAGTGGATGCGGCGCTCGAGGCGCTGCACGGCATGCCGGAGTACGCCGCCACCGGCCGGACGTGACCATGACCCACACGACGACGACTCTCGGCGGGGAAAGGGGTGGGCTCCATCCGCTGCTCGAGAGCGGCGTGATCGCGGTCGCTCGGCTGCCGGCCGCGGCCGGGTTGCGCGCTGCCGCTCGCGCACTCGCCGCGGGGGGCGTGGGCGCCGTGGAGATTACGCTGACGACACCGGGCGCGATCGAGGCGATCGGCGAGCTCGCGTCGGACCGCGACCTCGCGTGCGTTGTCGGCGCGGGCACCGTGCTCGACGAGTCGGCCGCCTGCGAAGTCATCGACGCCGGGGCGCGCTTCGTGGTGAGCCCCACGCTCACCCCCGCCGTGATTCGCGTGTGCCGCGATCGTGACATCCCCTGCTTGCCGGGCGCGTTCACGCCGACGGAGATCGTCGAGGCGTGGCGCGCGGGCGCCCCGCTCGTGAAGCTGTTCCCCGCGGCGGCCGTGGGTCCCGGCTACCTCCGCGATCTGCTCGCGCCCCTGCCGTTCCTGCGGCTCGTGCCGTCGGGCGGCGTGTCGCTCGAGAACGTGGGCGACTGGATCCGCGCGGGGGCCGCCGCGGTGAGCGTCGGCAGCGCGCTCTTGCCGGCGGCGCTGGTCCGAAGCGAGGCGGCGGGAGGCGCGGGGGGCGCCGAGCTCACGCTGCGCGCGCGGGCGTTCGTCGAGCGCGTCGCGCAAGCGCGGGCGCAGCTCGCGGGAGGCGCGGCGTGAAGCGTGCGGCCGCCCCACGCGTGGTGACGTTCGGCGAGCTGCTGCTGCGGCTCAGCCCGCCGGGTGACGAACGACTGCTCGAGTCGCCGGAGCTGCACACCTGCTTCGGCGGGGCGGAGGCGAACGTCGCGGTCGCGCTGAGCCATCTCGGCGTGCGGTGCGACTACGTCACCCGCGTTCCCGACAACCCCATCGGGGATGCCGGCGTCGAGGCACTGAAGAAGGAAGGCGTGGGCACCCGGTGGATCGTGCGGGGGGGGGGCGGCGAGCGCTTGGGGCTCTACTTCGTGGAGCCGGGCGCGGATCTGCGCGCCATGCGCGTGGTGTACGACCGCGCGGGCTCGGCGTTCGCGCGCCTCGACCCGCACAGCATCGACTGGCCCGCGGTGCTCTTCGGCACCGACTGGTTCCATGTCTCGGGGATCACTCCCGCGCTGGGCGAAGGCCCGGTGGCGGCGCTCGCGGGCGCCATCGCCTGCGCGCGCGCCCGGGGCCTCCCGGTGAGCCTCGACCTGAACTACCGCGAGGCCCTGTGGCGCGGCCGGAACCCGCGGCCGCTCATCGAGCCGCTCGCCCGGCGGGCGGGTGTGCTGATCGGCAATCCGGCGGCCGTGAGTGCGATGCTCGGCCTCCCGGCCGACGACGCTTCGCTCGCGACTCCCGAGCGCGCGCGCGGTCTCGCCGAGCAGCTCGCGGCGCGCTTCGAGGCGAAGCGCGTCGCGCTCACCCGGCGCGAGATCCTCGGGCCGCGGGACCACGGCTGGAGCGCCGTGCTGTACGACGCGGAGACCCGCACGTTCGCGCAGAGCCGTCGGCACTGCGTGCAGGTCGTGGACCGCGTGGGCGGTGGCGACAGCTTCGCCGCGGCGCTCATCGCGCGACTGCTCGCCGGCGACCGGCCGGCGGAAGCGCTCGAATTCGCGGTGGCGGCGAGCGCGCTCAAGCTCACCGTGCCCGGCGACTTCAGCCGCGCGAGCGTGGGGGAAGTCCAGGAGCTGCTCCGCACGTGATCCCCAGCTTTCGCTGGTTCGGCCCGACGGACCCGATCCCGCTCGCCTACGTCCGCCAGATCCCCGGCGTCACGGGCGTCGTGAGCGCGCTGTACGACGTGCCGGTCGGCGACCCCTGGGGCCGCGAGCGGCTCGGGACCCTCAAGGCGCAGATCGAAGACGCGGGGCTCCGCCTCGCCGTGGTCGAGAGCGTCCCCGTGCACGAGAACATCAAGCTCGGCCGCCGCGGCCGCGATCGACTGATCGAAAACTTCTGTTTGAGCGTGTGCAGCATGGGAGAGCTCGGCATCCCGGTGCTGTGCTACAACTTCATGCCGGTGTTCGACTGGATGCGTACCGACCTCGCCATGCGGCTGCCCGACGGCTCGTCGGCGCTCGCCTACGACGAGGCCGCGCTCGCGAAGGTGGATCTGGCGCGTGGGGCACGCGACCTACCCGGCTGGGCCACGGCGTACTCGGGGCCGGAGCTGGGCGCGCTGCTCGCCGCCTATCGCGACGTGGACGCAGAGCTGCTGTGGGACAATCTCGGCTATTTCCTCGAGCGCGTCGTCCCGATCGCCGAGCAGGCGGGCGTCCGCATGGCCATCCACCCCGACGATCCGCCCTGGCCCATCGTTGGGCTGCCGCGCATCATCACCAACGCCGCCGCCCTCGAGCGCGTGGTGGGGCTCGTGGACAGTCCCGCGAACGGGGTGACGTTCTGCACCGGCTCGCTCGGCGCGAACCCCGAGAACGATCTGCCGGCCATGGTGCGCCACCTCGGCGCGCGCGTCCACTTCGCGCACTGCCGCAACGTGCTGGTCACGGGCGAGCGCCGGTTCCACGAAACGGCCCACCCCTCGGCCTGTGGCAGCGTGGACCTGCACGCGGTCCTGAGCGCGCTGCGCGATATCGGCTTCACAGGCCCGATGCGCCCCGATCACGGCCGCATGATCTGGGGCGAGACGGGACGCCCGGGGTACGGACTGTACGATCGAGCGCTCGGCGCGATGTACCTGCAGGGCCTGTGGGAGGGCCTGACGCGATGAGCCGGCCGCGCCTCGGGTACCGCTGGACCGTGTGCGCGCTGCTGTTCGTGGTCACGACGATCAACTACGTCGATCGCCAGGTGCTGGGGATTCTCGCGCCCACGCTGCAGCGCGAGCTCTGGGGATTCTCGCGCCCACGCTGCAGCGCGAGCTGCATTGGTCGGAATCGCAGTACGGCGACATCGTCTCCTGGTTCAGCCTCGTGTACGCGTTTGGATTCCTCGCCGCCGGGCGTGCGCTAGACCGCGTCGGGGTGCGACGCGGCTTCGCAGTCGCGGTCGTGGCCTGGAGCATCGCGGCCATCGGTCACGCCTTCGCCCGCACCGCCGCGGGATTCTCCGTCGCCCGCGCGCTGCTCGGACTCGGCGAGTCGGCCAATTTCCCGGGTGCGATCAAGACGGTAGCGGAGTGGTTTCCCAAGCGCGAACGGGCGCTCGCGACCGGGATCTTCAACGCCGGTACCAACACCGGCGCCATCATCACCCCGCTCGTCGTCCCGTGGATCGTGCTGAGGTGGGGCTGGCCGTGGGCATTCATCGCGACCGGCTCGCTCGGCTTCCTGTGGCTGGTCCTGTGGCTCGCGGTGTACCGCAGCCCGGAGGCGCAGCCGCGGCTGACGCCGGACGAGTTGGCGCACATTCGCAGCGATTCAGCTGAGGAGGCGGAGAGCGTCGTCCCCTGGATTCGGCTGCTCTCGTATCGGCAGACCTGGGCCTTCGCGGTCGGGAAACTCCTCGCCGATCCGATCTGGTGGTTCTATCTGTACTGGCTCCCCAAGTTTCTCGACGCGCAATACGGCATCCGGCTGGCGCAGCTCGCCGCTCCGCTGATCGTCGTGTATCTGGTGGCGGACGTCGGATCGGTCGGGGGCGGCTGGCTCTCGAGCGCGCTGATCAAGCGCGGTTGGACCGTGAACCGGGCGCGCAAGACGGCGATGCTCGTGATGGCGCTCTTGATCGTGCCGACGGCGTTCGCGCCGCTGGCGGGGAGCGTGTGGGCGGCGGTGGCGATCGTGAGCGTCGCGGCCGCGGCGCACCAGGCCTGGTCCGCCAACGTGTATACGCTGGCGAGCGACATGTTTCCGCGGGCGGCGGTGGGGTCGGTGGTCGGGATCGGCGCGTTCGCCGGCGCCATGGGCGGCGTGCTGTTTCAGCGGGTCACCGGCCGGATCCTCCAGGCCACGGGTAGCTACACGCCCATCTTCGCGGTGTGCGGGCTCGCTTACGTCACCGCCTGGTGCATCCTGCACCTGCTCGCGCCGCGGCTCGAGCCCGCTATGGTCGAAGCGCCCGCCCCCGTGTGAGGCCCGACACCTCGCCCACGCCCGCGCCGCGCAGATACCCGCTCGCGACCGTCGCAAGCTGGGCGACCGCGCTCGCGGGACGAGTGCCGGCGCCGCCCGACGCCGTGCGCCGCACGCTCGCCCGCATCGGCCCCGCACTCGTGCTCGCGCTGGTGGTCGCAGTGTTCGCGCTGCTCACGGAGGCGCCGGCGCGATATCTCTCGCCCTTCAATCTGCGCATCGTGCTCTCGCAGACCGTGATCGTCGCCCTCGGGGCGATCGGGATGACGCTCATCATCGTGAGCGGCGGAATCGATCTCTCGGTCGGCGCGACGATCGCCCTGACGGGGGTGGTGGCCGCGCTGGCGATCGGCGCGGGCTGGCCGGCCACCGTAGCCACGGCCGCCGCCCTGCTCGCCGGCGGGCTCGTGGGGCTCGCAAACGGCCTGCTCATCACGGGCCTGCGCGTCGTGCCGTTCATCGCGACGCTGGGCATGCTGGGCATCGCGCGCGGCGTCGCCAAGTGGCTGGCGCACGAGCAGACGGTCAACGTACCGCCGACGTGGGTGAACGAGCTGCTCGTCACGTTCCCGCGCCAGGCATGGATGGTGCTCCCGCCGGGCGTGTGGATCACGCTCGCGCTGGCGGTCCTCACCGCGATCGTGCTGCGGCGCACCGTCTTCGGGCGGCGCGTGTTCGCGCTCGGCTCGAACGAGCTGGCCGCCCGCGCCTGCGGTATCGCGACGGACCGGCTCAAGCTCGTGATCTACGGGTCGGCGGGAGTGTACTTCGGGCTGGCCGGCGTGATGCAGCTCTCCCGCCTCAGGCAGGGCGATCCGACGGTGGCGATCGGCACCGAGCTGGATGTGATTGCGGCGGTGGTGATCGGCGGGGGGAGCCTGCTGGGCGGCGAGGGGAGCGTGTTCGGCTCGGTGGTGGGCGCCCTCATCATGGCGTTCCTGCGCAACGGCTGCCAGCAAATGGGGTGGCCCAACTACATCCAGGAAATCATCATCGGCGCCATCATCGTGCTCGCCGTCGCGCTCGACCGGCTCCGCGCCGGCTGGGCGGCCTGAGGCGCTGGTCTTTGCGCTTCATGGTGCCGCTGCCTTCGCCCGCTCGATCACCGCCTCCATCATCGTCTGATGGCCGGTGAACGTGTCGTCCACCACGCTGAGGGTGGGGATGGTGCCGGGCGCGAGCCCCAGGGTCTCGTGCCTGAAGCGGCTGAAGCCGGACTCGTGTACGCCTGAGCTGCCGAACCCCGGTGCCGGGTGGCTCAGGTGCGAAAAAGCGCGGGCATAGCGCGCCGCCCGCCCCAGGCCCACCTGGTACAGCGGAATGAACTCGAGCAGCGCGTCGTAATGCATCTCCCCGCACGGCATGACGTGCGGGTAGCGGGCGCGCAGGTCGAGCACGAGCTGCCGCATTCCCTGGTGCATGTCGGCCTGGGGGTTGTTCACCCAGCCGCCGGCGATGTCGAGGAAGTAGGCATCGACGCCGTAGCGCTCGATCGCTTCAGCGATGCGCGCGCTGAGCCAGTCGCGCCACGACGCGACGCCCAGATTCATGTAGGACAGCCACCCCTCCTGGTGACGGTCGTTGTCCCAGTCCACCCAGTTCAGGTCGAAGCGGTCCCCGTCGATCTTGTGCGTCGCCGCCTCGGCCATCCGCGCGAACACCGGCTGGCGGCGATTGGCGGCGTTGGCGCCGAACATCGGCATGACGCGAAAGCCCATGCCCTGTGATTCCCGGATGAGGCGCTTCAACCCGGCCTCGCCGCCGAGGCGGTCGGAAGCGCGGTACAACGGATAGTCCCAGTAGTAGCGGCCGTCCCAAGCGGGGAGGAAGAGGAGCACGCGGTCCGGGGGGATACGCGTCGCGACCCACCGCGCGACCTCGAGCATACGCGCGTAGTCGTTGAACACGTAGCCGGTGTAGTGCATGCCGTGCAGCGTGACGACGAGCGCGGTGCGACGCACCCAGTCGGGGGCGTCGCGCCGGCTGTCCCAGGGCTCGAGGTGATACGCGCGCTCGAGATGGCCGTAATGCGCCTGAACAGCGTCGTCCAGCGTCTTCGTCCGGCCGAGGCGCCAGGTGGGGACCCGGAGCGTGGTCTGGTCGTTCCAGCCTTCTGCCTCGAACACGGCCTCGAGGCGATACGCCTGCTCGCCGGGCTGGAAAAAGAAGCCCTGCTCGCCGGGCTGGAAAAAGAAGCGCTTCGCCCGTACGCGATCGTCGAGCGACGAGAGAAACACGCAGTCGCCCTCGGCGCGTTGCACGATCACGAGCGGCGTCGAGAGACCCCACGCGGTGTTGCCGCCGAACAGGTCCCCGCCCCCAAACGGATAGCCGTAGAGCAGCTCGTTGTCTCGCGGATCGAATGGCTCGCTCCCCGCCGCCGAAACCTGCCCGCGCGGCACGTCGCGGATCACGCTGGTGACGGCCTTGATGGGCTGATCCATCTCCGCCGTGACGTCCCACTCGATAAACTCGCCACGCTGCTGGAGCTGCGCGGTCACGCGGCCCGGCGCCGATTGCTGACCCCCCGCCCACACCAGGCCGGTGCAGCGGATCTCCAAACCACTCGCCGTGCGCTCGGCGGTCATACGCCTTGCGTCGAGTCCGTAGGCATTCTCCCGCGTGAACACGAGAAAGCCGAACCGGTAGCCCGCGAACTCGACCGACGGCTCCGGGAAGGCGAAGCTGAATCTCATGAACGCCCGGCCATGACTCGGCGTGAACACGTCGCTCGTGGACGTGAGCGGCAGGATGGGGCGGGGTTCGGCGCGCCCGGTCGGAGCCGGCGTGGCGCTGACACCCGGTGCCACCACCGCCCCGGCGCCGGCCGCGGCAACGGCCGTCAGCCAGTCGCGGCGAGAGATGGGATCGGGCATGCGCTCCGGCATCGCTTCGTAGGGTGAGCGTGCAGAATAGTCGCGGGACTCGGAGGCCGCCAGGTGGCGGGATTGAGCTTCTGGCCGCTCGGCGACAGCTTCCCGAGGAGATGCGACCACCGATCGTCGACGCGCACGTGCATTTCTGGGATCCCGCCGAGTTGCACTATGCTTGGCTGGAAGGCGTACCGTCGCTGGGCCGGGCTTTCCTCCCGTCGGATTACGGGGCGGCGACGGCGGAGATCCCCATCGCCCGCCTCGTGTTCGTGGAATGCAACTGCCGGCCCGAAGAGGCCGGGCGCGAAGTGGAATTCGCGGAACGCCTCGCACGGGCGGAGCCGCGCCTCGCCGGCATCGTCGCGTTCGCCAACCTCGCCGACGGGGAGTCGATCGATCGTCAGCTCGACGCGCTCTCCACCTGCCGCAAGGTCAAAGGCATCCGCCAGAACATTCAGGGGCAACCCGCAGGCTTCTGCCGGCAGCGCCCGTTGGTGGAGGGGGTCCGGCAGGTGGGACGGCGGGAGCTCGTCTTCGATTTGTGCGCGACGCACGACCAGTTGCGCGAGGTCGCCGATTTGGTCCGCGACTGCCCGGACACGCGCTTCGTCCTCGATCATTGCGGCAAGCCTGCCATCCGGGATCGCTGCTTCGAGCCGTGGAGCGCAGGACTGGCGCGGCTCGCGGCCCACGAGAACGTGTGCTGCAAACTGTCGGGACTGTTGACCGAGGCGGGGGAGCGATGGTGCGGTGAGGACCTGCTCCCGTACGCCACACGGGTGGTGGAGTGCTTCGGCACCGAGCGGGTGCTGTACGGCAGCGACTGGCCGGTCCTCACCCTTACCGGAAACTACCGCGATTGGTACGGCTTCACCGAGCACTTCACCCAGGGATGGAGCGCGCCGGACCGGAGCCGATTTTACAGCGACAACGCCGCGCGAGTCTACGGGTTATGAGGGAGATCGAGCACAAGGTCGCGATCGTGACCGGTGGAGGGTCGGGGATCGGCCGGGCGATCGCCCTCCGCTTCGCGCGCGCCGGCGGGCGCGTCGCCGTGCTCGACATCGCGGAGCCGGCGGCGCGCGACGTGGCGCGCGAGATCGAGGCCTGCGGCGGCGCAGCCGCCGCGGTCCCGTGCGATGTGAGCCGGCAGGCCGACGTGGAACACGCCTTCCAGGCGGTCGCGCAGCGGTTCGCCCCCCTCGACATCCTCGTCAATAGCGCCGGGATCGCACACGTCGGCAACGTGGAGCAGACGTCCGAAGCAGACCTCGACCGGCTCTATGCCGTGAACGTCAAGGGCGTCTACAATTGCATGAAAGCGGCGGTCCCAGCGCTGAAAGGGCGCGGCGGGGTGATCCTCAACATCGCCTCAGTCGCGTCCACCGTCGGCCTCGCGGATCGGTTCGCCTACTCGATGACCAAGGGGGCGGTGCTGACGATGACGTACTCGGTGGCGCGCGACTATGTGGCGCAGGGGATCCGCTGCAACGCGATCGCCCCGGGACGTGTGCACACGCCGTTCGTCGACGGATTCCTCGCCAAGAACTATCCGGGCCGGGAGCGCGAGATGTTCGAGGAGCTGTCCCGCACGCAGCCGATCGGCCGGATGGGCCGGCCGGAAGAGATCGCCGACCTCGCCCTGTTCCTCTGCTCCGACGCCGCGGCCTTCATCACCGGAAGCAACTACGCGATCGACGGCGGCTTCGTGACCCTGAAGATGTGAACCATGAAGCTCATCCGCTTCGGCGAGCCGAGCCGGGAACGGCCGGGGCTGCTCCTGCCCGACGGGCGGCGCATCGACGCATCTGCGCTCGGCGCCGATTATGACGAGGCATTCTTCGGATCCGGCGGCCTCGAGCGGCTGGCGCGCTGGCTCGAACGGGAGGGCGCGGCCGCGCCCGTGGTCGCCGACGGCGTGCGGCTGGGGCCGCCGCTGTGCCGACCGAGCAAGATCGTGTGCGTGGGCCTCAATTATCGCGACCACGCTCGCGAGTCGGGCATGGCGGTCCCGGACGAGCCGGTCCTCTTCTGCAAGGCGACCAGCGCGATCAGCGGTCCCAACGACGACGTCCTCATCCCGAGAAACGGCACCAAGCTGGACTGGGAAGTGGAGCTGGCGGTCGTGATCGGGCGCCGCACGGCGTATGTCGAGCGGGACGAGGCGCTGCGGTACGTCGCCGGCTACGTGCTCCACAACGATTACTCCGAACGGGCCTTCCAGCTCGAGCACGGCGGCCAGTGGGTGAAGGGCAAGAGCTGCGACAGCTTCGCCCCGCTCGGGCCCTTCCTCGCTACGCCGGACGAGATCCGCGACGTGCACGACCTGCGCCTGTGGCTCAAGGTGAACGGCACGACCAAGCAGTGCAGCTCGACCCGCGAGCTCATCTTCGACGTGCCGGCGCTCGTCAGTTATATCAGCCAGTTCATGACGCTCTTGCCCGGCGACATCATCTCCACCGGCACCCCCTCCGGCGTAGGACTCGGCCAGAGCCCGCCGCGCTACCTCGTCGCGGGGGACGAGGTGGAGCTCGGCATCGACGGGCTCGGCTCTGCTCGCCAGCACATCCGTGCCTCTCGCTGACGGCCGCTTGAACGGCAAAGCGGCGGTTATCACCGGCGCCAGCACCGGCATCGGGCGGGCGAGCGCCCTTCGGTTCGGACGGGAGGGCGCACAGCTCGTGCTGGCCGACATTCAAGACGCCGAGGGCGAGGCGGTGGTCCAGGCGATCGCGCAGGCGGGCGGGACGGCGTGCTTCGTGCGCGCCGACGTCGGCCGGCGCACCGACAGCGAGCGCATGATCGACGTGTGCGTCGAGCGTTACGGCCGCCTCGACATCCTGTTCTGCAACGCCGGCATCACGCTGCCCAAGCTCCTCCCGCAGAGCGTCGACGACGAAATCGACCGGGTGCTGGACGTGAACGTGAAGGGCCCGCTGTATGCCGCGCGGCGCGCGATTCCTGTCATGCTCGGTCAGGCCGAGGGCGGCGTGATCCTTTTCACGGCGAGCAAGACGGGGCTCGTGGCGCAGACCGATTCGCCGGTGTACTGCGCATCGAAGGGCGCCGTCGTGCTGCTGGCCAAGGCGCTGGCACTCGACTACGCCGCCCGCGGCATTCGCGTGAACGCTTTGTGCCCGGGGATCATCGACACACCGATGCTCCACCGTTTCGCCGCCGCCATGCCCGACCCTGCCGCCGCCTGGGCGCAGTATGGCGCCGCGCAGCCGCTGGGGCGCCTGGGCACGCCGGAGGAGTGCGCCGCCGCGGCGCTCTGGCTCGTCTCCCCCGAGGCCTCCTTCGTCACGGGCGTCGCGCTCCCCGTCGATGGCGGCTTTACGGCGATGTGAGCCATGGCCCCCCCTCCGACCACCATCACGCGCGTCGACGTCCATGACATCCGCTTTCCGACCTCGCGAGAGCGGGACGGCTCTGACGCGATGAACCCAGACCCGGACTATTCGGCGGCCTACGTGGTGGTTTCCACCGATCGCCCCGACGGCCTGGAGGGACATGGCCTCACGTTCACCATCGGGCGGGGAAACGAGCTGTGTGTGGCGGCGGTCCGGACGCTGGCGCCGCTCGTTCGGGGGCTCACCCTCGAGGAGATCAAGGCCGACATGGCACGCTTCTGGCGGCGCCTGACCGGCGACTCCCAGCTGCGCTGGGTGGGACCGGAAAAAGGGGTACTGCACCTCGCGACGGCCGCCCTCGTGAACGCGGTGTGGGACCTCTACGCCAAAGCGGAGGGCAAGCCGCTGTGGCAGCTGCTGCGAGACATGAGTCCGGAGGAGCTGGTGCGCTGCATCGACTTCCGGTACCTGAGCGACGCGCTCACGCCCCAGCAGGCGCTCGCCATTCTGCGGCGCCACGAGCCCACGCGAGCCGAGCGTGAAGCGGAGATCCGGCGTCGCGGCTACCCCGCCTACACGACATCGGCCGGGTGGCTCGGCTATCCCGACGCGCAGATCCGCCGCCTATGCCACGAGGGGGTGGCGCGTGGCTGGTCGCACTTCAAGATCAAGGTGGGACGCGACCTGCAGGACGATTTGCGCCGCGCGGCTATCGTCCGGGGCGAGATCGGACCCGACCGCAAGCTCATGCTGGACGCCAATCAGGTATGGGACGTGGGCGAGGCGATCGCCAGCATGCGCGAGCTGGCGCGGTTCGATCCCTGGTGGATCGAGGAGCCGACCAGCCCGGACGACGTGCTGGGCCACGCCGCCATCGCGCGGGCCGTAGCGCCCATCGGCGTCGCCACCGGCGAGCAGTGCCACAACCGGGTGATGTTCAAGCAGCTCATGCAGGCCGGCGCGATCCGGTTCTGCCAGATCGATAGCTGCCGGCTGGGCGGCGTTAACGAAGTGTTGGCGGTGCTGCTCCTCGCTGCGCAGTTCGGCATTCCGGTGTGCCCGCATGCCGGCGGGGTCGGCCTGTGCGAGTACGTGCAGCACCTCGCGGTGTTCGACTACATCTGCGTCAGCGCCTCCCTCGACGATCGCGTCGTCGAGTACGTGGATCACCTCCACGAGCATTTCGTGGACCCGGTGGTCGTGCGCGACGGCCGATACGTGGTCCCCACCGCGCCCGGGTACAGCATCACGATGCGGCCCGAGACTCTGGCGAGATACGCGTATCCCGGCGGGCCGGCGTGGTCCTCACCCCGTTGATTCCTCTCCGTTCGGTCCTCACCCCCTGTCCCCCTCTCCCTGCGGGAGAGGGGGCACGACGCTCGTGCTGCGTTTCCCCTCTCCCGCAGGGAGAGGGGATGAAAGGGGTGAGGACCTCCACAACCCGCCGGAGCAACCATGTCGGTTAGCCATCTGGTTCTGCTCGCCGCGATGATGCAGGCCCCCGCCCCCGAGACCCCCGCCCAGCGCGACGCGCGCATGGCGTGGTGGCGCGATGCGCAGTTCGGGATGTTCATCCACTGGGGCGCCTACGCCGTGCCGGCCGGCACGCACAAGGGAGAGCGCGTCGCGGGCATCGGCGAGTGGATCATGAGCCGGGCGCACATCCCGATCCCCGAGTATGCGGAATACGTGCATCGCTTCAACCCCACGCGATTCGACGCCGACGAGTGGGTGCGCATCGCCAAGGACGCCGGCATGAAATACATCATCATCACGTCCAAGCACCACGACGGCTTCGCGCTCTTCGACTCGAAGGTCTCGAGCTACGACATCATGGACGCTACGCCGTACAAGCGGGACGCCATCAAGGCGCTGTCGGAAGCCGCCCACCGGGCCGGCCTCAAGTTCGGGGTCTACTACTCGATCATGGATTGGCACCACCCGGACGCCCAGGGGCCCAACTACCCCGACTACAACTCGCGCACGTGGAGCAATCCCAACTTCGGCCGCTACGTCGAGACCTACATGAAGCCCCAGCTCAAAGAGCTGCTCACCCAATACCCGTACATCGACGTCCTGTGGTTCGACGGCGAGTGGATCGCGGACTGGAGCGACGAGCGGGGCCGGGATCTGTACAGCTACGTTCGCACGATCCGTCCCAGCCTCATCGTCAACAACCGGGTGGGACACACGCGCCAGGGGCTGAGCGGCCTCAACTCGGAAGGCCATGTCGGCCTGGGCGACTTCGGCACGCCCGAGCAGCGGGTTCCGCCCGAGGGGCTCCCCGGCGTCGATTGGGAAACGTGCATGACGATGAACGACACCTGGGGGTTCAAGTCATATGACGACGACTGGAAGGACTCGCGGACGCTGGTGCGCACGCTGATCGACGTGGCCTCCAAGGGTGGGAACTTCCTCCTCAACGTCGGGCCGACGGCCGACGGACTGATTCCCGCGCCGATCGTGTCACGGCTGAGCGAGATGGGTGACTGGATGAAGCTCAATGGCGAGGCCATCTACGGCACGACGGTGAGCCCATCCGGGATGCCGGCGTGGGGCCGCTACACCGCCAAACCGGGAAAGGTGTATGCCCTCGTCTTCGACTGGCCGAAAGACGGCAAGCTGACGCTCGCCGGGATGAAGGAGAAGCCGCTGCGCGCCCGTCTCCTCGCCGACGGGAGGCCGCTCACCGTCGAGCAGTCCGATTCCGGTTTTGTGGTCCAGCTGCCGGCGGTGCCGCCCAGCACAATAGCCTCGGTGTTGGAACTGCAGGTCGGTGGAGGCCTCCCGTGAGGGCTGCCGTGCTGGTGGACGTCGGCCGGATCGAGGTACGGGATGTCCGGTGCCCGGATCCCGGGCCGCGGGAGGTCCTCGTGCGCGTCACGGCGGTCGGGCTGTGCGGCACCGACCTGCACATCTTCGCCGGACACGCCAACTACAACCGGGACGCGCGCGGGCGGCCGATCGGGCTCTCGGACCAGCCGCAGATCCTGGGACACGAGATCGCGGGCGTCGTGGAGGCGGTGGGGAAGGACGTGCGTGACCTGCGTCCCGGCGACCGGGTGGTGGTCGATCAGGGGAGGAGCTGCGTAAGCGAAGCGCGGTCGCCATTGTGCGAGTACTGCGCGAGCGGCGATTCGCATCAGTGCGAGTTCTACCGCGAGCACGGCATCACCGGTCTCCCCGGCGGATTCGCCGAGTACCTGGCGATCCCGGCGGCGAACGCAGTGCGCATCGCCTCCGACCTGGGCGCCGCCGCCGCGCTGACCGAGCCGCTGGGCTGCATCGTGCACTCGTCGGATGTGCTCACCCGCGCGCCGGCACGCTACGCCGTGCGGGACGGATCGAGCCGAGGAGAACGAGTCCGCTGCGTCGTGGTCTGCGGCGCTGGCCCGGCGGGTCTCCTGTGGGTGCAATACCTCCGCAACGTCTTGGGCTTCGATGGGCTGCTCCTGGTCACGGAGCCTAGTGCCTCGAAGCGCGCGCTGGCGGAGCGGTTCGGCGCGGACACGATCGAACCAGTCGCGATGGACCCGGTGGACGAGGTGCACGAGCGCACTCGCGGGCGCCGCGCCGAGCTGCTCATCGAGGCCACGGGATCCGGACCGGTGTTCGCCGCCATCCCGACGCTCGTCCGGAAGCAGGCGACGATCCTCCTGTACGGACATGGGCATTCGGGGGTCGACTTGAGCGTGCTCAACCAGCTCCAGTTCCTCGAGCCCACCCTGCTTGCGCCGGTCGGCGCCTCCGGCGGCTTCGAGGCCGACGGCCGGCCGGCCACCTACGTCCGCGCGTTGCGGCTGATCGAGAGCGAACAGGTGGACGTCGCGTCGCTGATCACCCATCGCTACCCCTCGCTCGACTCCGTCGCCGGGGCTTTCACGGGGGACTACAGTGCGCCGGAGTACGTCAAGGGCGTCGTCACTCTCTGAGCTGAGGCCTACGATGCGCGTCTCGCTGTTCGTGACCTGTCTGGCGGATCAGCTCTGGCCAGCGGCGGGAGTCGGCGCGGTGGAAGTGCTCCGGCGGGTGGGCTGCGCGGTGGAGTTCGACGAGCGCCAGACGTGCTGCGGGCAGCCGGCGTTCAACACCGGGTACCGTCCGGAGGCATGCTCACTGGCACGGCGGCTCATCGAGATTTTCGAGTCCAGCGGCGCCGACGCCATCGTCAGCCCATCGGGATCGTGCACCGCCATGCTGCACCACTACGAGCAGCTGTTCGAGGATGCCGGCTGGCGCGCGCGGGCCCGGGCAGTCGCCCAGCGGACGCACGAGCTCAGCGCGTTTCTGGTCAACCGGCTGGGCGTGGAGGACGTGGGTGCGAGCTTCCGCGGGCGGCTCACCTGGCACGACGCCTGTCACGGCCTCCGCGACCTGGGCATCAAGCACGAGCCGCGACGCCTGCTGCGCCACGTACGGGGCGCGGAGCTGGTCGAGCTGCCCCCGCCGGGGGCCGAGACGTGTTGCGGTTTCGGGGGCACCTTTGCGGTGAAGTATCCCGAGATCTCGGTGGCGATACTCGACGAGAAGGTGGACGCCATAGAGCGGGCCGGCGTGGACGCGGTGGTGTCGGGCGACGCCAGCTGTCTGATGCAGATCGGCGGACGGCTGTCACGCCGGGGGTCGTCCGTCCGCGCCCTGCACCTGGCGGAAGTCCTGGCGTCCACGTTATGACGTTCGACCGTCACGCGCGCGCGGCGCTGGCCGATGGACAGCTGCGCGGCGCCTTGCGCCAGGCCACGACGTTGTTCGGCGAGCGGCGGCAGGCGGCGCTGGCCACCGCTCCGGATTGGGAGGGCGCCCGCGACCGGGCCCGCGCGATCAAGGATGAAACGCTGCTGCACCTCGACCGTTACCTGGAGGAGTTCAGCGCCAATGCCGAGCGCGCCGGCGCGCGCGTGCATTGGGCGCGCGACGCCGCCGAGGCGTGCGAGGTCATCGGCCGGATCGCCGAGCAGCGGGGGGCCCGCACGGTCGTGAAGAGCAAGAGCATGGCGTCGGAAGAGATCCACCTGAACGCCGCCCTCACGGCGCGCAGCATCGAGCCGATAGAGACCGACCTCGGCGAGTACATCGTCCAGCTCGCCGGCGAGACGCCGTCACACATCGTGGTCCCGGCCATCCACAAGACGAAGCGGCAGATCGCGGCGTTGTTCGCGGCAAAGCTCGGCATCGAGCTCTCCGACGACGTCGCGACGCTGACGGGCGCGGCCCGGCAAGCGTTACGCCGCCGCTTCGCCGAGGCGGATCTCGGGGTGTCCGGTGTCAACTTCGCGGTCGCGGAGACCGGAACGATCCTGATCCTCGAGAACGAGGGGAATGCGCGGTTGACCACCAGCCTCCCGCGCACCCACGTCGCGCTCATGGGGATCGAGAAGGTGATCCCGCGCTTCGCCGACTTGGAAGTCTTTCTCCAGTTGCTCCCGCGATCCGGTACCGGCCAGGCCCTGACGGCGTATCAATCGCTGCTCACAGGAGTGAAGCAGCGCCCGGAGGACGAGGGGCCGGCGGAGCTGCACATCGTGCTGCTCGACAACGGCCGCTCCCGCATGCTGGCCGCCCCGGTGACCCGGCAGTCACTCGCGTGTATTCGCTGTGGCGCGTGCCTCAACGCCTGCCCGGTATACCGGCAGATCGGCGGCCACGCGTACGGGTCGGTCTATCCGGGGCCCATCGGCGCCGTGTTGACCCCACAGCTGTTCGGGTTGGGGAGGTCGCCTGAGCTCCCCTACGCCTCGAGCCTGTGTGGCGCCTGCCGCGACGTCTGTCCCGTCAAGATCGACATCCCGGCGCTGCTGCTCCACCTGCGCGCTGAGGTCGTCGCCACCCGCGCCGGGAAGCAGCGCGCGCTCGAACGCCTCGCGTTCGCGGGCTACGCGGCGGTGATGGCGCGGCCGCGCCTGTTCGAGTGGCTGGTCCGTGCCGCCCGGATGCTGAGAGTCATGCCGCCGCTGGGCGCCTGGACCAAGTGGCGTGATCTCCGCCCCCTCGCGCCGCGGAGTTTTCGCGAGCAGTGGCGCGCCGGCCTGAGCGGGAAGGCACCGTGAGGCGCAGCGACGAGGCGCGCCGCGAGATCCTGAGCGCGATCCGCGAAAACTTGACCCGGAGCGCGAGAGGGCGCGAACCCCGGGGCATCGCCCCGGGGTCAGCCGAGCTCGGCAAGCCCACGGCTGACCCCGGGCCGGCGGCCCGGGGTTCCAAGGAGCGAGGGGACGTCGTGAGTTCCTTCACCGAGCAGCTCGCGGCCGTGGGCGCGCAATGGACGGTCGTGCGCGGAGCCACAGAAGCTGCCCACGCCCTGGCCGGTATCCTGACAGCCGCGGGTGCCCGGCGAGTGGCCGGCTCGGACGCCCCGCTGGTCCAGCGGCTCGTGTCCGGGCTGGGCGATGGCTTCGTGCGGGAGAGCCTCGAGGGCCTCTCGCGCGCTGGCCTGTTCGCGTGCGACGCCGGCGTCACCACCGCGCAGTGGGGGATCGCCGAGACCGGCACGCTCGTACTGGAGTCGGCGCGGGAGAAGAACCGCCTGTTGTCGCTCGTTCCACCGATCCACGTGGCGCTGCTGTCCACGAGTTGCATCTGCGATTCGCTGGGCGACGCGCTCGCCCGCGTGAGCCGCGCCAGCCACGCGATCACGCTCATCACCGGACCCTCGCGCACCTCGGACATCGAGCTGACCCTGGTGGTGGGCGTGCACGGCCCCCAGGCGGTCCACGTGCTGCTGCTGGAGGAGGAACCATGAGGAAGGCGCCCGTCATGCTGTTCGCCGCTCTCCTCGCTCACGGCTGCGGCGGGTCCGGGTCTCGCCCGCCCGGCTCGCAAGCGGGTGCCGGCAAGGCTCTGGCGATCGCGGTGATCCCCAAAGGAACCACTCACGAGTTCTGGAAGAGCATCCACGCGGGGGCCATTCAGGCGTCGCGCGAGCTCTCGGCCCAGGGCGCTCCGATCAATGTCATCTGGAAGGGGCCGCTGCGCGAAGACGACCGCGAGCAGCAGATTCAGGTGGTCGAGGGCTTCACGAGCCAGGGCATCCAGGGGATCGTGCTCGCGCCGCTCGACAGCCGCGCCCTGGTGCGCCCAGTGGAAGAAGCCGGGCACGCCGGCGTCCCCACGGTGATCATCGATTCGGACCTCGAGTCGGATGCCATCGTCAGCTTCGTGGCCACCGACAACCGGAAGGGCGGGCAGCTGGGCGCGGACCGCCTGGGCGAGATCCTCGGCGGGCGAGGCAAGGTCCTGCTGTTACGGTATGCCGAGGGGTCGGCCAGCACGACCGACCGAGAGCGCGGCTTTCTCGAGCAGCTCCGCGCGAAGTACCCCGGTGTCCAGATAGTGTCGTCCGATCAGTACGCGGGACCGACGCGCGAGACGGCCAAGCGCGCCTCGGAAAACCTCCTCAACCGCTACGGCGGCGAGCTGCAGGGAATCTTCACGCCCAACGAATCCTCGACGATCGGGATGCTGCTGGCATTACAAGATATCGGCTTGGCCGGCAAAGTCAGGTTCGTGGGCTTCGACGCCAGCGCGATCCTGATCGACGCGATTCGCGCCCGCCAGCTCGACGGCATCGTCGTCCAGAACCCGATGCGCATGGGATACTTGGGCGTGAAGACGATGGCCGAGCATCTACGCGGGAAGCCGGTCGAGCGCCGCATCGACACGGGCGTCACGCTGGTCACGCCGGCGAACCTCGACTCCGCGGCGACGCAGGAGCTCATCAAGCCGCCGATCGCGCGCTATCTCATCGAGCAATGAGCGTGCTGCAGATCCGCGACGTCGCCAAGCGGTTCGGGCCGACGGTGGCGCTGGACGGGGTCGATCTCACGCTCGGCGCGGGTGAGGTGCACGCCCTGATCGGGGAAAACGGCGCCGGCAAGAGCACGCTCATGAACATCGTCGCCGGCGCTGTGCGTCCCGGTCGCGGCGCGATGCACGTCGACGGCCGACCGTACGCTCCGGCCTCTCCGCTCGAGGCGCGGCGGCGCGGCATCGCCCTCATCCACCAGGAGCTCTCCCTCTGCCCGCACCTGTCCGTAGCGGAGAACATCCTGCTCGGGATCGAGCCAGCGCGCTGGGGCTGGGTCGATCGACGCGCGGCCCGGCGGCGCGCGCTCGCTCTCCTGGGCCATTTCGGCCGACGGGAGCTGGACCCCGACCGCCGCGTGGCGGAGCTGCCCCTCGCAGCGCGGCAAGTGATCGAGATCTGCCGCGCCCTGGCGGCGGACGCGCGCATCCTCCTGATGGACGAGCCGACCAGCAGCTTGCAGCGCGAGGAGGTGGAGCGCCTCTTCGCATTGATCCGGCACCTGGCGGCAAGCGGGATTGCCGTGATCTACATCAGCCACTTCCTCGAAGAAGTCAGGGAAATCGCCGACCGCTATACCATCCTCCGCGACGGCCGCAGCGTCGATGCGGGGCTCATCGCGGGGACCAGCAACGACCACCTCATCGCGCAAATGGTGGGCCGCCCCATGGGGGGTCTCTTCCCCCAACGCGCCCACGCGCGGGCCGGGGAGGTGATCCTCGCCGTGCAGGACGTCGCCGCGCCGCCGGCCCTGAAGCACGCCAGCTTCGAGCTCCGGAGCGGAGAGATCCTCGGGATCGCCGGCCTGATGGGCTCGGGCCGGACCGAGCTAGTGCGGACGCTGTTCGGACTCGAGCCTCGGGCCTCCGGCCGGATGGCGCTGCGGGACCGGCCGCTCGGCGTGCACCGGGCGAGTCCCGCGCACCGTCTGAGCCAGGGGTTCGGCTATCTGAGTGAGGACCGCACCCGGGAGGGGCTGGCGCTGCCGCTCTCGATCGCCGACAATCTCACCGCCACCCGGTTGTCCGCCTGCTCGTCGCGGTGGGGGTGGCTCGACCTCGCGCGACAGCTCGCGGCGGCGCGCCAGTGGATCGGAGCGCTCCGCATTCGGGCGGGGACTCCTGCGCAGCCGGTGCGCGCCCTATCGGGCGGGAATCAGCAGAAGGTGGCGATCGGGAGGCTGTTGTATCAGGACGCGGAGGTGCTCCTGCTCGACGAGCCCACGCGGGGGATCGACATCGGGAGCAAGGCGCAGATCTACGACACCATCGCCCGCTCCGCGGCCGCGGGGAAGGCCGTGCTGCTCGTGAGCTCGTACCTGCCGGAGCTGTTTGGATTGTGCGACCGGTTGGCGGTCATGAGCCGGGGGCGGCTCTCTCCGGCGCGCGCGATCGAGGAGTGGACGCCACAAGCCGTCCTGGCGACGGCTATCGGGGAGGCAATCCCGTGACCGCCAAGGCGCTCAGCATACAGGCCCGGCACTGCCTGGCGTCCCTCGGTGTCTGGGCATCCCTGACGCACCCAGCGGCTGCGCAGACGCCCCTCCAGGTCACCGAGCTCCGCACGGAGTACCAAGTCAACCCGGTGGGCATCGACGTGCGGGCTCCACGGCTCAGCTGGAAGATCGAGTCGTCCCGACGAGGCACCGTTCAGACGGCGTACCAAATCCGCGTCGCGCCACAACCGAGCGCCCTCGAGCGGCGTCCTCTGTGGGATTCCGGGAGAGTGGCCTCCGATGCGTCGATTCACCTGGTCTACGGAGGTCCGGCGCTCGAGTCGGGCCAGCGCTACTACTGGCAGGTCCGCGTGTGGGATGACGCGGGCCGCTCCTCTCCCTGGAGCGCATCCGCCTATTGGGAAATGGGCCTACTCCGCCCGTCCGATTGGACCGCGGACTGGATTACCCCCGACCTAAAGGAAGACACGGCGGCCTCGAATCCGAGCCCCATGCTGCGTGCGGAATTCCGGGTGGACGGCGCCGTCGCCTCGGCCCGCGCCTACGTCACCAGCCTGGGCCTATACGAGATGGAGCTGAACGGCCGTCGCGTAGGCGATCAGCTCTTCAGACCGGGGTGGACGGCATACGACAAGCGTCTCCAGTACCAGACCTACGACGTCACCGCACTGCTCGTGCCCGGCGCGAACGCCGTCGGGGTGACGCTCGGCGATGGCTGGTACCGCGGCCGGCTCGCCTGGGGGAACAAGCGCAACAGCTACGGCACGCAACTGGCGCTCCTCGCGCAGATCGTGCTCCGATACGCGGACGGGCACCAGCAGGTGATCAACACCGGCAAGGGGTGGAAGGCCGCGACCGGTCCGATCCGCTGGTCGGACATCTACGACGGCGAGTCGTACGACGCACGGCGGGAGCGGGACGGTTGGAGCCGGCCGGGCTATCACGACTCGGACTGGGCCCCCGTGCGCGTGCTCGATCATTCCAAGCAGATCCTCGTCGCCCCGGCCGGCCCGCCCGTGCGCAGAATCCAGGAACTGAAGCCCGTCAAGCTGCTGATCACCGCCTCCGGCGACACGGTCTTCGACATAGGGCAGAACATGGTGGGTTGGGTGCGCCTCAAGGTGCGCGGGCCGCGCGGCACCACCGTCCGCCTGCGGCACGCCGAGGTGCTGGACCGGAAGGGCGATTTCTACACTGACAACCTGCGCTCCGCCCGTCAGACAGTGGAATACACGCTCAAAGGAGGCGGTGAAGAGGTATACGAGCCGCACTTCACCTTTCAGGGTTTTCGCTACGTGGCCGTGCAGGGATATCCCGGCACGCCGACGTTGGACGACATCACGGGCATTGTGATCCACTCGGATATGACGCCCAGCGGCACGTTCGAGACCTCGAATCCACTCCTCAACCAGCTCCAGCACAACATCGTGTGGGGTCAGAAGAGCAACTTCCTCGACGTCCCGACCGACTGCCCTCAACGCGACGAGCGTCTCGGCTGGACGGGAGACGCCCAGGCGTTCGCGCCCACCGCGGCCTTCAACTTCGATGTGGCCGGATTCTTCACCAAATGGCTGGCCGATCTGGCCGCCGACCAGAAGGCCAGCGGCAGCGTTCCCCACGTGATCCCCGACGTGCTGTCGCGGGGCCAGGCCGAGGGCGGCGGCTCGACCGGCTGGGCCGATGCGAGCGTCATCATTCCGTGGACGGTCTACCTGGCGTATGGCGACACTCGAATCCTGGAGTCGCAGTACGAGAGCATGCGGGCGTGGGTCGAGTACATGCGGCGGCTGGCGGGGGACGACCTGATCCTGGACTCGGGCTTCCACTTCGGCGACTGGCTCGCGTTCCACTCGACGCGCGCCGACTATCCTGGAGCGACAACCGATAAGGACCTCATCGCGACCGCCTTCTTCGCCCACTCGACGAGCCTGCTCGCCCGCACCGCTCAAGTACTTGGCAAGGCCGAGCACGCCCGGCAGTACCGCGCGCTGTTCGAGCGGATCAAGGCGGCGTTCGACCGGGAGTACCTCACTGCCGGCGGCCGCCTCTCCTCGAACACGCAGACGGCGTACGCGCTGGCCCTCGCGTTCGACCTCGTGCCGGAGCAGTCGCGCCGGGAGGCGGCCCGGCGCCTGGCGGAGGACGTGCGTCGCTTCAAGCATCTGACCACGGGCTTCCTGGGAACACCGTACCTGAATCCCGTCCTGAGCTCGAGCGGGAATCTCGATGACGCCTACGCCCTGCTGCTGCGCGACCAGTACCCGTCCTGGCTCTACCCGATCAAGCAGGGCGCGACGACAATCTGGGAGCGCTGGGACGGAGAGAAGCCGGACTCGAGCTTCCAGGATCCAGAGATGAACTCGTTCAACCATTATGCCTACGGCGCCGTGGGCGCGTGGCTGTACAACACGGTCGCGGGGATCGAGATCGATCCGGAGCGACCCGGATACAAGCACGTCCTCATCCGGCCGCGGCCGGGCGGCGGTCTCACCCACGTGAGCGCCAGCCTTACAACGATGTACGGTCCAGTCGCCTCCGCGTGGGAGATCCGGGACGGTCAGCTCACCCTCGAGGTGACCATCCCGCCGAACGCCTCCGCCACGGCGAGCTTGCCCGGCGCTATACTGGAACGGGTGACGGAGAGTGGAACACCACTCGGCAAGACCGCCGGGATCAGCAGCACGAGGCAAGCGGGGGACACGGTCGTTGTCGAAATCGGGTCCGGACGCTACCGGTTCGGCTACGCGAGATGATCACCAACCTCCACCATCCTCCGAAGGACGGACTTCCTGACGACCCGCACCGCTGACCAGTTCGCGCTGTCTTCGGGCCCCGATGCGCTCCGCAACCACCAGCGCGACTACGACGCGCTCGCCGAGCGGCTCGCCCGCCGCGGTCAACGCGCCGAGACGGTGGTGGAGGCCGTCGGGCGGTTCGCGGTCGCCGTGCCGTCCTGGGCGCTCGGCACCGGCGGGACCCGGTTCGGCCGCTTCCCCGGCCCCGGCGAGCCGCGCACGCTCGCCGAGAAGATGGAAGACGCCGCGGTCGTCCACCGGCTCACCGGCGGCGCGCCGCGCGTCTCGCTGCACCTCCCCTGGGACGAGCCGCCGGACCCCACCGCCCTCCGCCAGCAGGCCGAGGCGCTTGGCCTCGGCTTCGACGCCGTCAACTCGAACACGTTCCAGGACCAGCCGGCTCAGCCGCGGAGCTACAAGCTCGGCTCCTTCAGCCACCCCGATGTCGCCGTGAGGCGCCAGGCGGTGGCGCACCACCTGCAGGTGATCGCG
>WNGH01001328.1_pt1 | contig 34503 bp, 29 predicted proteins | sample 5400631 | NCBI WGS metagenome assembly WNGH01 (sample SAMN13153373, study PRJNA577476) | soil metagenome | isolation source: 115 cm soil or saprolite under Garry oak tree replicate 1 | place: USA:California | collected 2016-06-15
GAGGCCCTCGTCGCGATACCAGCCTTTCTCGAGTGCCGTGTAGTGCGGCACGTACTCGCCGGTCGGCACGAAGTCGAGGATCAGCGTGTAGGGCCGGAGCGGCTTCGTCTGGGCCGGGCCGTTCCCCGGCACTGCCAGCAGAACGAGCACCGCCAGGAGCGTGAATGCTAGCCGAGCAATCTGGATCATCATGGTCCTCCGCGATGCGTGGCCGCCGAGAGCGCGCCATGCATCTCACGCGGCCCATGACGTGTCAAGTCGTCGACCGACGTGTCGAGCCTCGACCGACGGGAGCAAATCATCGACATCGGCGATGGCGTGGGCGACAATCCGCGCTCGTGAACGAGCCCTTCGATGGCTATCGCCGCCGCACGATTCCGCCACCCGACGCCGAGCTGACGCAGGTCGGGCCGGGCACGCCGGGCGGCGAGTACCTGCGCCGGTTCTGGCAGCCGGTGGCGTTCGTACGAGACCTCGAGCGCCCGCTCCGCGTTCGCATCCTCGGCGAGGATCTGGTCGTGTTCCGCGACGGCGGCGGACAGATCGGCGTCCTGCACCTGCACTGCGCGCACCGCGGGACGTCGCTCGAGTTCGGCATCCCGCTCGATCGCGGCATCCGCTGCTGCTATCACGGCTGGGCCTTCGACGTCGACGGACGGTGCCTCGAGACTCCCGGAGAGCCACGCGGGAGCCGGCTCAAGGAGCGAGTCTGGCAGGGTGCGTATCCGGCCATGGAGTTCACGGGCCTCGTCTTCGCCTATCTCGGCCCGCCGGAGCGACGCCCGGCGTTCCCGATCTTCGACAGCTACGACGTGCCCGGCCACAGGCTGATGCCGGCCGCGAAGTTCACGCTGCCCTGCAACTGGCTCCAGGTGAAGGACAACAGCATGGACCCGGTGCACACCGCGTTCCTGCACGCGCTGAGCAGCGGCTACCAGTTCACCGAGGCGTTCGGCGTCGTTCCCGAGCTCGACTGGGCGTTGACCGAGGCCGGCATGGCGTACATCGCGACGCGCCGGGCCGGCGATCTCGTGTGGATCCGCGTGTGCGACTTCATTCCCCCGAACATCCACCAGTTCACGCGTGAGATCGAAGAGGCCACGGCGCCGAAGCCCACGAGCCGTCCCGTCATCATCCGCTGGGCCGTCCCCGACGACGACACGCACACGACGAATTTCGAGCTGGCCCAGGTGGATCCGGCCTGGGGATACACGCCCGAGCAGGTGGCGCTCCCCGGCTTCGGTCAGTCGGGCGATCGCCCGTACGCTGAGCGCCAGCGCCACCCCGCCGACTTCGACGCTCAGTCGAGCCAGCGGCCCGTCGCCGTCCACGCGCTGGAGCATCTGGCTTCGACGGACCGCGGCGTGATCATGCTGCGCGGGATCGTCCGCGACGGCATCCGCGCGGTGGCGAGCGGCGGCGATCCGTACGGCACGCACTGGCGCGAGGGCCAGGTGATCCCGACGTTCACGCAGGACCTCGTGCTCCATCGGCCAGCGGCGCCGACGCCCGAGGACGATCGCCGCCTGCTGCGCGCCGAGGGTCGCCGGGTGATCGTCGCCGTCGAGCGGGCCTGACCGCTCAGAGACTCAGGAGCCGCTCCAGGTTCTTCGAGAGAATGGCCTCCTTCTCCTCCTGGGTCAGGCTCTTCATGCCGAGGACCCACGAGACCGGCCAGTCGAGCGCCATGTCGTACGGCCAGTCCGTCCCGAACACCACGCGGTCGACGCCCACGGTGTCGATGAGGTAGCGCAGCGCCTCCTCGGTGTAGACGATGCAGTCGTAGTAGAACCGCCGGAGATACGCGCTCGGCGGCTGACGCACGTGCACCCGCGCCTCCGAGCGCACCTTCCAGGCGTGGTCCATCCGGCCGATGCCGTAGCACGTGTAGCCGCCGCCGTGGCCGAGGACGATCTTGAGCTCCGGGCACTCGTCCATGACGCCGCCATGGACCAGCGTGGCGAACGTCACCGCGCGGTCGACGAGGTTGCCGATCGAGTTCGGCAGGTGATAGCGCCGGCTCCGCGGCGTCACCAGCGTCTCCATGCTCTGGTGGAAGAAGATCACCGCGCCCATCTGCTCGGCGGCCTTGAAGAACGGCCGGAACTCCGGCTCGTCGAGCGTGCGGCCGTTGACGTGATCGTTGATCTCGATGCCTTTGAGGCCGAGCCGCGTCATCACCCGCTCCATCTCGGCGATGGAGGCCTTCACGTCCTGCATGGGCAGGGTGCCGAGGCCGGCGAAGCGCTGGGGGCGAGCGCGCACCATCTCGCTGATCTCTTCGTTGGTCGCCCGCGACGTCGCCACCGCCACCGGTGTATCGAGGTGATAGTTGTAGAACCCGACGTAGGGTGAGACGACGTGAACGTCCACGCCGAGCGAGTCCATGTCGGCGAGGCGCTCTTCCGGCGTCCAGCGGGCGCGCGGCGGCAGCGGCTGGCGGTGGCTGCCGACGACGGCGAACTCGGTGCCCTGCGCATCCCGCTCGCGCCGGAGCGTGTGCCAGTCACCTCCATTGTCGGTCGCTCGCCAGAAGCACTGCGGGGTCAGATGGGCGTGGATGTCGATGGCGCGCATAACACTCCTTTCGAGAGCGCCAAGTATAATCCGGCCACCGTCTGGAGGAAGGCCGGTCGCGATGGCTGACGCGCTGCTGGAAGTCAGAGACCTCCGCACTTACATCCACACGCGCCGCGGCGTCGTGAAGGCGGTGGACGGCGCCACGTTTGCCGTGCGGCGCGGCGAGACGCTCGGCATCGTCGGCGAGTCGGGCTCGGGCAAGTCGATGACGTGCCTGTCGATCCTCCGCCTCGTCCCCGAGCCGGGCGGCCGCATCGTCGGCGGGCAGATCCTGTTCGACGGCGAAGATCTCCTCGCCAAGACGCTCGACGAGATGCGCCAGCTCCGCGGCTCGCGCATCGCGATGATCCTCCAGGACCCGATGGCCTCGCTGAACCCCGCCCTCACCGTCGGCGAGCAGATCGCCGAGACGCTGCGCCTGCACCGCGGGCTTCGCGGCCGCGCGCTCGACGACCGCATCGTCGAGCTGCTCCGCCAGGTCCGCGTGAGCGATCCCGAGCGTCGAGTCCACGCCTACCCGCATCAGATGAGCGGCGGCATCCGCCAGCGCGTGGCCGGCGCCATCGCAATCTCTTGTCAGCCCAGTCTACTCATCGCCGACGAGCCGACGACGTCGCTCGACGTGACGATCCAGGCCCAGTACCTGCGGCTGCTGAAGGACATCCAGCGCGAGACGGGCCTGGCCATGGTGTTCGTCACCCACGACCTCGGCATCGTGGCCAAGCTCTGCGATCGCGTGGCCGTCATGTACGCCGGCCGCATCGTCGAGACGGGGACCGTGCGCGACATGTTCAACCGGCCGCGCCATCCCTACACGATCGGCTTGCTGAACTGCCTGCCCACGCTCCGACGCGGGCGCGAGCCGCTGACGGCGATCGAGGGCCAGCCGCCCGACCTCGCCCACGTGCCAGCCGGCTGCGGCTTCGCGCCACGCTGCGCGCTCGCCGAGCCACGCTGTGTCGAGACGCGGCCGTCGCTCGAGGCCGTCGCCCCGGATCATCTGGTCGCCTGTCGGCGAGCCGGCGAGACGGACGGCGCCGCCGGGCGCGCGCGCTGCGCTCCGGTCGCGGCGACGCCGGCACGCCCGGACACCGTCGCCGGCCACGTCGTGCTCGAAGCCCAGGCTGTCACCAAACACTTCACCGTCGCGCGCGGAACGATCCTGAGTCGATCGGTCGGCACCGTGAAGGCCGTCGACGGTGTGGACTTCGCGCTGAGGCGCGGCGAGACGCTGGGGCTCGTCGGCGAGAGCGGTTGCGGCAAGACGACGACCGCCCGGCTCGTGCTCAGGCTCGAGCGTCCGACCGGCGGGCGCATCCTCTTCCGCGGCCGCGACATCGACACGCTCGACGGCGAGGGACACGGCGACTACCGGCGCGCCATCCAGGCCGTCTTCCAGGACCCGTACAGCTCGCTGAATCCTCGGCTCACCGTCGGCACGACGGTGGGCGAGCCGCTCCGGCAGACGCGTCCCGAGCTCGGCAAATCGGACGTGGCCGGACGCGTCGCCGACTCGCTCGCGCGCGTGGGCCTGTCTCCGCGCGTCGCCCACGACTATCCTCACGAGCTGTCGGGCGGTCAGCGGCAGCGCGTGGCGCTGGCGCGGGCGCTCACGACGAACCCGGAGTGCATCCTCCTCGACGAGGCGGTCTCCGCGCTCGACGTGTCGATCCGCGCCCAGGTCATGAACCTGCTGCGGGACATCCAGGAGCGCTCGGGCGTCAGCTACCTCTTCATCGCCCACGATCTCGCCGTCGTCAGGTACCTGAGCACGCGGGTGGGCGTGATGTACCTCGGCAAGCTCGTGGAGACCGCGCCCAACGACGAGCTGTACGCGCATCCGCTCCATCCGTACACGCAGGTGCTGCTGAGCAACGCGCTGCCGTCGCATCCCGACGACGCGCGCGACGAGGTGATCCTGACGGGCGAGGTGCCCAGCGCCTTCGATCCACCGCGTGGCTGCCGCTTCCACCCGCGCTGCCCTCACGCGATGCCGGCCTGCACGGAGATCGAGCCGGTGCTCCGCGAGCAGGCGCCCGGTCACCGCGTCGCCTGTCACCTCTTCGCGTCGTGACCTCGCTGACGCGCCGCCACTTCCTCCGCCGGCTGGGCGTTGCCGCCGGAGCCACGCTCGGCACGTCGCCGCTCCGTGAGCTCGCCGCAATCGCCGCCCCCGCGCCGCTCCACGTCGTGATCGCGGGGGCCGGCCTGGCCGGCCTCTGCGCGGCGCTCGAGCTGGAGCGTCGCGGCCACACGTGCACGATCCTCGAAGCCGAGAGCCGCCACGTCGGCGGCCGCGTGCGCACGCTGCGCTTCGACGACGGCCTCTACGGCGAGGCCGGCGCCATGCGTATTCCGAAAACTCACACGCTCACGCGCCACTACGTCGCCGAGCTCGGATTGACGCTGCGGCCGTTCGTGCAATCGAACCCCGAAGCCTTCGTGTTCATGCGTGGGCGCCGCGAGCGCATGCACGACGTGACGAAGCTCGGAGCGCTCTATGGGCTGGCGCCGGGCGAGCAGGGCAAATCGCCGGATGACCTGTGGGCCGCCTCGCTCGGTCGTCGCCTCGAGGCGATGACGAAGGACGAGCGAGCCGATCTCCTGCTGACCGAGCCCCGGACCGAGACCGTGCGACGACTCGATCGGCTCTCGCTCCGTCAGCTCCTCGAGGCCGAGACGCTCTCGGCCGAGGCCATCGAGCTCCTCGCCGTGGGCGCCGGCGTCGACACGCTGCTCGATGCGGCCGCGACCGAGCACCTGCGCGAGGAACACGTGGCGGTGTGGACGCAGGGATTCGACGAGATCGTCGGCGGGTCCGATCGGCTGCCCGTGGCCCTGGCGACCAAGCTCCGCAGCAAGCCGCGCATGGGCGCCCAGGTCATTCGCCTCGAGCAGGATCCGCTGAAGCGGAAGGCCGCCGCCGTCTACCGTGAGGCTGGGCGCCTGCGGCGCGTGGAAGGCGATTTCCTGCTGTGCACGCTCCCGTTCCCCGTGCTCGCGCGCATCGAGGTCGCCCCCGAGCTCTCGGGCGAAAAGCGCCGGGCCATCCGAGAGCTCGGCTACGACTCGGCCACCAAGATCCTGGCCGTGACCGGGCGCCGCTTCTGGGAGCAGGACGACCATATATATGGAGGCGGGACCTACACCGACCTGCCGACCGGGACCACGTGGTATCCCGGGGACAACGCGACGGCCCGCGATCCCAGGGTCTCAGCGGCGCCGGCCGTCTTCCTGGCCTCGTACAGCTGGGGCCAGACGTGGCTCGCGTTCACCCCCAGCTCGCTTCGCCCGACGTCGTCCGTCGCACGGCGAGCTGGAACTGGGACACCCACCCGTGGAGTGGCGGCGCGTTCGCCTGGTTCATGCCCGGACAGCACACGGCGCTCCATCGCCACGTCGTGGCTCCCGAGGGCCGCATCTACTTCGCCGGCGAGCACGCCTCGCTGACTCACACCTGGATGCAGGGCGCGCTCGAATCGGCGCTGGTCGCCGTGCGCGAGATGCTGGCCGCGGCGTCGTCCTAGCGTGGCGTGAGCGTGCGCACGCCGCTCCGTCTGAGCTCGATCAGGCCGATCCCGTCATTGCCGATCACCCGAGCCGGCAGGCTCGACTCGTAGACGGGCATGTACAGTGTGAGCTCTGTCGTCTCGATCGTGTAATTGCGGAATGGCCCCAGGTCTCCGGCGAAGTGCGCTCGGTACAAGCCATAGGCTCGTTTCAGACAGACGATTCATTGTGGGGCGGCCAGCACGAGCGCTCGACGGAGCGACAACGTCGGCTCCTCTTCGTCTTCATGATAGGTGTGCACCGCGTGCGGGCGCAACGTCATCGCCGACGTGCCGCGACCGTGGTAGCTTGTGTTTTTCGAAGAGGAGAATCGCATGAGCGAGTTTCCCGACGTGACGGCGCGCACCGAGATTCGTGACGGCATGAAGATCACGTGGCACCAGCCGATCGCGATGGACGACGGGATCGTGCTGCGCGCCGACGTCTTCGCGCCCATCGCCGAGGGTGCGTACCCGGCGATCCTCACGTACGGCGTCTACGCCAAGGGCCTCGCCTACCAGGAGGGCTATCCCCACCAGTGGAAGAAGATGGTCGAGGACCACCCGGAGATCCTCGAGGGCTCGACCAACAAGTATCAGAACTGGGAGGTCACCGACCCCGAGCGCTGGGTCCCTCACGGCTACGTCGTGATCCGCGTGGACTCGCGCGGCGCGGGCTGGTCGCCCGGTGTCATGGACTGCAACAGCACGCGCGAGATCGACGACCTCTACCAGTGCATCGAGTGGGCGGGCACACAGCCGTGGTGCAACGGCAAGGTCGGCATGCTCGGCATCTCGTACTACGCGAGCAACCAGTGGCGCGTCGCCGGCCTGCATCCGCCGCACCTGGCCGCCATCATCCCCTGGGAGGGCCAGAACGACCGCTATCGGGACTCCGGGTACCACGGCGGGATCCTCAGCGAGTTCCAGAAGCTCTGGGCCAAGCACCAGGTCGTCAACATCCAGTACGGCCTCGGCGCGCGCGCGAAGAAGAATCCGAACACGGGCGAGTCGGTGGCGGGGCCGGTCACCCTCCCCGACGGGGACCTGGCCAAGAACCGTATCGACGTCTTCGAGGATCTCAAGAGGCATCCGCTCGATGACGAGTGGCACCGGTCCCGGTCCGCCGATCTCTCCAGGGTCACGCTGCCGCTGCTCACGTGCGCCAACTGGGGCGGCCAGGGCATCCACCCGCGCGGGAACTTCAACGGCTTCACCGAGACGCCGTCGACGCAGAAGTGGCTCGAGGTCCACGGCGACTCGCACTGGTCGCTGTTCTCGTCCGGCTACGGCCTGGCGCTGCAAAAAAAGTTCTTCGATCACTTCCTGAAGGGGATGGCGAACGGCTGGGAAAAGACGCCGCGGGTCACGCTGAACGTCCGCCATCCGGGTGAGAAGTTCGTGCTGCGTCACGAGCACGAGTGGCCGCTGGCCCGCACGAAGTGGACGAAGCTCTACCTCGACGTCGCCGGCCGGGCCCTGAGCCCGAAGGCGATCGACACGCCGGCCAAGATCCCGTACGAGGCCGACGGCCCGGGCGTCCTCTTCTCGATGACCCTCGACCGCCCGACCGAGATCACCGGTCCGCTCGCGGCCAAGCTGTTCATCTCGTCATCGACCAGGGACGCCGACCTGTTCCTCGTGCTGCGCGTGTTCGATCCGGGCGGCAAGGAGCTGACGTTCATGGGGTCGACCGACCCCAACACGCCGATCGCCAACGGCTGGCTGCGCGCGTCGCATCGCCGCCTCGATCCCAAGAAGAGCAAGCCGTGGCAGCCGTACCACCCGCACGATCGCGTCGAGCCGCTGGCGCCGGGAGACGTCTACGAGTGCGACGTGGAGATCCTGCCCACCTCGATCGTGCTACCCGCCGGGTGGCGCGTGGCGTTGAACGTGCGCGGGCGCGATTACGAGTACGAGGGCGAGCTGTCGGAGTTCGGCAAGACCTTCCACTACGGCACGCGCGGCACGGGCGGCATGACCCACGCCGATCCGGACAGCCGTCCCGCCGCGATCTTCGACAACCGCGTGACCATCCACTCCGGCGGCGATCGCCAGTCGTGGGTGATGCTGCCGGTCATCCCCTCGTCGTAGTCGGCGTCCACGGGCCGGCGACCTCGTACGCCTCGCCTTCGCCGGGCCAGGGCGGCATGGTGATCGCGACGGCGCCCAGCGGCTCGTCACCGGACGAGCGAAATTGAAAGTGCGTGCCGAGCGGGATCGTGAGGCACACGCCGGGGGAGAGCGACACCACCTCCTCGCGTCCCGCGAGCTTCCGCCACATCTCGCCCCGCCCGGTCACGACGAACCAGATCTCCTCCACGGTCCGGTGAGTCACCGCGCGGGACGTCTGGTTCGGCGCGAGCCGGAAGTGGGCCATGCTCCCGCCGTGGAGAGCGAGCAACACGCGAACCTCGGCTCCATCGGGCGCGACGGCGTCACGCGCGACCGGCAGGTGTTTCATCGCAAACGTGGACACGCGGGCCCTACGAGCCGGGATACTTCGTGAGAAATTCCCGGGTGCAGAACTGGGCCGCTTTTGCGAGCTCGGCCTTGAGACGGCTGGCCCCGTTGCCGAGGAGCTCGTCGTAGGTGGGCGCCTCGTCCGACTTCTCGGGGTAGCTCGCGCAGCCGCCCTCGGCGATGACGTCGGCGGTGGTCGTCGCGATCAGCCTCATGCGAGCGCGGTAGACGACGCGGTACCGGGCCCAGTTCGACGAGAAATACATGAAGCCCCAGTGCAGGGTCTTGACGTCGAGCGCCAGGGGCGCCGTTTTGTAGGTGGCGGCCACGCTGGAGGCGTCGTCATCGGAGACGACGCCGGTACCGACTCCGACCGACCGGATGCCGTACCTGGCGGCCAGAGATCGCGCCAGCTCCTCGGCGATGGCATAGGCGGGATCGTCGATGGCGTGCTCCTTCACGAGCTCGTTGCCGGCGCTGATCATCGCGGCGCCCGCGACGGCTCCGCCGAGCGGCCCGAACAGGGCGCCCGCGCTGATCTTGCCCGCCGTCATCGCGCTGAAGTCCGGCAACGGCCGCTTGACGACGACGACGTCCTGGCCGGTGATCTTCGGAATGGCTCGTTGGTCGAGCGGAATGTCCTTCACCGAGACGCAGCCGGTACACGTCACGGCGAGCGCCACGAGGACGAGGAGCCCTTTCGGCATTACTTCAGCACCGCCCCGTACGTCATGTTCCTGAGCACGGCGCGAACGGGGACGCGCTGCTTGGGCGACTGCATCATGAACACGACGAACATGTCGGTCTTGGGGTCGACCCAGAAGTACGTTCCGCCGGCGCCGCCCCAGAAGTAGTCGCCGGCCTCGCCCTGGTAGGAGGCCAGCCCCACCTCGCGTCTCACGGCGAAGCCAAGCCCGAAGCCGTAGCCATCGCCCGGCAGATAGAGCGGCCCCGGCACGACCCGCGAGCCGAGATGATCCGACGCCATGTACGCGACCGTGCGCGGGCCCAGGTAGCGCCGACCGTCGAGCGTGCCGCCGTTCAGCAGCATCTGGAGGAACCGCGCGTAGTCGGCCGCCGTCGACACCATGCCGCCGCCGCCTGACTCGGCCCGCCGCGGCACCCGTGGATCGTTGAATTCTACGTTGATGCCGATCGTGCGGTCGTCTTTGAACGGCTCGGCCACCCGCGCGTGCCTGGCCGGATCGGTCACGTAGAAGCTGGAGTCCGGCATGCCGAGCCGGTCGAGCAGCCGCGCCTTCTCGAACTGGTAGAGCGTCTGGCCGGAGACCACCTCGACCAGGCGTCCCAGCACGTCGGTCGAGTGGCTGTACTCCCAGGTCGTACCCGGCTGGTAGGCGAGCGGCAGCCTGGCGATGCGCTCGATCAGGTCGGCGTTGCTCAGATCGGCGTTCCCCAGGTCGGCCTCGAGATACGCCTTTTTCACCAGCGAGCTGCCGAAGAAGCCGTAGGTGAAGCCCGAGCTGTGCCGCATCAGATCCTGAACGGTGATGGGCGCCTTCGCCGGCGAAAGCTCGAGCGCGTCGCCCTTCTCGACGCCGACGTTCATCTTGGCGAATGCCGGCATGTACTTCGCGATCGGATCGCCGAGCGAGATGCGGCCCTCCTCGACGAGCATCATGGCCGCCACCGTGGTCACCGGCTTGCTCATCGAGTAGATGCGAAAGATCGTGTCACGCGTCATCGGCGCCCCGCTGGCGGGATCGCGCTTGCCGAGCGCTTCGAAGTAGGCGATCTTGCCGTGGCGGGCGATCAGCAGCACGGCGCCGGGGATCTTGTTCTGCTCGATCTCGCTGCCCAGCCACTTCGTGATGCGCTCGAGCCGCTCGGACGACAGCCCGACGGCGTCCGGCTTGACCCGCGGCAAGTCCTGGGCCGCGGCGACGCCAGGCGCCACGCCCATCACCACGACGATCATCAACGCGACGAAACGCTGTTTCATGATTCCCCCCGCTCGGCGGCTTGGGCGGCATCATAGCCGATCGAGTCGTGGTAGGTTCGACCCACCGCCCTGTCGGCCGGCGAGGAGGCACCGCATGAGTGAGATCCGCGACGGCATGCACATCGAGTGGCACGTCCCGATCACGATGGACGACGGCATCGTGCTGCGCGCCGACGTGTATCGCCCGATCCCCGACGGCCGCTACCCGGTGATCCTCTCCCACGGCGTGTACGCCAAGGGGCTCTCCTACCAGGAGGGCTACCCGATGCAATGGCAGAAGATGGTCCTCGACCATCCGGAGATCCTCGAGGGGTCGACCAACAAGTATCAGGCGTGGGAGGTGACCGACCCCGAGCGCTGGGTGCCCCATGGCTACGCCATCGTTCGTGTGGACTCGCGCGGCTCCGGCTGGTCACCCGGTTACCTCGATCCGCTCTGCCCGCGCGAGGACGACGACCTCGCGGCCTGCATCGAGTGGGCGGGGACGCAGGCGTGGAGCAACGGCAAGGTCGGGATGCTCGGCATCTCGTACTACGCCGTCAACCAGTGGCGCGTGGCCGCCAAGCACCGGCCCCGCCACCTGGCCGCGATCATCCCGTGGGAGGGCTTCAACGACTTCTATCGCGATCCCGCCTACCACGGCGGCATCCTCAGCGAGTTCATGAAGCGGTGGGCCCCGATCCAGGCGCTCACCGTGCAGCACGGGCTCGGCATTCGCGCGAAGAAGAACCCGAACACCGGCGAGTCGGTGGCGGGGCCCGAGACGCTGCCCGACGACGACCTCGCCAAGAACCGCACCGATCCTCACATGGACCTGCTGGCCCATTCGCTCTGCGACGACTGGCACAAGGAGCGCTCCGCCGATCTCTCCCAGGTCACGGTCCCGCTGCTGTCCTGCGCCAACTGGGGAGGCCAGGGCATCCACCCGCGCGGCAACTTCAACGGGTTCCTGCAGGCGTCGTCGCCGCAGAAGTGGCTCGAGGTCCACGGCGAGTCGCACTGGGCGCTGTTCTCGTCGGGCTACGGCCTCGCGCTCCAGAAGAAGTTCTTCGATCACTTCCTGAAGGGCCTCGACAACGGCTGGGACAAGACGCCGCCGGTGACGCTGAACGTCCGCCATCCCGGGGAGAAGTTCGTGCTGCGTCACGAGCACGAGTGGCCGCTGGCCCGCACGCAGTGGACGAAGTTCTATCTCGATCCGGCCACGCGGGCGTTGACCGGGGCGCCAGGAGCGCGCGGCACCGTGGAGTACGACGCGCTCGGCCAGGGCGTGACGTTTTCGATGACGATGGACCGCGAGACCGAGATCACCGGCCCGCTGGCCGCCAAGCTCTTCGTCTCGTCATCCACCGCCGACGCCGACCTGTTCCTGATCCTCCGCGTCTTCGATCCGAATGGCCGTGAGCTCACGTTCTTCGGCTCGACCGATCCGCACACGCCCATCGCCAACGGCTGGCTGCGCGCGTCGCATCGTCGCCTCGACCCGAAGAAGAGCACGCCGTGGCAGCCCTACCATCCGCACGATCGCGTCGAGCCGTTGACGCCCGGACACGTGTACGAGTGTGACGTCGAGATCCTGCCCACGTGCATCGTCGTGCCTGCGGGCTGGCGCGTGGCGCTCACCGTGCGGGGCAAGGACTACGAATACGAGGGAGATCTGGACGCCTTCGGAAAGAGCTTCCACTACAGCACGCGGGGCACCGGCGGCATGACTCACAACGATCCGATCAGCCGGCCCCGCGACGTCTTCGGCGGCGCCGTGACGCTGCACACCGGCGGCGATCGTGCGTCCTACGTGCTCCTGCCGATCATCCCGGCCCGGTGAGGCCTCCCAAACGGCTCGATCAGAACGGCTCGATGCGCCAGACCGGCCCCATGAAGTAGAGCGGGCCTTCCGCCTTCAAGAAGGCCGGGGCCTCGCCGGGGAGGATCCAGCAGCGCAGGCTGGGGAGATCGAAGAGGAGCATCGACGCGAAGAACCCGAGCTCGGGCTTGACGATGTAGCGAGCGGCCTGCATCGGTGACTCGTTGAGCGTGACCTGCTCGTCGGCCATCGGCGTGAGCCGAAGCTTGACGACCCGTGGCTTCGGCGTGAAGGCGACCATGCTCACCGTATCGCCGGCGCCGGCCGGAAGGTTCTTGAGGATCAGCGTCAGCATCCCGTTGTACGCGTCGTCCGGCACCTCGAACTTGCCCTCGACGATTTCTTCGGGACTGTCTTCGTCGGCGCGATGGCGAACCGAATACACCCCGCTCTGACGGTCGAGCGCGACTTCCAGCGTCTCCGGGAACGAGGGCCCTTTCTGGATGAGACGGTAGCTCTCCATCCGGAAGACCCCGCGCTGGGAGAAGACCACGTTCTCATCGTGAACGGAGCCATCCTTGAAGCGGAACAGCAGCCGGCTGTGGACACGATCCTCACGGGCGACCTGGACGAAGTCCCCGAACGCCAGCGTCTTGCCGTCGAGCGACCGGACAGCCGGGAAGGCCCGCGTCACCCCTTCCGGGAACCGGACAGCCACCGGCTCGCTCCAGGCCGTGGCCGAGAGCCAGAGGAAGAAACTGAGCCCGAGGAGGGCCGCTCGCCCGAATCGCATCCGCCACAGGCTAAGCGGGTGGACCCGGCGGATAAATCCACCGCGCGATATAGGAACCTATATCGCGCGATAGAGATCGTCTAAGCGCTGGTCGATCCCTGGGCGCCCGAGGGAATGTCCCCGTAGCTCTGGACCGTCACCCGGCCATTCGAGGCCGTGAGCCAGTGTCCGCGGGGAAGCTTGCTGATGCCGCAGATGATCGAATGGGGCTCGGGAACGATGTCGAACTCCAGCGAGCGCGACACGGTGAGCTCGAGCTCGTGCGTCACGGCCGGGTGGGCCAGAACCGCGCGCAACTCGGAGCCGAAGATCAGCCATCCCTTGGCCACCGCGTAATACAACCGCTTCTCGCCGAGGGGATCCCGCGCCAGGAAGAGCTGCTGCCGCTGCTGATCCCAGATCGCCAGCGCGAAGACCCCGCTGAACAAGGGGAGACACTGGTCCCCGAACTCCTGCCAGGCGTGGGCGACAACCTCGGTGTCCCCGGTCGTCACGAACTGATGACCTCGGCTTATCAGCTCGTCGCGGATGCTGGGGAAGTTGTAGATCACGCCGTCCAGGACGACGTGCACCGAGCCATCCTCGTTGGTAACAGGCCGGTCGCTCTGCTCGCCGGCTCTTCGGAGCCGCCGGGCCACGCCGAGCCCAAAGCGATCGTCGACGTAGTATCCCCACGCGTCGCCGCCCAGATGCTGCAGTGACCGTGTCATCCGCTCGAGCACGCTCGGATCGGGACGTTCGGACCAGGGCGCGAGAAAGCCGGCAATGCCGCTCATGGCGCGTTCCTGTCCAGTTTCCGGGCATCGATCGAATACGTGATTCCAGTGCTCATACCGCCTCCATTCATCGGAGGGACGTAGTCTCATGGCCATTGCCACCCTCGAGAGAGGAGGCGTTGTGGACCACCGCGAGCAGGTTGGCTTCGCCGGCTGGCGGCGGCGCGACGTGGCGTGAGCTACGCGGTCGGAGGAGCCCGGGCGGTCTGCGGGGAAGGGTCCGTGAGGTTGGCCGCCGTGTCGTCCCCGGGAGAAACGACGGCCACGACGACCTCGACATAGTCGCCGCTGCTGGTTGGTGCGCTTTCGATGACACTCTGCAGGCTGAGGGCGGCCAGGACCTCGGAGTCGAAGTCCCCGTCGAAGATCCCGTCCGTCCACGCCTCGTACGTGGCGGCGCCCGCGAAGGGCGTCAACACGACGACGGCGAGGAGGAGGAGGACGCTCAGCCTGAGACTAGCGTGCATTTTACCAAGAATACTCGATAACTGGGGGGCCTCACAAGACAAAGTTGAGAAAATCTTTACCTACTCGAGCCCGTACTCGCCCCAGTGGGCGTCCACCCGCTCCAGATCCTCCTTGGGGGGGACCGAGCGGGCCGGGAACTTGTGCTTTCGCGTCGCATCGACGCCGATTTTGGAAGAGGGGATGGTCTTCCGATCGGCGGAGTCCGCATCTTCGGACACCGAGGGATCGAGAGCCACCCCGGCGGTGTCCCGGTTGATGTAGACATCTCGCGCCGGCTGGACGTGCCAGGACATCGCCCACAGCACCTGGAAGTAGTCGCGCACGTCGATGTCGTCGTCGACGACCACCACCCACTTCGACCACGACGGGTCATAGGCCCACACCGCCCACATCGCGCGCTGGGGGAGTCCGGGGTGGTCACGGCGCAGCGAGATGGCGAGGAACGCCGCGCCCCCGCCTGCCTCCAGGAGATGGACGTCTCGCACCGGAAGCCTCAGGTCCCGGGTCAAGTGCTTGAACAGGGCCACGTCGCGCCCGGTCCCGCGAATGCAACTCGACTCGCTCGGCGGCATCTGGCTGAAGAAGGCCTGATAGATGGGGTCGACCCGGTGGGTGATCGCGGTGACCTCGATGACGAAGCTCGGCCCGGACGCGCCCATGTAGCCGGTGTACTCGCCGAACGGCCCTTCCGGCTCCCGCACACCCGGCGGGATGAAGCCCTCGACGACGATCTCGGCATGGGCCGGTACCTCGAGGTCGTTGGTCTCGCAGGTGACCACCTCGAGCGGCTCGCCGCGCAGGCCGCCGGCGACGCCGAACTCGTCGCCGCGCACCCGAGCCACCGACGTGAGCGACACGGGCGGATCACACCCGATCACGACGGCGCAGGGCGTCGGTCTCCCCTGCTTTTCGTTCTTCATGATGTGTGGGTACATGTCGCGCCAGGCGTTGCTCAGAAAGATGCCGTACTTCCGCGGCCCCTTCTGCATCAGCCGATACGTCCCCACGTTGCGCTCGCCGGTCTCGGGATCCTTCGAGACCACGCACGGCGCGGTGACGTAGGGCGCGGGATCCTGGCCCCGGGTCCAGATGCAGAGCGGGAGCTTCGTGATGTCGGCCTGGTCGCCCTTCAGCACGACGTCCTTCACCGGGCCGCGATTCACGCGCACGGGCGGTATCGGCTTCGTCTGAGCGTCCGCCCACTTGTCGGCGATCTTGTCCACGGTCGTCTGGAGCGAGAGGGCGTAGACCTCGGGCGAGGCCCCGAGGACTCCGGCCACCAGGGGCATCGAGAAGCCCTTGATGCGCTCGAACATCACCGCGGGCCGACGGGCCGGTGGGATCCGCTGGAACACGCGGCGCATGACCGCGGTGACCTCCCAGTCCGCATCCACTTCCTTCTTCACGTGGTGCAGCTTGCCGCGCCGCTCGAGCGTGCTGAGGTAATCCCGCAGGTCCCGGTAGGCCATGGCGGGAATTATAATTGACCCGCGCGGCCGCGCCCATGCCCACGAGATTCGCCGGACAACCCCTCAAGCGCCTGGAAGATCCACGGCTGCTGCGCGGCCAGGCGACGTTCCTCGACGACCTGCGTCTGTCCGGCGCGCGTGACGTCGCGTTCGTCCGCAGCATCCATCCCCACGCACGCTTTCGGATCGACGCCTCCGCGGCCCGCGCCATCTCCGGGGTGGTGGGCGTCTTCGTCGGGGGCGATCTTCACCCGGCCAAAGAGATTCCCACCGTCGTCGATCACCCGGCGCTCAGACCGTGCCGTCACCCGCTGCTGGCCGACGATAAGGTCCGCTACGTGGGCCAGCCGATCGCCGCCGTCGTGGCTGATAACCGCTACCTCGCCGAGGACGGCGCCGAGGGCGTGAAGGTCCAGTACGACCCGCTCCAGGCCGTGCCCGACGCTCGCGCGGCCGTCGCCGCGGGCGCCGCGCTCCTTCATGACGGTCTCCAGGCGAACATCGCGGCCGACTTCACCGTGCGGGTCGGCGATGCCGACGCGGCCTTCCGCTCGGCGGACGTGACGACGCGCGCGACGTACTACGTTCACCGCTATACGGGGATGCCGCTCGAGACTCGTGGCGTCGCGGCCGCCTGGGATGCCGGCACCGGTCAGCTCACGCTGTGGTCGTCGACGCAGTGGCCCCACACGCTGCGAGACGCCCTGCGTGACGTGCTGCGACTGCCCGAGCACCGGATCCGCGTCGTCGCGCCGGACGTCGGCGGGGGCTTCGGCGTCAAGCAGGAGATCTACCCCGAGGAGATCGTGCTCGCGCGCCTGGCCATGCTCCTGCACTCACCGGTGAAGTGGGTCGAGACGCGCCGCGAGCATCTCCTGACGGCCGCCCACGCGCGAGAGCAGTGGCACGACGTCGAGCTCGCCGCCCGGCGTGATGGCACGATCCTCGCCCTGCGTGCCGAGATCCTGGCCGACGTCGGCGCCTACACACGGAGCCTCGGCGTGCTCTGTCCTTCAATCACCGCCGCCAGCCTGCCCGGAGCCTATCGCATCCGCGATTACACCTGTCGGGTGCGCGCGGCTCTCACCTGCAAGGCGCCGGCGGCAGCGTATCGCGGGGCCGGGCAGCCCGAGGCGGTGTTCGCGATCGAGCGCGCCCTCGATCACCTCGCCCAAACGCTCGGGATCGATCCCGGCGAGCTCCGACGACGCAACTTCATCGGGCGCGACGAGTTTCCGTGGGAGGTCGGAACCGCGTCGGCGCAGGTTCCCGTGACCTACGACAGCGGCGACTACCAGGGCGCGCTCGACACCGCGTTGATGCTGAGCCGGTACGACGAGCGCCGCGCCGCGCAAGCCGTCGAGCGCGCGAAGGGAGCGCGCGGCCGACTGCTCGGCATCGGCGTCGCCGCGTATGTCCTGCTCACCGGGCTCGGTCCCCACGAGGGGGCGGTGTTGCGCGTGGATCCGGGGGGCGGCGTGCTCCTCGTCACCGGCGCCTCGCCCCACGGCCAGGGCACGGCTACGATGCTGGCCCAGGTCGTGGCCGATGAGCTCGGCATCCAGCCGCACGAGGTCTCCGTGAGACACGGCGATACCGCGTTGATCCCGTTCGGCGTCGGAACCTACGCGAGCCGCAACGCCGTCGTCGCGGGCAGCGCGGCCCTGATCGCGGCGCGCATCGTCGCGACCAAAGCCAGGCGGTTGGCCGCCCATCTCCTGGAGGTCAGTGACGCCGATCTCGAGCTGGCCGACGGCGTCGTCCGTGTCGTCGGTGCGCCTGATCGCCGGCTCTCCCTGGCCGAGCTGGCGACGGCGTGTGCGCCCGGCTCACCGCTGCCCGAGGGCATGGAACCCGGTCTGGAGGCGACACACTACTTCGCGGCACCTCGCGCCACCTTTGCCAGCGGCGTCCACGTCGCGACCGTCGAGATCGAACGCGAGACCGGACGGATCGCGATCGTCGATTACACGGTCGTGAGCGACGCCGGCCGGGTGATCAATCCCCTCATCGTCGAGGGCCAGATCCACGGCGGTGTCGCCCAGGGCGTGGGCGGTGCGCTCTACGAAGAGCTCGTGTACGACGAGCAGGGTCAGCCGCGCACTCAATCCCTGCTGGAGTACGTGATGCCGACCGCCGAGCAGGTCCCGTCGATGAAGATCGCCAACCTGGTCACGCCCAGCCCGCTCAACCCGCTCGGCGTCAAGGGCATCGGCGAAGCCGGCGCCCTGGCCCCGCCGGCGGCCATCACGGCCGCCGTCGAGGATGCGTTGCGGCCCTTCGGTGCCCGCATCACGGGCACCCCGCTGCGGCCCGAGGACATTTTCCGCCTGATGCATTCCGCCTGATGCAGGGCGCCGGGAGAGATCCATGGAGGCCTTGATCCGCGAGTGGCTCAACATCGGGCTCCGCTGGGTCCACTTGATCGCCGGCATCGGCTGGATCGGCACCTCGCTCTACTTCATGTGGCTGGACGCCAGCCTCACGAAGCCCGATCCGCCGCGCTCGCGCGTCGAGAGCGAGGCGTGGCTGCTCCACAGCGGCGGCTTCTACCTGGTCGAGCGGCGTCAGGTGCCCCCGGGCCAACTGCCCTCACCGATCCACTGGTTCAAGTGGGAAGCGGCCATGACCTGGCTCACGGGCTTCCCGTTGCTGGTCCTCATCTACTACACGACACGCGGCGTGTACCTCGTCGATCCCGCCGTCTCGTCGGTCACGCCAGGCACCGCCGTCCTCGTCGGCATCGGCCTCCTCGTTATTTCATGGGCCGTCTACGACCTCCTGTGGACGTCGCCGCTCGCGCGAGAGGGCGGGCGCGCGGCCGCCGTGTTGTCGTGGATCCTGCTCGTCGCCGTCGTGTACGCGCTGACGCACGTGCTGAGCGGCCGGGCCGCGTACGTCCACGTGGGCGCGATGCTCGGCACGATCATGGTCGCCAACGTCTGGATGCGGATCGTGCCCGCTCAGCGCGAGATCATCGCCGCCGCCGAGGCGGGCCGGACGCCCGACCGCACGCTGTCCACGCGCGCCAAGCAACGCTCGACGCACAACAGCTACGCGACGTTTCCCGTGATCTTCACGATGCTGAGCAATCACTATCCGGGAACGTACGGCCATCCGCTCAACTGGCTGATCCTCGTCCTGTTGATCGTGGTGGGGGCCGGCGTCCGGCACGTGATGATCGCCCGCGAGAAGGGCCGGCCGGCCGACTGGTGGCTCGTGCCCGTGACGGCCGCGCTGGCCGCGGTGGTCTATCTCACCTCCCCGGCGTGGCTCGCGGCACCCACGCGGGGCGGCGATCCGGTCGCCTTCGCCGCCGTGAAGGACGTCATCGATCGCCGGTGTGTCTCCTGCCACTCGCGGACGCCGACCGACGACATCTTCCGGATCGCGCCCAACGGCGTCACGTTCGATACGCCGGAGAGCATCCGCGCCCGCGTCGAGACGATCCGCGACCGCACGGTCGTGCTGAAGAACATGCCGCTCGGGAACAAGACGGGTATGACCGACGCCGAGCGAAGCCTGCTCGCGCGCTGGCTCGATGAAGAAGCGCGGTGATCTCGAGAAGCGCGGTGCTACCATCGCCGCCATGAAACACGCCGGACTCATCATCACGTTCGGGCTGCTCTTCGCCTCGACCGCATGTGCCCAGCCGTCGGCGATGATCGGAACCAATCCGCCAGGCAGCGTGCTCTACGTCGTGGGCAATGCGCTCGCGAAGGTGGCGACCGAGTCCGGCACGGCACGGCTCACCGTGCAGCCGTACGCCGGCAGCAGCACGTTCCTGCCCATGCTGGAGTCCGGCGAGCTCGAGCTCGGCGTGAACAACGCGATCGACGTCGGCCTCGCCTACAACGGACCCGGCTTCAAGATCGGCGGACGCAATCCGTTTCCTCACACACCCGGGCTGCGGCTGGTGATGCGCGCATTCCCGTTGATGGTGGCGCCGGTCGTGCGGCGCGATTCGCCGATCAAGACGATCCAGGACGTGAAGGGCAAGCGCGTCACCGGGGAATATCCGGCCAACCTCGCCATCTGGTACAACGTCTTCGGCGAGCTCTCGAGCGCCGGCCTCTCGTGGAAGGACGTGCGGGTGGTGCCGGTGGCCGGTCTCAACGAAGGCATCGACGCGCTGGTCCAGGGCCGCGCCGACGTGTCCACTTACGCCATCAACGGCGCCAAGGTCCGCGAGGCCGACGCGAGCGTCGGCGTCCGCCATCTCTCCATCGATTGCTCACCCGAGGGTGAGAAGCGCCTGCGCGCGGCCGTGCCCGGCTACTATCCGCGGCGCGTGAAGAAGGAGGAGGCGGCCGCGGTCGTCGACGACGTCTGCGTAGTCGCCTACGACGCGTACGTCATCGCCGGCAAGGGGGCCAGCGACGCCCTCGTGGAGGGCTTGCTCAAGGCCATCTGGAACGACGGTGCCAAGCTCGCGCCGTTCCACCCACTGCTCCGCGAGTGGAGCCGGGAAAAGATGGCCGGCGCCGAGATCACGATTCCGTACCACCCGGCGGCGATGCGCTTCTATCGCGAGCACGGCGCCTGGACGGCCGAGGTCGAGCAGGCGCAGCAACGCCTGATCAAAGGCGGGCGCTGATTCGCGCCACCGCCTCTTCGGTCTGCTCGCGCGAGCCGAACGCCGTCAGACGGAAGTAGCCCTCGCCGCTCGGGCCGAAGCCCGAGCCAGGCATCCCCACGACGTGGGCATCGGCCAGCAGCTTGTCGAAGAAATCCCACGACGAGAGCCCGGCCGGCGTACGCACCCACAGGTACGGCGCGTTGCGCCCACCGTACACGGTGAGCCCGGCCGCCATCAGGCCGTCGCGGATGATCGCGGCGTTCTCCATGTAGTAGTCGATCAGTCGCCGGACCTGCTTCTGGCCATCGGGCGTGTACGCGGCGGCCGCCGCCTTCTGGACGATGTAAGGCGCGCCGTTGGACTTGGTCGACGTGCGACGCAGCCACAACGTGTTGAGACTCACGGCCTCGCCGCGCGCAGTCCGGCCCTGCGCTTCCTTCGGCACGACCGTGTAGGCCAGGCGCAGCCCGGTGAAGCCCGCGCTCTTCGAGAAGCTCCGGCACTCGATGGCCACCTCGCGCGCGCCGGCGATCTCGTAGATCGAGTGAGGCACGTCCGCGTCGCGGATGTAGGCCTCGTAGGCGGCGTCATAGAGAATGGTCGCCTCGTGAGCGCGCGCGTAGTCCACCCAGCGCTGGAGGGCCTCGCGGGTCATCACGGCCCCCGTGGGGTTGTTCGGATAGCACAGATAGATGAGGTCGACGCGACGATCGGGCAGCGTCGGAAGGAAATCGTTGTCGGCGGTGCACGGCAGGTACACGAAGCCCGCATAGCGCCCGCTTTCGTCGGCGCGCCCGGAGCGCCCGGCGATGACGTTGCTGTCGGCGTAGACCGGATAGACGGGGTCCATGAGCGCCACCACGCACTCGGTGGCGAAGATCTCCTGTAAATTGGCGCTGTCGCTCTTGCCCCCATCGCTGATGAAGATCTCGTCCACGGCGACGTGGACGCCCCGCGAGCCGAAATCGTGGGCCGCGATCTCGGCGCGCAGGAACTCGTATCCCACATAGGGCCCGTAGCCCTTCAACGTCTCCGCTCGGCCCTGCTCGCGCGACGCCTCTTCGAGGGCGTGCACCACGGCCGGCGGCAACGGCCGCGTGACGTCGCCGATGCCGAGCGAGATGACGCGCGCGTCGGGATGGATCTCGCGAAACGCCTGCGTGCGCCGCTTGACCTCGGCGAAGAGGTAGCTCGCCTGCAGGTTCAGGTAGTGCTCGTTGATCCGAGGCATCGGCGGATTCTAGCAGACGCTCTCGACCGTGCGCCCGCGGTACAGTAGCCCAGCGTGGAAGCTCGCGATCTGACGCAGGGCCTCTTGTGGTTCGCCGCGTTCCTGTTCTCGACGACCGTGCACGAGGCCATGCACGCGCTGGCCGCTCTGCGTGGTGGCGATCGCACCGCGTATCTGGGCGGACAGGTCTCGCTGTCGCCGATCCCTCACATACGACGCGAGCCGATCGGCATGCTCGGCGTCCCGCTTCTCACCGCGTTCACCAATGGCTGGGCCGTCGGCTGGGCGAGCACGCCGTACGATCCGGTCTGGGCGGCACGCTATCCGCGCCGGGCCGCGCTCATGGCCGCGGCCGGTCCGACCGGAAATCTGCTCATCGCCGTGCTCGCCCTCGTGTGTTTGAGGGCCGGCCTCGCCGCCGGCGTGTTCATCTCACCCCGTCAGGTGAGCTTCCACCACCTGGTCGAGGCCGCGAGTGGAGCGCCGTGGCTCACCGCCGTCGGCGAAGTCCTCACGGTGCTCCTGGTGCTCAACGTCTTCCTCTTCGTCTTCAATATCCTGCCGTTCCCGCCGCTGGACGGCGCCTCCGTGCTCGGCGGTCTCGTGCCCGAGCGCGCGGCCGTCGCCGTCCGCGGGTTCACCGGGAATCCGATCTTCTCGCTGCTCGGCATCCTCGTCGCCTGGCAGGTGTTCCCGAAGATCGCCGGACCGATCTTCGACGGCCTGCTCAGACTCGTCCATCCGCACGATCGCTTCTTCTGAGCGTCGGGAAGCTTGTGATTCGATTCGCCCAGTTTCCAACCGCCGGGCGCTCATGTCCCGCCGCGCCGCGCTCGGAAAACGCGGGGCTCTGGTGGGTGGCGCGGTATCCTCTCGGTGATGTCGGCCCTGGCCCCGTGGCTGCTCAGCGTGTTGCGCATCGTGACGGCACTGCTCGACATCCCGCACGGGACCTCGAAGATCTTCGGGTTCCCGCGGGCCGGCAGTGGAGCGACCGTGGAGCTCTATTCGCTCCTCGGCCTCGCTGGGAGCCTCGAGATGGTCGGTGGCGCGCTGATTCTCGTCGGGCTCTTCACTCGCCCGGTCGCGTTCGTCCTGTCGGGGGAAATGGCGTTCGCGTACTTCATGGCCCACGCTCCGCGAAACCTCCACCCGCTGCTGAATCAGGGCGAACTGCCGATCCTTTTCTGCTTCATCTACCTGTATCTCGCGTTCGCCGGCGCGGGCCCGCTGAGCCTCGACCGCCTCCGCAAGAAGACTCCGTAGTCTCCCCTTACAACTCGTCGTCTCGATCGAGGTGATTTGACGGCTAAGTAGCCGCTTCTGAAGGCCCAACGAGGCGTGGCCTGCTTGATGCACTCACAGCGGGCATGAACTCGAAAGCGAAGCGACCAGAAGCGCTCACCGCGGGCATGGAAACCGGGGTGTGGCCGCAAGAGCGGGAGTGCCTCGTGTGTGGTGAACGCCGTTTGGCGCATTGGGCCGGGGATCGTCTCCACAACCGGTGCCGCCGCGATCTCGATCGAGTGGACCGGACGCCGGAGCACCGCGTCGCCTACTCGGCCTGAGCCGTACGGTTGCGTCAGGCGCCCTGCGCCCGCGCACCGTCCATGACCACCCGGAGCTGATCTCGGTTACGCAACGATCCCACCGATCGCTTGTGATCCGCGGAGCGAAGCACCTGCCCCAGGACGACGTGAGGATGATGGAGCCGACCGAAGAGGTCGGCCAGGAACGCCGCGTCATCGTCGCTCACGTCTGAAAACGGCGCGCGCTTCCGGACCACCGCCAGGGCAGTCAGGAGGCTCTCCTTCCTGTCCCGGGTCGCCCGATACGTCTTGAGATAGGTCTTCGCGAAGACGATCTGCACGTCTTGCTCGGGCCGCATTCTCAAGACCAGGACGGCGGCGGAGACGAGCAGGACGAAGGTCAGCGCCAGCACGCAAAAGAGTAAGCTCATCACCGCCCTCTACTATCAAGCCTTGTGCCGAAAAAAAGGCTCAGTATTTTCGGTGAAATAGGCGGCCCACCTCGCAGGGATCGCGTCACGGAACGCGCGGGCGTGTCAGGAAACCGAACAGAACCAGACGCTCCTCACCGCTGACGGGCGACCACCAGAGCCCGGAGAGCCTCGACGGCACGTGAGCGATCACCGGCGCGCCGGACGAGGTGGGTCGTGACGCGCCAGGGGCGCGGACGGAGCCGGTGGGCACGCACCGTCGCCCGAGCGACCGAGGCGAGCAGGACCGAGCGCGGTGCCAGCGCATACCCGACGTTGGCGGCCACGCAGGCGAGCATCGCGTGGTACGAGCCGACCTCGAAGACCCGGTCCGGCCGGAGGCCCCTCGTCGCGAGCCAGTCCTGGATGCATGCCCGGTAGGTGCAGCCAGCACCGAACGTCACCAGGGTCTTACCCCGAAGCTCGTCGGCGCCGGGACGGCGCACCGACGGATGGGTCACGAGGACGAGCTCCTCGACGAACGCGACGTCGGCCACGAGACCCGGCTCAGCGACGTCGCCGGCGACGAAGGCGGCGCTGAGCTCGCCGGCGCGCACCTGGGCCATCAGCACGCCCGAGGTCGCGGTCACCAGGTGCACGTCGAGCGCGGGATATTTCGCGTGCAACGTCGACAGCAGGCGCGGCAGGTGGACAGCGGCCGTGCTCTCCATGGCACCGATGAGCAACCGACCCCGCGGCGGATGCGCGCTGAGATCGGCCCGGGCCTCCTCGGCCAGGGCCAGCAGGCGCTCGGTGTAGTCGAGGAGGCGGCGCCCCTCGGGCGTCGGCGACATCCCTCGCCGTCCACGCACGAAGAGCGACACGCCCAGGGTGGACTCGAGCCGCTTGACACGCGCGGTCACGTTCGACTGGACACGATGCAGACGGTGGGCCGCCCGGGTCACCCCACCCGTCTCGGCCACGGCCCTGAAGAGTCGCAGGTCGGAGAGCTCGATGTCACGTTCTCCAGGAGAGATCGTATCGTTCACGATTATTCATTTTACGAGAAGGCCGGACGCCGGGAAGCTCTGTCCGAGAGCCTCGACTCTCGGAGGTGTCCGATGTCACTCCAGACCGTCCTGACCCGTCGTTTGGGTCTCCAGCATCCGATCATCCAGGCGCCGCTCGCCGGTGGAGGCGATACGCCGGACCTCGTGGCGGCTGTTGCCGAGGCGGGCGCGCTCGGGTTCATCGGGGCTGCGTACCTGACGCCGCCGCAGATCGCCGAGGCGGCGAGGGCGGTCCGGGCCCGCACGGCTCGGCCGTTCGGCATCAACCTCTTTGCGCCGCTGCCGGCACCGCTCGAGCTCCCGGACGCGAGCCCGGCGCTCGAGCGCGTGGCCCCGTTCTACGCTGAGCTCGGGCTGGCGCCGCCCTCGATCCCGGCGTCGGCCAGCGGCACCTTCGACGACCAGCTCCGAGCGGCGCTCGAGAGCGGAGCATCGGTCTTCAGCTTCACGTTCGGCGTGCTTCCGGAGAGCGCACGCGATGCGGTGAAGGAACGCGGGATGTTCCTGATCGGCACGGCGACGACCGTCGACGAGGCCCTCGCGCTCGAAAACGCTGGCGTCGAGGCCATCGTCACGCAGGGCAGCGAGGCCGGTGGCCACCGGGGAACGTTTGCGGGCGACTTCGACGGAGCGATGGTGGGGACGATGGCCCTCGTGCCCCAGGTCGTCGATGCCGTCGCGGTCCCCGTGATCGCGTCGGGCGGAATCATGGACGGGCGCGGGATCGCGGCGGCGCTCGCCCTCGGCGCCGGCGCTGTGCAGATGGGCACCGCGTTCCTGACGTGTGACGAGGCCGGGATTCCCGAGGCCTACAAGGCCGCCATCATCGGGGCCCGCGAACACGACACGCGAATCACCCGCGCCTTTTCGGGTCGCCCGGCGCGCGGCATCGTCAACCGCTTCATGCTCGAGGTCGATCGGGCTGGTGGCGCCGACGCCATCCTGCCTTTTCCACTCCAGAACGCCTTGACGCGACCGCTCCGGACCGCGGCAGCTCGACAAGGCCGTGCGGAGTTCCTGTCACTGTGGGCGGGGCAAGCTTCCCGGCTGGCGCGGCGCCAGAAGGCGGCCGCTCTGGTCGCACGGCTGGCCGACGAAGCCGAGGCCGCCGTGACTCGGCTCGCGAAATGACCGGTGCTTGGCCAGTGGCCGGTGCTTTGTAAACTCTGAAGCCGGCGCCAAAGCTCGAAGCTCCGCGGCCCGACACCACGTCCTGAACCGGGGTCTCGCTCGTGCCCCACTTGGGTAGTACCCTCGCGCTCACCAGCGGCGCACGACGCTGGGGGGAACGGAGGGAAGCATGAAGCGTGTTCTGTACATTGGAACGGCGGCGATGCTCTTGGCGGGATGCATGAGTCTTCACGAAGTCCGGCAGACGCCGCCGGTGAGACAGGCCATGACCGCGGGGAACTATTCCATCCTCGCCAACTGCGTGGCCGAGGGCCTGCAGACGGCGCGCCGCAGCGGGGATCTCCTGCTCGAGCCAGGCGACCTGATGTACCAGGTGATCCAGCGCTCGGAGCAGCGACGCGCAACGGTGACGGGTTACGCCTTCGGAGGCAACGGGCAGATTCCCCTCATCGATCTCACGTTCACTCAACAGCAAGCCGGCGTGCTCATCGAGACTCGCCTCCTCAGGTTCCAGGGCGCGGATCATCCGGTGCCCGTGACGAAAGGCGTCGACCAGCGCGCCTGGCCGATCGTGGAGACCTGTGCCGGTGGAAACGTCGTCCCGATGCCGGCGAGCTGACGACGGACAACGACGTGTCGATGCCGCGCTCCACGACCGCGTCGGCATGATGCGCGGTTCGTGGAGCGCGTCGCTTCGAGTCCTTACTTGCTGCGCTTCTGACAGACGCTCGTCAACATCTGCCAATCACCACCGGCTTTCTCGCAGTCGGCCTTCGACTTGAACTGCGAGAAATCGGTCGATGTGTCGCCGCTCGTCGACGGGCTCGCAGACGGCGACGTCGTGGACGGCGCGCTCGACGAGCCAGAGCTCGAGCCGCTGCCCGTCGTGCCGGAGCTTCCGGGCGAGGTGCTCGTGCCTGAGCTGCCGGACGTGCCGCCTGAGCCGCTCGTCGTACCCTGAGCTGCCGCGATCGCGGGGCCGAGGGCCAGAGCCAGTGCCAGCGCTGCGAACAGTAAATTCTTCATCCCATCCTCCGTGAGTTGTTTGTTGGCTCGTCGGCGGGGTTCCACCGGGCCGACACGCACAGTGGAGCAAATTGTGGGCCCTCGACACCGCGTTTCGGAGCTCGAGGCTCGCGGACGCGCAACGGCATCGATCTTGCCCGCTCCTCCGGCTCTCCCCCGCCGGGCTACTCTCGGCCTATACTCTCGGGCCATATCGCCGCGGAGGAGAGCCGAATGGCCTCGACAGCCCCGATGACGCGCGAGTCGATCCCCAGCCCCGAATACGCCCGTCTCGAAGAGCGCATCGTGGCGCGCGATCAGAAGGGGGCGAGCGACGTCCTCTATGGGCTCTTCAAGCAGCATCGGCCGGCCATCGAGATCCTCCGCGAGACCGTCCGCATCCACGCGCCGTTCACCCACGTGCCGTACCACCAGCGGCTCGACGACGGCATCGTCAAGTTCGTCAACAACGACCACTGCCTCTTGAGCGAGCGCGTCGGCCTGCCGCTGATGTCGATGGTGCGGCCAGAACTGGCCTGGCTGCCGCTCGCGCAGACCGTCTGGTACATGCCGACCGGGCTCGACCCCTGGAACCAGCTCCTCGGCAAGGCGCCCGGGCACTACACGCGCCTCTACGAGATCGCCGTGCACCAGGAGCCGCCGACGCCCGAGATCCACTGGCCCGATCAGGAGCCGCTGCGCACCGACGGCCCGATCGGCGAGCGTCTCAACCACTGGCTGACGCTCGTCCAGCGTGGCGAGGTGCTGCCGTCGTATCGCGTCTTCCTCGGGTTGATGGAGGACGTCCCGCACCGCCGCGAGGCGCTCGCGCACCTGGCGTTCGCCGGTCTCATCGACGTGCAGGACCGCATGCTGCACAACCGCTCCTACACGACCGGGCACAAGTCGTACCGCGCGCGCGCGACGATCGATCTCGGCAACGCGATCGGCTGGGAGCATGCGCACAGCGTGCTCTATGCCGGCGTGCCGGACATCGCCGTCGGGCCGCGCTGGTACTCGACGTACGAGATGGGTGGCAACGTCGTCCAGAGCCTCCTCGACGCCCGCGACGCCGAGCTGCTGAAGCAGACCGCCGCGCTCACGCCGGCCGAGGAGGCGATGCTGGTCGAGGTCATCACGCGCGGGCGCGAAATCAACGTGATCGAGGCGATCGTCGCGCTCCTCAAGGGTGGCGCCGCGCCGCGGCGGATCCTCGACGCGATCCAGGTCGCCGCCGCGCAGGTGATCCTCGAGACCGGCGACGTGAACAACTACTCGATGTCACAGCACGGCTACGAGTACTGCAACACGCTCGGCTGGTTCTACGACACGTTCCAGCACCCGCACCGGCTCAAGCTCCTCTTCGTCGCCGCCTCCTTCATCCAGCACGCGGCCGAGCACCAGCGCGACACGCCGAACAACCTCGGTCGGCGCACGCTCACGCCGCCGCCCGGCGCCTCGGGGTGGTCGGCGACTCAACTCCTCGCCAAGCTGGAAGCGGCGTTGCTCGCGCTCGAGGCCGACGAGTCCGTCGCGCTCACCGCGGCCTACCTCGCCGCCGGACACGATCGAGCGCCGCTGGTCCAGACGCTCGCGTCCGCCGCTGTCGAGGTCGGCAACGATCCGCACAACCAGGAGCTCGGGCTGTCGTTGCTCGAGGACTACGCGAAGACGCGTGCGCACGACCGCGACCGACTGTTGCTGGCGCAGGCCAAACATACCGCCGGTCACCGTAAATACGGCGACCACCTCGAGTGCTACCGACGCTTCGCTGAGGCGATGGGGGTCGAGGTCTGATCGCTTCCTCCATGGCATCCGCATTGCACCAGCACTGCCGATCGCCATTGCCCTAGGAGGTTGAATCCATGAAACGCACTCTCATGCACGCAACCTGTTTGGCCTGCAACGACCCCGTCGTGATGAACGCCGCCCGGGACAACCTCGCCGAGGTGCAACTCGGAAAGCTGGCCGCTGAACGTGCCGCATCGGACGAGGTCAAGAAGTTCGCCGAGCGGATGGTGACCGATCACCAGAAGGCGTACGACGAGCTGAAGCAGATCGCCGACAGCAAGGGCCTGAAGGTTCCGACCGAACCCGACAGCCGCACCAAGAAAGAGTACGACCGGTTGGCCAAGACGTCGGGCGCCGACTTCGACCGGGCGTACATGGACCTCATGGTGCGCGAGCACGACCGCGACGTGAAAGCGTTCCAGCGCGCCGCGAAAAATGAGAAGGACCCCCAGGTCAAGGACTGGGCAGCCAAGACGCTCCCCACGCTCCAGGAGCACCAGAAGCTGGCGAAGGACACGGACAGCCACGTCCGCACGGCGCGCAAGGAGCGCGGCACGCCAAGCGCATCGCCCGGTCGCACGCAGAAATAAGACGATTCGGTCGCGGGTGTGCTCGACGGCTGCGTCGAGCCGCCCGCGCCGGCTATCCTCTCAATTCCTACAGCCGACGAGCGCCGACCCAGCGTGCCGCATACCACGATTCATCGAGGTTCGAGATGCTGACGTGTTTTCCCGAACGTCGGGCATGGATGAAGCGGCCCTGACCCACGTAGATGCCGTTATGACGGAGCTGATCGAAGAAGACCAGGTCACCCGGCTCGAGCTGATCGCGGGACACCGGGGCTCCATACTGGTACTGCCTGGCGGCGTTGTGGGGAAGCGATACACCGATGTGTCGGTAGACGTACTGGACGAAGCCTGAGCAGTCGAAGCCCTCTGGACTCGATCCGCCCCATCGATACGGCGCGCCGAGTTGCTCGGTGGCAATGCCGACGATACTCTCGCGGCGACGCGATGCCGATCCGCGGGCAGCATCCGACGTGGAGCCCGGAGATGTCTGTGACCGAGCCGACACGCGGTCGGCATCCGCGTTGTCCGTCCGCGCCGTGGTGGCAGAGCAGGCAGCCAGGACGACGGTCAGCCCGAGCAGGATCGTCGGGCGTCTGATTCCTCGTTCGGCGTTCACGAGCAGACCCGGGCGCAACTCGAATGCCAACCTCGAGAGTCGAGGAAATCATTCGATGCGCATGGTGTTTCCGTGAGGCGGGAATCTGGAGCCCGGCGGCGCCGATGTCATGCTGGCTCGCGATCGTGGCACGCCTCGACGTCCCCTGGCGTCCCGCACGACGCTCAGGCCTTTTCCGAAACACCACGCGCTCGTGCCGCGCGTGGCTCCGGGCGCGCCGAGCTCTCGGTCGTCGCGGTGTCGCTCCGCGGCTGCGTCTCTTTGAATTTCGCGGCAGCGCTCATCAGAGCGGGCCGCAGTTCGGCCCACGCCTTCTCGATCGCGGGCCTGATCTCCTCCCATGACTCGCCGGCCGTCCGTTTGAGGGTCTTGAGGCGCTCGGTCGCTGCCTGCCCCTTTGCCCTGAGTTGCTGGGCCAGTCGCTTGGCTTCTGCCGTGGTCTTCGCCGCCCGCGCTTTGAGTTGCTCGATCTCGGGCTGCCATTCGGTGAGCTCAGCCTGAATGCGAGCGCGAAATTCCTCGAGGCCCCGAGCGGCCGCGGCCTCGGTCGTCCCCGTCTGCCGTGTCAGCTCCTTCAGCTCGGCGCCCCACCGTTTCAAGCTCCGGTCGATCTCGGCCCGCACCTCGGCCAGCCGCTCGTAATACTGGCTCTGAACCTTCGCCACCTCCGCCTCGGCGTGGGCTTTCGCCTTGTCGAGCTCCGCCGCCCATTCCGTCAGATGCGTTTCGATCTTCCGCCAGTGCTGTTCACTCCGTGCCATCGCTCCCTCCTCGTCGTCGTGATGAGCTTAGAGTAGCGCCGAGATCCTCTCTCGTCAGGCGGGGTCGAAGGGGCCGATTCTTATCGAGATTTTCGAGCTTGATACTCGGAGATTACGAAATCTTGACGTATTCGCGAAGGCGCCCCGTGACCGGCAACCGAAGAATTTCCGAATCGACGACTCAGACGAGAGAATGGTCGTAGCGAAGATCGAGGCACGGCATCCTTATTTGCTGGAAGAAAGGACGTCCGTCATGGCGGTCACGCACGTCTATCCCCGTCGGCCAGCCGCGCCCACCCGCCGGGTGGCTCGACCAAAAACGAGCCGACTCCATCGCGTCACGCACCACGACTCAGGAAACACTGCGAGACCGCGGCGCCGAGCCGACGCTGCCTCGCGACTTCGCACGATCCTGGCCACGCTGCGCGCGCTCTTGGAAAAGGCCGGGCGTAAGCTGACGAGCAGTTTCTCCATGCGGGCAGTTGCGAGCTTCGCTGGAATCATCAGCCTCGTGATCGACTGCTTCGCGCTCCACGCAGTCCTCATCGCGTGAACATCACCACGCAGACGCTCCGACGAGGGAACTCCTAGCTCCCGCTGAGGCGCTCGCCGCGTTCATCCGACGTTCTCCAGTCTAGGGGTGTCCTTCCTCCTGCTCATGTCGATGCGACCACGCCCCGCCGCAATTCCCTGGAGGAGGCCGAAGACAGCCGCCCCGATTCTGTTAAGGTTCCGGGGGGAAACGAACTCCTGGGCTCGAGGAACGCGGGGGTGACATGAGCACGCGGCAGCGTCACTTCTCGATGATTCGCGACTTTCACCTGGCCGACTTCTTCACCCTGGCCAACGGTGCAAGCGGGATGGCGGCGATCTTCCTGGCCATGGAGTACGTTCGCGAGCCGCGCCCCGAGAAAGTGTACGGGGCGGCCCTCCTCGTCGTCGCCGCGCTGGTCTTCGATGTCCTCGACGGGCGCATCGCGCGCCGGCGCCACGTCGCGGGTTCCCTCGGGCGTGAGCTCGACTCGCTCGCCGACGTGATCAGCTTCGGCGTCGCGCCCGCATGCCTGGCCTACGCGGCAGGGATGAGCCGCCCGCTCGATGCCATCGCCCTGCTGTACTTCGCAGCGTGCGGGATCAGCCGGCTCGCCCGCTACAACATCACGGCGGAGGCGGTGACCGCTGGAGGCGGCACCGTGACCTACTTCGAGGGCACACCAATCCCGACGAGCACGCTTCTCGTGCTGCTGCTCGCGTTGCTGGCCAGGCTGAATCGCATCGGGCCCGAGCTCCCGCTCGGAGTCGTCGTCCTCGGCCCCCTGGACCTGCACCCGCTGGTCCTGCTCTTCGTGCTCTCGGGCTCGCTGATGATCAGCAAGACTCTCCGCATCCCCAAGCCCTAGGTGTGACCACGCGCAGGCCCTGGGACGTGAGGTGCGTCGAGTACATCTCCCGGGTGTCTTCGTGGTCCTCCGCGATCAGGACGAGAAGTCGAGCTGATCGGGGCCCGGGTTGTCTCACGCGATGCCTCCGACGCCAGTCGCGTGACGGTGCGAGTCTTGGACCTCCTCGATGAAGACCTGCATGACGGCTGCCAGGGGAACCGACTCCGGACGATCAGCGTCCGGAACGGGTCAACGGGATTAAAGTGGTAGGCGGAGGAGGGATCGAACCTCCGACCTCGGCCTTGTAAGGGCCGCGCTCTCCCAGCTGAGCTATCCGCCCGTGCGTGGATTTTCGTGGACTTGCGACTCGGAGTCAACCACGAGGCGGCACAATGACGTCTCTCGCCAGATCAGACACTTAGGATCGTTACCAAGAGCACGTACGGCCGCTGTTGTAATTGGACACAACGTGCGCGGCCGATGAATCCATGAGGCCCCGACAATGTAACCGTGCACCCGAGACTTACTGGATCGACCTTCGCTGATGCATAACACGGGTTCGATTTCACAACGGGGCGCGATCGAACTGGCAGAATTCAAGTACGCGATTTTATTGCGCGCTGATAGGGCCCTCGGTCGGTCCATGGGCCACCAGACGGGCGAAGGCGGCGTCGCCCTTGGGTCTCGGTGTGGTTTCAGGGGCGCAATGTTTCGACGGCAACCGCCTCCGGCCCCGCTCGAATTCTGGGTCCGGGTGCTGCGGCCTTACGCGCCAGAGGCTTCGCTCCGAAAGCGCCGACCTCATCGGCAACAACATCGACGTGGAGGGCACAGCCAATTCTGCCCTGGAGGATCCTATCCCTGCTTCGATGTGACACGCTCTGATTTCAATGGGTCTTCTTCGACACGCGAGCGATCAAGTCGTCAATCCTCGAGAGGAATAGCTTCAGGATCGGGGACGCATTCATTCTGCTGTAGCCGACCACGAGATCAATTGTGGGGGCATTGCCCTGCAATGGGCGGCTGATCAAAGACGACGGAAGCAGGTTCCGAGCGTAGGCGGGTAACAGCGCGACGCCATGCGTTGATGCGACGAAGGACATCGCCATTGCCATATGATCCGCTTCGTGATCCGGCCTGATGTCAATACCGGACCGCCTCAAGTAATCGTCGATGACCTCCCGCGTTACCGGAGCCGTGTTCGACACGGCGATGAAGGTCTCGCCCACGATGTCTTGTGGATTGATCACCTCGTGCGAAGCGAGGCGGTGATCGCTTGGCAGCACGACGACGAAGGGTTCCGTTGCGACGACCTTGAACATCAGATCAGTTGCCCGTGCTTCTCGTCGGAGGAACGCCACGTCGAGCTTGCCTCTGACAAGAGCATCCGCGAGGTCGGGAGAATACTGGCTGGAGACGGTGATCTCGATATTGGGGAGCTCGTCCCGAAGGAGCCGGATGGCTTCAGGGAGCCAGTCGATCTCCTTTCCGGTCAGGAAGCCTAGCGCGAACGACGGCTTGGCGGGCTGAGCGGCGCGTCGTGCCGCTTTGCCAGCAGCATCGACCTGAGCCAGCGCCAGGCGTGCATGGTCGAGAAAGACCCGACCTGCGGCGGTCAGCTCGATGCCTCGAGCACTGCGAATCATCAGTTGAGCGCCGACCTCGTACTCAAGGTCCCGGATCTGACGACTGAGTGAAGGCTGCGCCGTGTGCAGCCTCTGCTCAGCGGCCACCGTGAGACTACCCTCCTCGGCGACAGCAACGAAATACCGGAGATGCCGCAGCTCCATAACGTGTCCCATGCCTCCGAGGTATGGCACCAGCCTACAAAGTATACGAGGGTCGCGCTACCAGAACGTAGCCACCAGCATCAGAAGGCATGTGACGCCTTCATTCGGCGGCCCTCAGGGCCAGCCAAATCGAAAGGAGCAACGATATGGGCACCCCGGTTGTCTTGATCACCGGCGCGCTAACTGGAATCGGGCGCGCAGCGGCGCGTGCCTTCGCAGGGGAAGGCCACCGAATCGTTGTCGCTGGTCGTCACGAGACTCCCGGCCACGAACTCGCGGCTGAGCTTCGCGCGCTCGGCACGGAAGTCGAATTCCTGCGCGCGGATGTGCGCCAGGAGGACGACGTACGGAACTTGATCGATCGGACCGTCGCGCGCTTCGGTCGCCTGGACGCCGCCGTCAACAGCGCCGGCACCGAAGGCCAGCCAGGCCCCGTAACGCAGCAGACCGCCGATACCTACACCGCCACCTTCGACACCAATGTGCTCGGCACGCTGCTGAGCATGAAGCATGAGCTGCGCGTGATGCAGGCTCAAGGGAGCGGCAGCATCGTCAACATCTCCTCGACCTATGGCCACGAAGGAGCGGCCGGCGCATCCGTGTACGCTGCCAGCAAGCACGCCGTCGAAGGCATGACGAAGTCCGCGGCGCTCGAAGCCGCGCGCTTCGGCGTGCGCGTGAACGCCGTGGCCCCCGGTCCGACCGAGACCGGAATGCTCAACCGCTTCACCGGAACCCCGGAGAGGAAGGCCGCGCTGGCCACGGGAGTGCCGCT
>WNGH01000487.1_pt1 | contig 34469 bp, 32 predicted proteins | sample 5400631 | NCBI WGS metagenome assembly WNGH01 (sample SAMN13153373, study PRJNA577476) | soil metagenome | isolation source: 115 cm soil or saprolite under Garry oak tree replicate 1 | place: USA:California | collected 2016-06-15
GCCAGGTCGGCAGGTTCCCTGAGCGGCGGATCGCCGCGCGCGAGTTCCGGGCTCGCCACCGCGACGGTCGCGACGTCGAACAGGTGGTCGGCCCGATAGCCGGGGTAATTGCCGCCGCCGAGGTGGATCTCGACGCCGGATACGTCGTCCCTCAGGTCGAGATTTCCGACGAGAGCAGCGGAGTCGAGGGCGCCGGCGTCGACCATTTTGCTCGAGCCGAAGACGCGCAATTCGACGCGCGGCTCGCGCTTCGCGAAATCGGCCAGGCGCGGCATCAGCCAGCGCGCGGTGAACACCGGCGGCGCCGTGATCAGCAGCTCGGTCTCTTGGGCGCGTTCGCGGATCGTCTCCACCGCCGCGGCGAGCGACTCGAAGCCCTCGCGCAGTTTCGGCAGGCAGGCGCGCGCCGCTTCCGTGAGCTGCACGCCGCGCCCCGCGCGGCGGAACAGCTCGACGCCGAGATACTCCTCGAGGCTCTTGATCTGGTGGCTGACCGCTGCCTGGGTGATCGAAAGCTCGTTCGCCGCCTCCTTGAAAGAGAGGTGGCGCGCGGCGGCCTCGAATACCCGCAGCGCATTCAGCGGCGGCAGGCGGTAAATCACGGATGGGATGAGTTTTTCTTATGCGAAAGATGAGAATTCATCGTTTGTTGTTCCGCCTTCCCGGGACTATCTTCTAGGGCGTGATGAAAGCCAACATGAAATCCAGAACCACTTTGCGCACGCCCTTCTGGCAAGCAGCCTACGAATCGCTCCCTGAACCGGCGCGCCAGCGCCACCTCGCGTATATCGAGCACGCGGAACGTTGGGATCTCGCGCTCGACGGGGTCATCGAAGCCCTGTCGCGAGCGAAGGGTGCTTTGGCAAGGCTGTTTGATACGCCCACTAGGCCACGGTCGGCGCACTGACCGTTTGCTTCGCCGCTCGCGGGACCTGGCGTCTCCTCCTCCTTTAGCCAGTAGCGCGAGCGGCGAGCATCTGTCGATCCCGCCTCGCCGGGCCGGCGTCGGCAACACGTGTGGAGCAGAACGTCTTTGATGCGCGTGGGACTCACCCGAGCTTCGCCCGGAAGTGATCCCAGGTGCGCTTGAACAGGCCCGCGTTCCACAGCTTCTCACGGCAAAGCGCGATCTCTTCCTCGCTGAAGGCATAAGGCTTGCCGATCTGCAGCGCCATGTACTGCCGGTAGGCGTTCTCCTCGAGATAGTTGGCGAGCACGAACGCCTCGACGATGTCCTTTCCGACGGTCACCGCCCCGTGCGACTTCATGAGCGCCGCCGGCCGGTCACCGAGTGTGGCCGCGAGCCGGTCCGCCATCGCCCGGTTGTTGATCGAATTGGGCGAATCGAGCAGCGGCACCGGATGGACCAAGGACCCCTGCGCATACACCGGCTGGTAGCTCTCGCCGACCATGGTGAGGAACGTCGACCACTTCGGATGCGCGTGCACGATCGCTTTGACGTCGGACCGCACCCGGTAGATACCGCAATGCAGGTGACGCTCGAGCGGCGCATTGCCCTTGCCTTCGATTTGGTTTGCTTCGAGGTCGATCGTGCAGATGTCGTCCACGGTGAGCCGGCTGCGCTGGCACGAGCCGATGTTGATGAGAACGCGGTCGTCGTCGAGGCGGACACTGCAGTGGCCGTTGTAGTCGATGATGTCGGACTGCTCCAGCATGCGGATGCAGTCGACCAGCTGCTGCTTCAATTCGGCCGTGGCGCCGATCCGCTGCTTCAATTCGGCTGCTGACATAGCTTGCCTCCCTCGACAATACTCACCACTTGAGCTCGCTTCGGACCTGGCTGCGCCAGAGATCCCAGGCGCGCATACCGGCGCTCTGATTGACCGCGTCGGCGAGCCGGCCCTCCTCGAGGTCGAGCGCGGCGATCGGCGCACCGCCCTTGAGCGCCGCGGTCCAGTGCTGGATGCGGGCATTGACCTCGGTGTACACCGCGCGGAACACCGCTGTCTGCAGCGTCGGCCCGCAGGCCACGCTGCCGTGCGCGCGCATGAGCGCGACGTTTTTCCTGCCCATTACAGCGGCGAGGGCCACGCCCTTGGGCGCGTTGCTGACCAGCATGTCGGTGGCGCCGAACTTCTTGCGGATGTCGAACACGGGCACGCCCTCCGCGATGAAGGCCGCGTTGTGGAACATCGCCTGCATCGGCACGCCGACCAGCCCGAAAGGGATCACCGAGGACGAATGGCTGTGCACGATGGACTGAACATCGGCCCTCGCCTTGTAGATCTCGCCGTGGATGAAGCGCTCGAGGAAGCTGCTCCGGCCGTTGGCATTGCAGGGATTGCTGTCCAAGTCGTACTCGAGGATGTCATCGGGCGTCACCAATCCCGGCGCGATCGAGCGCGACATCAGGTAGCGCTCGGGCGCCTGGGGATGGCGCATCGAGACGTGACCGAAGGCGTCAACCACGCCCTGAGCGACGAGGATGCGGCAGGCGGCGGCCAGGTCTGCGATCAGGGCGGCTCCGACCGGACCGCCCGATGCGGGTGCGTCGCCGGGGTTCAGGTTGGGCATGTGGCTTTTCGAGGTTTCGATTGCACGGAGTCGATGATAGCGGAATTGCCGTCCCGCGCGGCGGAACCGGTCATGCGGATTGGAGGCGCACGCAGCGCGTGAGAAAATGCGAAACAACGGTCACAGGCGGAGGTACGCAGGTGGAAAAAGTGCTAGCGGCGGTGAGAACGGGTCCGAGCCGAACCGAGATCCGGGAATTCCCCATGCCGGATATCCCGGAGGACAGCGCGCTCATGAAGATGGAGGTCGCCGGAATCTGCGGGACCGACGTCAAGCTGTACAAGACGCCGCCTTCCAACACGCCCGTGATCATGGGCCACGAGAACATCGGCACCATCGCCAAGGCGGGTCGCGAGTTCACCCGGCGCAAAGGCTTCATGGAAGGCGACCTCGTGTTCGTCGAGCACTACGTCATGTGCGGCAAGTGCGAGTGGTGCCACCTGGGCCAGTACCGCCACTGCGAGAATACCGACTGGCGCACCAACCCCGACGGTATCCGCTACGGCTACACCTCGGCCGAGAAGGCTCCCCATCTGTGGGGCGGATTTGCGCAATACGTATACCTCCCGTGGAACGCCGTCGTGCACCGGGTGCCGAAGGGCGTCACGGCGGAACTGGCGGGATTGGTCACCCCTATGGCGAACGGCGTCGAATGGTCGCTCTTCGACGGCGGCGTGGGCTACGACTCCACCGTGCTCATCCAGGGCCCGGGGCAGCAGGGTCTCTCACAGACCGTGATCTGCAAGCAGGCGGGCGCCTCGCTCATCATCGTCACGGGCACTTCCAAGGACGCCGCGCGGATGAAGGTCGCGAAAGAACTGGGCGCCGACTACGTGATCGACGTGCAGAAAGAAGACCCGCTCGCACGCATCAAGGAGATCACCGCCGGCCGCGGCGTGGACGTCGCCCTCGACTGCACCGCGGGCGCCGGGACTCTCCCGATCTTGCTCGGCGTGGAGGCCTTGAAACGCAAGGGCGGGACGATCGTGGTCCAGGGCGAGATGAAGGAGTTCCCGAACTTCCCGCTCGAGCGCGTCACGGTGAAATTCATCACCATCAAGAGCGCGCGCGGCCACAGCTACAAGGCCTGCGAGCTCGCCCTCGCTCAGCTCGCCTCGAAGCGTTTTCCGCTGGAGAGGGTCACGACCCACCGCTTCGCGCTGAAAGACGTGGACCTCGCCATCCGCTCGGTCGGCGGCCAGGGTGTGCCGGACGTGATCCACGCCTCGCTCATGCCCTGGAAGTAGGTCCGGGACTGGATTTTCGACTGGCCGATCACTGCAGCACGGCCGCCATCGCGTTGGCGGTCAGCGTCTTCGTGAGATCGAAATAGGTTCCGCCGGAGGCGACGAAGCTCCGTGCCTTGCGTCCCGCCGCGAGGTCCGCCTGCAGTGCCGCCTGATAGGTGCTGAGCCGTATATAGACTTGCACCGTTCCGTTGTCGCCGATGACGAACAGGCCGCGAGCCGGATTGCTTGCCTGCACAGTCGGCTTGTCGCTCGTCGACAATGGCGTGTCGACACCGCCACGGAAGATATCGTGCAGCAGACCGGCGTTGGTCAGATTGACTTCCATGCCGCTTGGCGTATACCTGTTGAAGGGAGTCGCTTCGAGCAACGGCCAGCCCACCACCAGGGTCGCCGGGGCGTTGGTCACATCGACCAGCGTGATCGCGTTGAAATCGTCGGTGGCGGTCGCCTGCCCGAAGGGCTGGACGAAGCCGCGTACCTTAAGAGGCGTGCCGTTCGTGATCCCCGCGAGAGAGAGCGCACCTGCCGCCACTTGATACGAAATCGGATTGGCGTCGTTGCCCACCGTGGTCCCGGTGCCGGAGAAGTTGAACAGACCGATCGGCCTGCCGTCGATCCTGTCGAGCGTCATGACGAGGTTGTTACCAGTGGGCACGCCGTTGGCGTGCCCGTTGAGCTGGGTGATGAGCAGACGCACGAGGCCGCTGGTGGCGTTGGTAGCGTCCATTGTCGTGCCCGCCGCGTTGAGGATACCGAACACGGTGACGCGCTGCCCAACCGAGATGCTGCTGATATCGAGAGCGACCGCAGGCGGCGAGAACATCTCACGCACAACCTTGGTTCCGCTCGCGACGGTCACCGTGACCGCGTTCCGGAAACTCAACGTTCCGTCGCTGCGCACCAGCTCCGCGCCTCTCACGGTCAGGGTGTTTCCGCTCCGCGCAGTCAGGTTGCCGGTCAAGACGTCGCTGGTGCCGAAAGGAACGCTCGATCCGGCGAGGACCTCGGTGGCCGTGAAGCGGCGCGTGGTGAGATCGAGCGTGCCGATCGCCACCGTCGCGGTGAGCTGCGGTTTCGCAGCGAGCGCGGCCAGGCCGGCGCTGCCTGTGAAGCTCGCTTGGTCGATCTCGAATGTCGTGTTGCTGTCGGTGAGGAAGCTCAGGCGGCCGTGGTCACCCTGGAGCAGGTTGAAGGGACGCAGAATGAGCGTAAAGCTGCCTGCCTGCATGTCGACCGCGTCGCGCGGTCCCCGAATCCTGTGCGGTTTGGGCGCGTCCGGATTGACGTCGGCCACCAGCAGCGGGTTGACGGTCACGACCGGGCTCGCCGGATTGCTCATATCCACCAGATTCGAGGCGGCCAGATTGAAATCCAGATCGAGGAGTGAAGACACCAGCGGCTTGATCACCAGCTGCCGCGCATTGTCGAGCTTCACCTTCATCGACAGAGTCGTGACCGGGTTGTTCTGACTGTCGCGGATGTTGGCGGCCGGCACCGCCACCGGGGTCCCGGTGCCGTCATCGACCAGGATGTCGGCGTTGGTGTAATCGACGTTCAGCGTCGCGCTGACGTAGCTGCCTGACGGAATCGTGACCGCTGTCACGAACTCTGTCAGGTCCACGAACCGGGCGAAATCCACTCGCGTGCTCTGCGGCAGGGTCTGCACGACCGTGTCGTCGGCCTTGGTCAGGGTGAGCGAGGTGACGTCGACCGTGTAGGTGAGGAAGTCGCCTTGCGCATCGGTCAGGCCGATGGCGACCACGCCCTCTTCATCAGTTAAATTTCTGCAGGCGTACAGCCCCAGGGCCACTACCGCCGTCACGACGGATACCGCCACAAGGCGCAGGAACCCGCGATTTCCGAAACCTGGTTGCCGGTTCATCGGTGTGTCCTCTCCGAAAATGTCGCGTGGGGGACGCGTCCTGCTGAAGCGTACCACGCCGGCTCGAGCTTCATCTGCTCGAGCGCCGCGCGGCCGTCTTGTTCCTGCATCTTCAGGACCCCGCGAGCGCCGACGTTGAGCCCGCGCGCCAGGTTCCATTTGCTCAAGGGGCGGTAGTGGTAAAGGCCCCCGTTGTCCTTGCTGGCGTGCTCGCCCACGAACTTGAGAAACTGCGCCGGTAACGGCACGTTTCCAGGCTCGTGCACGTAGGTTTCCGATGCGTAGCCGATCCTGTCACGTTGCAGCTTGTTCACGACGCGCTCGGCGTAGACGGAGCGCGAACTGGTGGAGAGTCGCGCGACGACCTCCGCCACGTCGAGGGCCTTGATCTCGATCAGCCGCTGTTGTCCGAGGTTCACCAAGTACCAAGTCACGGCGCCAACCGCGCAGAGAAAGAGCACGGAGATCACCGCGACGCGCCGCCGCAGACCGACGTTTACATTGCGCGGGTCGTTGAGCGTCGAACCGCCAGCCGGGCTGCTTCGATCGAGGCCAAGCCAGCGCGACAGGAGAGAGCGAAACCCGGATTCGCCTGAGTCTTTTTCCACCAGGAGCATTGGTCACCTCACTGCAATCGCATCATGCGCCTTTGCCGTCGGAATCACACGCGGAATGACTCGAGCGTCTCCGGCGCGAACAGTTCTTCCGCCTTGAGCCTGCGTTTCGAGAGCCCCTGCTCGTGGTGATAGCGCAGGAACGTCTCCAGCACGTGGCGGTTGAGCGCGAAGCCGTAGGGCCACCAGTCTTCGCCCAGCTCCCTGCGGGCCTCCTCGACGTGCGCAACCTGCCAGGGCAGCATCGTGGTCAGCGCCATGGTGGTCGCGAGGGTTTCGTAAGTCCTCCGCTGCGCCTGCACGAAGGCCTTGTAGAGCGACTGCGCGATCCAGCGGTTCGAACGGTACAGCTCGCGGCGGATCACCACCGTATGCATGATGGGGAAGATCTTGGTCTTGCGGTAATACGCCTTTTCGATTTCGACGTAGTTTTCGAAGAGGCGCCTCACCGCGTCGGGCCGCGTCGCGAAGGTCGAGGGCGCGCGCGCGGTGTGCAGGGCGTCGATCTCGCCCTCGGCGATCAGCTGCGCGAGCGTCTGCTTCGGCCCGATGGCCTCCAGCCTGAATTTCGCGGGCAGGTCGAGCTTGAGCTTCTCGTCGCGGCCCGGCTCTTCCTCACCTCCGGTCCAATACTCGCAGCCCGCGGGTTCGACGCCGTACTCGTCCTGCAGGATTCCGCGGATCCACACGGGGGCGGTCATCTGGTACTCCGGCACCCCGATTCTCTTGCCGGCGAGCTCCTTCGGCTCGCGGATGCCGCTCTTCGTGGAGACGAAAATGCACGAGTGCCGGAAAAAGCGCGACGGAAACACCGGGATGGCGATGAAGGCCGGATCTTCGCGCATGAGCGAAACGCAATACGAGGACAGCGACATCTCCGCCGCGTCGAACTCGCGGTTGCGCAGCATCCTGAAAAACGTCTCCTCGACGAGGAGCTCGTGATAGATGAGGTCGATGCCCTCGGGATGCACGCTGCCATCGGCGAGCGCTCGGGTACGATCGTAGTCCCAGCAGGCGAGGGAGAGCTGGAGTCTGGGCATTCTTGTTCTGAGTGATCTGCGCCCTCACCCGCTTGCGGGAGAGGGGTGGTACGGGAAAAGATCTAAACCGTCACCGGATCGGTGTCGAGCGCCGGAAAGAGACCGTGCTTCGCGCCTTCCTTGTAGTGCTGTCCGACGGGCAGCTCGATCGCGCAGGAGCGCACGCGCTGCGAAGCCGGATCGAGTCCCGGCACGTTCTTGCCTTCGCGCGCCGCCTTGGCCGCCCGAAGCAGGCGGCTTCGCGTCCCGACGATTCCCTTGTCGGTCATGCACAGATGCTCCTTGGTGCGGTCCTGGATCGGACCCATCGACTCCTGCAACGACGCGTCCTGCATCGCGATGCCCTCCACGCCGCTGTAGGATCGGCCGCGCCTCTGCATCGCGCGGTCGAGCAGGTAGTCGTTCGACTTGTTCGCGAGCGGAACGAAGGTGCCGGGCACGTACTTCACGTGGATCCCCGCGCCTTCTTTCATCGCTTTCACTTCCGAGGCGCTCAAGGGCCGGTTCGGGTGGTAGTTGATACTCCACGCCCAGCAGTGCTCGTCGTCGATCGGCACCCAGGCGTGCGCCCCGAGGGGATGCCCCGCCCGGGGCGGAATGATCGTGAACCACGGCATGACCCAGGGGGTGATGCGCCAGTAGTACTTACCGTGGTCCGCCTTGCGGCGCGCCCCGATGAGAAGGCCTCCCTCGAAGTCCACGACCTCGAAGACCGGCATGCGGTCCTCCAGATTGTACTGGTTGCCCTTGCTGCCCTTGAACAGCGGATCGGTTTCGAGCTCGCCCGAGTGCAGGAAGGACACATGGCTGGAATCGATCCCTCCCTCGACCGCCTGGAGGTAGTTCGACTCTTGCAGACGCTTGGAGACGAAGCGCCGCTCGGGCGACACGGTCACCCACTCGAGCTCGGGCGGCGCAGGCTTCAGCTCGGGCGGCCCCATGTAGATCCACACCACGTCGCCCCGCTCGATCGCCGGGTAGGACTTGAGCTTGATCCCCTGACGCATGCCCGATTCCTCGGGCTCCGAAGGCAGGTCCACGCACTGGCCATTCACGTCGTATTTCCAGCCATGATAGGGGCAGCGCAGGCCGCATTCCTCGTTTCTGCCGAACCACAGCGACACGCTGCGATGCGCGCAGAACTCATCGATCACGCCGATGCGCCCCTCGCTGTCGCGGAAAGCCACGAGTTTCTCGCCCATGATCTGCACGCGCGCCGGCGCGCAGTCCGGTTCCGCGATCTCCCAACTGTGCAGCGCGGGAATCCAGTAGCGCCTGAAAAGATCTCCCATCAGGGTGCCGCGGTCGGTGCGCGTCAATTGCTCGTTCTGTTCCTGGGTGAGCATGTTCAGTCCTCAGTCGAATGCATGAATCAGTCCGCAGTGGCACCAGAAGCGCGCACGATCGGCGCCCAGCGCTTGAGCTCCAAGGCCACGAACGCCGCGAACTGCCTGGGGTCGAGATCGCCGGGCTCGATGCCTTCGGGACGCAAGCGCTCGCGCACGTCGGGGGTTTGCAGCACCCGCCGCACCTCGGCGTTGAGCCGGCTCACGATCTCCGGCGCGATGCCCGTCGGGCCCGAGAGCGAAAACCAGATGGAAGCAGTCAGCTCCGGGTAGCCCATCTCCCCGAAAGTCGGCACCTCCGGAAATTCCGGAACGCGCTTTGCCGAGCTCACCGCGAGTGCGCGCGCGCGGCCCGCCTTGATCTGCGTCGCTGCGGTCGTCAGTGTCGTGGAAGTCACGGGCACATGGCCCGCGATCAGGTCGGCGACCGCGAGGCTCGCGCCTTTGTAGGGGACGTGGGTCATCTCGATTCCGGCGACCTGTTTCAACTGCTCTGCGATCAGGTGTCCCTGCGTGCCGTTGCCCGGGGAACCGTAAGCGAGTTTGCCGGGTTCCTTTCTCGCATAGGCGATGAATTGCTTGAGGTCCTGCGCCGGCAACGCCGGGTTCACGACCAGCACGCCGGGCGGGCCGCCGAAGAGCGCGATGTGGGTGAAATCGCGCAACGGATCGAACGGAAAGGTCTTCGAGAGCGCGGGCGCAATGCAATGCGTGGCGACACCCGAGACGACCAGTGTGTACCCGTCGGGCGCGGCTTTCGCGACGAGATCCGAGCCGATGACACCGCCCGCGCCAGCGCGGTTCTCGACGATGAAATTCTCCTTCAAGGTTTCGGCGAGCTTCTGCGACACTAGGCGCCCCAGCATATCGGCGGTTCCGCCCGGTGCGAACGGAACGATGATGCGCACCGGTTTTGCGGGCCAGCTTTGCGCGAGGGCAACCGGGCCCCCGAGCAGCAAGACCAGGGCGACGAGCACCGCGGCTGCTGGACTGGAGTACCGTGCGAGTTGCGAAAGGGATGCATCCACAGCCTGCTATTTTACCCGAGCATCGCGCTAGAATAGCCGCGCGCCCGCTAGAGGCGCTACGTACCACATATAGGAACGGAAATCCCATGGAAATGACCGGCGAGCAACTGATCCCCGTACCGCAAGCCGAAGTCTGGCGCGCCTTGAACGACCCGGAAGTCCTGAAGGTGTGCATCGCGGGCTGCGAAGCGATCGAGAGAGTGTCCGATACCGAGTACCGCGTCGTCATGGTCGCCGCGGTGGGGCCGGTGAAGGCCAAGTTCAACGGAAAGCTCGTGCTCTCCGATCTCAATCCGCCGAATTCCTATTCGCTGTCCTTCGAGGGATCGGGCGGCGCGGCGGGCTTCGGCAAGGGCGGCGCGCAGGTGTCGCTCAAGGCCGAGGGCGCGGGCACGCGCCTGACCTACTCGGCCAAGGCGAGCGTCGGCGGCAAGCTCGCACAGGTCGGCTCGAGGCTGATCGACGGGGTCGCGAGGAAGATGGCCGACGACTTCTTCACCGCGTTCAACGAGAAGCTCGCAGGGCGTGCGGCTAGGCCTGCAGAAGGCGCCCCCCCTGCGGCCGGGAAGAGCCGGATCCACCCGGCCTGGTGGGTGGCCGGTGCGCTGCTCGTGGCATTTCTCGTCTACCTCGCGCTGCAGCCGGCGCACTGACAAGAAAACCGGGGACAGACCACGGTTTGCTGCACGGTTCGTCCCCGCAGACCGTCGTCTCCGCAAACCGTGGTCTGTCCCCGGTTTTATCCGTTCACCTTCACCCGCGCACTTACGGTTCCCGAAGCGTTTTCCTGATCGACCCAGCGGCACTCGATGTCGCCCGACTGCTCGGCGCGCACGAAGAATCTCAAGTAAGGGTTGGCCGCTATTCCGGCACCCATCGAAGCGCGGAAGACTTCGACCCCGCCGTAGCGGCACTCGAAGCGGTGAATAACGTTGCGCGGCGTCTGGCGACCCAGCGAATCGTAGCGAAACCCGGTCTCCATCGGGTGCTGAATGACGACGCGCACCTCGATGATCTCGCCGCGCCGGGCTTCGCGCGGAACCTGGATTCGCGCGGTCATCGCGCTCAGCCTCCGTCCAGGCAGGCGGATTCGTTGACCACGATGTCCGCGGCGTCGAACCAGAAGCTGCCGTCGGAGAGCTGGGCGAGAGCCGTCACCCGCTGGGTGCCGTTCAGGCGGACGCGCGACTCGACGTCGGCTCGACCCATGTGCGGACCGAGAAAGAAAGTCGCCATGAGGGGAACCGGATTCTTTTCCGAAACGAGATCGATACGGCGAACGTGATCCGCCTCGCTCATAGGGCTGTCGACGCGCACGGTCATCGGAACCGAATGTCCGTTCTCGGCGGCGGATGGCAGCTCGAGACGCACGCGACCCCTGCGCATCTGTGCACCCTTCAGGATTGATTGCAGCGCGCCTTGCGGAGTGTTGATCGTTCGCGCGTCGACACCCGGCGCGGGATTCATGATCGGCTGCGCGAGCGCCCGCCACGGCAGCGCAAGCGCGGCAACGAACGCCGCGAGCGAGCGCCGGCGCATGCCTTTCTCGGTCAACCGCGCCATGTGCGCACGCGGGTTTGAGGGAATCCGCGACGCGCGCCTAACCCAGCAGGGGCAGCTTGCGGATGCGCTTGCCGGTGGCCGCGAAGATCGCGTTCGCCACGGCGGGCGCGATCGGCGGCGTGCCCGGTTCGCCGATTCCACCGGGGGCTTCCTTGCTCGGCACGATGTGCACCTCGACCTTCGGCATTTCGCCCATGCGCAGCATCCGGTAGTCGTGGAAGTTCGACTGCTCGACGCGGCCGTCCTTGAACGTGATCTTCCCGTAGAGCGCCGCGGTGAGGCCGTACACGACGGCGCTCTCAATCTGGCGCCTGACGATATCCGGGTTTACCGTCATGCCGCAGTCCACCGCGGCGACCACGCGGTGCACCTTCGGCGTGCCGTCCGAGCCCACCGAGACCTCCGCGACCTGCGCGCACCAGCTACCGAACGAGAACACCACCGCGATGCCGCGGTGAACGCCGGCGGGCAGCGGCTTGCCCCAGCCCGCTTTTTCGGCGGCGAGCTCGAGAGCGCCCTTGTAGCGCGGCTGCTTGCCGAGGAGCGAACGCCGGAACTCGAACGGGTCCTTGCCCGCCGCGTGCGCGAGCTCGTCGATGAAGCTTTCCAGAAAGAAACTGTTCTGCGAGTGCCCGACCGAGCGCCAGAACCACACCTGAATGCCGCCCGGCTCCTGGCGCGAATACTCGATATGCAGGTTCGGAATGTCGTAAGGACAGTCGCGAATACCCTCGACGCCGAATTCGTCCACCCCGTCGGGCGGCAGCTTCATGAAGTGCGACCCTTCCATGATCGACGGCGAGGCGACGCTCGCGGTGAAGAGCGTCGCGCGCCCGCTCTCGTCCAGGCCGCCCGTCATCCGCGTGACCGAAGCCGGGCGGTAGAAGTAGCCGCGCGTATCGTCTTCACGGCTATAGACGAGCTTCACCGGCTTGCCGGCGATCTTCGAGAGCACCGTCGCGCCGATGACCGGATCGGGCGCGAAGCGCCGGCCGAATCCGCCGCCGAGGTACATGGTGTTGACCTTTACCTTGCCGGGCGCGACGCCCGCGACCTGGGCGAGGATGCCCTGCGCCGGGCCTTGCGACTGCGTACCGGCCCAGATCTCGACCTCGTCTTTGCGCACCCAGGCGGTGCAGTTGAGCGGCTCCATGCACGAATGCGAGAGATACGGTGCCTCGTACTCGGCCTCGATTTTTTTCGCTGGCGTCGCGACCTTGGCGTCGCCTTCGTTGCGGCCCACCGCGCCGCCCGCGATGGCGCCGGCCGAGAGGGTTTTCGAAATGCCTTCCGAAGACAGCGAAGCGTTCGCTCCGTGGTCCCACTGGATCTCGAGCGCGTCGCGGCCGAGCTTCGCCGCCCAGTAGCCGTCGGCGAGCACTGCCACGCCGCTCGGGATCTGCAGCACCTGGCGCACGCCGGGAACGGCCTTCGCTTTCGCGTCATTGACGGAGGCGACTTTGCCTCCCAACACGGGCGGATAGGCGATCACCGCGGTGAGCATTCCGGGGAGGTAGACGTCCAGGCCGAACTTGGCCCTGCCGGTCGACTTGGCGGCGCTGTCCAGGCGCCTGGTTCCGCTCTTGCCGAGCAGCGTGAACTGGCTCGGGTCCTTGAGCTTCACCTCCTTGGGAGGCGTGAGCTTCGCCGCTTTTTCGGCGAGCTGGCCATAGGAGAGCTTCTTGCCGCTCTTGTGGATCACCATGCCCCGCTCGGTGCGGCAGTCGGCGGCGTTGGCTTTCCAGGTTTCGGCCGCGGCGGCGATCAGCATCGCACGCGCCGCGGCGCCCGCCTTGCGCATCGGCTCCCAGTGTCCGCGCACCGAGGTGGAGCCGCCCGTCGCCTGCATGCCGAAGATCGGATTGGCGAACGCCTGATCGACGCCCGCCTGCTCCACCCGCACCCGCGACCAGTCGGCATCCAGTTCCTCGGCGACCAGCATGGGGATCGCGGTGTGCACGCCCTGGCCCATCTCGGAGAGCCCGCACACGACAGTGATATCGTTGTTCGGCGCGATGCGCAGATAGGCGCTCATCCGGGCTTCCCTCCCGGCGCCTTGAGCGAGGCGGGTCGCGCCCGGCAAGGTGAAGCCGATGACGAGGCCTCCGCCGGCCATCGCCGAGTTCTTGAGGAACTCGCGGCGCGAGGTATTCATATGTTTGGCGCCCATGATCACGCTCCCTTCACGTTCGCCGCCGCATCCTTGATCGCGGCGCGGATCTGGTTGTAGGTCCCGCAGCGACAGACGTTGCCGCTCATCGCTTCGTCGATGTCGGCGTCTGTCGGCGCGCGGTTTTTCGCGAGTAGGGCGCTCGCGCTCATGATCTGGCCCGACTGGCAATAGCCGCATTGCGGCACGTCGTGCCGGATCCAGGCCGCCTGCACCGCCTTGCCGGCGCGTGTGGTCCCGATCCCCTCGACGGTGGTCACTTTCTTGCCCGCTGCCGCGGATACCGGCGTCGAGCAGGAGCGCACGGGCTGCCCGTCGAGCTGCACCGTGCAGGCGCCGCACTGCGCGATGCCGCAGCCGAATTTGGTCCCGGTCAGATGCAGCGAGTCGCGCAGCACCCACAGGAGGGGCGTGTCGGGCGCGGCATCGACCTCGCGGGTCTTGCCGTTGATCGAGAGCGATATCATGGTTCTCCTTCCTCCCGCGGTCGCGGGAGCGCGATGGTGGCGGGAGCGCGATGGTGATGGATGCGACCCGGGAGCTTGGGTGCTCACGCATTCCGACCCGGCGCCTTCGCCGGGTCTCGGGTCAAATTATGACCTGGACGCCGGATGTCCGCCAGTGCTTTGATATGCCGGCGTCATCTGCAGCCGCCACCCGACCTGCCGGCGTTCCTTCCCCGCGAAGATCGCGATCGAGTCGCCCACGGCGGCGTTTCGAATCGCTTGCCGAATCTTAGGTCGGAAAAAAACCGGGCTATGCGGCCCGGTTCTTTTCGCCTGGTAAGAACCTTGAACTAAAATTTATAGACCGCACCGATCGAAAGCACATCGATGTCACTCTTACCCGTCGTGGCTTCCTTGCCCACATTCGTGAACATCTCATATTCCACCCGGCCGACCCACTGCTTCGCGAACGCGTACTGAGCTCCGAAGCCGTAGCTTAGGTCGATTCCGTTTTCCTTGGCAGCGCCGGATGCAGCGCCGACCGAAAATTTATCATCAACTGACCAACGCGTGAGGCCGAGTTTTCCGAGAAGAGAGAACTCGTTTGTAAGCGGCCAAGTACCAACTGCAGACACATTGATACCGTTAGCTTTCCAATTGTCACTTAGAGCGGTGCCCCCTATGGAACCCGAACCCTTAAACGTCCCGAAGTTGATGTAACCGAATTCGACGCCCACGTTTCGATGAAACTGGTATCCGCCGTATACCTTGAAGGCGGTATCGGTGTCTTCGAAACTGGTGCCAACCAGCTGTGAACTGGCATCCTTCATTTTGGACTGACCAAGACTCGCGCCCGCATACCACTGGGCATTGGCGGGATTCCACACAAGCGTCAGCGCTCCCGCCGCAGCAACGGTAATGGCACGTAAGACTATGGGTTTGATATATCTCTTAAACACGATTGCACTCCTCCTTCGCGGGTTGGTTTCATTATTCGTAAACATTACGGCCCTTAACAACTGAACAACTACGGACCGCTTGCGCATGTTATTCCCCTGAACAAAATGAGTCAACGCTTCGCGCGACGCCAGGCCCGCCACTCGTCGCTCCAGCGGTCTTTCAGACGCATTCGGGGTGGGGTATTCAAGTATTTCAAGCCCCTTACTCACTCCGGCTTGCGCCTTTACTCTCTCCGGCTTGCAGCAACTCGCGAAAGGACAATGGGCCGTTCACGACCTGCGTCTTTCGAAGGCGACAGGGCGCGAACCGCGGGTTGCGGTCAGGAACCCTTTGCCAAGATGCGCGAGTCGGGCGAGAATGCGCAGCCGGCGTGCGAGGCCGGGACCGCGCCGCCCTGGGGAAAGATGCGGCATCACGATAACAACACCCTCCCGGCCGCGACGCCGTAAAGCCTACAGAAAGCGGAGGAGTTCCAATTGAAATTCCTGCTCTCCGTTTCGCGCCTCATCGATGCGCTGAACGAGCGCATCGGGCGGATCGTGTATTGGCTCGTGCTCGTCATGGTGTTGGTGAGTTCCGGCAACGCCATGTCCCGCTACGCGCTTTCGATCGCCTCGAACGCGTGGCTCGAGCTGCAGTGGTATCTGTTCGCCGCGGTCTTCCTGCTTTGCTCAGGGTACACGCTGCGGCACAACGAGCATATCCGGATCGACGTGATCGCCGGCCACCTGTCCCGGCGCGCGCAGATGTGGATCGACATCTTCGGCACGGTCTTTTTCCTCTTGCCGATGGCAGCCTTTATCACGTGGCTCTCCTGGCCGATATTCATGAACGCCTGGAACAGCAACGAGATCTCCGGCAGCGCGGGCGGCCTGATCCGCTGGCCGGCCCGGCTCCTGGTTCCGGTCGGCTTCTTCCTGCTGTCGCTGCAGGGCCTCTCCGAGCTGATCAAGCGCATCGCCTTCCTGAAGGGTTTGATTCCGGATCCACTGGAAAAGCACGAGGTGCCGCTGGAGCTGGCAATTGCGCGCGACGAAGCAGCCAAATGACGCAGTTCCTCATCGCCAACATGGCGCCGCTGATGTTCGCGGCGCTCGTCGTGTTCCTCTTGTTCGGCTACCCGGTTTCGTTCGCGCTGGCGGCGATCGGCCTGTCGTTCGGCTTTCTCGGCATCGAGCTGGGTTTGCTCACGCCGGCGCTGTTCGGGGCGCTGCCCGAGCGCATTTTCGGCATCATGTCGAACGACACGCTGCTCGCGATCCCGTTCTTCACCTTCATGGGGCTGATCCTCGAGCGCAGCGGCATGGCCGAGGATCTGCTCAACACCATCGGACAGCTCTTCGGCCCGATCCGGGGCGGGCTCGCCTACGCGGTGATTTTCGTCGGCGCCCTGCTCGCGGCGACCACCGGCGTGGTGGCGGCCTCGGTGATCTCGATGGGTCTCATTTCGCTGCCGATCATGCTGCGCTACGGCTACGACCGGCGCCTTGCGAGCGGCGTCATCGCCGCTTCGGGAACGCTGGCGCAGATCATTCCGCCGTCGCTGGTCCTCATCGTGCTCGCGGATCAGCTCCAGCGATCGGTCGGCGACATGTACGCCGGGGCGATCTTTCCAGGGCTCGTGCTCACCGCCCTGTATATATTCTATGTCTTCGGAGTCACGCTGTTCTATCCGAAGGCCGCGCCGGCGCTGCCGCCGGAAGCGCGCACGCTGCGCGGCGCTAACTTGCTCGCGCGCGTGCTGCTGGTGCTGATCCCGCCGCTCGCTCTGATCTTCCTCGTTCTCGGCACCATTTTCCTGGGCGTTGCAACGCCGACGGAAGGCGGCGCCATGGGCGCCACCGGAGCGCTGGTGCTCGCAATGATCAATCGGCGCCTGACATGGTCGCTGCTCAGGCAGGCGATGAATTCGACGGCGAAGCTCACCTCGTTCGTGGTGTTCATCCTGATCGGCTCGACGGTGTTCAGCCTGACCTTCCGCGGCGTCAACGGCGATCTCTGGGTCGAGCACCTGCTCACGAGCCTGCCGGGCGGGCAGATCGGATTCCTCATCGTAGTCAACGCGCTGACATTCCTGCTGGCGTTCTTCCTCGATTTCTTCGAGCTGGCGTTCATCATCGTGCCGCTCCTCGGACCGGTTGCGGACAAGCTCGGCATCGATTTGATCTGGTTTGGCGTGCTGCTCGGCGTCAACATGCAGACTTCCTTCATGCATCCGCCGTTCGGTTTCGCTCTGTTCTACTTGCGCAGCGTGGCCCCCGGCAGGGAGTACCTCGACAAGCTGACCGGCAAGCTGACGCCTCCAGTCACCACCGGGCAGATCTACTGGGGAGCGGTGCCCTTCGTGGTGATCCAGGTGATCATGGTCGCCATCGTCATCGGCTTCCCCGGGCTAGTCACAGGGAACCTGGTGAAGAGCAGCGGCGATCCGTCCAAGGTCCAGAGCTTCGTCCCCTCGGACAGCGAGGATACTCGAGACCAGACGCCGCCCGACTTCGGTTCGCCGGAGGGCGCGAAGTCCGACGCGGACCGGAAATCAGGCGAAAGCGCAAGGGAGAAGCGCGAAGCCGACGACCTCGAGAATCTCTTCAAGAAATAACCGGCGGGATGGTCCAAAAGACAAACCCCGCCGAAGCGGGGTTTGAAATGCAGTTGTCTGCGCTCGCCGGAACTACGACTTCCCGGCACCGAGCTTGGAGGCAAACGAATAGTTGTCGTAGGTCGATTCGGCGACGCGGAACCAGAGGAACTGCTCGTCGCGGAATTTCTTCCACTGAGGATAAACGGTCGCCCAGTGCCTGCTCTTCGCCTTGAGCTCGTCGTAGAGCTCGTAGGACGCTTTCTCGGCCGCTTCCATCACCGATCTGGGGAACGGCCTCAGGTTGGTGCCGCTCGCGATCAGCCGGCGCAGCGCCTGCGGATTCTGCTCGTCGTATTTAGCCGGCATCCACGAATTCACTTCGCCGCAAGCGGCGGCCAGTGCGGCCTGGTACGGCTTCGGCAACTCGTTCCATTTCTTTTCGTTGACGAGCGTCATCAGCATCGGGCCGCCTTCCCAGAAACCGGGGTAGTAGTAGTACTTGGCGACCTTGTTGAAGCCGAGCTTCTCGTCGTCGTAGGGACCGACCCATTCGGCCGCGTCGATCGTGCCCTTTTCGAGCGCGGGGTAGATGTCCGGAGCGCCGATCAGCTGCGGCACGACGCCCAGCTTCGCGAGCACCAGGCCCGCCATTCCGCCGATCCTCATCTTCATGCTCTTCAGGTCGGCGACCGATTTGATCTCCTTGCGGAACCAGCCGCCCATCTGGCAGCCCGTGTTTCCGGAGAGGAGCGCGATGCAGCCGTATTCCTTGAACAGCGGCGCCATCGCCTCGGAACCTCCTCCGAAATACCACCAGGCGTTCTGCTGGCGGGTGTTCATGCCGAAGCACACCGCGGTGCCCAGCGCGAACGTCGGATCCTTGCCGAAATAATAATAAGTCGCCGTGTGGCCCAGTTCGACCGTGCCCGCCTGGACGGCATCGAGCACCTGGAGGGCGGGTACGATTTCGCCTGCCGCAAACGCGCGGATCTGGAATTTGCCGTCGGTAATTTCCGCGACGCGTTTGGCGACCAGCTCGGCGCCGCCGAACAAGGTATCCAGGCTCTTCGGCCAGCTCGCCGCGAGGCGCCACTGGATGCTCGGCAGTCCTCCCGTCTGCTGCGCGCGCGCCTGCACCGCCGTGACGAGGCCCGCGCCTGCCGCCGCTCCCAGCCCGGCGTTCTTCAGGAATTCGCGTCTTTTCATTGCTCATCTCCTCCTAGGATGGAAAGCGCGTCGATTATAACTCCGGTTGCTGGGCGCACAGTTCAGTTTCCGGCAATGGTCATTTCCTCGATGAGGATCGAACCACAGGTGCGCGAGCCGCGCGTGAGCTTGTCGGCCCCGATCGCCGCGACCGAGCGGAACATGTCGCGCAGGTTGCCCGCGATGGTGATTTCCTCCACGGGGTACCGGATCTCGCCTCCCTCCACCCAGTAGCCCGCCGCGCCGCGCGAGTAGTCGCCGGTGACAAGATTCACCCCAAACCCGATCAGCTCGGTAACCAGCAGCCCGCGACCCATCTTCCTCACGAGTCCGGGAAGATCGAGCCCGCCGCCCTCCAGGATCAGATTGTGATTGCCGCCCGCGCTGCCGGTGGTCTTCATTCCGAGCTTGCGCGCGGAATAACTCCCGAGAAAATAGCCGCGCAGCACGCCCTCCTTCACCACGTCGCGGTCGCGCGTGGCGACGCCCTCGTCGTCGAACCAGGAGCTCGCCGGTGCGCGCGGCAGGTGCGGCCGCTCGACCAGGGTGACGATCGGCGCGAAGACTTCCTTTCCGAGGCTGTCGAGCAGAAACGAAGCCTTGCGGTAGAGGTTTCCTCCGCTCACCGCCGAGACGAAAGTCGCGAGCAAATCGTTCGCCACGGGCGCCTCGAACAGCACGGGCGCTTGGACCGTTCCGATCTTTCGACTCCTCAAGCGTGCGAGCGCGCGCCTCCCGGCGTAGTCGCCGACGGCTTCGGGCTCGGCCAGGTCCCGCGGGGAGCGCTGCGATACGTACCAGTCGTCCCGCTGCATCCGGCCGTCCTCGGCCGCGATCACCGCGCATGAGATCGTGTGCCGCGACGTGGGAAAACCTTCGAGGAAGCCGTGGCTGTTGGCGAGGGCGAAATGCCACTGCTGGCAGGAGACGCTGGCGCCCTCTGAGTTCACCACGCGCTTGTCCAGGCGGAACGCGGCAGCCTCGCAGGTCTTCGCGATCTCGATCGCCCGCTCGACGGGCAGATCCCAGGGATGGAAGAGGTCGAGCTCTTGCGGGCTGCGCGCCAGCTCCTCCGGATCCGGGAGCCCCGCACTCTCATCCTCGGCGGTGAAGCGCGCGATCGTCAGGGCCGCCTCCACCGTATCGCGCATCGCGCGCGGGGCGAAATCTGCGGTGCTCGCGTGGCCTTTGCGCTTGCCGACGTACACGGTCACCGCGAGGCTCTTGTCGCGGTTGTATTCGATGGTCTCGACCTCGCCCTTGCGCACCGTCACCGTCTGACCATGGCCGTCGGAGCTTTCGGTTTCACAAGCGCTCGCGCCTTTTTCGAGGGCGTACGCCAAGGCGTCCGAGGCGATGGTCTTCAATGCGTCGAGATCGTGGGCGAAGCAGCTTGGAGCCATGCGGGGACGCGGCGGGAAAGACGCTATGATATCAGCTCATCCCTAGCTTCCCTGGAACGTGCAGGACGAGGAAAAGCCCAGCAAGACCGCGCGCAAGCGCGCCATGCATGAGCTGCAAGCCCTTGGCGAGCGCTTGATCGGGCTCAACTCGGAGCAGCTCGCTGCAATCGCGCTGCCCGAAGACCTGCAAGACGCGGTCGAGCGGGCGCGGCGCATCACGAAGCACGAGGCGCGGCGGCGACAGCTGCAATACATCGGCAGGCTCATGCGCGCGGTGGACCCGGAACCGATCCGCGAGAAGCTCAAGGTCTGGGACGGGGTCTCGACCGAAGAGACCGCGCGAGTTCACCGGATCGAGCGCTGGCGAGAGAAGTTGCTGGAGAACGACGGCGCGATCGGCGCTCTGGTCCATGCCCATCCGGGCATCGACACCCAGCGCCTGCGCGCGCTCGTGCGCAACGCGCGCGAGGAGCGCAATGCGGGCCGGCCGCCGCGAGCTTTTCGCGAGCTGTTCCGGGCCCTGCGCGATATCATCGCGGATTCGCAACCGGTTCCCGAAAATGACGGCGAATGAAAAGCTGCTGATCGGACTCGTTTCGATCAGCGACCGCGCCTCGAGCGGCGTCTACAAGGATGAAGGCATTCCGGCGCTCGAGGAATGGTTCTCGCGCGCGGTCGTGACCCCCTGGCGAACTGAAACGCGGCTCATTCCAGACGAGCGACCCGTGATCGAAGCGGCGCTCCTCGACCTCGTCGACCGGCACGGCTGCCACCTGGTTCTGACCACCGGCGGCACCGGCCCCGCTCCCCGGGACGTCACGCCAGAGGCGACGCTCGCGATAGCCGACAAGACTATGCCGGGATTCGGCGAGCAGATGCGCAGGATCAGCCTCGAATTCGTTCCCACCGCGATTCTCTCGCGACAGGTCGCAGTCGTGCGCAAGCGCTCGCTCATCATCAACCTGCCCGGCCAGCCCAAATCGATCCGCGAAACGCTCGAGGGCCTGAAAGACGGAAACGGCAAGCAGATCGTTGCGGGCATTTTCGCCGCCGTTCCCTACTGCATCGACCTCATCGGCGGACCCTACATCGAGACGCACGAGGAAGTGGTGAAGGCCTTCCGGCCCAAGTCGGCGATCCGGCCGAAAGCGAGCTGACTCATGCCCGAGCCGCTAGCCGCAATCGAAATCGAAACCGGAAAGAACCCGACGGCGAGCATCATCTGGCTGCACGGACTGGGCGCGGACGGCAACGACTTCGCGGCGATCGTGCCCGAGCTTCGACTGCCCAAGGCGGCGATTCGCTTCGTTTTTCCGCATGCGCCGGTGCGGCCGGTGACGATCAACGGCGGCATGCACATGCGCGCATGGTACGACATCGCGGACGGCGCGAACCGGCGCGAGGACGAGCGCGGCGTGCGCGCCTCGCAGATCTTGATCGAGGCCTTGATCGACCGGGAAAAGGAGCGCGGGACGGCTGCCGGGCGGCTGGTGCTTGCGGGATTCTCGCAGGGCGGGGCGATCGCCCTGCACACCGGCTTGCGCCATCCCGAGCGCATCGCCGGAGTCATGGCCCTGTCCACTTACGTGCCGGTCGGGGAGAAGCTTGCCGCCGAGGCGAGCCCGGCGAACCGCGATGTCCCGATCTTCATGGCGCACGGCAGCGACGACCCGATCATCCCGCTCGGCCGCGCCGAACAGTCCCGCGGGCTCTTGCAATCGCTCGGCTACGCCGTGGAATGGCGGGAATACCGGATGCCGCACTCGGTCTGCCCGGAGGAGCTCGCCAATATCGGCGCCTGGCTGGGAAAGGTGCTTGGCCCTTGAGTCGAAAAAGATCGAGGAGCCAAGGCCTTACTCGCCCGTATCGCGGATCATCTGCCGGCAACGAATCAGATCGTAGTCCTCGCCGCTTTCCGCCCCCCCAGCAGGCATGAGCAGATAGACCTTCCCGTTTCGCTCGAGCACCAGATTCTGGCCGGCAAGGAGGACATTGGCGCGCAGCAACAGCTGCGCCTCGGGAGCGGAATCGATCGGATTGAGCAGGATCGCGGTTTCCGAGTCGCGGCTGGTTCCCATCTGTCCGCTCATTAACCTCACCTGCACGGGCAGCGCGGCCCGCCCCAAGGTCTGGATTCCGACCGTCCCCTGCTGCGCGGATTCGCGCTGTAAACGGCGGATCACGCCGACCACCCAGTTCGAGCCACCTTCGGGCTGCAACCCGAGCAGGCAGCCGATTTTCAGCCACTCTCCTTTGATTTGCGGAACGCTCGCTCCGAATCCTCCAGCACTGACGTTCTCCACGATCCAGCTTTCGACCTTGCTCGCGTCGCATAGCAGCTTACCGGTGGGATCGAGCGCGGCGAGCACCCCGTCGAAGCCGTAGGTGACGGTGAGCCGCGACTTGACTCTGTAGCGCTGCGCTTTCCTCTCCGGCGGCTTGGGCGCCCAGTGAAGAGCAAGGTGATCGAGAACGTCGAGCACGACCTCGGATTCATAGTTACCGCCCAGCGCGATGCTCGAAGGCACCGCACCGGTGGATTTCACCGTCTGAGCGAGCTTCTCGATCTCCTTCACGGCGCCGCCTGCGGCAAAGAACCTGAGAGTCGGTGCGCGGTGCGGCAGATGCGCGGCACGCACCGGAGGCTCGTGGTTTGCCAGATCGAAGCAGTAGACGATATCGGGCTGGAGGGTGGTAGTGAGCTTGAACGAGCCGGCAAGATGCGCGATCAGCCGCTCGACGAGCTCGATCTCGACCGGCAGCAGGCTGTCGGGCGACGATGCCGCAAACATCACCGCTTTGAGAAATTCCTGCTCGGGCGAAGTCTCCCCGGGCAAGCCCGCGTAGGCGATCACCCTGGACTGCGAGTACTTGCGGTTTTCGGAGAGCGCGTAGATCTTTGCGATCAATTCCCACAGGGAGTTGTCCGCAGGACCGTAGCGCATGTGCTGCCATTTCATCTGCGCGGCGAACGCGCGCAGCGCTCTCACGGTGAGCAGCGGCACGCTCTGTTTCAGGTCCTCCCAGCCCTTCTTGCCGGTCGCGTAAGCGTCGATGCAGATCGCGAACGCGAGCGCAGATTGCCGATACCATTCGCGTATCACCGACCACAGCCGGTTTTCCAGGAACTTGGACGGGCGCTGCGAGGAGAGGTACTCCCGCTGGAGTTTGCGAAGGTGAGCCTGCGCAGCCTCATCCACCATCTGCACGATATGCGCGCGGTGCTCGGGTTTGAAGCCCTCCCAGCCGCGCACCGATTCCAGCCAGTGGTTCAGATCTTCGAGCGCCTTGAACGGATCGCCCGTGGGAATGGCGTCCAGGATCGCCCGGGCCCCCCTCGCCTCGGCCATGGGGTGATCGGACGCGCCTGCTCCGAACAGCTTCATCATGCCTCTCTCCGTCTCGTGCACTGCCGGAGGAAGAATCGGCGCGGCCCCGTTCGTAGCCCTCGGATGGTGCTGGCGAGTGGACTCGAACCACCGACCTACTGATTACGAATCAGTTGCTCTACCAGCTGAGCTACGCCAGCCTGCTTCCCGCGCACGAAGGGTGAGCCCGCATTATATCAGCGGCAAAACCGGGGACAGACCACCATTTTTCCTTCGCGGCAAGGCGCAGGACTCAAGCTGCCGAAAATAGTGGTCTGTCCCCGGTTTTGCTAGGACTGCGGGCGCGTGCGGATGATGATGTCCACGCCGTCGGCGACGGTGCCCTGCGGCAAAGGCGGCAGGCCGACGACGCGGATATTGTCAGCGGGAATGTCGGTGAGCCGTCCCGTCACGACATCGTAGAGGTGATGATGCGGTTCGGTGTTTGGGTCGTACACGATTTTTGCCGGATCCACGACCAGCTCCCGGATCAGCTTCCTTTCCAGGAACAGTTTCAGCGTGTTGTAGACCGTCGCCTTCGATGTTTCAGCGTAGCGCGAGTTGACCCACTTCAGGATCTGATCCGCCGAGAGGTGCTCGCGCCGCGTGAACAGCACGTGGGCGATCTCCATGCGCTGGTGCGTCGGCGTGATTCCGTGCCGTCGCAACAGCTGGGCGATATTTTCGCGATTTCGGTTTTGCGGTTTTCTCACGAAAACCATTGTAGACGAGCACTTGGACCCTGTCTAATTCGGACCGCAATCCATGAAGTCCCCCGGCAGTCACGCTCCGGGAACGTGAACTAATTCCGCCAAAATTCCGGCGCAACTGCCGTACGTACGCGGATTTCGGCCGCTCGTCGGGAAGGTTTGCGGCGGACTCCCCGAGTTCCCTATCATTGAGCCGCAAAAGAAGGAGTCCCTATGCAGCGCCCAACCGGTTTCACCCTGATTGAATTGATGGTCACGGTCGCGGTCGTCGCGATCCTGGCGGGGGTCGCTCTTCCGTCGTACACCAGCTACATCGTGCGCGGCAAGATCACGGAAGCCACCTCGAACCTGCTCGCCATGAGAACCAAGATGGAGCAGTACTTCCAGGATAACCGCATGTACGTTTCCCCCGGTGGCGGGGTACTCGCGCCCTGTGCCCCGGGTTCCAGCGTGCCGCTGCCGGTCCTGCCGCACTTCAACGTCACCTGTCCTACGCTGACCGCGACCACCTACGTCATCCGCGCCGACGGCGGTGTCGACGCCTTGGGCAAGGTTATCGACAAGTCGTTGGTGGGACTGCGGCTCGAAATCAACGAGGGCAACCAGCGCTTCACCCGAACCGTACCGGCGGGCTGGCCCATATCCAGCGCGAACTTGGCGGCTTTTCCGAAACAGTGCTGGGTCTCCAAGAACAACGGGGACTGCTGAGAATGCGCGCTCCACAGAACGGGTTCACCCTCATCGAGCTGATGATCTCGCTGGTGGTCCTGGGCGTGCTGATCAGTCTGGGCGCCCCGGGCTTCGTCGAATGGCTGCAGAACCAGCAGATCCGCGCCGCCGCCGAGGCAACGCTCAACGGCCTGCAGGTGGCGCGGGGGGAGGCGGTGCGCCGCAACACCCCGGTGCGCTTCCAGCTCGTTTCCGACTTGACCTCGAGCTGCGTCTTGGTGAGTAACGCGATCACTACGCCGGTCTCGGTCAGCTGGGTGGTGAGCCTCGACGATCCCACCGACAAGTGCGATGCACCCACCGACAGCGGGCAGAGCCCTTCTCCCGCCGGGCGAATTCTCCACAGACACACCAACGCCGAAGGTTCTCCCAACGCTGTGGCAACGTCCGTGTTCGTACCTTCGCCGCCCGCCATGCCCACGCTGGTGGCGGCCAGCACAGTGACTTTTGCAGCTCTGGGAAACGTCGTCGCGAACGCCGACGGCACAAAGAGCATCGTCAAGATCGACCTGAGCAACTCCAAGATCATGGCCGCGGCGATGCGGCCGCTGCGCATCGTCATCACTTCCGGGGGAAGCACCCGCATGTGCGATCCCGCCTTGGCTCCGCCCGAGCCGCGCGGCTGCCCGGCGTTCCCGTGAAGGCAGAGACGATGCGCGCAGATACGCGATTTCCGGCGCCGGGCCGCGAGCGCGGCGTCATGCTGATCGAGGCCCTGGTGGCGATCCTCATTTTCTCGATTGGCATCCTCGCCGTGGTGGGAATGCAGGCCGTTGCGATCAAGGACGTGACCAGCGCCAAGTATCGCAGCGAGGCGGCTTTCCTCGCGCAGGAGCTGCTCGCGCAAATGTGGACCGACAACGGGAATATCTCTACTTACGCTTTCGCCGGAGCGGGAACGCCTCCCGCGAAAATCCTGGTCTGGGTCAACAAGGTGCAATCACGGCTTCCGGACGGGGCAAACCAGCTTCCAGTCGTGACGCTGACCAATCTCACCCCGGCTGCGCCTGCGGCGCCGAAGGGGGCGACCGTGCAGATCACCGTCAGATGGCGGCTGCCCGAAGAGGCGACGCAAGGGCTTCAGGCGCACAGCCACACGGTGGTCGCCTACGTCTATCCGAGTTCGACCTGAGCGATGCGCCCCTCCCGAGATCGTCTTTCCGAGCGCGGCTTCAGCATGGTGGAGCTGCTGGTGGCCATGCTTATCGGGCTCATCGGCATGATCATCATCTTCCAGGTGTTCGAAGTGTCCGAGGGCATCAAGCGCTCCACGACGAGCGGCGGTGATGCTCAGCAGAACGGCGTGATCGCCCTCTATACCATGGAGCGCGATTTCAAGAATGCGGGAATGGGATTCAACGACACCACTTTCGTCGGCTGCAATATCGTCGGATACGACAAGCAGCGCGCGGCGCCGAATTTCCCGCCAGCCGGCGTCACCATGAAGCTCGCTCCGGTGTTCATCACCTCGGGGGTCGGAACCACGGCACCAGACCAGATCAGCGTGCTCTACGGCTCGCAACCCCAGGCCTCAGGCGGCGTCCCCCTTTTCTCGGACATGGATGCCACGCAGAACGGCGCCGATCCGCTGTTTGTCACCAACCCCTTCAGGTACAGCACCGGCGACTTGCTCGTCCTGGTCGAGCCGGGGACGGCGAAAAATTGCTCCCTCATGGAGGTGACCGCGATCAACGCGAACCAGATCTCTCACAACCTCACCCCCTACGGCCACGAGCCGAGATTCAACCAGGTCGGAGGGCTGGGCGTGGTCTATCAAGGCGTCGGCACCGCGAACGTGGCGCGCGCATACAACCTCGGCAACCTTTACTACGTGCCCCCCGGCGGAACTGTGCCCGTCAATTTGCCCGTCTACAACTTCTACGCCGTCACAAACGGCAGCCTGACGGCGACGTCCCAATTCGTGATCGACAACGGCCAACCAGCCGTCAGCTCGATCGCCGACAACATCGTCCACATGCGCGCCCTGTACGGGCTCGATGACGGAATCAACGACGGCGTGACCGTGATGTACAACACCGGCCTCCCGACAAAGGGCGACGGCATCGTCGACCGCTACGTGGATGCCGCCACCTTCAACGCATTGGTCCCGGTGCCCTGGGCCAACCTCATCGCCGTGCGCATCGCCGTGGTCTCGCGCAGCGCGCTGCCCGAGAAGCCCTCCTCGGGAAAGCTCAGCGATCCGTGCGACGCGACCCCAATCACCGCCGAGCCGCAGTGGACAGGCACTCCGTGGGCGGCTTCGCTCGGGTACAAAACGCGACTCGACGTGAGTGCGAGCGTTGCGGCTCCGGATAGCTGGACTTGCTACCGGTATCGCGTCTTCGAGACCACGATTCCCTTGCGCAACTGGATATGGAAGGCGAGCTGACATGAAGGGTTCCCGTTCGTTCTCCCGGCGCGCGCGAGCGAGCGCGCCGCTGCGCGCCCGTCAAGGCGGCACGATCCTGATCATCGCGCTCATCGTGCTTGTCGCCATGACCCTCGCCGGCATCGCGACGATGCGTTCGGTGGATACCGCGACCATCACGGCCGGCAACATCGGGCTGCGGCAAGCTTCGGTCAACGCGGCGGACCAGGGAATCCAGGCCGGCGTCAACTGGCTCACCACGACTCTCGACGCGAATCTCGGCCCGACCTTGATCGCAGACAACCACCAGCCCGGAACGGCTTCGAAGGGTTACTTTTCCAGCGTTCCCGCGAGCGAACCCGACTGGCACGATCCGCTCAACTGGAGCGACGCAGGGCAGCTGAACAACGGCAACCCCGACGTCGGCGGCAACGTGGTGTTCTTCCTCATCCACCGCTTGTGCGCCGTACCCAATTGCGACACCAACGCGACCTGCGGCAGCAACCCCCCCAACACCTGCGCGTCGACGCTTTCCTCGGCGGCCCTGACCGGGCAAGGCTCCGACCAGACTCGGCCGACGGACTCCCACACCATGGCGCCGGCCATCCATTACCGCGTTACGGCGAAGGCCGTGGGACCGCGCAACTCGATTTCGATCGTTCAATCGATGGTGAAGGCGTTCAACTAGAGCGCGCCGCCTAAGAGGGAGTAAAACCATGAAACGCAACCATGTCGTTCTGATCAAGCGCCTCCTCGCCTACGGGCTCGTCGCCATTTTGGCGGCGCAGCCGGCGTTTGCCCAGGTCGCGATTTCCCAGCTGCCGCTCGCCTCTGCAGGCGGCAACAACATTGTGCCGAACCTTCTTTTCACGCTCGACAACTCGGGGAGCATGGACTGGCAGTTCGTTCCCGACTACGTCGACCCGCAAACCGTTATCAACGTCACTACCGTCAACAGTTCTCCGAACAACCCCTGCATGTCCACGAACACTCTAAGCACTATCTGCGTGGAAGGCGACCCGCCGTACTCCGCAGGCGGCGAATTTGCAATGAACGGCGTCGGGTACGATCCGAACTTCACCTACCTGGCCGGCGTCGACTCGAACGGGCTGCCGCACGTCAATCCGCCGAGCGGGACCCTCACGACTACCGCGACCCCGAAGGACGCCTACACCGCCTCCAAAGGCACGATCGACGTCACGACCGCGATACAGGACAGGAAGTATTGCAATACGAACGGCGTGTGCATGCGCAACGGCCAGACCGACGCTACGCCCCCCGCCACGCTGACCGCCAATGCCCTCGTCTCGGGGACTGACGACGTCAACCACACCATGTTTGCGGGCGAGTTTCCCTACCGCACGAACGCGTCCAACGCGAGCTTCAAGGTAGTGTCCGGTGCTCAAACGAATGTGTTCGGTCTGCCGGAGATGATGCCGATAGGGACTTTCGTGCGAAATACTCCGCTCGTCTTCGTCGGTTCGCCGACCACGACGGTGCGCGTGACCACGGTAGAGGCGCACGGCCTTGCCACCGCCGACAGGATTTTCACGACCACCACCACCGCCAGCCTGAACGCCATCTGCACCGCCGTGACGGTCGTCAACCCAAACACCTTCACCTACGTGCCGGGATCAACGACCACCGCCGCGAACACGCCCGGCTCGTACCGCAAGTGCGATTCGGGAAATTTCGCGCGCTTGAGCGGCATCGTCACCGTGACCACCAGCGGCAACCACGGCCTGGTCGTCAACGACATCGTCACGACCTTCGTCCCGACCGCCAGCGCCATGAACGTCACCAGCGCCAGCGTCACGGCCGTCGCCGCGACCACCTTCACATACGCAGTCAGCGGCGGCACGATTGCTTCCACGCCAGGGTTTTGGGTGCGCACCGGGCTCTATAACGTCGCGAGCAGCATCAACGGCCCGGCCGTCGCCTACCGCATCGTCCCGGTCGAGCACTGCACCGACGCCGCCCTGACCGATTGCATCGAGGTGGATCCGAACGCCGCGCCGCCCGCCAACGTGGTGCCCGCCGACCATCCTTTCCCGGCGTACGTGCGCTTCTGCCGGACCCAGGAGGAGGCGCTCGCCCACGGCGCAGTCACCTTCATCGCGACCACGCCGCAGACCAACCGCTGCCAGCTGAAGTACCTCAATGTGACCGGGCTGCAGACCTACCAATTTCCCCGCTACGGATGGTTCATCCGCGACACCATCAAGTCCACCGTGACCTCGTACGGCGGGCGGGACAAACGGGTCGATTGCGTGTCGGCGCCGACCTGCAGCTACACCGAGGAAATCCAGAACTATTCGAAATGGTACGCCTACTACCGCACGCGCATGCAGATGATGAAGACCTCGGTGGGAATTTCGTTTCGCGGGTTCATCTCCAATCCTACCGGCACGCCGCCCAAGCCCGACAGTCTGCGCGTGGGCTTCATCACCATTCACGCCGGGGACAGCGGCAGCGTAGACGCGAACCAGTACCTGAGAATCAACAATTTCAACACGACCCAGGCGACCAGCCTCTACACCAAGTTCTACCAGCAGACCCCCTTCGGCTACACGCCCCTGCGCGAGGCGCTTTCGCGCGCCGGATGGATTTTTGCGGGCAAGCTCGGCACGGGGCTGACGACGGGGATTCCCGCCGCCGACGACCCGATTCAGTCGTCCTGCCAGAAAAACTATTCGCTCCTCACCACGGACGGTTTCTGGAACAGCAATCCGGGGCAGGACCTCGCCGCCACCGCGATGGGGAACTGGGACAACGGGACGCCGCTCGCGACGCCACCGAGCGACACTCTTTTCTATACTCCCGCCGGGGTCACGCCCGCCTACACGGATCCGGTGGTGAGCCGGGCCACCGGCACGTACGACGGGAACGTTCTGCCGAGCACCGTGGCCGGGGCCACTCCCGGCGGCTCCGGCACGCTCGCCGACGTAGCCCTGTACTACTACATGACCGATCTGCGCGGCGGCGTGGACAAGAACAACAAACCAACCGGGCCCGCGACCAGTCCCAGCACCACGCCGGCGAACGGCGACGTGTCCGCGAACAACGTTCCGAGCAAGGCGGGGAACAAGGACTTCGCGCAACACCAGCACATGGTCACCTTCACCCTGGGCCTCGCCGACGGGCTGATGCTCTACAATTTCAACTACGAGACGGCACCCGGGGATTTCGCGAACATCAAGAGCGGCGTCGCGAACGTCTGCTTCTGGGCCACCGGCGTGTGCAACTGGCCGGCGCCGCAACAGGACAAACAGAGCGCGCTCGACGATCTGTGGCACGCCGCCGTCAACGGGCGCGGGACCTACTTCCTCGCGCTGAACCCGCGCACGCTCGCGAACTCGCTTCAGAACGCGTTGAGCAGCATTACCGGGCGAAACTCGTCCGCGGCGGCTGCGGCCACGTCGAGCCCGAACATCACGCCCAAGGACAATTTCGCGTTCAGCACCACCTATCAGACCAACACCTGGTCCGGGATCGTCAGGGCGCAGCGACTCGACGCCACCACCGGCGCGGTGCTGACCGACAATCAGGGCAAACCGATAGTCCTGTGGGAAGCCGACAAGCAGCTCATCACGCAGGTGAGCGCGAGCGGCGATACACGGAACATCTGGATGCTCGACACCACCGCGCCGACGAAGCTCAAGCCGTTCCAGTTTCTGAGCATGACGCCCGCAGAGCAGGCCTTCTTCATGAACAAGTGCGCCGCGATGGCGCAGTGCCCCCTGCTGTCCCTACTCCAGAAGCAGCTCGTCAACAACGGCCCCTTGCTTGTCGGGTTCCTGCGCGGGCAGACCGGCAATGAGGCGGTGCTCTTCCGCGACCGGATCGAGACCGATCCGGTGACCAATACGACCCAGCAAACCGTGCTCGGCGACATCGTCGATGCGACCCCGGCGTTCATCCGGGTTCCGCTGTTCAGCTATACCGACACCGGCTACAGCAGCTTCAAGAGCGCAAACAAGGGCCGCCCCGGGGCGCTTTACGTCGCGGCAAACGACGGACTGCTGCACTCCTTCGACAACACCACGGATTCCAACGGGGACCCGCAAACGAGCCCGCTTTGCCCGACTGTGCTGCCGACGACTTCGGCAACCGCGGTCGCAGGTTGCGAAAACTGGGCCTACATGCCGAAGTTCGTCATGCCCGGCATCTACCAGATTGCCGATACGGCTTACGCGAACGCGCACCGCTTCATGCTCGACGGGAGCCCGGAGATCGGCGACGTGTTCGACGCCGCGGCTTCGGTCTGGAAGACCATCGTCGTCGGCGGCGCCAACGCCGGTGCCCGCGGCTTCTATGCGCTCGACGTCACCGATCCGAAGAATCCTAAGGGGCTGTGGGAATTCTGCTCCGATTCGACGCTGTGCCCGGCGGTCGGCACCGTCAGCCACAGCGACAGCGATCTGGGCTTCAGCTACGGCAACCCTGTGATCGGCAAGCGCGCGTTCGACGGGAAATGGGTCGTGGTCCTGACCTCCGGCCTGAACAACATCAGCCCCGGGACGGGCGTGGGTTTCTTCTACGTGCTCGACGCGATCACCGGACAGGTGCTGGACAAGGTCAGCACCGGAGTGGGCACTACGGTCACGCCGTCGGGCCTGATGAGGCAAGGCGGGTATTTCAAGGCCGGCCTGGTCGATGCCAAGATGGATTTCGTGTACGGCGGCGATCTGCAGGGCAATGTCTGGCGGATCGACATGTCGACTTCGCCGCCAGCGCTGATGCACATGGCCACGCTGAAGGACGGCGCAGGCAATCCGCAGCCGATCAGCGTGCGGCCGGTGGTGAGCAATTGCAACAACAACCGCATGTACTACGTCGGGACCGGGCGTTATCTCGCCTCTACCGATCCGTCGGACACCTCGCAGCAGTCCATTTACGGATTCAAGGACAAGGACGCCGACTACGGAACGAACATCCGCTCGGCGAATCTGGTGACCCAGACGCTCACCGCCGGATCGAAGAGAACGATCACGAACAATTCCGTCAACTTGAGCACCCAGGACGGCTTCGTCATCGACCTCAATCCGCCAACGAGCAACCCGGCAGACGCCACTCCCGGCGAGCGCATCGTACTCGACCCGCGTCTCGAGCTCGGAACGCTGATCTTCGCGAGCAATGTTCCCATCGTGGGGGGGTGCATCCCCGGGGGGGACTCCTTCATCTACAACCTGGATTTCTGCACCGGAAGCTACGTTCCGGGAGCCGCGAACGGTATCGCCGCAGAGAGACAAGGGGCGTTCCTGGTGGGCTTCACGCCCATCCAGACGACCGACGGGTCGATCCGTACCGTCAACACGGATTCTTCCGGCGGCCTGGGGACCGGCAGCGTCAACATCAACCAGACCCCCAAGGGGATATCGCGCTTCTCCTACCGCGAGCGCTAAAGCGGCCGACCCCCGCGCCGGGCGCCGAAAAGCGCTCAGCGCGGCGCGGGGCGCAAGGCCAGCTCGCGCGGCAGGGTGAACACCACGCTCTCGTTCACGCCTTGGAGCTGGCGCACGCTGCCGGCGCCGAGCGCCTTGAGCCGCGCGATCAGCTCGGTCACCAGCACTTCCGGAGCGGAGGCTCCGGCCGTCACGCCGACCCGGCGCTTTCCCGCAACCCACTCGGCTTTCAGCTGCGCGGCGCTGTCCACCATGTAGGCCTCGATGCCGCGGCTTCGAGCGACCTCGCGCAGCCGGTTGGAATTCGAGCTGTTGGGCGAGCCGACCACGATCACGACGTCGCATTGCGGCGCCATGACCTTGACCGCGTCCTGCCGGTTTTGCGTCGCGTAGCAGATGTCGTCTCTCTTCGGACCCGTGATCGCGGGAAAGCGCGCTTTCAGCGCCTCTACGATGGCGGCGGCGTCATCCACCGAGAGAGTCGTCTGCGTCACGTAGGAAACCTTCCCCGGATCGCGCACTTCCAGGCGCGCGACGTCGGCGGCGGTTTCCACGAGGACCATGCCCCCGGCGGCCTGGCCCATGGTCCCCTCGACCTCCGGATGGCCGCGGTGGCCGATCATGACGATTTCGCGGCCCGCCGCACGCATCTTCGCGACTTCGACGTGCACCTTGGTGACGAGCGGACAGGTCGCGTCGAACACGCGCAGACCGCGCGCCTCGGCCTCGCCGCGCACGGCTTTCGAGACGCCGTGGGCGCTGAAGATCACCGTGCTGCCCGAGGGGACGTCGGCCAGAGCCTCGACGAACACGGCGCCTTTGCTCTTCAAGTCCTCGACGACGAACTTGTTGTGCACAACCTCGTGCCGGACGTAGATCGGCGCGCCGTGGATGGCGAGCGCGCGCTCGACGATACCGATCGCGCGCTCGACACCGGCGCAAAAGCCGCGCGGATTGGCTAGCAGGACTTCCATGGCAGCCTATTTTAGGGCTTTTGCGCGGCGCCGGCCGAACGCAGCCCGTCGAGGATCAGCAGTCCCGCACCTACGGTGATCGCCGAATCGGCGAGATTGAAAGCTCAGAAATGCCAGCCGAAGGCGTGAAAGTCGAGAAAGTCCACCACGTGGCCGAGGACGACCCGGTCCCAGAGATTGCCGAGCGCTCCGCCGAGTATCATCGCGAGTCCCGCGGAGAAAAGGCGCTCGCTCGAATGCCCGGCGAGGAGGAACACGATGGCGGCGGTCGCAGCGACGGCGATCCCGATGAAGAGCATCCTTTGCCAGCCGCCCGCGTCGGCGAGAAAGCTGAACGCCGCGCCGCGGTTGTGCGCGAGCACCAGATTGAAGAACGGCGCGATCTCGCGCACCTCGCCCAGGCGCAGGCTAGCACTGATCGCGACCTTGCTCGCCTGGTCCGCCAGCGCGAGGAGCAGCGCGAGCGCGAGCCACGGAGCGATGCGTTTCAGGTTCGCCGGAATCATGCGAATCGCCGGGGCTCTCCGGAACCGTAAAGGTTTTGCACGCAGCGCCCGCAGATCCCAGGGCGGATCGGGTCGGCGCCCACGTCCGCCCGCCAGTGCCAGCAGCGCTCGCACTTCGGGTGGGGGCTCGGCATTGCATGGATTGGCGCTTCAGCCGCGCTTGTCGCTTCGGACACCACTGCTTTGGAAGTGATGAGCACGAAGCGCAGTTCGTCAGCGAGGCTTCGCAGCAGCTGAAGCTTGTCGCCCTCGGCGGCGATCTCCACTTCGGCCTGCAAGGAGGAGCCAATTCGAGCCGCAGCGCGCAACAGCTCGAGGACTTTTTGCACCTCAGAACGGATCTCGCGCGGGGCTCGCCACTTCCCGAGCAAGCCCTCCCCTCCCG
>WNGH01001980.1_pt1 | contig 34454 bp, 35 predicted proteins | sample 5400631 | NCBI WGS metagenome assembly WNGH01 (sample SAMN13153373, study PRJNA577476) | soil metagenome | isolation source: 115 cm soil or saprolite under Garry oak tree replicate 1 | place: USA:California | collected 2016-06-15
AGGCTCTCGCGAACGACATCAACCGCAACCTCGAGGAACCGCTTCGTGAACTGACGCAACTGGCGGAGAAGGAGGGCAAGCCGGTCCCTCTCATCCGGGTCGGGGTCCGATCCGGCGACACGTCCTCGCAGGAACGCCAAAGACAGGTCCGTCACCCGCCGCACATCTTCATCACGACGCCCGAGAGCATCGCGATTATCCTCAGCACCCCGAAATTCCGGGAACACTTCGCGAACGTCGAATGGGTCATCCTCGACGAGATCCACGAGGTCTGCTCCTCCAAACGCGGTTCCTTGCTCTCGATTTGCCTCGAGCGCCTTCGCGAGCAGACGGGGCGCGATTTCGTGCGGATTGGCCTGAGCGCGACGATCGCGCCGATCGAGGAGGAAGCGAAGTTCCTCGCGGGATACGAGAACGGCAAGGTCCGAGACATGTACATCGTCGAGGTCGACACGCGGAAGGACCTCGACCTCTCGGTCCTGTGTCCGGTGCGTGACATAACCGCCGTGCCGATGGAGGTCGCAAACGCTCGGATGTATGACCTCCTCAGCAAATTGATCGACGAGCATCGCACGACCCTTATCTTCACGAACACACGCAGCGGGACCGAACATGTTTCCTTCCGGCTGAAGGAGCGCGGCGTCGAGGATCTCGAAGCCCACCACGGCTCTCTGTCGAAAGTCACCCGCCTCGAGGTGGAGCAGAAGCTGAAAGACGGTCTACTGAAGGCGGCCGTCTCCTCGACTTCCCTGGAACTGGGAATCGACATCGGTTACATCGACCTCGTCGTGCAGATTGGTTCCCCCAAGTCCGTCGCGAAAGGGTTGCAACGGATCGGCCGCGCGGGCCACGCGTACGGCGAGACCGCGGTCGGCCGGATGATTGCGTTCGAGCCGTGGGACCTCATGGAATGCGCGACCCTCGCGAAATCCGCGTACGACGCCCGGATCGACCGCGTGGACATCCCGAGCAATCCCCTCGATGTCCTCGCCCAGGCGCTCGTCGCGATGTCGCTCGAGAAACGGTGGGACGTCGACGAGGCGTTCGAACTCGTCCGGCGCTCGCACAGCTTCCATGATCTCACGAAGAAGGACTTCCTCGCGGTCCTCGACTATCTTTCGTCTCGCAATCCGGACATCAAGGTCTTCGCCAAGATTTGGTTCGACGAGGAAGAGGGTCGAATCGGAAAGAAGAAAGGCACCCGGATGATTTACTACACGAACGTCGGGACGATCCCGGAGGAAGGGACCTACCACGTCTTCTCGGAACGAGGATCGCCGCTGGGCGAGCTGAGCGAGAAGTTCGTCGAGTACCTGAGCCCGAGCGACATCTTCGTCCTCGGCGGCCGGACGTACCAATTCGTCCGCGCTCGCGGGACGTCGGTCTACGTGAAGGACGCGTCCGGTCGCCGCCCCACGGTGCCCTCGTGGACGGGCGAGATGCTGCCTCGTTCGTTCGACCTCTCGATCGCGGTCGGGGAGTTCCGCCGGGATCTTGCGGGAGAGATTGCCAAGGACGGGGAGAAGGCCGCGAAGGAGTGGTTGATGAAGGAGTACCACGTCGATACGGGCTCGGCGCAATCCCTCGTTTCGTACGTCCAAGAGCAGGAGGCGTTGATCCCGTCCCTGCCCACGGACCGACAGGTTCTCCTCGAGGGGTACCTCGACGTCAAGGGAAACCGGAACGTCATCTTCCACTTCCCGTTCGGGCGTCGGGTAAACGACGCGCTCAGCCGCGCCTTCGCGTTCGCCATCACGGAGGCCCAACACACGAACGTCCGCGTGAGCGTGACGGACGATAACTTCATGATCACGGTCCCGCGGCGCATCGAGCTCAAAGGCCTCACCAAACTCGTGACGAGCAAGAACCTCGAGGACCTCCTTCGACGCGCGATCCGCAACACGGAGCTGTTCAAGCAACGCTTCCGGCACTGTGCGACGCGGTCCTTCATGATCCTCCGCAACTACAAGGGCCGCGAGGTCTCGATCGGCCGGCAGCAGTTACGGTCCCAGCGGGTGCTCGATTGGCTCCATGAGATCGAAGACTTCCCCGTGGTCAAGGAGACGTACAACGAGATCCTCCACATGGTCATGGACCTGGACCACGCCCGGGAGATCCTGCGGCGGATCGAGGCGGGCGAGATCGCGGTCGTCGAGAGCGACTTCACGAGCCTGCCGTCCCCGTTCGCCCACAACGTCGTCCTCCAGGGCGTCTCCGACCTCGTCCTCATGGAGGACCGATCCGCGCTCCTGCGGGAGCTCCACCGCAAGGTCCTCGAGCGCGTCATGCCGACGGACCAGATCAGCTCGATTCAGTTCCAACCCGCCGAGATTGTGGAGTACTTCCGGAAGAAGCTACCAAGAGTCGCGCGCAAGGAGGACGTCCTGTCCTACCTCGATCGCGTGGGCGACGCGAACCTCCTCCAACAGAAGGGACGCACGATCTTCGAGATCGCGTCGGCGTCCTTCACCGACGTGCGGAAGTGGGGCGGGCAGCTCATGGACGAAGGCCTCGTCGAGAGCGTGTGGACTCCGCAAGGCATCCACTGGACGCCAAAGGATCTCCTGCCGACGTACGTCGCGGTCTATGCGCAGCGGTCTCGGCTCAAGCCGCCCGAGGACAGGGCCCTCACGCTGATCAAAGAGAAGCCGCGGACCCACAAGGATCTGGCCCGCCTCACGAAACTGGAGAAGGACGATCTCAACGAAGCGTTGCGCAAGCTCGAGCGCGCATACCTGATCGGGCGGCGGGGAGTCGAGGAGACGGTCTACTTTTCCCGCGAACCGCAACGCGCGAACTTCGAGGAGTCCTTGGACAAGATCCTCACGAAGCGTTTGGAGGTCGACGGACCGTACAGCGCGCAGGAGCTCGCCGTCGCCTTAGGCCTGGAGCCGGAACTCGTCGAGGAAGTCCTGCGGGACCTGGAGTCGGAGGGCGTCGTCTCGTCCGGGCACTTCCTGGTCGACAAAGAATTCCAGTTCATGATGACGCGCGACCTCCAGCGCCTCCAGCGGAAGGACGAGACGCGCGAGGTGTTCGACGAGAACCAGGTGAAGGCCTTCCTGCTCGAGAAGCAGTTCGCGAGCATCGAGACCCTCGACGGTTATTTCGACCGCTTCCTCGAGGCCGGCATGGTCCTCGACATCTACAATCACACGGCCCGCTTCGACTACAACGAATGGCTGCGGCGGCGGGAGGCGGGCGACATCCTGGAGGGCCGCTTCCTGAACGGCCGCGTGCGGTACATCCGCGCGAAGGACGTGCCGCTCTTCCTCTCCGCCTTCCCGCGGAGCCCGCTCAGCGACTTCGAGAAGAAAGTCCTCGACGTGATCCGTGAAGGGGACGGGATGGACCTCTGGGCGATCAACGCGAAGGTCCGCGCGGAGCGGGAACAGGTCAAGGAGGCCTTGGACAAGCTCGACTACGACGTCTACGTGATCCGTCGTTTCCAAGGGGACGGATGGACCGCCCGCAACCTGTATGTGGCATTCGATCCACCCCATGCGAAGATGGCGGATGCCTTCGAGACGATCGTGCGGCGCTTTCTCGCGGCGTACGGTCCCGTGCCGTTCTCCGGCATCCGAGAGTGGGCACGGTTCGAGTGGGACGATCTCGAACGACTGATGGACCGGCTGGAAGAGGACCGGGTCGTCACGCGGATTCTCGTGACGGGGAAAGCGGAGTCGGAGATGTACGTCCTCGCGGAAGATCTTCCGGCGCTCCGAAAGGTCGCGGGAAAGCCGGCCACGGATCCGATGCGGGTCCTGTCCTTGCTCGATCCGTGGACGCAAGCGCTGTGGGCCCAGGTCGCCAGTCGCTACGGGGAAGGCTGGTTCTTCCCGCTGGTCAAGGACGGCGACCTCGTCGGGATGGCGGAGATCTGGGAGATGAGCGGATGCATCGAGGTGCGCGAGATGGACCTCGCCTCACCGGATCAGCTGGACGAGGCGATCGCCGCGCTCACACACATGATGGGGTTCTACGCGATGCGCGGCGTCGACGTGCTGCGCGTCACCCGATTCCAGGCGAAGAACGTCCCGGAAGCGGAAGACCTCTCCCACTGGACTCGAGCGGGCTTCATCCGGTTCTCCGATTTCCTCGCTCACGGTCCGATCGTCCCGCGGGACTTCGACCCGACCGAGCTCACCGCGCTCGCCCTGACGAAACAGGGGATCGCCCCCGACTCCCGCTTCGCCGATCCGATCGCCGCGGCCAAGGCCCTCGGAGGACTGCGGTCCGATTTCGCGGCCCGGCTCCGGGTGAAGGAGTTCCGCCCGCTCGAACGGCTTCATCAGAGTGGGCTCCTCGCCAAAGGGCTCGCGATTCCGGAGTACTGGACGTACTGCACCGAGGCGGATCTGAGCCTGTACAAAGCGGCCAAGGCGACGCGCCTCACGAAGGAGATGAAGGCCACGCTCCGGATCATCCAAGAAGAGGGACCGATTTCCCGCCAGCGGCTCCTCATCCTCTCGGATCTGAGCCGGCCGGCGACGACCGCGGCGCTTCGCAAACTGTACGAGGGCCTCCATGTGACCCGGGATTCGGACAACCGGTATCGCCTCGTCTCCGACATCAAGATCAGCCGCGATGACGCCCGGCGGGAAGTCCTCCGGCGGATCATCCGAAGCCTCGGTGTGACGTCCGCCGAAGCGCTCGCTGCCTACACCCGGTTCGAGTACAACATGGGGGAGACCCGCTTGCGATTGCGGGAGTTCGTGGCGGAAGGATGGCTCGTCAAAGGGTTCCTCGCGCGGGGCGAGCGAACCGTGCTGTGGGCCGTGAAGGATGGCCTCGAACAGATCGGGCATTCGGATTTCCGTCGGAAGTTCGTCCTGACACCCCTCGACAACCTGTTCCTCTACTTGCGCGAGGCGATCGTCGACAAGTTCCACATGGGGTCCTGCTACGTCGTGTTCGACGGGGCCGAGATGGTGGCGGCGTTCAAGGCTCGCCGCCGGAAGTGGGAGCTCCTCGTCACCGAGTTCCAGGGCGAACCCGCCGCCCGGAGGATCGTCGAGGCGTGGGAGGCGGAGAACGAGCTCGCGGTCGAGGAGCAAGTCGACCGGATCTCGGACCACGAAGTCATGGAGTGGTACGCGAAAATGTATGGGCGCGGGGCCGCGGAGCGCTGACGCTCTCGGACGCCCGATACTCAAGTTCATACCGCCAACTTCGGATTCGGTCCCGATTCCGATGACCGTCCTCGGTCTCGACACGATCGCGATCGTCGTCTCCGATCCGCGAAAGGCGATTGCATGGTATCGGGATGTCCTGGGCTTGGACGTCGCCTACATCGTCCGCGCGAGGCGAACCCGGATCCGAGCATTGAGGGGACGGCCGAGAACCCGGGCCACTGGGTAGAACTTGGACCCGGTCGCCCGCGCACTCGCGTTCACCTGTGCTTCATGGGCGGTGAGACCGAGCCTGGGCCCGCTGGCATCACGTTCATCACGGACGACATCCGGGCGGAGTACGAACGGATGCGGCGCGCCGGCGTCGAGTTCCCGCTCCCGCCCGAGAAGATGGAATGGGGCGAATGGCTGGGCCAGTTCGCGGATCCGGACGGGAATGTGTTCGACCTCAAGCAGCCGATCTCCATCGCGGAGTGGAAGACCCAGCCCGCTCCCGCGAAGCCCCGCACGCGTCCACGGGTCAGATAGGCTCGGCCCGCCGACCCGGTTCCAGGCCCAACGCGCGATCGGCGCACGAGGCGGCTTCGTCGAATCGCCCGAGCTTCGTGAGGACGAAGCCCATGTTCACCCATGCGCCCCGGTAACGCGCATCGATTTCGAGGGCGCGCTCGTAGCATCCGAGCGCCTCGTCGAACTTCCCGAGGCGCGCGAGGGCGTTTCCCTTGTTGTTCCACGCGACCTCGTAGGCCGGGTTCACCTTGATCGCCGCGTTGAAGCAACGCAGCGCGTCGATGAAACGACCGAGCTTCGTGAAGGCGTTCCCCTTGTTCAACCAGGCGACCTCGTTGTGCGGGTTGATGTCGAGCGCCCGGTCGATGGCGCGAAGCGCCTCATCGTACCGGCCGAGGAGGATGAGCGTCGCCCCCTTGCCGTACCATGGCATCTCCGCCCCGGTGACGCCTGGGCGCGCCGTGGCGATCGCGCGATCGTAGTCCGAGAGCGATTGTTCGTAGTCTTTGCGTCCCATATCCCGCTCCGCACGGACGAGTTGCCGCCGAAGGGCCGACGCCGAGTTCCGGCGCAGGATTTCCGCGGCCGCCAAGGCCGCAGGCCAAGGCATCGCCGCTCCGATGCCCACGATCCACGGTAGGCTCATCGCATACGTGGGATCGGCGACGGTGGTGATCGCTTGGCCAATGACAGGAACCGCGCTTGCGATGGCCAACAGGATTCGGTGAGGACCGCCGACCAGGTTCCGCGTGGCCCCCGCGAACGGTAGAATGCCGACCAGCGTGAGGCCGATCGCGGCACTCGCGTCGAGCGGTAGCCCGCGCAAGAGCAACGCACTGAGGGCGAGAATGGACCCTGCGGCCAAGAGCGCTCCGTCGAACCGCGGCGGCCTGGGACTTCGGCTTCGGACGTACTCTGCGGCGAGATACGCGCTGAGGCCGATGAGGAACGCGGCGATCCCTGCGCTGACGAGGGGCTGGTTCAGCACCCCTGCGAGGAGAAGGCTCGTCGACGCGGCGAGGACGAGTCCCCCGGCCATTTCTGCGGTGATTCGGCTCCGAACCGGGGCCGTAGGGCGGGCACTCGTTCCCGGGCTCCGCGCTCGAGTCCTGGGCCGCGTTCGGACCTTCGGAAGTGGCGAGGGGGCGATCGTGGCCTGTCTGGATGTTTCGGGTCCGATCGTGACGGGAGGCGCCGACTCTCCCGAGGAGGCGGGCCTTGTCTCAGGCCGTGGCGGCGCAGGCTTCGGGAGAACGGGTGGCCGGGTCGGTGGGAGCGAGGAGAGCGGCTTGTCGGCCGGCCGGGCCGGCGCGGGTTTGGGAGGAGCGATTTCCGTCTTCACGGACGCGAGCGGAGGTTTCGGACTTGCGACGAGGGGTGCCGCAGGCGGTCGCGGGACTTCGGAGACGGGCGGCCTCACATCCTGGATGAACTCGTCGACCTTGTCCAGGACCGTGTTGCCGGGAGCCGTCGCCGTTGCCGGCGGCCGGCTCGGGCTCTCCACGGCGGCCACCGGGCTCGGTTCCTTCGTTTCCCGCAGGGGTCCCCCGCAGACCTCGCACTCCTCGAGCTCGGGGTCGTTGTCCGCTCCACAGATGGGGCAGAGGCGCAAGTCGAGGATGTCCTCTTCCATGTCTTCCACCATCGGTTCCGTCTCAAATTCGGCGGCACACCGCGGACATGTCGTGTCGCCCGACGCAACGAAGCCGCCGCAATTCGTGCAGATGAACAGGATCCCGACCTCTCCCTTCTCCAGGACCCCGTTCGGATCCCGGTCCCGCAGCTGTTTCGTATGACGGAATCCGGCCTCGAACAATTTCAGGGCTTTCTCGCGGTCGAGCCCGAAGGCTCGGCTGAGCCGGACGACGGCCTCGTCGATGACAAAGGCCCCGCAGTTCGCGCACTCCGTCTCGTCCGGAGGCATTGGCTCCGCGCAGACGGGACACAGGACCCGGGCCTGCTTCCCGGGCATCGACGGGATTCGACCCGTCCGGCGGACCATAAACCCGCGGTCCCCGTTGTCAGGGTCGATAGTCGGCCCTCCGCGTTCTTAAGTAGCGCACCGGCCTTCGCACACCATCGATGGCCTCGAACCTGGATTTCCTGGTCGCATTCCTGATGGGAATCTTGCCCGGACTCGTCATCCTCTGGGCCTCGCTCCGCCGCTTCGATCGGCCGCACGTGGACCACACGCTGTTCGACGACCGCCGCGTCTTCGGAGGCCTCGCCGTCGGTCTCATCTTCGGGACCGTCGCGAGCATCTTCGCCATCGTGCTCCCCCGCGGGGATCTCGTTTCGTTCGCGGTCGCCGTCGCAGTCAGCTTTGTCTTCGAGGAGTCATTCAAGCTGGTTTGGCTGAACCGCCGCAGCTACCGCGGTCGCTTCGACACGACCTTCTACGGCGTGCCCTTGGGAATCGGGGCGGCGGCGAGCGGCGTCGTCGCGGCGGCCTGGGCGTCGCGGGCGATCCTCTACGTGCCGGAGACGTTCGTGCTGCTCATCCTCTACTCGATCAGCCTCGGCCTGGTGAATGCCGATACGGGGGCGTTGATCGGTTTCGGAGCCTCCCGGGGCGACACGTGGCGCGCATTCCTGCGGGCGGTCGGCGTCCGCCTCGCCCACGGAGCGTTCCTCTCTCCCTTCCTGCTCCAAGTCGACGAACCGTACGCCGCCCTCTCTGCCGTCACGTCCCTGGGTTTTGCCCTCCTGATCTACTATTACGTCTACCGGGAGATTCTGCCGGGCACGCTGCCCGACGACATCCGTCGGGAACTGAGGCGGGAGCGGCGCCGCGCGCCAGCGGCTAGGGATTGAGGACCACGGCCCGGAAGAAACCGGCCTTCGGTTCGAAGACGCTATTCTCCCCGACCAACGTGGCGAGCGCTTCAGCCGGGTGAGCGATCCCCAACCCGGCGAGGACCCGTTCCCAGTCGGACATCGAGAAGACCTCGAGTTCCCGCGTGAGCTCGATCGCGGCGGATCGCACGCGACTTGTGCGGTCGCGCCCCTTCCCGGCAACGGCGATGACGCGAACGTGGACATCGCGGGATCTCCTCCGACGGACCGGCGCCTGGGCCCGGTGGTACTCCTCGGTGCCGCCCGCGAGCTCCGCGCTCACCTTCCCCACGAGCGGTGCAATCTCTCGTGCGGTCTCCGCTCGCGCGCGGATCCGCGCCGGGACGACGTGAATCTCAAACCCACATTGACACGTCGTCGTCTTCTGGCTGAGATTCACGCCTTTCGCGCGCTTACATCGCGGGCAGACGATGACTCCGTACATGTTCAGGCGAGAAATACGAGCGCCGCGAGGCACGCGCCGTAATGATCCATCGGGATGCTCATGTCCTCGATTCGGTAGTCGATCCGACGGAACTTGATCCCGCGCAGCTTCGCCATCTCCCCCATCTTCCACTCCATGACCTCGCGGAGCGAATTCTTGGTCCCGTGCATGTGGCCTTCCGCGACGTATCCGCCGTAATCGTCGTCTCGGAAGCCGTACGCGATGCCCGCGGAGATCGTCTCGCCTTCTCCGCCTCGCTGCTGGGCGAGGACGCAATGGGTGATCGCGCCCATCGGGAGGTCTCGCCGGCGGACCGGTCGGATGCCCACGGGGAGGACCGATGACACGGACACGATGTTCTGCTCCGCTAGTCCCGCGTTTTGGAGCGCCTCATCGAACGCGTTCAGGTCCGAGACCTTCGAGACCGCCTTGCCCGACGTGACGAAGAATTTCGTGGGAATCGGCAACATGTGCTCTGCGAACGCGCCGCATTGCCGAGGGGGACTTAAGGGTTTGCGAACGCGGTCCGCGCGACTGCCGGAATAATATCGTGGGAATATTATTTATTAGGTTGGATGGCTTGATGCCGTCAACGGCGGCGCCCCTGGGGAGGAGGTCGTCGGCACAATCGTCTTGTGCATGCTGTAGGCGTCCTCGCCCCACGAGTAATACCCGTACAAGACGCCGTCCGTGCGGTAGCCGAGTCGACGGTAGAATTCGATGGCCACGAGGTTCTTCGTGCTCACCTCGAGTCGGATCGTCGAAAGGCCTCGTTCGCGGCACACCGCTTCGGCCGCTTGCATCATCCGGGTCCCGATGCCGTGCCGCCGAGCCTTCGGGGCGACCGCCACCGACAGGACGCGGCACACATGCCCCTCGAAGAGGAGCATCATCGCAGCGGTCACGGCTTTCCGACCGTCTTCCACGAGCGTGAGGGCCCTCTCGTTCCGCAAGATCCAATCAACGTGATCCCGTCGGAACCGGTGCTCTCGGAAGCAAAGGATTTCGAATCGATACAGCCCGTCAAGATCATCCGGCCCGGCAACACGGAACAAGGCGCGGTCAAACCGCGCACGAGGTTATTGTCCTTTTCGACACCGGTGAGAGCGACGAATATGGCCCTACTTGTCAACACTCCGTCGCCCGACTAACATTTTCGGCAACTAGAAGCGGCATCAAACTAGTCCGGCTCCAGTGCTGACTGTTGGATATCTAATCTTCTTTCTTTTCGGATTCGGAGCGCTTTTCATTTTTCTTGGGTTGGTTATCTTGACCAAGCGGCGCCTGGGCAATTACGTCCGATTCCGGAAACCCATGGCTGCGGCCGTGACGGCGCTGGTGGTCGGCTCTGTGGCCGTTAGCGCGGGCGTCGGGATCACCACCTTTCTCTGGACCGAACAGACCACAACCTCGATGTACTACCGCGTCGCAGTGCAAGTCAACGGCACAAGCCCGGTGATCCTACACCTACCGGCACCCGGGGATCCTCGTTTCTGGAACGCGCTGAGCGTGACGGACAGCACGTCCTCACTGCGCGTGAACCATACGTTGACCGATACGTACGCGCTACTTCACGCCACTGGAAACGTGACCTTCGAGGTCCTCTCAAGTTTCACGCCCTCGCCTTCTAATCAAAGCGTTTCGCGCGTCGCGCAAACCGGTGACTCCTATCGGGATTGGAACGCGAGCATCGACATGAGTAGTGCCGATCCAGGAGCTATCGTGGCGCTCACCTTGGAGATTCGCTTGGACAACTATTGCTACGGTCTCCGTTACCAGTTCATGGCGATCATCCACGTTGGCTCCGCACAATACCCGATGGAACCACCGAGCATCGTAGTGTGCTGACGTCACGACGGCCTGAGGCCGCAAGGACACCCTTCGATGCGGGCAGACCCAGGGGCCCGATACTGCGCAAGTGTAATCTAGACCCATCCAAATAGGGCGGGGGTTCATGGTCTCCGTCGCGGAAATCCTGAAGGGACGCCATACCGGCAAGGCGGTCGAGCTGCACGGCTGGATCTACCGAACCCGGTCCGTCGGCGGCAAGGCGTTCGTCGTGATCCGCGACGCGACAGGCATCGTCCAGGTGGCCCTCTCCCGCGACTCTGTGCCGGCCGAAGCGTTCGCGGCGGCCGAGAAGGCGCTCATCGAATCCGCCGTCGTCGTGCATGGCAAAGTGGTCGAGGACAAACGCGCCCCCGGTGGTTTCGAAATCCGCGCAGAGGATTTCAAGGTCGTCCACTTCGCGGAGAAGTTCCCGATCCAGGAAGACCTGAGCGAGGAGTTCCTCCTCGACGTGCGCCACCTCTGGGTGCGATCCCAGCGGATGACGACGATCTTCCGGATCCGACACGCGACGTTCGGCGCGGTCCACGAGTACTTCCGCGACCACGGTTTCTGGGAGGTCCACCCGCCGATGATCACGCCCTCCGGCAGCGAAGGGGGCTCGACGCTGTTCGAGCTCGACTACTTCGGGCGGAAGGCGCACCTGACCCAGTCGTGGCAGCTCTATGCGGAGGCCCTCGTCCTCGGTATGGAGAAGATCTACTACATCGGGCCGTCGTTCCGTGCGGAAAAGTCCCGGACCACTCGGCATCTGACAGAATACTGGCATGCAGAGATGGAACAGGCGTGGGCCGGCATGGACGACGTGATCAAGCATGCCGAGGGGGCGATCTCGCATGCCTGCCAGCGGGTCGCGGAGGAGCGCCCGGACGACATCGTCGCGATGGGCCGCACGCCGGAGTTCCTGAAGGCCGTGAAGCCGCCGTTTGAGCGCATGACCTACGACGACGCGCTGAAGCTCCTGAAGAAACAAGGGATGGACATCGAATGGGGCAAGGACCTCCGCACCCTCGAGGAGCGCGCCCTCACGGAAGGCAAGTCGAAGCCGATCATCGTGACTCACTATCCGCGGGTCATCCAGGCCTTCTACAAGGCCCGGGACCCGAAGCATCCGGACCTCGTCCTCGCATTCGACGTGATCGGCGGCGATGGCGTCGGGGAAATCGTAGGAGGCAGCGAGCGGGAGACGGATCTGGAGGCAATCAAGAAGGGCCTCAAGGAACAGGGAGAGGACCCGAAGGCGTACGATTGGTATCTCGACTCCCGCCGCTTCGGCAGCGTCCAGCACGCCGGCTTCGGGATGGGAATGGAACGCCTCATCCAGTGGATCTGCAAACTCGGGCATATCCGAGACGCCGTGCCGTTCCCGCGGACGCCGGGGCGGTTCGCGCCGTGAGGCGCAGGCTTTTACCACGACAGGCCGTAGTCGCGAGCGATGGGCGAGCCCCCTGACGATCCGTTCGCCCCGCTCGTCGCGGTGCACGAGGACTTCGTCGACAAGCTCACCGAACTCGAGGCCACCCTGGACGAGATGATGGCCACCCGCGAGACGCGCGAGGGGAACGAAATCATCCTCGATGAGGCCGTCCGATTCTTCGAGGAGGAACTGATTCCCCATCTCCGCCTCGAAGACGAGGCGGTCGTCCCCGCCATCGAGAAGGCGATCGGTCGCTACGGGACGCTGGTGACCGTGGTGATGTACGAGCACGAAGAGATTCGGCGTGGGGTCTCGAAGTTTGAGGAGGCCCGGGACGACCTGCGTCGCGACCCGGATTCATGGCCGACCATTCAGGAACTCAATCGCCACGGGATTTTCCTCGTCCAGTTCCTTTGGGACCATTTCCGCAAGGAGAACACGAGCCTATTCCCGACCGCCCGGAAGGTTCTCTCGGCGGATGCGCTGCGGACCGTCACGGAACGGATTTCAGTCCGGTGAGCGACCCAACGCCGTGCGGATTTTCGACGCGAACCCGTCCAGCTCGGCGCGGTCGGCCATGCGGCCATAATCTGCGCGGACACGCAGCCCGAACCCATCGCCTCGCCATCGCGGGATTAGATGCAGGTGCACGTGGAACACCTCCTGTCCGGCTTCCACTCCGTTCGCGAGGTAGAAGCTCACCGCTTCGCATCGGATGCCGCTCGAGCGCATGGCGCGGGAGATTTCTTTCGCGGCTTCGAGGATCGGCCCGACGGCCTCGGACGGCAGGTCCTCGACGTACGCGGCATGGGCCTTCGGGATCACAAGCACATGGCCCGGGTTCATCGGCCGGATGTCCATGAACGCGAGCGTCGAAGCATCCTCGCGGACAATGCTCGCGGGAACCTCCCGGAGCACGATTTTGCAGAAGATGCAGTCGCGGGCCGAGACGGCCATGCGTCGGACCTCTCACTTTTTCGAGGAGGGCCCCAGGATGTGCTCCGCGATGATCAGCTTCTGAATCTCGTTCGTGCCCTCGTACAGCCCGAGGATGCGCGCATCGCGGAAATATCGCTCCACGTCGAACTCGCCGCTGAACCCGTATCCACCGTGGACCTGGACGGCCCAGTCCGTGACCCGTTGGGCCATCTGGGCTCCGTACAGCTTGGCCATCGAGACCTCGATCGTGTTGTCTTGCCCCAAATCCCGCAAGTGAGCGGCACGAAGGGTGAGGAGGCGGGCGGCGTCGATCTCGACCGCCGACTGCGCGATCATCTCCCGGATCAACTGGAAGTCCCCGATCGGCCGCCCGAACGCCTTGCGGTCTTTCACGTACTTCGACGCAGCCTCGAGGGCGGCCCGGGCCACGCCGACCGCGCCGGCCGCGATGCCGATCCGACCGCTGTTCAGGGTCCGCATCGCCTGGTTCCAGCCGTCCCCTCTCTTGCCGATCAGGTTCTCTTTCGGGATGCGGCAGTCCTCGAACGCCAGATCGGCGGTCGGACTCGCCCGCAATCCGAGCTTCGTCGTCGTCTCGACGTGGGTGACCTTGAAACCGGGCGCGTCCTTCGGCACCAGGAAGAGCGAGATGCCTTCGTGTCGCTTCGTCCCCGGTTCCCGCGCGTACACCTGGATGTAGTCCGCGATGCTCCCGTTCGAGATGAACCGCTTCTGGCCGTTCAGCACCCATTCGCTTCCATCGAGGCGCGCGGTCGTCGCGAGGTTCCCGGCGTCGCTCCCCGCCTCCGGCTCCGTAATCGCCCACGCCCCGAACCGCTCCCCCTTCGCGAGGGGCACGAGCCAGGCCTCCTTCTGCGCCTCCGAGCCGAACCACATGAGGGACGTCTCACTCAGGGACGTCTGGACCGAAACCGTCGTGCGCACGGACGACGAACCGCGGCTGATCTCCTCGACGAGCAGCATGAACGAGACGTAGTCCATCCCGGCCCCGCCGTACTTCTCGGGCACGGGTGCCCCGAGGAAACCGAGTCCCGCCATCTTGCGGTAGAAGGACTTTGGGACCTCGCCTTTCTCTTCCCAATCCCGGACGTGCGGGATGAGCTCTCGATCGACGAAATCCCGTGCGGTGTCGCGGACGAGCCTCTGCTCTTCCGTCAACCGAAAGTCCATCGGGCAGCCTCCCGCGGCCTAAGCTGCGCTATTCGCATAAACTTTCGGAGGCTGCGGGGCGGAATCGGCTGGCGATCAGCGGATCGCGTAGACCGGCGTGCGCGTGGAGCGGATCGCCCACACTCGGCCGGACTGCAGGACGATGATCTGGTTGCAGGCCTTGCACCGCATGAACTCCGCGTTCATGTTGGAGCCGATCATTTCGGCATCCGCGTGGGGGCAGCTTTCTCGGCCGGGTTGGCGTTCCAATGTCATGGCGCACATGGTTGGGTCTCCTGTGTTGCTCTTGACCGTCCGACCGGAGCGCGCCGTAAATAGCCTGTGACCCGCCTCTCACTGCTGATTCTCGTAATCCTTAATGGGCGACGCTCGGATACTCGACCCGATGGCGGTGCTCTCGGACGGCGACATCCGTCGGTACCAGGCGAAAGGGGAGCTTCGGATCGAGCCGTTCGACGAGGCGAACCTCACGCCGAACGGTTACGACGTGACGATCGAGGAGGCATTCGTCCCATCGTCGAACGTGCGGACGACCCGCGGCGTCGCCAAGATTCCGCCCATGACCCGGTTTGCCGTGAGCACGCGAGAGTCGGTCGGCCTCGGCCGGCATGTGGCGGGCCAACTCTGGCTCCGCACGACATGGGCCCGCCGGGGCGTTCTGGCGGCGTTCGGGATGATCGATGCGGGCTTCTCCGGCACCCTTACCTTCGGCGCGTTGAACGGCGCTTCCGAGGTCCTCGAGATACCGATCGGCGAACGCTTCGCCCAGATTGTCTTCCTGTCGTTGGAGTCGCCATCATCCGAGACGTACGAGAAACGCTCGGGGACTTACCAAGGCCAGCGTGGCGTCACGCTCGAGCGACCGTGACGTCGAACGCCACGTGGTGCTGCGTGGGAGAGTATGCGCGGACCGCGTGGAGCCGAAGGTCCTTGATCTCCGTGCCTGCCTCTGCGGCGATGTCTCGGATGCGGTCGGCCGCGGCACGCTCATCCGCCCGCTCCAGGATGCGATAGACGTGGACCACGCCTCGCGCCCCAAGAGCGGCGAACGCGTGGCCCAGGTGGTCGAACGCCGTGTGCGGAAGATCGAGGATAACGCGGTCGACGGGTCGGATCTGCTGTCGACGTCGTTTCGCGATCAGGATGGCGTACGGGCCTACCCCGGCGAATGGATCCGCGACGGTTTCGCCTGCAAGGACCTGATTCGCGATCCGTTGACGTTCCGAGGCGAGCCGGGGGCTGAAGTACGCGTGGGCGAGATCGACCATGTAGTGAAGGCCGTATTCTGTGTGTACGGTCGTCGTCCGTTGTTCGCCCGCGATGACCTCGATGGATCGAACCCGGCGCTCGCCCTTCACCCCGCGGTCCTGCACGACGACTCGCATCTTCGGATTCCACCGGAGAATCGCTCGCCCGATCGTCTCGCGATGCCGCTGCAACTCGTTCGGGATTTTCAGGACGGCGATGTCTCCAATCACGTCGAAGGAGCTGGGAAGCGATCGGCGGAGCGGCTCCGGCACCTCAACGACGTCTTTGTAGCTCCGGACGGCCACAAATCCCTCGCCGAAGTCCCGCTGGTCCGTTGGAAAGTCGAGATCCACCCGTGCCGTCGTCGGGATGAATAGTCGGTCACCGTCCCGGACGATGCGCAGATGCTTGTGCAGGACGCCCAGATCCATGAGCCGGCATCGGATTTCCTCCCCGCGCTCCGGGGGCACGACGACGCACCACGCGCGCACAGTCCGCGATTCCGCAGTACGCGGTTAAGGGTTTTCGGAGGAAAGGAGAATAGCCTTCCCGCTATCCTCGCGCCTCGATGGGGGAACTCGTCTTCGTCGGACTGGGGTTGGACGACGAGAAGGGGATTACGCTTCGCGGAATTGACGAGGCTCGGTCGGCCGATGTCGTGTTCGCCGAGCTGTACACGTCGGCGTTGCCCGGCGCGTCGCTCGAAGCGGTGGAGAAACTCATCGACCGCGAGATCCGTCGGCTCACCCGCCAAGAGGTCGAGGACGGCGAGGTCCTCCTCACCGCGGCCGCGAAGGGCGCGGTCGCGTTCCTCGTCCCGGGTGATCCGATGACGGCCACGACCCATGTCGATCTACGCTTGCGGGCGGCAGCCGCCCAGATTCGCACCCGCATCGTCCACGGAGTCTCGATTCTGACGGCGGCCGCGGGGGCGATCGGCCTCCAAGCATACAAGTTCGGTCGCACGACGACGGTCCCGTTCCCTGCCGCGGGATTCGCGCCTACGAGCCCCCTCGAGGCAATCCTGGCAAATCGGACCGCAGGGCTCCATTCGCTCGTCCTCCTAGACCTTCGGGAGGACGGGACGTTCCTTGCGCCGCGGGATGCAATCGCCTCGCTCCGGCGGATGGCCTCTTCCCTCGAGACGACCGAGTTCGGCCCGCATACCCTTACATGCGTCCTGAGCCGAGTCGGCTCACCCGAGGTGCGAGCGTTCGCGGGACCCATTTCCGAACTCGCGGACCGCGACCTCGGGCCGCCGCCCCACTGTCTCGTGATTCCGGGGACGCTCCACTTCCTCGAGAAAGAAGCGCTCGTGGCGTTCGCGGGCGCGCCTCACGACCTCTGATTCTTCGCGATCTCAGGAAGCCTTTCAGAGGACCAGAACGTGACCTCGAGGGTGTACGACAATTGGAATTCCTTCCCCCTCCACTTGGCCCGGAGAGGCTCCATTGCCTTGCGGTGAATCTCTTCCGGGACATCCCACTGCGACGAATAGGTCCGCCGGTCGAGTTCGTCCAGGATGGCGTCCGTGAGGAGGGTTTCGCGGAACGGGCCGACCGGCATGATGAAGTCCGGTTTGAGGAGTCCGGGCAAGTCCTTCTCGTGGAGCCCCGGATGGGACCAATCGTAGCCGGCTCCCTTGACGAGCGCGTCGTATTCCCGTTTGAGCGTATCGATCCGATCCGAGCGCTCGATGATCGTGAAGTACGTCTCCCGCGTGACCCGCGCGATTTCCATCAGGGCGTCCCGCCAGTCCGGGATGAGATGGAGGACATGGTTCGTCGTCGCGACGTCGAACGATTTCGAGCGGAACGGAAGGCGGGCGGCGTCCGCGAAGACGACATCTCGCAGACCTTTCGCGAGGCCAACTTCGACCATCTTCCTGGAGATGTCTACCCCGACCACGCGGATCCCGCTCTTCTGCAACGGCACCGCGTACCGGCCCGTGCCGACCCCGATCTCGAGGACCTGCTTGCCGTGGAGTTCGTCGACGAGGACCGCGAGGACCCGCGCGATCGCCCGGGGTGCGAGGCTGCGCGTTTCGTCGTAGATCGCCGCGACCCGATCGAAGGACAGGCGGCCCGGCATCGCGCCTCGGATGGCGAGCCGGTGGAAAAATCTGCCTCGCTTCGACGGTCACGAATCGGATCGCTGCTACCGGAGTCGGTAGAGCGTCCAACCCACCGTGACGCTCCAGATGAACAGCAAGACGAAGCCGGCGAGGTTGAACAGTCCGGAGAGCGGGGAACCGAGGACGAACGTCGGGATGAACAGCAGCGCCACGGTCCCACCGACAATCCCGACGTACGCGGCGCTCCGTCGGAACGGCGTCTCGCGCAGCATGGCGTAGCTCACGAGGATGACCGCGGAGAACTGGACGAACGTCGCAATGAGCGCCGTGATGTTCGCCAGGTCCATGGCCAACTGGGCCGTCGCGATGTACGCGCCTTGCCCCGCCGGATTTGCGGCGGCGTACGCATTGCTCAAACTGATCAGCGATAATCGGAGCGGAATGTCGACCGCGACGTCGATCGTCACGAACAACGAATTGAAGATGAGGGCGACGAGCGCCCCCACCCGATGGTGCGGCCTCAGCACCACATAGAGCGCCGCGAAGGGAATCAGATAGAGGAGGTCACTGACGAGGTAGAGGCCCCATGTCGTCCCATAGAGGACACTCTGGGAGTGGATGCTGTCTAGGCCGGCCGGGACGCTGGCGGGGGCGAGGCTCGGGATGATCATCGGGATGATTGGCAGCGTGACCAGGACCAGGATGCCCGCGACGATCAGCGCGATGCCGCCCGCGCGGTAGAGTCCGCCCCATCCTCGATCCTCGGTCTCCATGCGGCGACGGTATGTTGAATAGGCCAGATGAGAGCCCACGTGAAAGAAAGTATAGTGAGCGATGCGACTAGTCGGGCGCACCGGTGATCCACGGATGGTTTCCGCCGTTCTCCGGATAGATTTCAGCGAGCGTGCGAGGCCGCTCGTCCTCGAAGATTCGTTCCGGGAACCATCGGGATCCGAACGCGACGAGGCGCATCAACACGGGCATGATGTCCTCTCCCTTCTTTGTGAGCGCCCATCGGACCAGTTTGGGGGAGTTATGGGCCTCAACTCGGTGGATCATGTCGGCGTCCTCCAGCTCACTCAACCGAAGGGCGAGCATCCGGGGCGTGAGGCCTGGGATCGTGCGGAGGAGGGCGTTGAACCGGTCGGCTCGTTTCCACCCGATGTCTCGGATGATGAGCAGGCTCCACTTCCGACCGAGGACCCCGAGGCTCGTCGCGATCGGGCAGTTCTTGAACGGAACGATGGGCATGGGTGGCTCGACCGGAGTGCTCGCCATGGATAATCGCCTGGATCGCTGAGAGGATGGGACTCCGCGCGTTTAAAAGAACACGGTCGAACGGTCGGCGGCAGCGGAGGTCCACGCCGGCACCGCACCAACGGTCCGTATTCTTCTCCCTTTTCCTCGCACGAAAACGATAGTTTCACCCATCCCCCCGTGTTACCGCCTTAAGTATGGTCCGGGATGAGAAGGCGGGTGAAAAGGTGGCCGTCGCGCTCAAGTCCATCGAAGAACTCCCCGGCGTAGGCCCGGCGACCGCGGAGAAGCTGAAAGAGGCAGGATTCACGGATCTCATGGGGCTGGCGGTAGCATCGCCTACGATGGTCGCGGACGCCGCCGAGATTGGCACGAACGTGGCCCAGAAGATTATCATCGCGGCGCGCGAGGCCGTCGACATCGGCGGCTTCGAGACCGGGGACGTGATCCTGGAACGGCGCAAGTCCGTTGCCAAGTTGACGACCTGCTCGAAGGCGCTAGATGAACTGTTAGGCGGCGGTCTCGAGACGCAGGCGATTACCGAAGCGTATGGTGAATTTGGCGCGGGAAAGAGCCAGCTCGGCCACCAGCTCGCGGTCAACGTGACGCGGCCGGAGGATGACGGGGGGATGAACGGAGACGTCGTGTGGATCGACACGGAGCAGACCTTCCGTCCGGAACGGATCCGGCAGATGGCGGAGGCGTTGGATCTGGACGTGGAGGCGATTCTCAAGCGGATCCACGTGGCCCGTGCGTTCAACAGCCATCACCAGATGCTGCTTGTCGAGAAGGCGCAGGAGCTCACGCAAGACTTCCCGATCCGGCTCATCGTGATCGATTCCCTGACGGCCCACTTCCGAGCGGAGTACATCGGCCGAGGCGTGCTCGCGGAGCGGCAGCAGCTCCTGAACAAGCACATCCACGAGCTGATGCGCTTCGGGGACATCCACAACGCTGTGATTTACGTCACGAATCAGGTCCACGCGAAGCCCGATGCGTTCTTCGGGGATCCGACCCGCCCCGTGGGCGGCCACATCGTCGGCCACAGCGCGACGTTCCGCGTCTATCTGCGCAAGTCAAAAGGCGGGAAGCGGATTGCCCGGCTGATCGACTCCCCGAACCTGCCCGAGGCCGAGGCGGTCTTCAGCGTCTCCGAGGACGGAATCCGCGACTGACCGTGCTCTTTCGTTCCGTGACATTATGTGTCGGGACAGTTTGAAGTAGCGTCCCACCCATCGTTGATCGGTTCCATGGAACCGGGGCTTCTGTTAATCCCGGGGCCCGTCCCGCTCCCTCCTCGCGTGCTCGAAGAACTCGCGAAGCCCGCGATGCCTCACTACGGCGATGCATGGGTCAAGGCCCACGGCGAGACGCGGGAGATGCTGCGCTATCTCTGGTCCTCCGGCGATGCGCACGTGCTGCCGATCGCAGGCCCGGGTCACGCCGGCCTCGAGGCCCTTGCATTCACGTTCTTGCGACCGGGCGACCGGGTGCTCGTCGTGTCCAATGGATTCTTTGGAGAACGAACGCGGGAAGTCCTCCAAACCCATCGCGTGAAGGCGGACGTCGTCTCCTCAGACTGGGGCGCGGGCCCCGACATCTCGGCGTTGCGAGAGGCGCTCAAGACGCCGACGAAGGCCGTCGCGGTGGTTCACAACGAGACATCGACCGGCATCACCAACCCCCTCGAACCGATCGTCGAGGCCGCGCATGCGGTGGATGCAGCGGTCATCGTCGACGCAGTCTCCTCCCTAGGCGGCCTCCCGCTCCCGTTTGCCAAACTCGGGATTGAAGCGGCGTTCAGTGCCTCCCAGAAATGCATCGCTGCGCCCGCGGGCATCGCGCCGGTCGCGGTCGCGCGCTCGCTGTGGGAGTCCACGGATCCGAAGACCGTCGAAGGTTGGTACCTCAACCTGTACACCTGGGACCGATACGAGCGGGAATGGGGCGAATGGCATCCCACGCCGACGACGATTTCCTCGAACCTGTTCTACGCGTTCCATCGGGCGCTTCTCCTTCTGAAGGAGGAAGGTCTCGAAGCCCGCATCGCTCGCCACGCGAAAGTCGCCGCTCGGTTGCGCGATGGGCTGGGCGAACTCGGCTTCTCGCCCCTCGGCGCCGCGAACCTCTTGTCGAACACGGTCACGTGCTTCGCCCCTCCCGCAAGCGTTGACGCGAACCGGCTGGTCCGTCGGCTCCGGGACGAACACAACATCTACATTTCCGGCGGCCTCGGGCCGTTGCGCGGCAAGACGATCCGAATCGGGACGATGGGAACCCAGGCCGATCCGGAGATCATCGACTGGCTCCTGAAGGCGATCCGCGCGAGCCTGTGAGATCAGCGGTCCGGCAGATACTGCGTAAGCCACGCGAGCGCCCGCTCGTTCAGCCGAATCTGGTTCGAGATCTTGCGGGGCCAATGGCCTTCGTCGGCGAACTCGAGGTAGTCGACGACCTTCCCCATCTTCCGCATCTCGTCCACCATCGCACGGGCCTCCGTGACGGGGCACCGCGGGTCATGCGCTCCGCCCGTGAACAGGACGGGCGCCCGGATCTCCTCGAGGAAGTAGATCGGCGAGAACTTGCGGTACAGGTCGGCGTCCACCGCGGGGTCTCCCATCTTCTGCCGGTCGTACCGCCGCAGGTAGCCGCGCTCGTTCGTCGTCGCGGTGAGCCAGTTGAAGTACCCGACGATGCTCACGCCGACCGCCCACAGCTCGGGCGTTTTCTCCAAGACGTGCGCCACGGCGTAGCCGCCGTAGCTCACGCCGATGGCTCCGAGTCGGTCGGCGGCGCAGTGGCCTCGCCGGATTAGCCATCGGCCGCCCGCGATGATGTCCTGGATGTCCGCGCCTCCCAGGTCGCGGTCGCTCAGGCGCCGCCAGGCGCGTCCACACCCGGTCCCGCCGCGGTAGTTCGGGGCGAGGATCGTGAAGCCCTCCGCGACCAAGAACTGGAGCCGCGCGTCCCATTCGTTCAGTGTCTGCGACTCCGGACCCCCGTGCGGATCGACGACGGCTGCGTTGCGCCGGCGTTCCTTTCGGGGCACAAAGAGCCAGGCGGCGATCTTTCGGCCATCGAAGCTCGGGTACCGCACGAGCGTAGCGTCGGCGAGTTCGTCTTTCGGAAGCGGCTCGCGAAGGCTGTTGACCAGGGTGGTGGACCGCTCTCCCTTCCGGAGGATGAGCCGGTCCGGCTGCGTGAACGTAGAATGGTGGTAGAACAGGCCCTTGGCATCCGGGGCCCACAGGGCCCGGTTCGCCGATCCGCTCGCCGGAGAGATCGCGCGGGAGCCCTTGCCGTCTCGGGACACGACCTTCAGCTGGACGTTCCCGTCGTGGTTCTCGAGGAACGCGATCCGCTTTCCGTCCGGCGCCCAGAGGGGCATCGTCTTGTCCCATCGACTCTGGACGATGAAGCGGACGCGTTTGGTCTTGGCATCGAGCACCCCGATGTCCAGGTGATCGTGGACGTTCGATACGAATGCTAGCTTACGGCCGTCCGGGGACCAGGGTTCCGGTCGGCCAAGGTCGCCTCCGATCGCATTCTCCGACTCAGGGAACGCGACGACTTTCTCTAGATGGCCGGCGAGGTCCACGAGTCCGACGTAATCGAGGAGTCCGACGCCCGCCGAGAACGCGATGCTCCGGCCGTCGGGACGCCACGCAATCTCGCCGACAATGTCATCGACGTTCGTGAGCTGCTTCGCGTCGCCGCCGCTCGTGTCCACCACGAACACGTTGTCTCGGTCGCCGTCCCGGTTCGATAGAAATGCAATCTTGGTGCCGTCGGGCGACCACCGGGGGAAGGCGCTGTCGAACGGCGTGTCCGTGATCTTCTGGACGTGCGCGCCTCGCACCGGCACGAGGTAGATGTTGTAGTTCTCGTCCCCCTCGAAGTCCGACTGGACCGCGATCCACCGGCCGTCCGGCGAGAACTCCGGATTCAGGACGGACTGCTCGGATTGCAGGAGGATTCGGTCCTTCTTCGTCCGAAGGTCCAGGAGGTAGACGGACCATTGGTCTCCTTTGTTCGCCGCGTACGCGAGCAACCGTCCATCGGGGGACACGTCGAAGTTCCCGAGCTGCCAGATTCTCTTCAGGAAGCGCCGCGGGGTGAACGTGACCTTCCGAGGCATGGCGCACCGGGCGTCCGAGGAACGAGACCTGGGATAAAGCCATCTCGTTCGGAGTCCTGACCGCAGCCATGGCCCTCAACGTTGCGACGCTCCCGATCACGGTCGGCGCGGGCGCTTTCTTGGTCCGCGACGGGAGGCTCCTCGTGGTTCGGAAGACGTACGGCCCGTCGAAGGGCCTATGGACGATCCCGTCAGGATATGTCGAGCCGCGAGAGTCGATTGTCCAGACAATTGAGCGCGAAGTGAAGGAGGAAACGGGCATCGCGGGCCATGCCGGGCCGATCCTCGCCGTCCGCAATCGGGTGACCGAGACCGCGAACGATACGTTCCTCATCTTCGCGATGGCGTACGTGGGCGGGGAGCCGCGACCGGATAACGTCGAGGTGAGCGAGGCGGCGTTCCGTCCTCTCACGGAACTACGGACCTCCGACTCCTCGGCCCCGTTCACCCGCGCGATTATTCCCAAGCTTGTTGAGCATGCGGGCTTGCAGCTGGATTCGTACACGCCGTCCGCGGACCCGACGCATCCGATCGCGTACCTCTTGTACCTCTGAGGCCAGAAAACCTTTAGTCGCCCTGTCGTTCTGCAGCGCCGTGGTCGAGACGATCGTCGCGCAGTCCCTGGGAACGAAGTATGTCCTGGACGCCGCGGCGTTGGGTCGGATTCGCGACGTCCTCGGGTCCGGCGGGCTGGTCGTCCATCCGACCGACACGGTGTACGGCCTCGCGGCGGATCCGTTCCAGGACGCGGCGGTCGAGAAGGTGTACGCGGCAAAGGCGCGCCCTCGGAATCTGGCCGTCTCGATGTCGGTCGCGGATGTCGCGGACATCTTCCGGTTCGGGGAGCGGACTCCGATCGCCGAGGCGTTCTGCGCCAAGAACCTCCCTGGGCCGTACACGGTCGTCCTGCGCGCGACGCCGAGCGCCCCAAAGGCCATCGTCTCGAAGGACGGTCGTCTCGGACTTCGCGTCCCAGCGCATCCCATCCCTCGCCTGCTCGCGAAGGCGTTCGGTCCGGTCACCTCGACGAGCGCGAACCGCCATGGTCAGGCATCGCCGAGCACGTGTCAGGAGGCGCAAGAACAACTCGGAGACCGCGTCGATCTCTATGTGGACGGCGGTCCCACGCCGCTCGGCCGCGAGTCGACGGTCGTGGACCTTTCCGGGCGTCGCGCGAGGATCCTTCGGGAAGCTCCGATTCGGCCGGGAGGGTGAGGAATGGACGCGGACGTGCGCGAGTCGCTGTTACGGGCGGGGCGGATTTCGCGGGAAGTCCGCGAGCGCGCCGTCTCATTGGTCAAAGAAGGCGCGTTGTTGCTCGACCTGGCCGAGGAGGCGGAGGACCTCATGCGGAAGCGCGGGGCCAAGCCCGCCTTCCCGACGTGTATCTCGATCGACCACATCGCCGCCCACTATTCACCGACGCACGACGACACAACGAGGTTCCGCCGCGGGAATGTCGTCAAGCTCGATCTCGGAGCCCAGCTCGACGGTTGGATCGCCGACACCGCGGTCACGCTGGAAGTGGGGACGCGGAACTGGACCGAACTGGTGCGGGCCTCGGAACTCGCGCTGCAAACGGCCATCGAGGCGGTCCACGCCGGGGTCTCGACCCGGGCGATCGGGGAAGGGATCCAGCGGGCGATCGAGGCGCACGGGTATCGTCCGGTTCGGAATCTGACAGGCCACACGATCGAGCGCTATTTGCTCCACGCCGGCAAGAGCGTGCCGAACATCGCGCATGGCCACGATTTCCTGGAGGCGGGAGAGGTCGTCGCGATCGAGCCCTTCGCCTCGTCCGGGGCCGGCCAGGTCGACGGCCGCCGGACCGGGAACATCTACCGGGTGTTGAAGGTGAAGCCGCAAAAGACGGCGGGTGCAAGCGAGTTCCTGGGGCGCATCGCCAACGAGTTCAAGACGCTGCCCTTCGCGGAGCGGTGGGCCCACCGGATCGACTCGAAAGCGCCGGCCCTCTTGAACGCGCTCGTTCGGAACGGGGCCGTGATGACCTATCCGGCGCTCCTCGACCTAGGTGGCGGCATCGTGTCGCAGACCGAACACACGATGATCGTGGGACCCACCGGCGCGGAAGTCACCACTGCGTAGACGCGCGACACGCGGAACGTTTATTATCGAACGTCCCCATCGATGCCGTCCCCCAGAGTGGCCTCCCGTTGACCGACATCAAGCGGATCGTGCTGGACGTGCTGAAGCCTCACAAGCCGTCCTTGGTCGAGATGTCCGTTCGCCTGTCGAGCCTCAAAGGGGTCGACGGGGTCACGTGCACCTTGGATGAGGTCGATCAGGAGACGGAGAGCGTCAAGGTCACGATTGAAGGGCCCTCGATCAACTACCCGAGCGTCGAGGATGCGTTGCGCGAGCTCGGCGCCGTCATCCACTCCGTCGATCTCGTCGCCTCCGGGAAGCGCGCGGTCGAGGACGTCCGGACGGGGCAAGACCATCGTTGATCAGGCTACCGGGACGCCTTGATTCGCTGCGCGACCTTCTGGACGATCGAGGTCTTGAAGTAGTCCGCCCGCACGAGGACGCGGCCTTCCTTCCGCCAGGGGGTCGACGGAAACGCCTTTCCTTCCTCCAGTTCCGGTTGGAGGCCCAGGGCCTTCGCCGCGGCGCTGACCTCCTGCGCCGTGGGGGATTCGACCGCCCAGCGTTTCGCGACCCGTCGGCCTTGATCCCTCGTCCGCCCCAAGTCGAAATACGCGGGGTACAGGACGATCGGGCGGTCTCCTTTCGGCATGGACGCGGCCCGATTCCCCGTGCCGCCATAAGGATTTGGGCGGCCTCGCGGGCGATTCGATATCTTCATTCCCGAGGCCGCTCTCACGGGGCCGCTTTCGGGGCGGAGCGTCATGGAAGACGAAACGGATCTCGCAAATTTTGCGCTCGACTATGCGATGAAGAAGGGCGTATCCTACGCCGAAGCCCGATACGAACACCAGGAGCAGGAGAACTTCATCCTGAAGAACGGAGTCCTCGACGCACTCTACGTCGGCCAAGACCGCGGTGTGGGCGTGCGGGTGCTCGTCAACGGGGCCATCGGGTTCGCGGCCACGAACCTGCGGACGAAGTCCGATGTGCGCGCGATCGTCGACGACGCGATCAAGGTCGCCAAGGCCTCGCGACGCAAGACGAAGATTACCTTCGCGCACGAAGACGCGATCACCATGAACTGGTCGATCCCGGAGGAGAAGAAGCTCGTCGACGTGTCGGTTGAGGAGAAGATCGCGGAGATCCAATCGGTCGACCGGGACCTCATGGCCCTCGGACTCAAGATCCCTGCGCGGTACTTCCAATTCAGCGACAACCGCATCGTGAAATTTTTCGCGAACTCGGAAGGCTCCCGCATCCGGTCGTACAGCCCGCGCCTCCGGGTGTTCTACTTCCTCACCGTCGTCAAGGAGGGCCAGGTCGAGCAGACGTACCGGAACTACGGATGGTCCGGTGGCTGGGAAGGAGTCGCGGCGTGGGATCTCCGGAAGCGCGTCATCGATGAGGCCAAGTCGATGCAACGATCCCTCGTGGAAGGCAAGAAGTCCCCGGAAGGCAAGATGGATCTCGTCGCCGGACCGCAGGTCGCCGGCATCGCCTCGCACGAATCGTGCGGCCACCCGACCGAGGCCGACCGGGTGCTCGGACGGGAAGCGAGCCAGGCGGGCAAGTCGTTCATCCCGCCGGACGGGATCGGCATGAAAGTCGGCTCCGAGGTCGTGAACGTCGTCGACGATCCGATGGTGGAGCACGCGATCGCCTACTATCGTACGGACGATGAGGGCGTCAAGGCCCGGCGCCGGTACCTGTACAAGGAAGGCCGCGTCACGGAGTTCCTCCAAAACCGCGAGACGGCCGCGGCCATGCACACGCGCAGCAACGGCGCCGCGCGGGCGGTAAACTACAACGTCGAGGCGATCGTTCGCATGGCCAACACCTTCGTTGAGCCGAAGGACCACTCGGTCGAAGAGCTCCTTGAGGACGTGAAGTTCGGCGTCTACATGAAGAGCTTCATGGAATGGAACATCGACGACAAGCGCTATAACGCGAAGTACGCGGGCCGCGAGGCGTACCTCGTCGAGAACGGGGAGGTCAAGCACCCGGTCCGGAACACGATCATCGAGCTCACGACGCCGGCCTTCTGGTCCGCAGTCGACGCGGTCGGGAAAGACCTCGACTTCGAGGCGGGCTTCTGCGGCAAGTCCGACCCAGGACAGGCGCTCGACGCGAGCCTTGGCGGGCCGACGATCCGCCTTCGGAACGTGTACCTGAGGTGATCCCATGGAAGATGTCTCATCCCGGATTGTCGAGAAGGCGATCGCCCTCGGTTGCCAGGACGCGATCGCCGACGTCATCACGAATCGCTCGTACCAGATCCGGTTCGCGCAGAACGAAGCCGTGATCAGCAACCGGTGGCGGGAATCGACCGCGTCCGTGTTCTTCGTCTACGACAAACGGGTCCTCGCGAGCGACATCAAGGATCTCTCGCAGGCGGACGAGGCCGTCGAACGCCTCGTGAAAATCGCGAAAGGCTCCCAGCAGAATCCGGACTACGCCGGGATCGCCGACGGACCCTTCAAATACGCGCGCGTGCGGCCGGATCCGAAGGTGCTCTCCCTCGACGAAGGCGGCAAGTATGTGGAGGCGGCGATCGGCGGCGCGACGGACCAGGGCGCGAAGGAATGCGCAGGGTCGTTCTGGAAGTACGAGGACGAGCACTTCCTCGCTACGTCCAACGGTGTGGAAGCGCACGACCATCGGGCGAACCTCTACCTGTCCATCCGAGCGCTCGTGTCGCTGGAGTCGAGCGGTCACGGGATTGCCTGCGCGACGCGGCTGTCCCAATTCAATCCTGAGAAAGCCGGACGGAAGGCGGGCCGAATAGCGGCCTTGGCGCGGTCGCCAAAACCGGGGAAGGCCGGCCGATACACGGTCGTGTTCGACCCGCTCATCTTCGGTTCTATCACGGACCAGACGGGCGGGCGGCTCGGCGCGTGGACGGTCATGGCGGGCCTCTCTCCGTTCGGCAAGAAAATCGGGAAGAAGGTCGCGTCCCCGCTACTGACCTTGTACGAAGACGGCTCCGGGGAGTCGATTGCTCGGAAGCGCTTCGACGCGGAAGGCGTTCCGACCCGGAGGAACGTCCTCGTGAACAAGGGGGTCCTGAAGACCTATCTCCACAACACCTCGACGGCGAAGAAGTTCCACACGAAGACGACAGGGAACGCGGGCCTCGTCTCCCCGGACCCCCACGCAATCTTCGTGAAGCCGGGAGACCGGTCCCGGGACGAGATCTTCTCCGAGGTGAAAGACGGCCTGTGGCTCACGAACACCTGGTACACCCGCTACCAATCGTACGTGACGGGAGACCTCTCCACGATCCCGCGGGACGGCATCTTCCACATCCGCAAGGGCGACGTCGTCGAGGCGTGGAAGGACATCCGGCTCACGGACAACCTCATCCATCTCCTCAAGAACATCGAGGCCCTCAGCGACGAACCCGAGCAGATGATGTGGTGGGGCGAGGTGAGCATCCCGAACTCCGTCCCCTACGCGCGGATCAAGGACGTCGGGATCACGAAGTCCGCCGAGTGATTGAGCGGTGGTCGGGGCACCGCTTCCGATAGCGGAGACTTCATCGACGTGGCAGGCGATGCGCTCCCGTGAAATCCACGGCGTACATCATCTTCGCACTCAGCGATCTCCTCGTGGGTCTTTCCCTCGTTCTGGCGTACGGCTTTGTCTGGGGGACATGCGCCCCGCCGAGCCCCCTTTGTGAGCTACCGAACGTCGCTTGCGCTGGCGTGTGCACCGATCCTTGGGCCCAAGCTCCTTCCGTGATGGCGTTCGGGCTCGTGTTGGGGCTTCCCGTCGGAGTGGTCTTCTTTCTCGCGACCGCGCAAGCTCAGAGGCGTCCGCCCGGCACGGATTCGAAGGCCCGGGCACGATGGGTCTTGGCTGCCACCGTGGCCGCTGGGATTCTCGCGGCGATCCCGGGTCTAGCGTTCTTCATGAGATTCCGGCAAGATTTCGTCACGATCTCAATCCTCGCGAGCGCGGCCGTTGGGCTCTTGCTCGCAGGTCAGATCGTTCGCCGCCTGAAACCGGTGACCCTTCCTCTGACACGATGACGGTAGGATCTCGAAGGTCAGCCGGCCGACTCTTCGACGAGAACCGCGTTGATCACGCCGTCTTGACCGGGTCGGGAGGTGACTCGAGCGAGTCCGATCTCCGTCTGGATCGTCGCGCCGCGGGTGATGATGTTCCGCGTCACGAAGTTCGGATTCGACAGGTTCGCCTTCACTGTGACAATCTTGACCTTCTTCGTCGCGGAAGTCCGGCGATCTAGGACATTGGCGAATTCCGCCTTCAGGATGCGGACCTTCCGGTTCGCGCCCTTCGTGCGGTAGAGCTTCAAGCGCTGGGCCCCGATGAACGCATATTGCTGCTCCCGACCGATCTCCCGCCGCCGCTTCTTGCGGAAAGGCCGGTACCGGCCTCCCGTCGGCTTCCGTTTCGAGCGTCCTTGCCAAAGGGCCATCTAATCTGCGCCAAAGAAGGGGGCGTATATGACCGTTGTGGGTCACACGAGATGGATCGTCCCGTAGACGAGCAGGCTCGTCGCGAGGAAACCCAAGAGCGCGCCGCCGTTCAAGAGAGGTAAGCCTGCCTGCGGGTTCCCCTTGAGGACGTACCGCATCAAGACGAAGAAGCCAACGAGGCTTCCGATGACGGTCCCCAACGCCACGGTCATGAACGGGGCGACCGGACCGAGCGAGCGGCCTAGGAGCGCCGGATCGTTCAGGAACGTGAAGGCCGATACGCTCAGGATCCCGGGGATGATAAGATCCCCCAACCCGATGAACATCGCTTCCCGTTCCTCCCCGGCCGCGATCTGACCTTTTAGGCTCTTCTGCTCCCGGAACGAGTAGCCCGCCTTCTTCGGGATGACGAGGAGGATCGGGAGCCGCTGGCTCGTCAGCTCATCGGCGAGCGTGATCATGTGCTTGGTCCGGTACACCGCCCACGCGTCGTAGACCGCGAGGGCCACGAGGAGGAGGATCGCGGGCAACAGTCCGAACGAGATTCCGAGGATCGCCGTCACGCCCGCCGCGGTCACGAAGCCGATCGTGTCGACCACGTACCACTCCGGGAACTTCACGAGTAGGTAGACCAGGACGGCCGCCACCGCGAACGAAAGCAGGGTCGCCACATTCCCGAGCAAGTTCTGGAAATTCGGGTCTTGGTTCTCTCCGGTCCCATAATACAATCCATAGAACAGAGGCAGCAACAGGACGAATGCCAGCGTGATGAAGACCGATGCCATAATCACGTATTTCGCAAGGTTCTGCCGACGATATCGAACGAGCCCGAGGATCACCGCGGTAAAGACGAGGATCAGGACGATGTAGATCGCGGTGTTCGTGACGTCACTCGGATTCGGGAACGCCTGAAAACCACTGCCCTTGAACAACGGAGAGAGCGCGATCGCCACCGCTTGGCTCGCGACCAAGAGCGCCGCCATTGCCGCGATCGGAGCGTACTCGCGGCGCATCGACGCCTACTCCCGCGTCACGCGTCCGAAGGCCACCGTGCCGGCGATTTTCTCGATATGCACCTTGACGATTGCGCCCTTCGCGGTCCCGGGCACGTAGATGACGTACTTGTCGAGCTTCGCGATTCCGTCGCCCTTCTTTCCGATGTCCTGGATCATCAGCTCGTAGACTTTGCCCTCGACGAGCGGGGCTTCTTCGACCTTGGCGGCTTTCTTCACGGCCTTCACGGGTCGCCGCGCGCCGCAGGCATCGCATTCGAGCATCGCGATCCGGCCCTCCTTGACGAGCCGCGTGTCGGGCCGGCCGCATTCCTGGCACAGCACGTACGCGTCGACGTAGGACTTGACCCGCTCCTCGATCTGCTGCGAGGTGACCTTGCTCTTGAACACGACGCGGCGCCCTTCCATCGCCCCCGAGGTCCCGAGCTCCCGCAGGAGGTACGTCAGGACCATGTCCGGATCCCGCCGGATCGCGCCGACGATGTCCTCGAAGTTGCGCAGGATTGTCGTCTTGCCCTCGATGACGACGTCCGGTGACGGGACTTGGAATCGCTCCCCGCTGCTGAGCGCCGCCGGCAACGCCTTCTTGGCGCGTGCAAGGAGCTCCTCGTAACCGAAAGAAGACACGAAGGGCGACCAAAGCCCGCGTCGGTTTAAAGGTTTGCGGGCTAGCGTGCGGCCGCGCGAACGAGGCCGAGATGGAGCGGGGAAGGTCGCAATGGACGCGACCGCAGCTCCGGGTGGAATTGCGAGGCCACGAAGTACGGGTGGCCCTTTAACTCGAGGACCTCCATCCGTCGTCCGTCATCGGATCGACCGACGTATCGGAGGCCCGCGTCCTCGAGCTTCGGGATGTACGCCGGGTTGATTTCGTATCGGTGCCGGTGACGCTCGTGGATCGTGGTGGCGCCGTACAGCTTCGCGGTCGTCGAGTTCGAGTCGACGTCGATTTCATGGGCACCGAGGCGCATCGTCGCGCCCATCCCTTTCACGCCGCGCTGCTCCGGGAGCAAGTCGACGACGGGGTGGGGCGTCTTCGGATCGAATTCTGAACTGTTCGCCCCCTTCAGGCCGAGGACGTCGCGGGCGAAGCCGATCGTCGCGAGCTGGAATCCGAGGCACACGCCCTGGAACGGGATGTCGTGTTCCGCGGCGTATCGGGTCGCGGCGATCTTCCCTTCGATCCCTCGATCTCCGAATCCTCCCGGCACGAGGATCCCGTCCGCACCCTCGAGCAGCTTTGTCCCGTGCTTCTCCAAGTCGACGGACTCGACCCACTTCAGCTTGACGTGGACCCTCGCATGGGCGCCCGCGTGATGGAACGCCTCGATGTGGCTGATGTACGAGTCCTTCAGGTGCGTGTACTTGCCGACAAGGGCGATCGTGACTTCTTTGTCGGGGTTCTTCAGGTTCTCGAGGAACGTCTTCCATTCCCGCAGGTCCTCATCCTTGGGCTTCAGGCGGAGCGTCTTCACGATGTATTCCGTGAGGCCTTGGCCGTCGAAGAGGAGCGGGACATCGTAGATCGTCGACGCATCCGGGGCGCTGACGATGCCGTCGACCGGGACGTCGGTGAAGAACGCGATCTTCTTCTTGATGTCGGGCTCGAGGGAGTGCTCTCCGCGGGCGATGATCACGTTGGGCTGGATCCCCATCGAACGGAGCTCCCGGACGCTCTGCTGAGTGGGCTTCGTCTTCTGCTCGCCGACGGCGCCCATGACCGGCACCAGCGTCGTGTGCACGAACAGGAGGTTTTCTTTCCCGATTTCCTGTGCCAGTTGCCGGACGGCCTCGAGGAACGGCATGCCCTCGATGTCGCCGACGGTCCCGCCGACTTCGACGAGGACAATGTCCGCCCGCTCCTTCTCGCCGACCGCCTGGAGTTCGGCCTTGATTTCGTCGGTGACGTGCGGGATGATTTGGACCGTCCGACCGAGATAGTCTCCGCGCCGCTCCTTCTCGATGACCGCGCGATAGACCTTGCCCGTCGTGATGTTGTGCTCCCCGGTCAGGTTGACGTCGAGGAACCGTTCGTAGTTGCCGAGGTCGAGGTCGACCTCCGAGCCGTCGTCGAGGACGAACACCTCGCCGTGCTGGTAAGGATTCATCGTGCCCGCGTCGACATTCAGGTACGGGTCGATCTTGACGGGGCAGACCTTCAGTCCTTTCGACTTCAACAGGACTCCGATCGAGGAAGTGCTAATGCCCTTCCCGAGTCCTGACAAAACGCCCCCCGTGACAATGACATACTTCACGCAATCACGGGAATGCTCCATCCGGCGGGTCGGTGATAAAGTTTGTGTCTTGAAATCGGCGAACCGACGCGTGCGCTCGCAGGTTACGTTCACACGCGTGCGAGTGACGTGAGCGAAAGCCTATATCGGCCGCACGAATGGGTGAGGGCGGTGGTTCCTTGGAGCTCGTGAAGTACGAAGGACTTCCGATCGGAGCGGCCGCTCCGGAGTTCTCGCTGCCGGCGGTCGACGGGAAAACATATTCGCTCGCATCGTTCAAGGACAAGTCCGTCCTCGCCGTTGCATTTTGGTGCAATCACTGCCCCTACGTGCAAGGCTGGGAGGACCGCACGATCGCCGTCCAACGCGATTACGCGGGAAGGGGCGTTCAGTTCGTCATGATCAACGCGAACGACGCAGCGAGCTATCCGGAAGACGACTTCCCGAACATGGTCGAACGCTCGAAGCGGAAAGGCTACAACTTCCCGTACCTCCGAGACGAGAGCCAGAAGGTCGCCGAGTCGTACGGCGCGGTCTGCACGCCCGACTTCTTTGTGTTCGACTCCGCCCGAAAGCTTCGATACCGCGGAAAACTCGACGACTCGAAGGACCCGAAGGCGGTGAAGAAGCAGGTGATGCGCGAGGTCCTCGATGCGGTCCTCGCCGGCAAGCAACTGCCCACGACCTTCGTGCCGCCGATGGGCTGCTCGATCAAGTGGAAGTCCGATCACTGGCGGTGAGGTCCGACCGCCCGCCGCGTCGTCCCTCGTCGCTTCTTGGTCCTGGCGGCTTTCTCGCTCCCGACGAGGGACCGACGGAGTGATCCGAGCCGCCAATCGAGGAACGAAAAAACGGCTGCCAAGTTCCCGCTCCGGCGGTACGCGCGACGGACCCGGGCGGCTTCCTCAGGGACCGACTTGAGTTCGTCCACGAACTTCTTCACGTTCAGGATTCCTCGCGTCAACTCGTCGACGATCGGGATGGTCGCTCGCTGCGAGGTCCTGGAGAGCGGATTCAAGTCGATGCTGATGACGACCTTCCCCATGCGGACGAGCGCTTCGGCGCGGTCGCCGTCTTCCAACGGGACGAGGACGACATCCGCCCCGAAAATCCCGTCCCGGTGGGATAGCGCTCGCTTCGAATCGATCCCCGGAATCCGCGCGTTGGGGCGAAGGCCGAGGACGTTTCGGGCGCCTGCCCTCTCGAGGATTCGGACAATTTTCTTCACTCGAGGTTCCGATCGGTGAAACAGGTTCACTTCGATCCGGGCGGGAATCGCCCGAGCGAGCTGGACGATCTCCTTCGCCGCGAGGGCGGCCACGTTGCCATTCACCGAGATCACCGGTCGGGACGCCGCGAGGAGATGGGCCGCGGCGGCGCGCTCGGCCACTAGGGCCGGCGCGCTCGTCCCCTCTCCGAACAGGTAGTCCCACGCTTCCCCTCGGCCTTGGGCGACGAGCCCCTCCGGGACGACGATGCCCGCCTTCCACGCACGGACGAGGCGCTCCCGTCGGACGAGCGATTCGTACCGCGGGTGCGATCGGGGGATCGTCATGTCATCCGCTGGATCGCAGCGACGAACTTCCCGCAGCCGTGCCAAAGGGGATCGGCGGTCGGGATTC